>JADMIO011116451.1_pt1 | contig 62278 bp, 58 predicted proteins | sample 8958161 | NCBI WGS metagenome assembly JADMIO01 (sample SAMN16585339, study PRJNA669376) | soil metagenome | isolation source: Crop rotation soil | place: USA: Cullars Rotation, Alabama | collected 2011 | reverse complement strand
GCCGCGACTTCAAGTCACGTGAATTCCAAGCTTCGGATCCCACTGTGCTGGAAAGTATGGATGAAGCGATTGCGATTGCTGCCAAAGGATCTGCTGGTTATGCGGTCACGTTCGATGTTGACGCTTTAGATCCGGGTGATGCTCCAGGTTCAGGTACACTCGTACGCGGCGGACTTACTTATCGCGAAGCACACCTCGGAATGGAGAAAATCGCTGAGGCGGGCGGCATGAGATCCCTGGAGGTCGTCGAGATCAACACTGCACTCGACGTCAATAACAAAACGGCAGAACTGGGAGTTGAGTTAATTCTGTCAGCGCTGGGAAAGACAATTCTGTAATTCACGGAGAAGCCAGTGGCTAAAAAAGTCCGAGTCGGAGTGATCTTTGGAGGCCGGTCTGGAGAACACGAGGTTTCAGTTCGCTCTGCCCGAGCCATAATTGAGGCAATTGATCGAAAGAGGTATGAGGTTGTTCCGATCGCGATTACCAAGGAAGGGAAGTGGCTTTCCCCGGTAGCGTCGATTCAATTATTGCCTGGCGAAGTTCATAAGCGCTTGCCCGCCAGTAACACATCGGAAGATATTGCGATCCTAGGCGATCCCTCACGTAAAGGTTTAATTTCACTTGAATCAGGTGTTGCTGAAAAGCTCGATGTCGTCTTTCCAGCTTTGCATGGACCATACGGTGAAGACGGAACACTTCAAGGATTACTTGAGATGGCGAATGTTCCGTATGTGGGCTGTGGCGTGTTGGCTTCGTCATGCGGCATGGATAAGGTGACCATGAAGTCGCTCTTTGTTCAGGCTGGCCTTCCAATTTGCAAGCACGTCTGGTTCTTGAGATCTCAATGGCAGGCGGACCCGTCAAAAATTTCCAGAAAGGTTATCTCGGAACTTGGCTTACCGTGCTTTGTGAAGCCGGCAAACCTTGGTTCTTCCGTTGGCGTATCCCGCGCCACCGACAAAAAGACTTTGGCAGCCGCAATCGACCTGGCCGCAGAGTATGACCGGAAAATCATTGTCGAAGAGGAAGTGGTTGCTCGAGAGATTGAATGTGCGATCCTCGGCAACGATGAGCCGCAGGCTAGTTTGCCGGGCGAGTATGTTGTGTACGACGAGGCTGCGCGTTTTCTCGATTACACAGAGAAGTATGCGAACACGGGTAACGTGAGTTTTGTAGTCCCTGCATCGCTGTCGAAGGGTGATACGGCTAAGATTCAGAAAATGGCAATTCGTGCATTCCAGGCGGTCGACGGCGCTGGACTAGCCCGAGTTGATTTCTTTGTTGCTCGGGATGGAAAGCAGATCTTAATCAATGAGTTGAATACACTGCCGGGTTTAACCGAAGTTTCCGGTTATCCAAAGATGTGGGAAGCGTCGGGAATAAGTTTTGGGCAGGTTTTGGAGAAGTTGATTGAACTGGCGTTTGAGCGTCACCGGGAGAAAGCTCTGACAAAGACAAGCAGGTGAGAATTGGACCAACTCGACCTATGGGACCTATTCGTCTTATTACACCTATACGACCTATTCGACCCGTTACTTCTTAGGTGCGCGGTAGCCAGTGCGGGTTCTAACTTCTAGATCCTCACGTTTTACTCGAACTTCTAGCTTACGCCATTTGCCATCTCGGGTTTGGTTCGTAGGACGATAAGCAATTGTGTATTGCTGGCCAAGTTCTTCAGCGATTCCGGTGAAAGCATCACGAAGCGCTGGACCTCCAGGCGTTGATACATACCGGCCCCCGGTCTTGTGAGCAAAATCCTTCAGCGATAAAGCGGGTCTCCGGTCGCGTACTCCAGGCGTATCTAGCTGCGACATGTCCACTGCATAGATACTTGCGCCGATAGCCAATGCCATCTCAATTGCTTTGTCAGAAGACGCTTTGCTAAAGGTATCTGCTCCATCCGAAAGAATCACTATCGCTCTACGCATTTCGGCTCGTTCGGATAGAACACGGCTCGCCTCAACGATCGCATCGTTCAGTGTTGTCATTCCCTTGGCTCGAATATTGTACGCAAGAGGAGCCAGGTCACGTCCTCCAGAGAACTCTTGTACTCGTTCAACCTTTGAATCAAATCGGTAGACTGCTGCGACATCTTCCGGCCGCAGTCCATCGAGAAATCTAATCGCGGCGGATCGAGCAATCGTGAACCGATCTTCCATGCTGCCCGAGCTATCGAGTAGTACTACGGCAGCATAAGGTGCTTCTTGAAGTGAGAAACTTTGGATTGTCCTTGGATCGATCTCAACCCCGTCTTCGAAAACTTTAAAGTCTGCCTTCTTCAAAGTCTTCACATACTGACCGGCCTTGTCGGTGACAGTGATATTGAGAACGACGAGGTCGCTATTCACCCTCACTACATCGTCGTCTTGACCAAGTGCAACGCAGGCGGAAGAGATAATCAGAAGAAAGGCCGTGATGGTAGGACGAAAGGGAAGCAGCATTGGTTAGGGGGCCAGGGTTCGAGCGAATTTTATCAGTTCAAGTAAAACGTTAGCACTATCAATCACACTCGCTGAAACAACTTGGCGTGGAGTGTTCTGGACATTCTTTGAAAGCGAATCCGCGACGTGACTGATCTTAAGAACAGTGCCTGTCAGATCTGAAGGTCGATCGGGTATGGTTATTTCGCCATCTTCTCCACCAGCCTCACCTCGAATCTTCTTCGTCAGTTTCTCAATGCGGTCGATCCTCTTCTGGGTTTCGCGATCCAAAGTTGCAGGCGAGCTCTTTGCTGAGTCTTCGAGTTCCTTTGCGAGCTGAGAGATCTCTCTCGCTCGATCCAAGTTTTGCTGATGTTCTCTTTCAGCCAACTTGATAGCCCGCTTTGCTCGCAACTCTTCTTCAAAGTTCGTCATCGCTGGGCTATCGTCCTGAACGGCATTCTTATCTGCTGACATTACATCGTTCAATTTTGGTTGGCTGGTAGATCTTTGATTGGATTGAGCCAGCAAATTTGTGCCGGCTACATGAAACAGCATGAGGGTCAAAACCCAGAAGAGAAGTCGGCTGTAGTTGTTTCTATAATTCATTTGCATCTCAAAGTCCGATATGCCTTTAGCTTGTCGGTCCGAGCCTGATTCCTTCGAAACTTGAGCTATGTCAAGACCGACAAGCTGAAGCATATCGGACAGCTAAAGCATATCGGACAAGTGTTACATGCTCAACCGTTGTGACGAGAAAACGGGCGGATGAGTTGCACCAGAGCGCGGCCTCCAACATCAGAGATCACATTAAGTTTCGGCACGCCGACGCTTAATGAATAACTTCAAAAGCTACGGTACGCGCGTCGGGTTGTCGGGAGTATTGATGAAGTCTCCATCCTTGGTCTTACTTCTCGAAACAACCGCGGGTTGAAGTCTTTCTGGAGGTCTTTTCTTGCCTGGAGAAGTTGAGTAGGCAATCAAAGAAGCCTGGGGGTCAGCTTTTATTCCAACGAACTTGATCGAATCGTATTCCTTCGATGACACCTTCAGTGAGTAGCTACCTTGCTCTTCAGGAGCAAGTCGAGCGGGCGTCAGCGGAACAAGCGTTTGCTCTATGCTTTTGTTCTTACGCTTTAGTTCCATCGCGACCGAAAGACCACTGAGTTCCTGCTTTGAAATGTTCTTCACTGTGCCGCCGATTGTGCTGATACCGTTGTCTAACAGCGGTTCGTCGATCCAAATGTGTGCGACCGGAGGCCCCTTAGGACCGTCGTCGGTCGTCGGCGCTGGAGTATTTGCGGTGATGACTTGGAGTGCGTGGCGCTTTCGGAAATAAGTATAGCCGGCAAGTAAAATTGCTGTAATCGCAACGGCGCAGACGATGCCGAGAATTAATCGCTTTGTTGTTTCTCTTTCGCGAGCTACCGCTGCTTCTTGGTGAAACGGATCATTAATCATATTGCTTAAAGTGATTACTAAGGGTTGAGTGAAGACAGACGCGTCTCTTTCGTTAAGGTAACACTTCAGTTGAAGTGGATATTATGGCTCCTTTGGAATTCGTCCCGGCGGAGTTGCACCCGTGACGGCCGTGATCAACTTTTCAAGAAATTCATCTTCAGCCAAACCTGTACTTCGAACTGTGATCCACTCCGCTCCGGTTGCGCCATCAGTGCGTCCCTCGATCTTTGCGTTGACGGAAACGTTAGCGGCGGCGCCATCGATCGGCTGAACTTCAACCGTCAAAGTGTATCGACCTCGAGTCCAACCTCGCGAAGCAGATGTCGGCAGAATTGCATAGCGACTCAGTTCCGGTTCTGAAATAACAACCCCTTTGGTAAAGGTGAAAGGCTGACTGACGATAATTCCTTCACTCATCCTTGACGCGCTTTCGTCAACGACCATTTTTTGATCCCGCATGACGTCCTGAATAGCAGTCAGGATTGCATCGCGGCGGCCAGTTAGGCGATATGGATTTGGAAGCGGTGGCTGGGCGGGTGTTTGATCACGTCCGAAATCAAAACCACGCCCTGAACCGACATCAGTTTTGGAGCCATTGCTAGCAGGTGCGCGACTGCCCTGGTCTCGCACACGTTCGTTTTGCTTATCGACGCCCTTTCCCTGGGCAAAGACTGTTAATGAAGCGACTAATGCCAAAATTAGTGCGAATGTCAGGCGAAACATGTTCAAGACCCCACTTCCTTCAGTCAACAATCATTAAGGGGACAACGCTTGGAGAATAGATGAACGCAAATTCAAATTCAAGCAATAGTTAGACCCATTAACGGGGTGATCAGTTGCTCCCATTTTTCTTCTGCGCGGCAGCCGCATCTCGCTGTTGTTCCCACCGACGAAGTGCCTGTACTCCCTTTTCGAAGTCAGCACCGTTAACGTAGAAATTGTGGGCGCCATCGTTGCGATCAGGGTTTCGGACATAATAGATGTATTCGGTTGTCGCCGGGTTTAGAGCAGCGGAAAGGGAACTGGCGCCTGGCGAAGCTACCGGTCCAGGTGGGAGACCAGTGTAAATTCGAGTGTTGTACGGTGAGCGACGTTCGAGGTCACTCTTGTAAACCTTCCCATCGTAGCGCCATTTACCTTCAAGTTTCGATGCATAGATGATCGTAGAGTCCACAGCAAGCGGGATGTTTCGTTTCAACCGGTTGTAGATCACAGAAGCAACAATTGGTCGCTCTTCTTCAAGTTTCGCCTCAGTCTCAATAATGGAAGCGACCGTTACGATTTGACGCGGGGTCAGTCCGAGCGCTCGTGCCTTTTCCGTCCAATCTGGTTTCCAAACGTTTCTAAATTGCTTCACCATCATTTCGACTACGTCCGGTGCTTTTGCCTCAGGCGAAAAATCGTAGGTGTCAGGAAACAAGTAGCCTTCAAGGTTCTGTGCCGCTGGATCAAGATCACGAACCAACGAAGTATCAGTCATCAATCCAAGCGCCTGCGCATCGTTGTCGAGTCGCAACTCACGAACACCTACCAGAGCGCGAGCAATGTCCCAACGCGTCCACCCTTCGATGATGGTAAGACGAGTAAGGCGTCGTTCACCGCGCTGAAGTCGTCCAAGGACAGCTAACGGCGAAATAGGAGACGGGAATTGATATTCACCGGCCCTTATAGATGAACCTGAACCAGTACTTTTAAGGTAAAGGATCAACGGCCATTCGTGTTTGATGATGCCCTCAGTGGCCAGTTTCTTTACGACAAAAGCCGTCGATGAGCCTTTGGGTATTTCGATGTACTGGTTGGCCTTGTTATGTGCTACCGGCTTGTGAAGATCCCCATAACCCCAGGTAGCGACTCCTGCGATGCCGATAAGGCCAAGTAAGATGAGTACAACTAGGATTCGTTTCATTTGGTGTTGGGGAAGTGCTGCTCCTGATTAATCGATATGTGTTCTGCAGTATTGAGGAAGTCGCGCAGGATTATGGCGGCGGCTTCACTATCTATCAAACGGGCTATCTCCATTCGATTATGACCGTTTGCTTTGAGCGTTGTCTCCGCTTCCTTTGACGACAGTCGCTCATCCTGTAGGAAAACCGGGATAGTTAACGACAGCGAGAAGTTTCTCGCCAGGTGCATGATCTTCTCCGCGGCATCTCCCCTGGTTCCATCTAATCGGAGTGGCAAACCCACCACGAGGGTTTGCGCGTCAAAGCGACGTATCAAGGCTTTCACGTCGAGAAGCAGCTGCTTCCAGTTTGAGCGTTTGATAGGTTCAAGTCTCTTGATTGTTATCAAAAGATCATCAGAAAGAGCTGCCCCAACAAGTTTATGGCCGAGATCGAGCGCGAGAATGGGTCCGGTTGGACGTTGCTGCTGACCGCCTTTGGTCATATTTGAAGATACGAAAAGCTTTGATCGTTGGTTACTTTTAATAGCATCAAAGCATTAGCTTGCGTGGCTTAAAAGCCGCCTGTATCATACGTTTCGCCCGTCAGATTGCGCGATTTGAGCGTACGGCTTCAGTAATTTCGAAGAGGTAACTAAATGTCATTTCGTAACAAGTTCATCCTGATTTTGCTTTCCGCAACCTTGACTCTTTATACGGTAGTTGGCGGCTGGATTTCCACGCGGGCCCAGCAACCTTCTAACGATCCGAATGCTCAACTTCGCATTTTCGAGAGTGTGCTCTCACATATTCAGAATGATTACGTGGATGAACCAAATATGGATAAGGTTCGCGCCGGGGCTTTGCGTGGCCTCGCTTACGGCCTCGATCCTTATTCAACCTATCTCACCCCAGAGCAGGTGCGTGAGTATAACGAAAGCTCAAAAGATAATCAGGTAGGTATTGGCGCTGAGTTGTCACAGGTCGCGTCGTACCTCTACATCATCGCGCCGATGAAAGGCTCGCCAGCGGATCAAGCTGGACTGCGAACCGGTGACATCATTGAATACATTGATGGCAAAGCTACTCGAGATATATCGCTGTACGACGCGAAACAATTGTTGACTGGTGCCTCGGGAACCGAGGTTAAGCTTCGAGTACTCCGTGCAAACGCGAGCCCGCTTCAGATTTCAGTCAAACGTGGTTCCTCGAGATCGCCGGCAGCCGAAGCTCGCATGGACGCAGGTCGAGTGGGTATTTTGCGAATCAACAGTTTTGGTGAAGGTGATTCAGCTGAGATTAAGGCACGCCTACAGGACCTGACTAAGCAGGGCGCGCAGAAGATTGTCATCGACCTTCGAGACACTGCTGGTGGTTCACTTAACGAAGCCGTTACGGTCGCGAATTATTTTATTCGGGACGGAGTTTTGGCCGAAACAATTGGCCGCGAAGGAAGAGTAGGGAAAGCTTACTCGGCAGATCCGAAACTCACGATCTTTACCGGACCTGTCGTCGCGTTAATCGACACAGGTTCCGCGGGTGCTTCAGAAGTTGTTGCTTCCGCAATTATCGAAAGAAACCGTGGTCAGGTTGTCGGTGAGAAGAGTTTCGGCGCTGGTACTGAACAGCAGTTGTTCACACTGCGTGGAGGCGACGGACTATTGCTCACTACTGTGAAATGGGCGTCTGGGAACGGCAAACCATTCCTGGGCGAGGATCGTGCGCACTCTGGCGTTGCACCTTCGGTTGAAGTTAAGAGTCCGGAAGTCGCAGACTCAGTTGATCCGGACGATCTGACAGGCAATGACGACGACACAGTAACGAAACCTGAACAAGGTAACGAGAAGAAAGACGCCGGAGCTCAACCAGCGGCACCGAAGCCTGCTTCCGAAGATCTTCAAATGAAGAAAGCACTGGAGCTGTTACGCGACAACAAGACACAGTTACCTAAGGCTGCTTAACGCGCCTAGCCTTTGTGGAAACAAGAGCCAGGAGGTTTCGACTTCCTGGCTCTTTCCTTTTTGACTAACTCTTCGAACGCATAGCAATCAGAACACGAGCGCAGCGACTGCTCGCAAGGTCGGTGATCACGAGCGTTGAAGGCAGTCGCCGCGCTCCTGTTCCGAGTGTCCCCTCTCTTGTTGCGCCGCCCCATTGCTCATATCGTTTACAGCGATTCCATATCGGGTAACGGCATTAATCGGAGAACATTACAAACAGCTTGTGCTGGATTGTGATTTTCTTGCGAACACACTTTCTTCCTAAATGATCGCTAAGTTTTAGCTCGCAGGCTTTTCTGGCTCCGATTTGGGAATGCATGTTGCTCAATGTTGAGTGGCTGTGAGCACACAATCTTTTTAGGAGAACCAGAGCGATGATTATGACAAACAAGTTACTGCCGGTAGCGTTGATAGCCGCATTGATTGGTGGTTCTGTTGGCGCGCTCGTAATGCACAAGAGCCAGCCAGTAACCGCTGAAAACACTTCTGCTGAGACACAGCAATTGGCGAGTAATCAACAGTCACCGACTACTGACTTAAACACACCAGCTGAACAAACTGCGTACAAGACCGGTTTCGCGGACGGATTTGGAGCAGCTGCAACTAATTCAACTAGCACTACGAGAACTGCTGGCACCCGGACCCGGACACGAGTTGTCTACAGAAATGTCGGAAGCGGGTCTACTGCGCGCCGCGTTTACTATGATTACAATCAACCGAAGGGTCGAAGTTTCTGGCAGAAGCACCGTGACAAACTGACCGTAGGAATCGGTACTGGTGCTGGTGCTGCGATTGGGGCTTTGATAGGTGGTAAGAAAGGCGCTTTGATTGGCGGTCTTTCGGGAGCAGGTGGTTCGGCTCTTTACACGTACAAGCTACGCAAACGAAGTCCACGTTACTAACTTGAGCTTGAGAGCCGGGTCATGAATAAGGTCAAGATTGTTGTAGCTCTCAGTATCATTACAGCGGTGCTCGCGATTTGGGCGGTTCCTTTAACGGGGATCGCCCATTCGCGTGTCGACCTAAATTCAGCTCCAGACTCGCCTTCTAGCCTGTCAGTAAAGTTTAGAGGCACGCGGGATCGAGGCTTGTTGGTGGATGTTTGGTTAGGCGACGCCGGTCCTTTTGTTTTCGCGATTGATAGTGGCGCGGGTGTTTCAATGGTTACACGCCGTCTGAGTTCGGTCGCTCGGTTAGGTGTGAACAGATCGAGACAACCACTCGTCGGTGGGCTTAGCGCATCGTCAATTTCTTCCAATCAAGAAACCACGCTAAAAGACATCTCGATCGGCCGACAACGAGCACGGCTTACAGCATCTGTAAAAGCCGCCGTCGTCGAGAATCTTCCGACTGGAATTGACGGCATTTTGGATCCATTGGACGTGAGTCCCTTTGGGTATTCCATCGACCTCCCTAACGAGACACTTGAGATTTTCGACGCCAATCATCCTTCACTTCTTTTGTCTGACGTTCCGCAAAATGGCACGGTGGTGCGTTGGCTAAAGGGTGATAATTCAGGTCGGCCGTTTGTGAAGTTAGGCGACGGTCGTAACGCCGTAATCGATACCGGATCCAGTTTTGGTCTTGCGGTCAACGATGGAATTCTCGCGGGTAATCACCGCAGGCAAGCCAGAGCAGTTCACGACCTTGGTGGCGGCTCAGTTCAGTCGACGCGGGTCGCTCCTACAACTGTAAGTATCGGCACGCTTGAACTGCGGAGCGTTCCAACCGATCTTTTGACCGGAGTTGCTCCCGGAACACCAGTGATTATTGGACGAGCAGCACTTTATCCATTCAGAATCACGTTTGATCCGGTGTCGCGTCTGATCGCAATTCAACCTTCTGAAAATTGATTGAAGGTCCAATAAACTTCATTTTGTCGGTAAAGGTTGTTTAGCCGTCAATACGAGTTGGCCTTGCGGCTCGACCGACAAACTGAAGTTTATCGGACCTCAAGTCTTACAGCGGGATGTTGCCGTGTTTTTTGGGTGGATTGGTGTCGCGCTTGTTCTCGAGTAACGACAAACCTCGAATAAGTTTGAGACGAGTTGTGGCGGGCTCAATCACTTCGTCAACAAAGCCTCGCTCAGCCGCAACGTAAGGGTTACTAAACTTGTCTTGAAGTTCAGCAAGCTTGGCTTTCCTGGCAGTTTCGCGGTCGCTCGCCTCAGCAAGCTCACGCCGGTAAAGGATCTCTACAGCACCCTCTGCGCCCATAACGGCGATTTCGGCAGTTGGCCAGGCGAAGTTGAGATCGGTGCGAATGTGTTTCGACGCCATCACACAATAGGCTCCGCCATAAGCCTTACGAGTAATCACTGTTAGCTTTGGAACAGTCGCTTCCGCAAAGGCATAAAGTAACTTGGCACCGTGGGTGATGATGCCACCATGCTCTTGCGAAATTCCCGGTAGAAAACCGGGCACATCCTCAAACGTCACTAACGGAATATTGAAGCAATCGCAGAAACGAACAAAGCGTGCGCCCTTGATTGACGCTTTGATATCCAATACACCAGCAAGAAATGCCGGCTGATTCGCGACGATTCCTATCGATCGACCACCAAGTCGCGCAAAGCCGATGCAAATATTCTGCGCGTAGAGCGATTGGACTTCGAAGAAATATCCATCGTCGACAATGTGGTGGATGACATCACGAATGTCGTAAGGCTGGTTGGGTGATTCCGGTACGATGTCGTTCAGCTTTGGTTCGATCCGATCGACCGGATCGTTGGATGTCACGTGCGGGGGATCTTCGAGATTGTTAGATGGAATAAACGATAAGAGTTCGCGAACAATTCTCAGGGCATGTTCGTCAGAGTCGGCCGCGAAGTGCGCAACGCCGGATTTCGTATTATGAGTAATTGCTCCGCCGAGTTCCTCTTTGCTGACTTCCTCATGCGTAACAGTCCGGATGACGTCCGGTCCGGTGATAAACATGTATGAAGTGTCCTTCACCATGACATTGAAGTCAGTTATTGCCGGACTATAGACGGCGCCACCTGCACACGGTCCCATGATGCAACTGATCTGCGGCACCACTCCGCTGGCGAGTGTATTGCGCAGAAAGATATCGGCATAACCGCCAAGACTGACGACGCCTTCTTGAATTCGTGCGCCGCCCGAATCGTTGATCCCAATCAACGGAGCTCCGACCTTCATCGCCAGGTCCATCAACTTGCAGATCTTCTCCGCGTGAGTTTCAGAGAGGGAACCGCCGAACACGGTAAAGTCCTGCGCGAAGACAAACACTTTCCGACCGTCGATCAATCCGTAGCCAGTGACGACACCATCTCCAGGAAAGACCTGCTTCTCCAAACCAAAATCTCGCGAACGATGGACAACAAGCTTGTCAAACTCTTCAAACGTTCCTTCATCGAGCAGAAACTCGATGCGCTCACGTGCCGTCATCTTTCCTGATTCGTGTTGCTTCGCCACTCGCTCGGCGCCTCCACCCTCCTCGGCCTGTTTGGAGCGTTCACGTGCGATCTCAAGCCTGGACTTGGGTTTCGATTTTTGTTCTGTGGCCATAGAAGTCTTGTCAGCGGTCAAATGGAAATTCGCGTCTATCGATCAGAGTCTTCAATTCTTCAACTGCCTGATAGGCGGAGTGCTCGATCTCTTTGGGGTAGGAATAGATTCGGGCGTTTGCATTGAAGTCCTCGATATCGAGCACTTCGTAAGTGAAGTTTGAATGGACAAAGACGTCAATGTCCAGATCAACGTAACTCAGCGTTCTGTTCTCGAGGCGCGGCGGAATTGTGACGTTGCAGTAGAAGGTCGCGTTCGCCCGTGACTTATCACCAAAGCGAAAAATGTTGTACCAACGATCGAGCCAATAGTACTCGGTGCTGACCGTGCCTTTAGAGATTGCTCCAAGAAGATCGTGCTGAACGTCCTCTGCGAACAGTGCGTCAACGATCAGTAACGGAGGTTCATTTACAACCAACTGACCCTGCCAATTTCGATGTTCACGACCATCGTATTTCAGCGCGCTGACGACAATTTGCTCGCCTGCCTCGTTGACGTTACTTTCGTCCACTCTTGGCCCAATCCGCGAGAAACTGTGCTTGTCCTTTGTCCGTCAGCGGGTGATTGAACAGCTGATCGATGACCTTGAAAGGCATTGTCGCGATGTCAGCGCCCATGCGCGCCGCTTCAATCACGTGAATCGGATTGCGTAGGCTCGCTGCCAGCACTTCAGTCTTCCAGGCATAGTTCTCATAGATCTCGATGATTGATTGCAGAAGGTTCAAGCCGTTCTCACCAATATCGTCGAGTCTGCCTAGGAAAGGACTGATAAACGAAGCGCCCGCCTTTGCCGCAACAATTGCCTGGGCCGCTGAAAAGCAAAGCGTAACATTGACGCGGATTCCCTGGTCGGATAGCTCGCGAGTCGCTTTCAAACCTTCTCGCGTCAGCGGGCATTTGATGACGACATTCGGTGCGATCTTTGAATACTCAAGACCTTCACGGACCATGCCGGCCTGGTCCTGGCTAGTTACTTCAGCCGAGACTGGCCCTTGAACGATTTCACAAATTGCCGCGATGTGCTGTTTGAAATCGACATTGCCTTCTTTCGAAATCAAGGAAGGATTCGTCGTCACTCCATCAGCAAGACCCAGCGCGGCGCCTTCGCGAATCTCGTTTAGATTCGCGGTATCCAGAAAAAACTTCATGATGACCTCTCACTCATTGTTCTTGTTTAGGATCGTACACCCGATTGCGCAAAATGCCGATCCCGCTAACCTCAATCTCAACCCGATCACCGTGCGTCATCCTGGAGACGCCTGCCGGTGTACCGGTGGCAATCAAATCTCCTGGAAACAGCGTCATGATGGCTGCGATATACCTTATTAGAAAAGCTACTGGAAAAGCCATGTCAGCCGTGTTGCCATTCTGTTTCACTTCGCCGTTGACTCGAGTTGTTACACTTGTGTTTGTGGGGTCAATGTCTGTGACGATCCACGGGCCAACGGGACAGAAAGTATCGAACCCTTTTCCCCGAGTGAACTGCACGTCCTTACGCTGCAGGTCTCGCGCGGTCACATCATTTACGCAGGTATAGCCCAACACATAGTCTAGTGCGTTATCGGTTTCGTTAATCTTTCGAGCCGTTCGACCAATTACGACTCCCAACTCTCCCTCGTGCTCCACTTGTTGTGAAACTCCTGGTAACTCGATTCCGTCCTCGTGAGCGATGATCGAGGAGGGCGGTTTTAAGAAGAGCAGTGGTTCCTCGGGCATTTTGTTCCCGAGCTCCAGTGCATGCTCTAAATAGTTTCTTCCGACACAAACAATCTTTGATGGCTGGACTGGTGCGAGTAACTTAACTTCTTCGAGGCTTAACGGTGTTTCGGTACTCGACGGTATGGAGTCGCCTGGTTTGAAATCAGGCGCTAACGGAAACACGTTGATTCCATCGATCACTGCGAATCGTGATCGACCCAATCGTTCATGTGAAATACGACAAAGTTTCATATTAAGGAACTGTTTCTTCGACGACCTCAGACGCAGGACTCACGTTGCCGGCGGTGTCTACTGCGGTCAGGTAGTAATAGTATTTCTTCCCGGGCTCAACTCGTTCGTCATGAAAGGTCGTTCGCGTCAGCAAAGTTTGAGTTAGCTTGGTCCATGAGTCCCTGGCTAAATTAGGATCCGTAGAACGGTAGACGTTATAGCCCGCAATATCAGATTCCTTATTAGCTGAAAAGAAGATCGACAGCCTTCCTGGCGCCGGCGCAATGCTTAAGCCCTCCGGGGCCGCAGGCGCAAATTTATCGATCGCTGAAACGGTGAGTGCATTTGAATTCAAACTTTCGACCTGCGCGCCGCCGGTACCCAGCGAAACAGCCCTAAGGATGTAACGATAAGTCGAACCAAACTTAAAGTTCCTATCAGAATATTCATTACCTTGGACGAGTGCCGAGTTGATTGGCGCTTCCGAAGGATCGATTTGAGACTCGTCCAGACGATAGACGTTGTAACCCAGCAAATTCACCGGCGTTGAGCCATCGATGTTTGCACCTGGCGCCTGCCACGTAATCGTAATGGACTCTTCTTTAACTTCCTTCCCAGTTGAAACGAGTGTCGGTGGTTGCGCGATACGTGCAGCCGGTTCAATCAATAGGAAGTTGGAAAACGCCGCTCGCTGTCCTGATTGGTTCACGTACCGAACTGCGTAGCGCAATCTGGTTGGCTCTCCTCCGAGTTCGAGCTTGTCGATATACGAAAGATTGTCGCTCGCACTTTTGATCTCATCGTAGGTGATTGATCCGATCAGGGTGGAACGTGATGCGAATTCGTCTTCAGTCAACGGTAAGGGAGCGCCAGGCTTTTCAGCGAGACGATAAACGTCAATCCGTCGAATACTCTGAACACTACTGTCAGGAGCATTACGTTGCGGTGCCGGCCAACTAAGAATGACTTCGTTGCCACGTTGTGCACCCGACAAGAGTTCGGTCCTTTGCTGAACGCGTTCGATAGGTGGCAATGGCGGACGACGTTTACCACAGCCAGCCGCAGCGAGAGTAATCAAACACAATATTGTCAGGAGAAAGTTTCGTTTTGAGACGTCAAAGCGACAGTGAGGTCGGAGCCAGGCAGATGCAACTCGCACTGCCCTGGAGCAAATGAAACAGTTGGCAGTTTTCACAGAATGTAGCGGCTTAGATCCTGGTCCTTCACGGTTTCTGAGAGCATCTTTTCAACGTAAACGGAATCGATTCGTTGTGACTTCGGTTCGAGATCAGGGCCTTCAAAACTAATTTCTTCGAGCAACTTCTCCATGATTGTTTGAAGTCGTCGCGCGCCAATGTTTTCAGTTTGCTGATTTACTTGTGCCGCAAAGTTCGCAATCGAGTCTATCGCATCGGGCGTGAACTCAATCTTCACTCCCTCTGTTTCCATCATCGCCTGGTACTGTTTGATCAAAGCGTTGCGTGGCTCAGTAAGAATTCGTTTGAAGTCCTCGATTGTAAGCGACTCAAGCTCAACTCGAATAGGGAAGCGTCCTTGTAGTTCCGGGATTAGATCTGAAGGTTTCGAAACATGAAATGCTCCGGCGGCGATAAAGAGAATGTGGTCGGTCCGAACCATGCCGTAACGGGTATTAACGGTCGTGCCTTCAACGATCGGCAAAATATCCCGCTGCACACCTTCACGGGATACGTCTGGGCCATGACCTGACTCTCGGCCGGCGATCTTGTCGATTTCATCGAGGAAGATGATGCCGGAGTTTTCGACGCGTTCAATTGCAGCGCGCGCGACTTGGTCCATGTCGATCAGTCTTTCCTCTTCTTCCTGCATCAGGTACTCCATGGCCTCGTCGACACGCATCTTCCGGCGTTTGGTACGACCTTGAAAGAGATTGCCCAACATGTCCTTCATGTTGATACCCATCTCTTCGACGCCTTGAGGTCCCGCCAACTCGATCACTGGAAAATTCTTTTCACGAACTTCCATCTCAACAAGCCGATTGTCGAGCTTGCCGCTTCGCAGTTGGGTTCGGAGTTTTTCTCTCGTCTTTTGAAACTGTTCGTCGCGGGTCGGATCTTCGTCCTCTAACGTTCCGTCTTCACTTGTTTCGGCCTCGAAGTCGAAAAAGCTACTTGCCGGTCTTATCGGAGGAAGTAAAAGATCGAGTATTCGTTCTTCGACGTTGAGCTCTGCTTTTTCAGCGACCTCTTCACTCTTCTCCTGCCGCGTCATCTCGACCGAGATTTCAGTGAGATCACGAATCATGCTCTCAACATCGCGTCCGACATATCCAACTTCCGTAAACTTGGAAGCTTCAACTTTCATGAAGGGAGAGTTCGACATGCGAGCAAGTCGTCGTGCTATTTCAGTTTTTCCAACCCCGGTTGAACCAATCATGATGATGTTCTTAGGCATCACATCGACTGCCATTTCGACGGGTAACTTCTGCCGTCGCACACGATTTCTCAAAGCTACAGCAACAGCACGCTTCGCATTTCGTTGGCCCACCACGTGTTTGTCGAGCTCTGCGACAATCTGTCGCGGCGACATCTCATCTAGTTGAGCTTCTTCTTCAACGTCTCCGGCTAGGTAAATAACCATGGTCTTACTCAAACTATGCCTCAACACGAGGCTCTTTAAAGTTCTTCAACGACAATATTTTGATTGGAGTAGATGCAGATCTCACCTGCGATTTGGAGAGCCTCCACCGCGATTTCGCGCGCTGACAGATCCGTATGCTTCAACAAGGCGCGCCCGGCGGCCAACGCGTAAGAACCGCCAGAACCAATCGCGATGATGCCTTCGTCTGGAGCAATCACGTCGCCGTTACCTGACAGCAGGAATGAGTTCTTTGCGTCGGCTACCACCAGCAAAGCTTCCAAATGGCGCAGAATCTTATCGGTGCGCCATTCCTTACTTAACTCAATCGCCGCCCGCTCGAGATTTCCGTGATACTGCTCAAGCTTGCTTTCAAATCTGGTCAGGAGGGCAAATGCGTCACCCGTAGCGCCAGCAAAACCAGCCAGGATTCGATCGTTGTACAGGCGACGAACTTTCCTTGCACTGGCTTTCATCACAGTTTCGCCCATCGTAACCTGACCGTCTCCGGCCAGCGCTACATGTTCATCACGGCGCACCAATAACACTGTAGTGCTGCGTATTCGGGTTCTTTCTGCGGACATATTTTTTCTTTACACGCACTATAGGAATTCGTTTCAACCTAAGTCAAGGGACACTAAGTTGGAGGTCAGAAGCGGTTGGAATGGATTTGGGTTATGATACGCGTCGCGCTAGAGACGGACGCTCAACAACGAAGGAATCCTTAATGAAACGGCCCAACATCGGCATCACGATGCGAATCGAGAGTGCGACAAATCGCTTCTATCTCGCACGCCACTACAGTGAGGCAGTGGAAGCCGCAGGTGGGGCTCCGGTTCATATCAGCCTGATACCCAATGAATCCTACGTTGAGTCAGTCGTCGGTAATCTCGATGGCCTACTTCTTCCGGGCAGCGATTCCGACGTCGACCCTTTGCGTTATGGAGAGGAACCGCACCGAGGGCTTGGTGAAGTTCAACCGCTGAAGGACCAGACCGATTTGCTGGCGATTGCGGCGGCCGAACGAAAAGGTATCCCGATTTTTGCAATTTGTTTTGGTATGCAGGTCCTCAACGTCTCTCGAGGTGGAACTTTAATTCAGGACATTCCTGCGCAGAAGCCAGATGCGATTAAGCACGAGCAGGGAACTCCACGTGATAGGCCCTCGCACAACGTTGAGCTGTTACCAGGCAGCCTGCTCGATCGGCTGAGCGGAAGCCCCAAGGTGGCAGTCAATAGCCATCATCATCAGGCAGTGAATACGGTTGGGCAGAATCTATTAGCAACGGCATGGAGTGCTGACGGACTGATCGAAGCCTTGGAAGATCCACGAGACGATCGATATGTGGTTGCAGTTCAGTGGCACCCGGAACTTGGTTGGGAAAATGATGTTTTTGCCAGGAATTTATTCGAGAGATTTGTTAAGGAAGCGACTGTAAAGTCCAGCGAGCCGGAGAGGTTAGCGTCAACGGTTAGGTAGTAAGAGAGTGAGGGTTCAAGTTAACCCGTTAGCAGTTGGGAAGGGGTGGTTACCCCCGCTCAACTCCAACTCACTCAGTTCATTGAATGAAATGGGAGTTGAGCGGGTAAACCACCCTTCCTAACTGCAAATTAGGCTGATTGAATATTCATCCCAAGTTGGGACTCTCAGATGATAAGTGAGAGAGTATTTCGGATGATTAGTGGAGATAGTAGAGAGTGATTGAAGGAATAAACCTTAAAGGTAACGTAGCACTTGTCACTGGTGGCTCGCGCGGAATTGGCCGGGCGGTTGTCGAACTATTGGCAGAACTCGGTGCGGACGTTGCTGTTAATTATGTTCATGATGAGGCGGCATCAGAGTCCGCGGTTCGAATGGCTAAGGAAAAAGGTGTCCGCGCCATTAGCCTGCAAGCTGACATCTCAAAGTTGGCAGATGCTGATCGCCTGGTTAAGGAAACACATGAACAACTCGGTCGCCTCGACTTTGTAATTTGTAACGCTGGTATTTGGGAAGGGAAGCCAGTCGACCAGATCTCAGAAGAGCTCTGGGACAAGACGATCGATATTAATTTGAAAGGTACTTGGTCGGTCTGTCGTGCGGCCGTACCAATCATGAAAAACCAACGTTCAGGACGAATAGTCATCGTCAGCTCAACTGCTGGTCAACGCGGGGAAGCCAACGTCTCAAACTACGCTGCGTCAAAGGGCGGTCAGATCTCATTTACCAAATCTCTGGCATCAGAGCTTGCGGAGTTCAACATTCACGTTAACTGTGTCGCACCAGGCTGGGTAGATACCGACATGAATGATGACGTTTTTGATGATAAGAGTCGGATGGAGTCAATTCTTAACACCATTCCTTTACATCGCGTAGGTACAGCTCAAGAGATTGCCGGGGCTATCGTTTTCCTCTGTACGAACTGGGCAAACTATATGACCGGGGAAGTCGTGAACGTTAATGGCGGTTCAGTCTTGTGTGGATAAGGAACTCAAGTATGACATTAACAATGGAGAGTACAGAAAGAGCAGTACAGAGTGTTCAGCTTGGAGTTGAGAAGCTTCTTGAGGGTCAAAGCGATTCGATTCGAGGCGCTAGGATTGGACTTGTTTGTAATCAAGCGTCGGTCGATCACCGCTACATTCACATTGCTGACCTCTTTAATGAGCATCCGGAGATCGATTTAAAAGCACTGTTCGGACCACAGCACGGAATTCGTGGAGACGTTCAGGACAACATGATCGAGACCGACCATGCTACTGACCAGGTGACCGGTCTTCCCGTTTATTCTCTCTACAGCGAAACTCGCGAACCAACCGAACGAATGCTGGAGAACATAGACGTCCTGGTTTTCGATATGCAGGACGTAGGTTGCCGGATCTACACGTTTGTTTACACACTCGCCAACTGTATGAGGGCAGCAGCCAAGTACGGAAAGAGAGTTGTAGTTTGCGATCGTCCAAATCCTATTACGGGCGAGTTTGTAGCAGGCAATGTACTCGAGCCTGAATTTGCTTCTTTTGTTGGCCAGTTTCCAATTCCGACGCGGCATGGAATGACTGTCGGCGAGCTTGCCAACTTGTTCAACCAACACTTTGGCATTGGTGCAGATATTGAGGTTGTTCCAATGACTGGCTGGCGTCGTGAACTTTGGCATGACGAAACTGACGCTCCATGGGTCCTGCCATCACCGAATATGCCGACACTAGACTCCGCCACGGTTTTCCCGGGAGCAGTTCATTTCGAAGGCACCCAAATGTCCGAAGGTCGTGGAACGACGCGCCCTTTTGAGCTGATCGGCGCACCTTACGTAAAACCTGAAGAGTATGCAGCTGCTTTGAACTCGATTGGGTTTGAAGGCGTTTACTTTCGCAGCTGCGGTTTTCAACCAACCTTTCAGAAGCATGCTGGCAAAGGTTGTGGCGGAGTCCAGATTCACGTTACAAACCGTCAAGTGTTTGAGCCTGTCAGTGTGGGTATTGCGATGGTTAAAGCGGCATATGATCTGTACACGAAGGACTTCCGTTGGAAGGAACCACCTTACGAGTATGTTTATGATCAAAACCCTTTTGACGTTATTAGCGGTACTGACTCAATTCGAAAAGCCATCGAACAGGGAAGCAGTCTTGAACAGATTTCAGCTAGTTGGTCAGATGGACTCGAAGATTTTAAAGTGCTGCGGAACCAATTTTTGCTCTACTGAGACGATGTTGAAGTTAAGGTATGCCGTTAAGGGTCGTCATGCCGACTGCTAAGGCATAAAGTTAAGTAGAAAAGCACGACGGTTTGAAGGCGGCGTGGACATTGAGATAAAACTTTAATCAGAAAGGTGAAGTTCTGATTTGGTCAAGAGTGAAAAACTAGAAGTAGTCGAGCCAACTCCTGGACGCGCTTGGCTTGTAGGTGTTGCTGCGTGGCTGGTGCCTGGCGCAGGTCACGTGATGGTACAACGCTGGCATCGAGCGTTGTTGATGGGAGGCTCGGTCTGGCTTGCATTCATACTAGGCCTCGCAATGGGTGGTCATATGTTCGACTTGTCCACGGGCCAAGGCAGTTCACCGCTTCTGCAAGTTCCCCCGATGATCGCCAACCTTGGCAGTGGAGCGTTATACCTGTGTTGCTGGTTGATTGGATTTGGTTTTGCAGACGATCCTGCGCACGCTGCACGAGCAACTTACGAATATGGCAATACATTCTTACTGATCGCAGGTTTACTCAATTATCTGGTCATGTTGGATGCTTTTGATATCGCCGCAGGGAGGAAGTCTTGAGACATTTCCTGGTTATGACTTTGTTTGCCATCCTGGCCTCGACGGTTTTTGGCGCCGTCGCTAAAGAAAACAGTCGCGAACGTTTCTTGTATGGTGTCAAGGTATTCGCCGAGTTCATGGTAATCGGGCTGGTGCTGAGCTGGGTTCTCTACTTCATACCTTGAAGCCCGACCCGGATCTAAACGCCTTTTCCAGAAGATGCCGCTATACGATACCGAAGCACTTATCCTCCGAACTTACAATCTCGCTGAAGCCGATAAAATTGTCGTTTGTTTAAGTAGATCCTCAGGTCTCATTCGAGGCGTCGCGAAAGGCTGCCGAAAACTGAGAAACCGTTTCGGCGCTTCCTTAGAACCATTCACACACATCAACCTCAGCTATTACGAAAAGGAGAATCAAGAACTTGTCTCGTTTCGCCATACTGAAATCCTAAAGTCTCACTTTAACCTCTCATCCGATGCGACGATACTCACCGGTCTCGCCTACATGGGCGATTTGCTGATCGAGTTTTCTCCACCACATCAAGCTAACGATAAGTTGTTTCGAATGGCAGCAGCTTGCTTCGACGCGGTTTCAAATTCTCCATCTGATCTGCAAGCCATACTTCGATACTTCGAAGTTTGGCTTCTCAAGATTGAAGGCTTTCTTCCAGACCTGCGTCATTGCGCCGACTGTCATCAAAGCTTTAGTGCGGAAGTGGCTGTGTATTTTGGTTCGGACCTCGGCCTTCGTTGCCGGTCGTGTAGTGAAGGACGCGGTGGTGCAATGTCAAAGAATCTGCACGCCCACTTGCGAACAACAGAGAAGCTTCCTCCGACGAAGTTTGCCGAGGAAGCTCGTACAGTTCCATCTCAAACGAAAAGAGAACTGGCTGAGCTAACACATCAAATTATCGGAAGAGTTTTGGAACGGTTGCCAAGAGTGCGACCAACATTTGTTCACTGAGAACGTTTTGGGCAAAGTCTCTTGAGGTATCACTTCAGCTTTCGACGGATGTTGATTCCCAGATATATCGTCTGGGCCACACTTCCGTATGTGCTGCTGTCGATGTTGATGTTGACCGCAGTTCTCTTTGTGCAACAGTCCAGTCGCTTTGCAGAGGTAATTCTTTACACCGATTTGCCACTGCCGCTTCTTGCAGATATTGGCGCCGCCCTGTTGCCCGGCGTCCTCGTCTTTACCATCCCAATTGGAACGCTAGCCGGAATCATCATTGGCTTTTCGCGAATGGGAAGCGACAGCGAGATCGTCGCAATGAGGTCGGCAGGTGTTGGCGCATGGACAATGATCTGGCCGGTGCTCGTCATGGGCCTGGTCTTTACGTGCGGAACGACTTTCATTCACATGAAAGAAGCACCCCGCGCTGCCAGAGATCTCGAACGGGTCGCACTCGAAGGTGCGCTTGCGAAACTTGACTCACCGGTTGAGCCTCGCACCTTCAGCACTCTGCCGCGTTACGTTATCTATGTGAGGGATGGCGATCGAACCCGAGGCATTTGGGGTCGGGTGTTCATATTCTCGCAGCAGGCTGATCAGAGTACTGAGATCTTTACCGCGCGTTCAGGAAGAATCGACTCCTCCGGACCGACGTCGGAGCTCGTGTTGTCAGATGTCCTGGCAACAAAGTTTCCCGCACCCGACGAGCAACAAAAGTCGTACGTAGTGGAGCGATCTGATCAGTTGCGCATCTCGATCAACACTGGTCGAGCGGATCTGATCGATCGGCTTAATAATCGGGACCCAAATACAGATGCAAAAGACTGGAGCGAACTGAGAGCTCAGGCCCTGTCCGGGCAAACTGAGAAAGAGAGAAGAGAAGCGCAGCGCGTGCTTTACAGGCGAATCGCCTTGTCTATTTCTCCACTCGTTTTTGCTTTTCTTGGGGGCACATTGGGTTTAAGAGTTCGGCGCGGCGGTCGCAGCATAGGCATAATCCTCTCCCTGACTGTCGTGATGATCTATTACCTCACGTCTCTGCTCGGTGAAACACTGGCTCGCGTCGGCACGGTCCCACCGATCCTTGGAGTGGGCTTCGCATCTTTGTTCATGGTTGGTTTGAGCTTCTTCTTTCTTCTGGCCGGCCGCTTTGATTTCAGTAGCGTCAAACAACTTTTCAAGCGACCAGCTAAAGCATCACTTCAAGAGAAGAACTTGAAGTCTAAGGCCGGTCATACCATTGGTGTTGCAAATTGGGGATTCCCAAATCTTCTAGATGCAACCGTCTTTCGAAGTCTCTTACTCAGTTTCATAGTTGGCTTCATTGCACTGGTCGGCATCTTCAACATTTTTACGCTGTTTGAATTGTGGCGCTTTATTGCGGTCACGAATGCGAGTGCGGCGTTGGTGGCACGCTATCTTTTGTTCCTGATGCCTCTGGTATCGGTCGAGCTCTTTCCCGCTACAATGTTGATCGCGGTCCTGGTCACTTACGCACTGATGGCAAAAAGGCATGAGGCTATTGCCTGGTGGGCAAGCGGACAGAGTGTCTATCGTCTAATGTTGCCGGGGCTGTTCTTCGCGCTCTCGATGGCCGCCTTTTCATGGTTGATCCAGGAACATGTGATGCCAGGCGCAAATCTCAAACAGGATGCACTTCGAGCCCGAATCAAAGGTGGCGAAGCAAGGGTCATAACGCGTACGGGTCGACAATGGCTTGCCTCAACTGACACGCGACGCTTCTATTCATACGAGTTCTCAGAAGGTAATCAGAACCTGATTCAACCTACGATTTACGAACTCGACGGCGACGGTGTGCACCTCGCCAAAGTCATCGACGGTAAGGCTGGCGCCTGGATTGATTCTTCGACTCTTAAGGTAACCGAAGCCGAAGTGCTAACTCTGAAGGACCTTGAAGTCGAACGCAACTTATTGCCTGAAACAGACGTGGCGGCAGTCGAATCACCGTCCGTGTTTCGGCCGACGATCGACAAACCATCACAGCTCAGCGCGACTGGTCTCACAAGTTACTTAAACGCAGCAAAGAAGCGTGGTGAAGATGTTTCAGGACTGGCCGTGGCTCTACAGAAAAAGTATGCAGCGCCGTTCAGCGTTCTAATCATGGCTTTCATTGGAATTCCGCTGGCGATCTCGTTCGGGAGAAAGGGAACAATTATCGCGTTGTGTGCGGCTGTGGTCGTGAGTATTGCGTATTGGGGGGTGGGTGGTGGTTTCCAACAACTTGGAAATCACGGGATGTTGAGGCCTTCTGTTGCTGGATGGTCCCCGCTTCTGATTTTCGCAGCCGCGGGGACCTATTTTCTTTCGAAGGTTAGGACCTGAAGAGGTAGGGGCGTCCCTCTGAGGACGCCCCTTCTCAAAAGCAGTAGACGTTATGCGGTGAAGGGGCGCCCACGGAGGGACGCCCCTACAAGTTTAGGTTCCTTGTTCCCAGCTCGAAATGTATTCGAGTTGTTCAGCCGTAAGCTCATCGATTGAAATGCCGAGTGCGCGGAGTTTTAGACTCGCGATCTCAGTATCAACCTCAGCCGGCAACAAGTGAACACCTGGTGAAAGGGTTCCCTTATTCTTCACAAGGTATTCAACCGACAACGCCTGATTTGCGAAACTCATATCCATGACGCTAGCCGGATGACCTTCAGCCGCGGCCAGGTTAATCAAGCGGCCTTCACCAAGAACGATGACCCTGCGACCGTTGCTCTTGAGTCGATACTCCTCGACGAACGGACGCATTGTTATGGGGTCTCCCGCCATTTCGTGGAGAGCCACCAGGTTTAACTCGAGATCGAAGTGACCGCTGTTACAAACAATTGCGCCGTCCTTCATATTGGCGAAATGCTCACCATCAATCACGTGACGATTGCCTGTAACTGTAACGAAGATGTCGCCAATGGGAGCAGCTTGAGCGATCGGCATGACTCGGAAGCCGTCCATCACCGCCTCGACTGCCTTGATTGGATCGATTTCAGTGACGATTACGTTCGCACCCATTCCGCGAGCTCTTAGCGCGACCCCCTTGCCGCACCACCCATAACCAACGACAACCAGGTTGCGACCGGCTAGGAGGATGTTTGTCGCACGGATGATTCCATCCAGCGTAGATTGGCCAGTGCCGTAGCGATTATCGAAGAAGTGCTTGGTTTGGGCGTTATTGACGGCGATGGAGGGAAACGGAAGTACGTTCGCTTTCTCCATTGCAATCAAACGCTGAATACCCGTTGTTGTCTCTTCGGTCGACCCAATAATTTCTTTGATTTGATCGCCACGCTCTTTAAGAAGCGTCGCGACTACGTCAGAGCCGTCGTCAATGATGATATCGGGATGTGAATCAAGCGCCGTTCGTACGTGGCGATTGTATGTATCTGTCGACTCGCCCTTGATCGCGTAAACGGGAATTCCCCAGTCTGAAACGAGCGAAGCGGCGACGTCGTCCTGAGTTGAGAGGGGATTCGACGCGATTAGAACTGCCTCAGCGCCTCCCGCTTGAAGTGCTCGGGCAAGATTTGCTGTTTCGGTGGTGATGTGAGCACATGCGACCAGCTTGACTCCACTTAGTGGCTTTTCCTCACCAAATCTCTCACGAATCAGACGCAGGACCGGCATTTCGCGCTCGGCCCATTCGATGCGCTGCTTACCATGGCCCGCCAAACCGATATCTTTCACGTCGTATTCCATCGAACGTGTTGCACTCATCTTTAATATTCCTTTGATAGTAAATTGATGAAACTTAGATTCCGGCGCTCGCACGGAGTGATTCAGCCTTATCGGTACGTTCCCAGGTGAATCCATCCTCGTTGCGGCCGAAGTGACCGTACGCCGCAGTGGCTTTGTAAACCGGACGTCGAAGCTTGAGTTCTTCGATGATGCCACGCGGTGTCAGTTCGAAATGTTGCTGGACCAGGTTGCCCAGGGCGGCATCACTAATGCGACCCGTACCGGACGTATCAACCAAAACTGAAACTGGTTTCGCAACACCGATTGCGTAAGCGAGTTGGACCAGGCACTTATCTGCCAGACCGGCAGCGACAATGTTCTTAGCTACATAACGTGCCATGTAAGCTGCCGAGCGATCGACCTTCGTCGGATCCTTACCTGAAAAGGCGCCGCCACCATGTGGCGCGTAGCCGCCATAAGTGTCGACAATGATCTTTCGACCCGTAAGGCCTGCATCACCCTGTGGTCCGCCTGTGACGAATCGGCCGGTTGGATTGATGTGGTATTTCGTGTCGTTATCCAGGAGCTCCGGCGATACAGTGTGCTTAATAACCTTTTCTTCGATTTCCGCTCGAAGTTGTTCGTTGCTGACGTTTGGATCGTGTTGTGACGAAATGACGACGGCTTCCAATCTGAATGGACGTCCATCGCGGTACTCTACCGTAACCTGTGATTTTCCATCAGGTCGAAGATAAGGAAGATCACCTGACTTTCGAACTTCGGAAAGACGACGAGCCAAATTGTGTGCCAGCTGAATCGGCAACGGCATGAGTTCAGGTGTTTCGTTACACGCGAAACCAAACATAAGACCCTGGTCTCCAGCGCCGCCAGTATCGACGCCCATTGCGATGTCTGGCGATTGGCGATCGAGGGCAGAAAGAACGCTGCAGGTATCGCAGTCAAATCCATACTTTGCACGCGTATAACCAATTTCGCGAATGGTGTCGCGCGCGACTTTGGTGTAGTCGATTACGGCGTTGGTGGTGATTTCACCTGCGACAACGACGAGTCCAGTTGTAACCAGGGTTTCACATGCGACGCGCGCGGTCGGGTCCGCCGTTAAAGCGGCGTCCAAGACGGCGTCTGAAATCTGGTCTGAGATTTTGTCGGGATGTCCTTCGGTGACGGATTCGGAGGTAAATAAGTAGCCGGATTCGGTAGTCAAGCCCACTCCTTTGTACGTACAGGTCTGAAGATCAGTGTAGAAAAAGACCGCGTAGCGTAGCAGTCAGACTTTAAGAGTGTCAAGGCAGGCACCCTGCTTTTGGGCGGATTCGAATTGGTTCCTTCAAGTCCAATTCAGGCACCATCAGCCATCGTTCAGGCTGAAATGCTTTTGTTTGCGCGCCACATTTCTTGTAGACGTAGTGAGGTCAGAAAAGTAATATACCGAGCTTCTCGCATTCCTTTACGCAATAGCGATTTGGTAACACCTGGCATTCGTCCTTGAGCCGGCTTAACTTGGCCTCGGACTTCGCCCCTCGCACGTCGAGCGCCGAAACAAGTTGAACCACGAATAGGAGTAACTAATGAAAAGACTGCTGTTTATAAGCTCAGTTTTCTTCTTACTTCTGGTTGTTGTTTCTCCGGTTGCTTTATCCCAACCCGATCGAAACCGTCCCAAACCCAAGACGACTGACACTCGAGGTGTCGGTATCGAGCCTGCGGCTCCAACAACTACAAGCACGCCAGCACCCGGTACACCGAACACTACCGCTGCGCCTACCACCCAGTCGAGTACCGCGACCGCACCCGTGCAGGCAACAAACCGGCGAAGAAAGGTCATGGTTGCAGATTTTGACGCCCGCGGAGTTCCGCAGTGGTGGGGTAATTGGGATATCGGAAGTATTTTCAGTAATACGATGGTTACGCGACTGAGCAGCTCCGGCACTTACGACGTTGTCGAACGCGAGCGCATGAAAGCAATTCTTGAGGAACAAAACCTCGGTCAAGACGAACGCTTCAGACAGGACAAGGTCACTAAGATCGGACAGCTGCTCGGCGCAGATTATGTACTGTTTGGTTATCTGACGAATTTTGTGCGTAAGAAGAGTAACAAGGTTCTGTACACGGAATACTCCGCAGTCATTGGATTCACCGTTCGTCTGGTCGATGTGGCGTCGGGCACTGTCGTTAGAACGGCCGAAGTTAATTTCACCTCAAAAGACGCTAAAAAAATGTACGGTCAAGAGGGTCAAGCTTTTAACCCGAATGATCCGGACTTCCTGCAGTCACTGTTTGGTAAAGCAATTACTGACTCAGTGAATGAGGCGGTCCAGAAACTCTCGGACGGCGGCAGTCACCCAACAGAGGCAACTCAATCAACCACTGGCGAGCGAAAATTGACTTCGAATTCCGTCCCGGCACCTCCAAACGATGGCAGGCTGCGCGGCGCTATTGCAGCAGTCGATGGAAATACAGTCATCATTAATCGAGGACAGTCTCAAGGCGTCAAAGTTGGGGACATTTTTGAAGTTACTCGAGGCGGAATTACCGATCCCGAGACTGGCAGAATTTTGCGACCTAAAGTTATTGCTGAGATTCGCATCACAAATGTCGAGGATGGCTCGGCTGACGGTGAGATCGTCTCACAGAAGGATAAGATCGTTGCCAAAGACACGATCCAGATAAAGACACCAAAGCCCTGAGGGTTATCGGAGACCTGCTGCTTTGATTCGACCTCCAAGCGCTACAACTCTGCGGTTCCTCCTTGCCACAGGTTCGGCTCTTAGTCTGCTTTTCTGGCCACTGCTGTCGGCCTCGACTGAGCGCCACGAAGATTCGCCGCTGGTCCTCCAGACGACCGCAGTGTCGCAACACAGGGTTGCGCTAGTCATTGGGAATGCAAAATATCGCGATATTCGATCCCTTGAAAATCCCGGCAACGACGCAAAGTTAATGGCCGGAACGCTTGCTTCGTTGGGATTCGACGTTATCGAACGTCATGATCGAACCCGAAGCGATATGGAGGCTGACTTCACGTTGTTCAAGCAACGCTTGAGGAAGGGAAGCGTTGCGCTCTTTTTTTATGCCGGCCACGGGGCTCAGTTTGGCGGAAAGAATTATCTGATTGGCGCCGACATGAGCAGTAAGTTCGATCAAAGCAACGCTACTCAAGGCATCTTGGATATCGGAGCCGCGACCCAGGCCATCGCCGAAACTAGTGGTCTAACAATCATCATTCTTGATGCTTGTCGGAATCCAACCAAAGAACTTCTTCAAAACCACCCAAACCTCGGCGACGGTTTCTCGGAATTCAAAAACGCACCAAACGGAACTTATGTGGCCTACTCAACCTCGCCAGGCAAGACTGCTTCTGACGGTGCGGGTTATGAAAACAGCTTTTATACAGCTGCGCTCGCCGCAAACTTGAAGATGAAGCCCTCGCGTCTTGAAGACGTCTTCATGCGAACGCAAATCCAGGTAGAACAAAACACTAATGACGAATCCGTAAAACGGGGAGGTTCTGGTAACGACGCACAAGTTCCATGGACCAGTTCGTCGCTTAAGACCGTTTTTTACTTCTCAGCGGATCAAGTGGCAGTGTCGCCGGCTCCAAAACTGTTCGCAGCAAGTCCGCTATTGGCGGAGTTAACCAAAGCCGGAGCGCTTAAGGCGTTCAACTTCACCTTACCGGTTATTAATGAACGTGGAACGATGGTCTCGTCTCTGCAGGGCCAAAGCAAGCAGTTTGCCGAAACATTGCGAGGCACACCTTTGGACATGGTTGAGGTTCCCGGAGGTAGATTCATGATGGGTGCGCCCGCGAACGAGGTTCGCGAGGCGTTCTCAGAGGCAACTCGCGGCGGAAATCTCGATCAGGAGACCTACGACACGATCACCACCGAGATGCCGCAACATGCTGTGAACGTCAAAGGTTTCTTCATGAGTAAGTATGAAGTCACACAAGCACAGTACAGCGCCGTCATGGGAAGACTACCTAACATACCGAACGAATTTCGCGGACCGAACCTGCCCGTCGTAAACGTTACATGGAGCGAGGCTGAAGAGTTTTGTGCGAATCTTTCCAGGCTAACAGGACGACTCTACCGTCTTCCGTCAGAGGCTGAATGGGAATATGCCGCCCGCGCTGGTACGACTACGCCGTTCGCGTTTGGCCAAACGCTGACACCGCAGATCGCTGTTTACAATTCCGCAGTTCCGTTTGGGTTTGGTCCACGCGGGTCTGTTCGACGCGGCCCAACTGAAGTGGGTTCTGTCAGTCCGGCGAATGCGTTTGGCTTGTACGACCTTCATGGCAACGTCTGGGAATGGTGTGCAGACTTCTGGCACAGCGGTTATGACGGAGCCCCTGTTGATGGAACTGCCTGGCAGGATCCAGAGATGATACCCGGCGACGAAGTTAATCGAACCGAAGCCGCACCCGATCGGTCGCGCGTTGCTCGAGGTGGATCATGGAACTCTCCGGCAACCCGCACAAGGTCTGCAAGTCGTTTCAGATTCTTTCCTACCTATCGTTCCTCATCCCTTGGTTTTCGGGTCGTCGCCGGCTAACACCTTGAGCGGCACATTAATGCTGCCTGCATAGCATCAACCAACCTCGTACGGGATCTCCAATCGTGCCTTTTGCCAAAGCCTACAGCGAGGCTTGTCGCTTTCAAACTGTGATTTGGATTAGCATGCCGCCAAAATGACATCCAAACGTGCACAAAATGATTTGTATACCCAACGAATTAATACCGTCATCGGTTACGTTCGGCAGAATCTCGATGGTGATCTATCGTTAGACACACTCGCCCGGCTTGGCTGCTTTTCGAAATTTCATTTTCACCGCGTTTTCAAATCGATCACCGAAGAGACAGTAAACGATATGGTGGTTCGCATGCGTGTGGAGCGGGCCGCAAACTTACTCCGAACCGTACCCAGTCTTTCTATCAGTGCCGCCGCCTTTGAAGCTGGGTTTAGTTCCGCATCGGTCTTTTCGCGCGCGTTCAGAAAACACTTTGGCATAACTGCTCGACAATGGGACCGGCAAGGCTCTTTGGAAAATAGCAAGAATGGTCAATTCAGAGATGAATTTCCTCGATATACTTTGGCCGAGTTAGAGAGTGAGCGGTTTGAGGTGAAGATTCGCTCACTTCCGAAACAAAGATTGGCTTATATCCGCGTACACGATTCGTATCGTTCATTTAGCCGGATAAAGACCGCTTACCATCGGTTGATCGAATGGTATCAGCACAACGGTGGAAGTCTTAACCACATCCTGCTTTACGGCATGTCGCAGGACAACCCTGATGTCACGCCGCTCAAATTGTGTCGGTTTGATTGGTGCGTCAGAGTGCCGGAGGACTGGAAGGGTAACGGCGACGTGAGCGTGACTGATTTTCCGGCGTGCCGTGTTGCAGCGATTCGTTGCGTCGGCGATTTCAGTCACGAGAACAAAGTAATTCAGTATCTCTTTCGCTACTGGCTGCCTCGCAGCCGTTATCAACCCGCGAACCTTCCAGGCATGGAGATATATCGACGCCAGCCAGACGAACAGGAGTGGAAAGAATTTGACATAGACTGCGCGGTGCCGGTCGTGCCTCTATAACGCGAAATGACAAGTGACAATCCATAAAAACAGCAGGAGAAAAAGTTTATGGCGAAAATTACGGGAATTGGCGGAGTGTTTTTTAAGAGTCGAACCAAGGGCGCGGACCTGGCGGCGTGGTATCAGAAGAACCTCGGATTAAGTCTTGAGAGTTGGGGCGGTGCAATTTTGAGATGGCCTGATGATAAGAACGAAGACGGCGGCCTCACTGTATGGAGCGCAGCGGACCACGACACAAAATGGTTTAGCCCCAGTGAGTCATCGTTCATGATCAACTATCGAGTTGACAATTTGGACGAACTGCTCGAGCAGCTAAAGCAGAACGGGGTGGAGGTCGTATCGGGGCCACAATCGGACGAGAATGGAAAATTTGCGTGGATCATGGATCCGGACATGAACAAGGTCGAACTCTGGGAGCCGAAGCTCATGGCCGAAAAGAATAGTTGATGCCCAGACGACGCTTGCCTAAGGCGGATCCGCCTCACCAAGCCCAATCGCTTTGATCGGCGCCTGACTGATTGTCGGAGTCAAGTTTAGCCTCACCCTTTCCACCTTTCCACGGCTTTGCCTCATAAATGCCAAAACACCCTCTTTTGATCCAAAAAGCATTTTGACTGCTTAACGAATCGGTCACGTAGGGTTATAATCCATTCCACAACTTAAGGTTCTTTTAGAGTCCGGCAAGTGTCATCAGCGTGAAAGTCTCACCGCGCCAGAGCCTCTAAGGAAAGCGCCCGTCGCCTAGTCCGACGTTAAGCCGCATACCATAGGCCAGAGCCAAAAGACAGAAACCGACTTCAGGATCGGACTCCTATTTTCAGGATAGGAGTGTCTTATGGCTAAGGAAAAAACTCACCGAATGTTGCCTGTTCACGAATGGCTGAACATCGACTTACTGAAAATGACCGCCCGACACTGTAGCGGATCGGCTTTTGTCATAGTGTGTTTTAGTGCGGTCGCTTGGATTGCCCGCCATACAATGCATGAGGGCCCCGTGTTAAGGTATATCGAGATTGTGGACAGCATAGTGATCGTTGGCTGCATCACATGGTTAGCGTTGATAATGTTTTGGGAATTGGCGACGATTTTTAGGAGAGTCGTCAAAGGTGAAAACGATTCAACAAACTCAGTCTTCTTGGGCTAAAACGTGGAAAGTTTGGTTGCAGTATGTCGCCATTGGAATTGGCGCGTGTTGGTCGGTCGTTGTCTATGCCCTGTTCAGCAATTTTGACTTTCAGGTTTCGTTTGCGCTGGTTGTCGCCTTGCTCTCATGTCCAGTTGCCGCGTTCCTGGCATGGAAGGCGTTGAGTCAGAACCGTTACATGTGGGCCATCTTTGCCCCGCTTGAAATCTTCTCGTTGCTTTCCGCTCTGTGCAGTCGCGTGACCACACGCAACTGCTTAGAGCCGCACCGTCGAATCTGAACCTCAGGCTGCAACCTCAGAAAACTCTGTTTCGATTCCTAGCTCATGTCGTGATTGAATTACCACACACAAGTTGTGACAGAGCACCTTGCAAAGTGCTTCGTTGGTCTGTGCGGTGAGAGTCTTACTGCGTAGTCTCTGACCAAACTTTGCTTTGATCATATGGAACGTCGTTTCGACATTAGACCGCTTGTGATAGTGCGTCAAAAACTCTGCGCGATGTTCGTTATAGAACTTGAGCATCTTAGTCCAGACGGTTGACTTTGCGCCGTAGTCGCTCTGCTCTTTTGAGTTAGTCTTGAACGGGACGTAAGGGATCGCCCCGTGTCGCAATGTGGTGAGAAAGTTTGCGCCGCTTAGATATGCTTTGTCGGCTGAGACCTCAGCGAGTGTGAAGCCTTGCTCTGCCGTTTGGTCTACCAAAGTTTTGTAGTAGTTGTGATCGTTCGCGTAGGCGTCGCTAACTTCGACACTCGTTACGATGTTCGTTTTGACGCCGCACATTAGGTGCAGCTTGAGCCACATCCGACGATCTTCTTTCTTGCCATACTTCACATCGAACCAACGCATGAATTGACCCGTGCTGAATCCGCTAGAGTCAACTGCAAAGTCTGTCTCAACTGTTTTGAGCGGCGCACTACTGAGTTTGATTAGTTCGTACAGGTATGGCGTCAATGCTTCTGATTCGAGATAGCGAAACACTGAATTATATGCTGGCATCTTTGATAGAAAGCCACGTCGTTTTGCTTCCTGTAAGTCGCTCTGAAAACGTCGGCCTGAGACCGTGGAGTAGACCTTGAAGCATGAGGCGAAAACGATGTCAGCAAGTGACAAGCGTGGTCTACCGCGCTGCTGTTCTGGCTCTGGAAGGTTTTGGCAAAGTTCGTATAGCAGAGCTTGGAGTTGTGATTTCTCTTGTGTCTGAGCGGCGTTGTATGCGGGCCAGTTCTGCGAATAAGTTTTGCGTGTGACTTTAACCGTTTCGGTTGTGACCGTCTGACCATCTGCGGTCTGCTCACGTTGGATCGTGTATTCAACTGCAAAGATATGTTTGCATCGGTCGTTAGTAAATTCGTGGTCACGGCAAGTGCAGTTTGGTGATTCCGTATTTGGGTCAACCGTGTATTCGCCGTGCCCTACTTGAGAAGGAACGATCCAGACATTGCCCTTGCGTTTGAGCTGTGATGTCGCTGCGATCTGTAGCGCTTTGATTTCGCGGGTAGTGAGTTGGTGTTCAGACATTGTGCTTGCCTTTCGTTTAGCGAAGGCTCACAATGTCTTTACCGGAGACCGATGCGAGCAATCGCGTTAGGTTTTCAAGAAGGCCTTGTCAGTTAGCGCTGATAGGGCCTTTGTTAACGAGAATTATTGTATATCTAAATAATATACAGCGTCAAGCCTTGTAATGTATATTTTTTGTTGATACACTAAGTCTCATGAAAAGAGGACGAGGTAGACCCCGGAAAGAAACTGAGCGTCTCCGCTCGGAGGCTCTTTTAGTGAGGCTGGAGGACGTGGAAAAAGCGGCATTTAAGGATGCCGCTGATTTAGCTGGCGTACCTCTTTCGAGTTGGGTGAGAGAGCGATTGCGTCAGGTCGCTTCGAGGGAGTTAAGTAGCGCTCATCTTCCCGTCGCGTTTCTCAAAAGTTCGAAGGGCTAATATGTTCATTTACCTTATACTTAGTCAATGGTCTTGACTTGGCGACTAAATCTGGCCTACGCTCCGGCCCTCTGGGCATCGCGATCGAGAAAAATGGAGGATTTTCCTCCCCGCCAAAAATCGAACCTAGCCGTTTTGTTTTGTGAATCGGATCATGTCTAAAGCCATCTCAGAAGAAAAAGAAGAAACACAGCAAGCATCTAACGAGAAACCGTCTGAGAATGAGATCGCCTTACCGACCTTAGCGTCGTTACTACGGGCGGTTTCCGACAAATTCGATGCTGATATGTTTCTCTACAGCGGGAGATTGGATCGGGAGGGTGCGGTTAGTTTTATAGAAGTTACAGAAGTACATAAAAAAAGACCTAACGCCATCCTGGTATTGACAACACATGGAGGCACGGCGGATGCGGCGTACAAAATGGCCCGACATCTCAAGCGCACATATCAGCGGTTTACTCTATTTGTTTTTGGGCCTTGTAAGAGCGCGGGAACGCTGTTGGCAATTGGCGCTGACGAGATCGTGATGTCAGGCGTTGCAGAATTTGGGCCATTAGATGTCCAACTTTTAAAGCGAGACGATTTGTTTTATAGAAATTCAGGCCTCGACATAGCCGAGGCTCTACGAACAATTAGCGAACACGCGTTCACCCTTTTTGAAAAACAGTTTATTGAAATGATAATGCGTAGCAACGGCGCAATCAGCACCAAGACCGCAAGCGGCATTGCAAGAGAGATCGCCGTGGGACTACTTGCGCCGATTACCGCCCAAGTTGATCCGATCCAGATAGGCGAAGTCCGACGAGCTGTAAGAATAGCAAAGGACTATGCCTCAAGATTGAAGGGCAACCCCAATACAATTCAAAAATTGGTCGAGGGCTATCCCTCACATTCGTTTGTGATTGATATAGATGAGGCTCAGGAGTTGTTTGAAAATGTTCGCCTTACTCACCCACTCGAAGAACTGCTAGCAATTACTTTGTCGAAGGATTCAGAAGAAGGAACTGGTCACGAGTGCGTTAGAGAACCGTATCCACACAACGCGATAGTGATGCCATTGAACCTATTTGAGGAAAGCGAGAAAGCGGATGACGGCGAAGACGTTGAGCAGCAAGCCGCATCTAAAGACTCAGATGGCGAAAGCGCCACCAACGGTGAAGAGGTGAACGCAAATGTCACTAATGATTAAACGTTTCCAAGCAGCGGTTCCCTCAACAGCGCATCGGAACGATAAACCAAAACCCGAAGTTGAAGTGTTCCGTCTTAGACTGGTCGGGTCAGAGAGTGTGCGTTTTGAACGCGTTAAGTCCCGAGACCTAGCAATAAGGTCAGTTGCCGTAAAACTATCTGAAGAGAAGGAAGACCGCGCTCCCGCTTTGCAGGCTCAGATCAGAGAGGGATTTCAAGCGTATCTGCGCGGGGACTGTCGTCCCGTGGATGAATTCATGACGGAGCTTGAAGCTGAACTTGAAGAACAATAGATGGCAGATCCCCCGAAACCAGCCTATAGACTCGTTGCTACTCCACCTTACGAACGAGACGTTAGAAAGCTGTGCAAGCAAAACAAGCCACTTCTGACAATCGTTAAGGATATGCAGCGTATCCTAAAGAAAGACCCTTACAACACTACACACATTTACAATATCAAGAAGCTTCATGATGTAGCTCAAGGGGACGGCCAATATCGCATACGACAAGGTGACTACAGAATTCGGTACGATATTGTCAAGAAGGACGTGGTGCTGACCGCCTTCAAACATCGGAAAGACATTTACTGAGTAACTCCGCGCAACAGCTTGATCTATTCCCAACCAGCGAACCGGAAGTAAAGGGCCAGCTTGCGGCCATGACGGTCGTGCTGCGCGGTCTAATCCAAGCCCTAATAGCTAACGGTCAGATCACGCCGCAACAAGCCAACACGATCATTCATCACGCCGATCTAAAGACTAGCTTTGCTATTTGGGACTCGTTACAAGGCGAGATGCCGGATGCCGAACTTGAACGCATGACAGCACAGGCGAAACGCTTTCTGGACAGCTTACGCAGGGATTGCCGCTTAAGCGGGTAAAATCTACTTTTTGGATCATCTACCGTATCTGAGGCAAAGCCCCTTTCCACATAATATGTATTATCAGACGCGGAGAGTATAAGTGAATGCTCTGGCTTTGGTGGTCGTTTGGTTCGCAGGGCGGTTCCCTTTGGTTCAATTCGCGCTTAAGTCGACTCAATCTAATTAAGCGTTGGCTTCAGTTTCTCCGTAGGAACTCATTGACTCCAGCTGCTGCGCGACGACCATCGGCAATCGCCCAAACCACTAGCGACTGACCACGTTCCACATCGCCGGCAGCGAACACTCCTCGCACATTCGTCATCTTGTTTTGGTCGACTGCCACAGAACCACGTCCATTCAGTTCCACGCCGAATTGATTGACGAGGTTTTGTTCGGGCCCAATGAACCCCGTCGCAAGCAAAACCAGTTGTGCCGGCCATACCCGATGCGAACCAGCAATGTCCGTGAGCCCCGTCCCCTGATTCTCGACATCTATCGTCGTCACTGCGGATAAATTTCCATTCCCGTCATCGAGAAACTTTGTAGTCCGAATTGAGTAGTTTCGGGGGTCCGCGCCGGCCAGGTGCAAGGCTTCCTCCTGACCGTAGTCGATGCGGTGGATGCGTGGCCATTGTGGCCATGGGTTGGAAGGACCGCGCTCGTTCGGTGATTGCGGCAGGATCTCGAACTGAACCAAACTGCGGCAGCCCTGTCGCAATGCTGTTCCAACACAATCGGTCCCCGTATCACCACCACCTATTACAACAACGTCTTGGTCGCGAGCGTCAATGAATTCACCATCCTGATGCCTACTGTTCAGATAGCTTCTTGTATTGGACCGTAGAAACTCCATAGCGAAATGGATTCCCTTTAAATCGCGATTTGGAACATGCAAATCTCGCGGCCGAGTCGAACCTGCGCAAAGGACGATAGCGTCAAACTCATTCCTTAGCTGCGCGGCGGAACAGTTTTTACCAACTTCGACATTCGTGAGAAACGAGACTCCTTCAGCCTTGAGTAACTCGATGCGTCGCTCAACCCTCCACTTCTCGAGTTTCATGTTCGGTATGCCGTACATCAGCAAACCGCCAATACGATCATCTCGTTCAAAGACAGTTACACTGTGTCCGCAATTATTTAGTTGAGCAGCGCAAGCGAGTCCGGCAGGTCCCGAACCAACGACAGCTACATTCTTTCCTGTTCTCACTCTCGGTGGCTCAGGAACTATCCAACCTTGCTCAAATCCATGATCAACAATCGCGCACTCAATCGATTTGATTGCCACCGGGTCGGCATTGATACCCAACACACATGAACCCTCACAAGGCGCTGGACACACTCGGCCCGTAAACTCGGGAAAGTTATTGGTTTCATGCAACGCCTCGAGCGCGTTTCGCCAATCTCCTCGATAGACCAGGTCGTTCCATTCCGGAATGAGGTTATTGAGCGGACAACCGGCAGCCGCTCCATTCAGATTCAAACCAGCCTGACAAAACGGAACGCCGCAATCCATACACCGCGCCCCTTGACGTCGAAGTTCGTCTTCTGAAAAGTGTTCATGGAACTCTCCCCAGTCGCCCAGTCGACTATTTGGAGCACGAAGCACGGGCAGCGCTCTCGAAAACTCGATGAATCCAGTTGCCTTACCCATCACATTCAAGCAGCTGTTACTGCAAATTGTTGCTGATTCCCTTCCAATACGCGTTGAAGATCATTCGGCATCACGCGAACGATTTTCTTTACTGATTGCTCCCAGTCAAACAACATTTGGGCGGCGCGACGACTTCCAGTCAGTTCGGCGTGACGGAAGATCATGTCCTTAACTAATTCGATTTCCTGGACCAACTCGAGTTTGGTCAGTGATACCATTTCGGAATTGCAACAAGAGCTGAAACTGTCGTCTTCGTCCAACACGTAGGCAATGCCTCCCGACATGCCTGCCGCAAAGTTTCGACCTGTCTTGCCGAGTACTACGACGCGACCGCCTGTCATATATTCGCAACCGTGATCGCCGACAGCTTCCACAACAACATTCGCGCCGCTGTTGCGGACACAGAACCTTTCACCAGCAACGCCGTAGATGTAGGCCTCACCATTGGTCGCACCGTAAAAAGCGACGTTGCCGATGATCACGTTCTCTTCGGCTGAAAAAGTAGATTCACGAGGGGGAAATACGACGATGCGCCCGCCGGATAGTCCCTTTCCAACGTAGTCATTGGCGTCACCTTCGAGTGTTAAAGTAATTCCTTTCGGGATGAACGCGCCGAAACTCTGACCCGCCGATCCTTTGAACAGAAGACGTATCGAATCGTCGGGCATTCCTGTTGATCCGTATCGTTTGGTCAGCTCGCTGCCGAGACGCGTTCCAACTGCGCGGTCAGTGTTCCATATTGGCAATGTTGCCGAAACGCGTTGGCCGTCGGACAAGGCGGGCCGGCAGAGATCGAGCAGTGTTTTCGCGTCGAGCGTCTTTTCCATTGAATGGACCTGCGCAACCTGCTGATATCTGCCCACACTATCCGGCAACTCTGGACGAAACAGGATTTGTGAAACGTCTAGGCCCCTGGCCTTCCAGTGATCGACGTCGCCAATTTCCAGCAGGTCGCTACGTCCAACAAGTTGGTTTAGATGACGAACACCCAGTTGGGCCATCAGCTCACGCACTTCCTCCGCGATGAACTTCATGAAATTCACGACGTGAGAGGGGTCGCCTGTGAAGCGCTCGCGAAGAGCTGGATCTTGTGTCGCGATGCCGACTGGACAAGTGTTTAAGTGACACGCTCGCATCATCACGCAACCCATGGCTACCAATGGCGCTGTCGCGAAACCAAACTCTTCCGCGCCAAGCATGGCTGCAATTACAACGTCCCGCCCTGTCCTCAGTTGTCCGTCGGTTTCAAGTTTGACGCGACTCCGTAGATCGTTCAGCAAAAGTGTTTGGTGCGTTTCGGCAAGACCCAACTCCCAGGGCACACCCGCATGTTTGATGCTGGTTAATGGTGACGCTCCAGTTCCCCCGTCATAACCGCTAATCAGTATGACGTCAGCTCGAGCCTTTGCGACCCCGGCAGCAATGGTGCCAACGCCAGCTTCGGAAACGAGTTTCACACTAATACGTGCATCCGGGTTGGAATTCTTGAGATCGAAGATCAGTTGGGCCAGATCCTCGATCGAATAGATGTCGTGGTGCGGTGGCGGAGAGATAAGGCCAACTCCCGGCGTTGAATATCGAAGCTGGGCAATCCAGGGGTAGACCTTGTGACCCGGAAGTTGGCCTCCCTCACCTGGTTTCGCACCTTGAGAAATCTTTATCTGAATTTCTTCCGCGTTGACCAGGTAGGAACTGGTCACGCCAAACCGTGCCGACGCTACCTGCTTGATCTTGCTATTACGCGAATCACCGTTGGCCTCAACGCGATAACGATTAGGATCCTCTCCTCCTTCGCCGGTGTTACTCTTTGCGCCGATTCGATTCATCGCAATTGCAAGAGCCTCATGTGACTCCTGGCTGATTGAGCCATACGACATCGCGCCCGTTTTAAATCGTTTTAGAATCGCTTCCGCCGATTCGACTTCCTGGATGGATATCGACTGCGTGTCACTCTTGAATCGCAGAAGGCCGCGCAATGTACACAGGCTTCTTGTCGCGTCATTGACCAGCGAACTGTAGGTTTTGAACTTGTCGTAATCACCGCTGCGAACGGCATATTGAAGCGAGTGAATCGTCTCTGGACTAAATAGGTGGACTTCGCCGTTCGCGCGATATTGATACTCACTTCCGGGTTCCAGGTGAGGGCTGCTCCTCCTTTCGTCAAAAGCACGCTCATGTCGCAGTCTTGTTTCTTCCGCTATGACGTCTATGCCAACGCCACCAATGCGAGAAGGTGTCCATGAGAAGTAGTAGTCAATGAACTCCTGGTTTAGGCCCAACGCTTCAAATACCTGCGCTCCGCAATACCCCTGCGTCGTCGAAATACCCATCTTCGAAATAACTTTGATGATCCCCTTGTTGACTGCCTTGACGTAGTTGCCAATTCCCTTCTCATTGCCGTCTTGAGCGATGGTTTCGAAAACAAGGTACGGATTGATCGCAGCCGCCCCGTAACTCAACAGCAGTGCGAAATGGTGGACCTCTCTGGGTTCGCCGCTCTCAACAATCAGTCCTACCTGCGTCCTGGTTCCCTTCCGAATCAAGTGATGATGCAAACCTGAGACAGCCAGGAGCGCCGGAATCGGGGCCATTTCCGAATCCAAGTTGCGATCGGACAAAATGATGGTCTCGTAACCAGCCGCGATAACCGCGTCAGCCTGGTTAAAGATATCTTCCAATGCGGATTGAAGTTCACGTCCGCCCCCGGCTGCGCGATAGAGCATCGAAATGGTGATCGACTTAAAACCTGGAGTTCCCCATGGACCCGACGATTCGCCAAGAAGTCGCAATTTTTCCAACTCGCTATTCGTGAGAATCGGTGAAGAGAGTTTGATCTGACGTGCACACTCGGGCGTTGGTTCAAGCATGTTAGCTTCTGGTCCAACGCTCGTGTCCGAGGACATGATCAACTCTTCACGAATACCGTCGATTGGAGGATTAGTAACCTGGGCGAACAGTTGTTTGAAGTAGTTGTAGAGAAGCTGAGGTCGAGTTGACAGCACTGCCAGTGGAGTGTCCGTACCCATGGATCCAATCGGCTCGCTGCCCTGAGTGGCCATCGGGCTAACAATCATGCGCAACTCTTCGCGAGTGTAACCAAACGCTTTTTGACGTATCCGCAGCTGTTCTGGATTCGACTGGTTGACGTAGGGCGGTTCGGGCAATTGTTCAAGCCGAACGCTGTTCTCATCGATCCACTGGCGATAGGGATGCTCGCCGGCAAGCGTCGATTTCAGCTCTTCGTCGTTGATGATTCTTCCCTGCTCCGTGTCCACCAGAAACATGCGACCCGGTTGTAGTCGTCCCTTCGAGACGATCTGATCAGGCGGAAGGTTGAGCACGCCAACCTCCGAAGCCATTACCACAAGGTCATCCCTGGTGACGTAATAGCGAGCAGGTCTCAAGCCATTGCGATCCAGGACCGCACCAACCCGGATGCCGTCAGTAAAAGTTACCGCGGCTGGTCCATCCCACGGTTCCATGAGGAAAGAGTGGTACTCGTAAAAGGCGCGCAATCGTTCATCCATGAACACGTCTCCCGACCACGGTGCCGGGATCATCAACATCATCACGTGAGGCAAAGTTCGACCCGCGAGGGTCAACATCTCGAGCACGTTATCGAACATTCCGGAGTCACTGGCCTCGGTGTCAATCAAAGGAAGGATTTTATGTAGATCGGCGCCAAACAGTTTTGACTCGAACTTACTTTCGCGAGCCCGCATCCAGTTCACATTGCCGCGCAACGTGTTGATTTCTCCATTGTGCGCCAGATAACGGTAGGGATGGGCCCTGGCCCAACTCGGAAACGTGTTTGTGCTGAAGCGTGAATGGACGATCGCAAGTGCTGATTGAACTGTTGGATTTGTGATATCGGGATAGAACAACGGCAGTTGCCGGGCCGTCAGCATCCCCTTGTAGACGATCGTCTTATACGACAAACTCGAAACGTAAAACATCGAGCGTTGGTGAATGTCTGAGCGCTTCATGACGCGAGCGATACGTCGACGAATGACGTACAACTTTCTTTCGAACGCGTCCAGGTCGGCGATGTCTTCACTGCGACCAATAAAGACTTGACGAATTATTGGTTGTGAAGCTTGTGCGGTTGGCCCAAGAGGTTCGTCGTTGATCGGGACAGTTCGCCAACCAAGTAGCCTTTGACCTTCATCAACAATGATGTGTTCAAACTCGCGCTCGCACTCCAGGCGATCCGTCTCATCCTGAGGCAGGAAAACCATTCCCACGCCGTACTGCCCGTATTCCGGCAGTTGAATATCCAACCCGGCGCATTCATTTCTGAAAAATTCGTGGGGGATCTGGAGCAGGATGCCGGCGCCATCGCCGGTATTCTCTTCAGACCCGCAAGCTCCACGGTGTTCGAGGTTTGAGAGTACTTCGAGAGCTTGACCTACAACTCGCGACGACTTTCGACCCTTGACATCAACCACAAAACCCACGCCACACGCGTCATGTTCGTTTCGTGCATCATATAGTCCCTGGCTCTGTGGCGGTGTTTGTCTAATCATCAAGTGTCAAAAAGTTATCCCGTAGTAAAGAAATAGAGCGTTGTTCTTTCGTCCTTGATTGCCCATGCTGTAGCCCGCATAAAACAGACTAGTCTTTGAAACAGTGATTGAGACTCCTGGCGTCGCGTAACCAAAACGGTTCTTGCCACTCAACCAATCAGCGACAAAACTGATCCGACCGGGCACGATAGGTTGCTCATATCCCACGATCGCGCCACCAGTCGTTCCACTGCCATCGACACGACCGATCAAACCGTACGCGCCACCCGTTACTCTCGGCGCATGTGAACCTTTAACTTGCTTGCTAACGACGGTATAGACCATTCCAAACGAGTCAGTGCCAACTCGATGTGAAATCGGTAAATAGAGAATGCCGCCGCCCGCAACTGTCACCCCTGCCTTCTCGTTTTGGTAGAACTGATGTTTCACATTTGGCTGCAGCTCTACCGGCTGGTCTGGTGTCAACGTATCCAGGAACGCAACGTTCACTCCAACTTCAGTTCTCTTTCCTACTCCGACTACCGCTCTCGGAACGTAAGCCTGGAAACCTCCCGACTGATGACTTTCGAAATGACTGAGAAAGTCGAATTCGAGGTACACCTTCTTTTTGGCTACTACATCAGTCGACGGAATATTGAACAAAGTCGATTGTGCAGATGCGCTTGAAGAGCAGTTGATGAGCACAGTAACAGCCGCGAAGAATGCAAGGATTGATTTAACAAAGAACATGGCGTAAATTGCCTCCGTAATCGTTCCCCTTTGGGGACGATCTCAGTGGCTCACCTGTCCAGCGCCTGCGAAAGCCAAGACAGGTGGGCCATATTTGTTGTTTATTGAGCGACTGGCCGAAGTGTGACGCTCAGGTAGAGTTACAACTCAAGGTAATGACGATGCCGGCTCCGGTTTGGTCACATCGATCGAAACTGTTTCGGTCGGGGTGGTGACTTGAACAGCTTTCGACAATGCGCCGGCAGGCAGTCCTGCCGAAGTAATTACATACTCGGGATATGCAGGCATGCCGTGTTCGTAGACATCCAGCCCAACGTTCTCGCCGTGTGAAGAAACTCGAAGTAAACCTAGCGCGTTGATCAAGCTCATCACTGCGAGTGAAATCGCGAAGGTTGCGACTGTCACTATCAAGCTTCCAATCGCCTGGGCTTTCAAAATGGTCGCACCGCCGCCGTAAAAGAGACCTGTAAGTGGCGCGCTGTTATCGGCAGCAAGTACTCCGGTGACCCCATACTTTCCGCACGCGAACAGACCAAGTGAGATCGTTCCCCAAATGCCGCAAAAACCGTGGACTGGCACAGCTCCGATTGGGTCATCGATCCTCATCCACTCAAGGAACTCAAGACCCAGGACAACAATCACACCAGCGATGCCGCCAAGGATGATCGAGCCAGTCGGGCTAACCCAGTAGCACGGACATGTAATTGCGACGAGACCCGCGAGAAAACCGTTGACTGTGTACCCGAGATCCCACTTCTTGATGAGCACCTGGCCGTACACCATTGCCATGAGTCCGCCCGCGCACGCCGCGAGGGTAGTATTGGTTGCGACGCGTCCGATTCCTTCGAAGTCCATGGCTGAAAGCGTGCTGCCCGGATTAAAGCCGTACCAGCCGAACCAGAGAATTAATCCACCCGTTGCCGCGATCACGAGATCGTGAGGTGTCATTGGTCCACCACCGTCACGCTTGAACTTCCGTCCGATACGAGGACCCAGGACGATAGCGCCAGAAAGGGCGATGAAACCGCCGATGGTATGAACTACAGTCGAACCTGCAAAGTCGTGGAAACCTATTCCAAGTGCGGGCAGGAAATTACCTGCCGTTCCCATGGTTACCAGAAAACCATCAGGTCCCCATGCCCAGTGACCAATGATCGGATAGATAAAACCCGACACCGCAACCGAATAGAGTAAGTCGCCAACGAAGCTTGTCCGACCGATCATTGCCCCTGACGTTATAGTCGAGCAGGTATCAGCAAATGCGAACTGAAACAGCCAGAAGGCCAGGAAGGCAACGCCGGTCGATTCATAAGTTGCTGGTACGTTGCGTAAGAAGAACCAGTGGTAACCGATAAAGCCGTTGCCATGGCTAAACATGAACGCGAAACCAATTGCATAAAACAACAGGCCACAGAGACAAGTGTCGACGATGCATTCCATTAAGACATTGACTGTTTCTCGCGACCGACAGAAGCCGGCCTCAAGCATCGTGAATCCAACCTGCATTGCGAATACCAGGAACGCCGCCAACAACACCCACAGAGTGTTAATTGGATTCACGATATCTGTCGCCTTTAGGTCGGTGTCGGCAGCAAAGGATTGCCATCCGAGTACTTCCGGAGCTAGCAGAACGACGCCGATAAGAATTGCGATACCCGCGATCTTTCCGGCGATGAGCAGTTTGCCGTAGCGCCGCCATTGGGGATCTCTCATTCGCATTCGCAGTCGAACGAGCTTTTGTGAATAGGTCAGTGTCGTCAATTCCCTTACCCGATTCTTTTTGTTTTCCGTCTTCAGTCTTGCCAGGAACTCCTTGATCATTGCCAAGTCTCCTTTGAGTCGATGGAAGGGATCCGACTCGGTTATCAGGCCCTTTTTCGATCGGAGCGAGCTGTGGTTTGCGACGCTCCAGTTGCTGGGTGTATGAATCGATTTGACGGTCAACAATCGACGTGCCATGTAAGTACACATGACACCTCGCACCAAAAACCGCGAATTACTTAGTAGATTGCGGGACGAGGACGGAATGCCTGTAGCGAGAGGGCCTACATTTTTGTCGACACTGGACCGGGAATACGACAATTTTGCTGCAAGCAAAGACTTAGCTATCCCCGTAATTCATGGCTTTCCCGCTTCACTCTCACGCTCGAGCGATCCAAACCATGATGACAGCCAGTTAGGTCGGATACCAGTGACCCAACAACCCTGATTCCGTCAGAGGCAGTCCATTTCTTCGTAATATCACATCCATGGAACCAACAGACTTGTTGATTTTGAGCGCCGTCCAGACAAAATTGTAGCTGCCGACTTCTCGTGACATTTATGTCGTCATAAAAGTTTTCACTTTGACGGCTGAAAATTTGAACTCTTAAGATGCCTATTCAAATGAGTGGACTGGTTCCCAACGATATTCAAAAACCTAGAACTCCGAATGGAAAGACTTCGGAGCTCCAAACCCGCGAGCGTCGCGAAGTTCGGAAGCTAACAACGCTGATGGAATTTGGTCGGCAACTTGCGGAAACCTCTAGTCTGAAGGTTTGCTTTGGTTCTCTGCTGGAGACGCTTAGCCGTTATCACGGAATAATCCGAAGCTTCATCATGTTGATAGCGGAAGACGAGAAGATCCGAATAGAGGCCATGCACGGCTTGAATGAGGAGACTTCGCGACGCGTAACTTATCGAGTCGGCGAAGGGGTTATCGGCAGGGTTGTTCAAAGTGGAAAGCCCGTTGTAGTTCCACGAACCAGCCAGGAACCTCTTCTCCTGAACCGACTTCGTGGGACTGAACAACTTTCCAACAAAAAGGAAGTGAGCTTTATTTGCGTCCCGATTCTCGTTTCAGGCAAAGCGATCGGGGTCATTGGCGCGGATAGGATCTACAAAGAGGAACGCGACTACGACCGCACGACAAAATTTCTCAGCGTCATTGCCTCGATGATTGCACAGTCTCTCAAAGTCGAGCAGCGCTTCGCGGCAGACAAGCAACAGCTACTCGATGAGAACATTCATCTTAAGCAGGAGTTGCGCGAGCGATATGACTTTAGCCGCATCGTTGGGAACTCCAACCCGATGCGACAGGTCTATCAACAAGTAACCCAGGTTGCTCGCACTAACACTACAGTTCTCCTGCGCGGTGAATCGGGCACCGGTAAGGAGATGATTGCCCAAGCGATTCACTACAACTCTTTGCGCGCCGGTAAGCCATTTGTAAAAGTGAGTTGCGCTGCGCTTCCCGAGACCTTAATCGAGTCGGAACTCTTCGGTTACGAGAAAGGTGCTTTCACCGGGGCTCAAGCACGAAAAAAGGGTCGTTTTGATCTTGCTGATGGCGGAACACTGTTTCTCGATGAGATTGGCGACCTGGACCTTTCAACGCAGGTAAAGCTGTTGCGTGTTCTTCAGGAACGCGAATTCGAACGACTGGGTGGAACCGACACGATCAAAGTGAACGTTCGTCTGATCGTCGCCACTAACAAAGATCTGGAGCAGTCTATCTCGCGAGGTCAGTTTCGAGAGGACCTCTACTATCGTCTAAACGTTTTCGCGATCTTTATGCCGCCGTTACGCGAGCGTAAACCGGACATCCTTCTGCTGGCGGAACATTTTGTTGAAAAATTTGAGCGCGAACACAGTAAACGAATCAAACGCATCTCCACTCCCGCAATTGACATGCTCACTACCTATCACTGGCCAGGTAACGTTCGTGAGCTCGAAAACGTGATTGAACGCGCGGTATTGGTTTGTGAATCGAATGTGATTCACGGACATCATTTGCCGCCGAGCTTGCAAACTGCGGAAGGTAGCGACACCGTGAATCGGACCTCACTCACTGCCGCAATCGAAGCCTACGAACGCGATTTGATCCAGGACGCATTGAAGTCAGCTCGTGGGAATCGTGCAAAGGCCGCCAAGATCCTCGATAGCACTGAAAGAATTATTGGTTACAAAGTTAAGAAGTACGGAATCAGATGTGACCGGTTCCGAATGTAGTGATTTTCGCAGTCTTGCTTCATGACTGGCGCCAATTATCCGACCGGCGCTTAACATCGAGGTAAGACTGCGCTGTTAGTTTTTGAGGAATCGAAATTGCAACCGGGAATCTTTTTAAGCAACAGATAGTCAACAAGGAGGAAATAAGTGTCAAAGGAAGTTGAGTCTAGAGGGCGAGTGCCTGATGAGTTACGACGTGAACGCGCAGGTGCTCGCGTGCCCGATTCGAACGCAGTGCCCATTCAAGCCACCAGGGAGTTGTTGAGAATTGTTCGTGCTGCACAACCAATTCCCCGAGTTGCTGTTGCACGCCGATTAGGTGTGCATCGTCGACGGATTACGGTCCTGGTTAAACCACTAATTGACTCAGGTATTCTGCGCGAAGGCGCACCGGATCCTGCAATCGTTCGCCGCGTCGGTCGACCAGCTATTGGGCTATCGCTCAAATCCGAAACAGAGTTTTTGATCGGGATCAATATCGGCGTCAGTCAAATGCGACTTGGCGCTGCGATGGTCGATGGCACTTTGTTAGCCGAAGAGTCAATTCCCACTCCCAGGGAAGCAAACGCTGCCCTCTCTGAAATCCGTACTTGGATTCAGAAGCAAACAGCGCGCTTTGCAGATCGAGAGTTGGTAGTCGTCGGAATTAGTGTCGCCGGCCCAACCGATGTAGAACATGGCAAGTTACTCTATGCTCCCCACCTCGGTTGGCGTGACGTTGCAATTGCCGAGCGATTGAATATTCACGCAAAGGTTCTTGTCGAGAACAATGCGACGGCAGCCGCCGTGTACGAAGCACAACGACGACGCGCGCGCAGCACAACTCGAAACGCTGGAGACTTCGTCCTTGTCAGGGCCGGTACCGGGATAGGCGTTGGACTGGTCATCGATGGTGAGGTTTATCGAGGTACGACTGGACCAGACATCGCGGGTGAATTTGGACACATGACAATCGTCGCCGGCGGCAAGCAATGTTCTTGCGGCAATTTTGGCTGCTGGGAACGCTACGCATCCACGATGAGTGCAGTCGAGCTCTACAGCGGCGATCGTTCACGTGCGAGCTTTCGCTCAGTAATGACTTTTGACGAGATTGTTTCCCGCGCCAGTGCCGGCGAGCGTAGAGCACAAACAACACTCGAACGAGTCGGCACACACTTAGGCATCGGCATCGGAAACGTAATCTGCGGTCTGGGTGTACCTGATGTAGTTTTGAGCGGAGACCTTTTACGCGCCTGGAAATTCATCCAAGAACCAGCGCGTACTGCAATTGCGATGTCGCTTTGCGGAAAACTGTCGCGCTGGTCGCTTGAGGCCGGTGACTCTCGTGGCTCCGAGTTGGGTGGCGCACTCGAAGTGGCGATTGAATATTACCTGTCGTTGCTGGCTGCGAAAAAAGTCGCCGCTTAAAGTGCGGTGTTTGTGTGTTCCTTAAGAATTTTCAGGAACGCGGCTGCCGCCGGCGAGAAATTCGAACCGCGCCGGTGTGCAGCCCAAAGGGTTCGATTGTGAGTTAGTCCCCGAACAGGAACACTCACCAAGACACCTCGTTCAAGTTCTTCCTTCACACACATCCGCGGCACAAATGCGAGCCCTACTCGTTTCTGTACGAACCTCTTAATAGTTTCAATCGTGGCCAGTTCGAGCGCAATATTCAACGGCGTATGTTGGCGGGCAAACGCTTCTATCACCTTCATTCGTGAACCTGACGTTACATTATGAGCAATGAAGGATTCGCCTCCGAGTTCCTTGATCTTCACTGAGGAGCGTGAAGCGAGTTCATGCTTAGGACTCATGATCAGGATCAACTCATCCTTCAAAACTGGAAACGCCTCCAAATCTCTATCGGCTGGTTCCGAAGCCATCAGCGCAAAATCGACGTTTCGTTCCAAGACTTCACGCGGGAGACGATTCGATACGTGCCTGAAGATCTCGACCTTTACTTCTGGATGTTTCTCACGAAAAGCCAGTATGAGTTCGGGCAAGAGATATAACGAGGTACTTTCATTCGCCCCGACCCTGACGAGGCCACGCTTCAGACTTTGTAGTTCGGCGATTGCCTCCCCGACCTGGTCTCGTAAGGCGAGAATTCTTTGTGCGTAGTCGTAGACGACCTTTCCGGCGTCCGTCAGTACAGGCGTTTTCTGGGTTCGATCGAGCAGCGGAAGACCAATTTCATCCTCCAGTCTCCTAATCGCAATGCTCACCGCCGGCTGCGTTCGGAAGACTCGGTCCGCCGCCTTTGAGAAACTCTTTTCCTGTACAACCTTAGAAAAATACTCGAGCTGGGCCATCTCCATAGGTCTTGATTTACCACACTCCTGAAAAAAGGATCGATGAACTGCGTTTATTATTAACTTAAAAGAATAAATTTTACAAACCCCTATTTTCAGGGTTAGAGTAAAGGCCACTTCATGAGCAGGCGTTGCGTTTTTTAACGACGCTCCTTTTGGTGAGACGGGAAAGACGAGGCACAGCCGGGCCATCAACTTACGAGTTGATGGCTCGACTGCTCTAGAAACAAACCCGGAAGCGAAAATGGTAACGACGAAAACAATCACAAACCATCCGTCGATACCCACCGCAGAGGCCGTGGCGTTGCCGACTGGTGCTGAGCTGCTTATCGACGCCCTTATTTATGAGGGCGTGGACACAATCTTCGGATACCCGGGCGGCGCTGTCCTGCACATTTACGACGAGTTATGGCGTGCCAGGGAGCGATTGACGCATTACCTGGTGCGACATGAACAGGGTGCTGTACACATGGCGGAAGGTTATGCACGGTCTTCCGGCAAAGTCGGCGTGGTTTTGGTCACTTCCGGTCCAGGCGCAACCAATGCAGTGACAGGAATTGCAAACGCCTACATGGATTCAACTCCAATTGTCGTGATTACGGGTCAGGTACCTCAACACTTAATCGGGACCGACGCTTTCCAGGAAGTCGACACTGTTGGAATAACCCGCCCCTGCGTCAAACACAATTATCTTGTTCGAGATGTTCGCGACCTTGCTGCGATTGTCCGTGAAGCCTTTTACCTTGCCCGCAGCGGTAGACCAGGACCAGTGGTGATCGATATCCCGAAGGATGTAACGGCGGCGAAGTGCTCGTATTCACGCCTGGACCACGTCAGTTTTCCCTTCTCTACTGAAAAGCGGGAATTGCCACAGAAAGCAGTCAGCGCTGCCGTGGACGCTATCGTCAAGTCAAAGCGCCCGGTGCTTTATGTTGGAGGAGGAATAGCAAACTCGAATGCCAGTGAATCCCTGCGCCTGTTTGCTGAAGAGCTCAACTTGCCTGTTTCGCCGACGTTGATGGGGTTGGGTGGATTCCAGTCGGCCCATCCGCTTTGTCTCGGAATGCTTGGAATGCACGGAACCTATGCGGCAAACATGGCAGTTGCTGAGAGTGATCTGTTAATCGCGATAGGAGTCCGCTTCGACGATCGCGTTACTGGAAAGCTTGCTACCTTCGCTCCGCAAGCTCGCGTGATTCACGTAGACATTGACCCGGCAAACATCGGCAAAAACGTCGCGCCAACACTGGCTATAGCTGCAGACGCTGACCAGGCTGTTGAAGCGTTCAGGGCAGAGACAAAGAGCCGCAAACAGAATGTTATTGCCGAAGGCATTGCCGAACGCGAAGCCTGGTGGGAGCAAATTCGATCGTGGCAACGTGATCAGCCGTTACGCTTTTCGGGTTCGGCCGGCCAAATCAAACCGCAGAACGTTATTCGTGAACTACATCGTCTGACAAAGGGCGAGGCGATCATTACCACTGACGTGGGCCAACATCAGATGTGGGCGGCACAGTTTTATCCATTTGCACGCACGCGCCAGCTAATCACGAGCGGTGGCCTTGGAACTATGGGATTCGGCCTGCCCGCCGCCATCGGGGCAAAGCTTTCATCACCCGACCAGTTAGTCGTCGCTATCGTCGGCGATGGTGGTTTTCAAATGACGAACCAGGAGATAGCCACTGCAGTGCAATACAACTTGGCAGTCAAGATCGTGGTGATGAATAACGGTTATCTGGGCATGGTTCGTCAGTGGCAGGAAATGTTTTACGACCGCACATATTCCGAGGTTGATATTTCCGTTGCACCAGATTTTGTAAAGCTCGCCGAGGCTTACGGTGCCGCCGGATTTCGCGCTGAGCGTCCTGAGGAACTTCAAGAGGTGCTCGCCGCGGGCCTTAACCATCCAGGAGTGGCCGTAATCGATGTGGTGATCTCGAAAGAAGAGAATGTTTTCCCGATCGTTCCAGCCGGTGCAAACTCGCGTGACATGATCGTCCACAGCGAAGGCGTCTAAATGTTCGACAAAATGTTCGACAAACTTCAGTTTGTCGCTCTTGTTGAATAACCACTTTCGCTGGGATTCCGAAAAGTAAAACCGACAAGCTAAAGCTTATCGGAGATTAGGCACAATGCGTCACACGCTTTCAATTATCGTCGCCGATCAACCGGGAGAATTGTCGCGCATCGTCGGCCTGTTCAGCGCTCGAGGGTTCAACATCGAAACTCTTTCTGTCGGTGAAACTCTCGATCCGAAATGGTCACGCGTCACCATCGTTACTCGCGGCGAGGATCGGACTATTCAACAAATTGTGAAGCAGTGTCAGCGACTTGCTCGGGTGCGTGAAGTCCAGGACGTGACCACCAGACCTCATATCGAACGTGAAATGGCGTTGATTACAGTCGAGGCTACGGCCGGGCAGCAGCGTCAGGATGTTCTGAGCCTGGTTAATGTTTTTCGCGCAAAGGTCGTTGACATTTCCCACACGCAGCTGATTGTTGAAGCGTCAGGAAACAAAGAAAAGGTCGACACGTTCATCGACTTGCTACGCCCAATTGGGATTACAGACATCACGAGAACAGGCCACATCGCCATCAATCGCTTAGCGGCAGGTGCGTTGGAAACAGAAGAGGAAGCGGAGTTGGTCCCGCTGCTGTAATACAAGTTTGAAAGGACCCCAAATTAAAAATGAACATTCTTTATGACAAAGACGCGGACCTGGAGTTAATACGAAATAAACAGATTGCCATCATTGGTTATGGAAGCCAGGGTTTTGCTCAAGCGAACAATTTAAAAGAATCCGGATGCAACGTAACCGTAGGCCTACGTCCCGAGAGTCAATCGTGGGCCAAGGCCCAGGAAGCCGGTTTGTCTGTATTGCCGGTGGCGCAAGCGGCGGCAGAAGCCGACATCGTAATGATGCTGGTGCCCGATGAGCTCGCTCCAGACATCTACGCTCGCGACATCGCAGAGTCAATCACACCTGGAAAGTATCTTTCGTTTTCTCACGGGTTCTCAATCCACTATCGTTTCATTGAACCCCCAGAAGATGCGAACGTTTTTATGGTGGCACCCAAAGGTCCCGGTCACTTAGTTCGGCACGAGTATGTGCGCGGAGCTGGTGTTCCCTGTCTGCTCGCAATCAACCAGGACCCAACTGGAGATACCAAACAGATTGGTCTTGCTTACGCGTCCGCGATCGGCGGTGGTCGTGCGGGAGTGATCGAAACAACTTTTCGAGAAGAGACGGAGACTGACCTGTTTGGAGAACAGGCTGTACTTTGTGGTGGTTTGACATCCCTGATCCAGGCAGGCTTCGAGACTTTGGTTGAGGCTGGCTATTCTCCCGAGATGGCGTATTTTGAGTGCCTGCATGAGATGAAGCTGATCGTCGACCTTGTTTATGAGGGTGGCATCTCTGAAATGCGGTATTCAATTTCAAACACCGCGCAATACGGCGACATGACTCGTGGGCCGCAGGTCGTCAATGATGAAACCAAGCGGCGCATGCGCAGTTTGCTGGCAGAGATTCAATCGGGAGCTTTTGCCAGGGATTGGATGAAGGAGAGCCGCAGCGGTCGGAAGAGGTTCGAGGAGCTCGAAGCAAAAGGACGCGAGCATCCTATCGAAAAAGTGGGAAGTCGGCTGCGAGATATGATGCCCTGGTTGCGAGAGCGACGTCTGGTCGACAAGGCGAAGAACTAAAGTGACTCAGCGAAAGGCCGAATCAGCGCGGAGTCATGCAATTACACGTGGCGTCGAACGAGCTCCCAACCGTGCGATGCTGCGCGCCGTTGGCTTTGACGACGATGACTTTGAAAAGCCCATAATCGGAGTCGCAAACGGTTACAGTACGATCACTCCTTGTAACGCTGGTCTAAACAAACTCGCTGAGCGCGTAATCGACACGCTGCAATCCGTCGACACCAAGCCGCAGGTCTTCGGTACCATCACTGTCAGCGACGGCATCTCGATGGGTACGGAAGGCATGAAGTATTCGCTTGTTTCACGCGAAGTCATTGCCGATTCGATCGAGACGGTCTGTCAGGCACAGGCAGTCGATGGTCTACTGGCGATCGGTGGCTGCGATAAAAATATGCCTGGTGCGATGATTGCCATCGCTCGTCTCAATATCCCTTCTATCTTCGTTTACGGCGGAACAATCAAAGCCGGAAACCTGCGTGGTAAGGATCTCACCGTGGTCAGCGCCTTTGAAGCTGTCGGTCAATACTGCGCCGGTAAAATCTCCGAAATCGAATTGAAGGAAGTCGAATGTCGCGCCTGTCCTGGTGCTGGTTCATGTGGTGGCATGTACACCGCAAACACGATGTCGTCAGCAATCGAGGCGATGGGCCTAAGTCTGCCCTACTCTTCAACAATGGCGGCGGAAGATGAAGAAAAAGCAGACAGCGCTGCTGAGTCCGGCAGAGTTCTGGCAGAAGCGATTAAAAGACAAATCCTGCCGCGCCAACTGTTAACTCGGAAAGCATTTGAAAATGCAATCGCTGTTGTGATGGCTGTCGGTGGATCGACGAACGCGGTATTGCACTTGTTGGCGATTGCACATGCCGCGGGAGTGGAACTCACGCTCGACGACTTTGAAGAAATTCGAAAACGAGTACCGCTGATCTGCGATTTGAAACCATCTGGTCAATACGTAGCCACCGATCTTCACCGAGTGGGTGGAATTCCGCAGGTAATGAAGATGTTGTTGGACCGGGGACTTTTGCATGGCGACGCGCTCACCATTACGGGAAAAACAATTGCTGAGGTGCTAGCGGACGTACCGACAGCTCCGGCCTCAAATCAAGACGTGATCAGGCAATGGGATGAGCCAATGTACGCTGAGGGTCACCTGGCGATACTGCGTGGGAATCTTGCCAGTGAGGGTGCAGTCGCAAAGGTGTCTGGTGTAAAGCATCGGCGCATCACGGGTCCTGCACGAGTATTTGAGGCCGAAGAGTTGTCCTTGAAAGCGATTCTGGCAGGTGAAATTCGGCCTGGTGATGTCGTGGTAATTCGTTACGAAGGTCCTAAGGGTGGACCAGGAATGCGTGAGATGCTGGCGCCGACCTCCGCAATCATTGGTGCTGGTTTGGGCGACTCGGTTGGTTTGATAACGGACGGACGCTTTTCCGGCGGCACTTATGGAATGGTGGTCGGCCATGTCGCACCCGAAGCCGCAGTTGGTGGCGCCCTGGCCCTGGTCAAGGAGAATGACTCCATCACCATTGACGCTGACGCGGGACTATTGCAGTTGAACGTCGATGACGAGGAACTCGCGAGACGATTCGAAAACTGGCGACCACCACAGGGACGTTATCAGACTGGCGTCCTCGCTAAGTATGCAAGGTTGGTTTCCAGCGCCAGTTTGGGTGCTGTCACCGATCTCAATAACTGACCTTCTCCAATTTCCTTCGAAATCCATAGCAAAACACGCGATTTAAGAAAAAGTGCTTGAACGCCCGGAGGCCGCAGGCTTAAGATGCTGTCGGGCTTAATCCACGAGCCTCCACGTTTTTCCTCATATCCTTTACCTCAAGCCAGGGTCGCGCAAGGCACATTTGCTCCTTCTTACCCCAAACCTTCACAGGGAGGTTCACCGTTGAATACTCATGACTTCGACAACCGCCGGTCAAGCTTTACCAGTTTCCTTCCCGCATTTTCGTCAACAACAGACGACACACCATTGCACCTCCGCGAGTACGGCAAAAGGTCTGATGACTTAGCGGGAATCAACGAAGAACTGAAAGAACGTCTAAAAAAGGAAATCGACGTTGCTTCAGATTCAATCGAAGATTCGACCGCTAAAGAGTTGCTAAGGACGATCTGTAACGAAATACTGCGAGTCTTTGATCGCCTGGCATTGATTGAAAGCAATCTACAAAAGCTCGATACGCTACTGGAGAACCTCTCAATCCTGGAACTCTTACAGTTCGAAATTCGCTTTATGGTCACCTTTATCGAGGCGGAGGCGATGTACACCGCCGGTGTGGGCCAGAGACTACGCGATACGTTTGACGGCGTCTCGTACGGCATCTCCCATGACGTAAAGAGAGTATTCGAACGAGAAATAACAACCGAGATCAGAAGTCAGACGACCCCTGTCGTGTATGGCAAAATTTTTCATTCACATGGTCTGCTCTCTAACTGTTTCCAGCAAACGTTCATCACGTTATTGCAAACATCGAATCCTCAATTGGATCCTCTCCGTCTCTTCAACGGTTTTGAAGAACGGTTGAGACAGTCGCTTCTGTTAAGCAATGAACTGACAACACTGATGCGACTGGTGAAAAAAGCCCAGGAACAAAATAGCGCTGAGGCTCTACAGGCTGTCATGGCAAAGGCAATCGAGTTTCGTGACGGAGCCATGCAGTATCTGATGTATCGCGATTGGCGGGGTTATGAACACCATGTGGCGACCATTGTGACCGCGATACAAAATGATCTGGACGCGACAAAGCTACTTCACCAGTTTGCTTGTTACCTGGAGATTCTCTATGGACATGTCAAGATGCGATCGGTGTTCAGAGAGATTTACCAGGATCCGATTGAGAGTGCCGCGTAGTAGCCCAGCTAGTGCAAGTAAGAAAACCTCGACCCGCCGGGACTCTACACCCGGAAAAACAAGTCAGCGGCGAACTCAAACTAGGACCCATCGGCTTTTAGGTGCTTGGAGCTTCCCTCGCTAGCAGTAAAAGGTACACCTTACCTGCGAGACATCACCGACTTAGCCGCGTGGAGCTCAAATATCTTTTCCAACGATTGGCAGGAGTCGAAACTTCACACTTGCCTGCACTTGACCGCGCCTTCACCTTCCCCCTAAAGTGGCTGACTTCGTAAACGATAGATCAATCACCAGGAAGCACCCACTGTGGCGATACGCATTGAAAATCAATTTGAAGGCAACTTACCAAAAGGCGCGATTGAACAGATTGAGAGCGCCTTTGACAGCTTACCCAGAGAACATACACGCGGTTTAGAACGCATCAGATTAGTCGGCTATATTTCTGATCCACGAATCAAAGGACCGTTCCAGGCAACAGAGTTACCAGGACTTTATCATCCGAAACAGGGTCCGAAAGGGCCATGGCTGGAGATTGCGGTTAACGTCTTATTGCCTCCTGACAAACCATTTCACAAGAAAATCATTCCCCGGATGTCGTTCAAGAGCAACCTGGTTGCGCTGGTATTCTCGCTCGTAGGACAGCATTACCATTTGACGTTGCGTCATTCACTGAAGCGAACTCAAATTGAACCGGCAGTTCGAATGTATACGGAGAAACAATTGAAGGCGTGGAACGAGAAGAAGCACAGTTTTCGTGCGCGGTTATTCAAACCACTCCAACCTACCTTCGAACGCTGGGCCAAGAGTTTGCAAAAGCGAGCTGCAGCGGAGAAGAAAAAAGGCTTTGCGAAGTGATTGTTGGGGTGGCCCTCCGTGGCCACCCCTCGTTCAAGTGGTAAAAAAGATAATGACAAGAGGGGCGGCCACGGAGGACCGCCCCTACATTTTAGATAGCACCATCGAGTTCATCAGCAACAGCCCGAAGCACAGCGGCCACCTGAGATTCACTGACCTGCGTATCCTTAAACTTGATCTCCAGGTTGAAATCCTTTTCAGGCGACGCGTACTTGTAGGTGAAGGGCTTCGCGTCGGGTACGACTCGTGGTCCCATATCCTGACGTCGCGCCTCGCGAACCTCATTGCGATTCAGCCCCTTGGATGCAATCTGGTTTGCCAATCTCAACATTGATTCATCGTCAGGCTGTCGAACAATCTGTAGCAAAGACGACTTCGCGTTGATCTCGCCTTTCGCCAGGATATCCCTCACGTCAGAGGGGATCTTCGCAATTGAAATCGCTTCGGAAACCGTCGTTCTACTCTTGCCGACTTTTCGTGCAACATCGTCGTGCGTGTAGCCAAACTTGTCACATAACGCGAGCAATCCATCTGCTTCTTCCCAAACCGTCAGATCCTTGCGCTGCATATTTTCGATTAGCGCAATTTCCGCGATCGTGCCTTCGTCCACTTCCATCTCAACGCAGGGCACTTCGGTTAGACCAGCACGTTGGGCCGAACGCCAGCGACGTTCACCAGCGATAATCATCCAACGGCCAGTTAAGCGGTTCGGCTTTACAAGCAACGGCTCGAGCACGCCCTTCTCGGCGATGGAAGCAGTTAGTTCAGTAAGATCGCCAAACTCCACGCGCGGTTGTTCGGGGTTGGGATCGAGCTTGTCGACAGGAATCATCCGACCAACCTGCTGCGGTCGATGTTGAGATAATTCCTCGACGTAGTGTGCGTCGTGGCGCATTTGGAGGCCTGTTGGCAATCCCCTTTTAGACACGGCTCATTACCTCTTCACAAAGTTTTTTGTATTCAATCGCTCCTGAGGAAGTAGGTGCAAAACTAAAGATCGACTCCTTGTATGCAGGTGATTCTTCGAGCCGCACGCTCTTTGTGATCACAGTATCGAATAGTTTTGGACCAAACACATTTTTGATCTGTTCGTGGACCTCACGGGCCAGCGTGGTGCGCTTGTCGTGTAGTGTCACCAAGACGCCCAACAATTCGAGATTCGGATTGGGACGTGCCTTGACCTTCTCAATCGTTTCGAGCAGATCGTCAGTACCTTCCAATGCGAAGTAGGACGACTGAATGGGAATTAGAACGTGAGAAGCGGCGACCAATGCATTCACTGTTATGAGACCAAGCGTTGGCGGAGTGTCGATAACAATCACTTCGTATTCACTACGGAACGGTTCCAAGCGGTCTTTAAGACGAAATGGGGCGTCGAAGTCGCCTACCAGTTTGGATTCAAGTTTAGCAAGGCTAATTCTCGCCGGAACGATCTCGAGATTTTTGACAGGAGTCTTGTAGACAGTTTCTGAAACCGGCGCCAACCCATCAGTCATCAGTTCATAGGCCGAACGTTCGACTGTCTGCGGATCTAGAAATGAGATTGAACTGTTGGCCTGGGGATCTAAATCGAGAAGGAGGACACGTTTTCCCAGACGGGCAAAGGCGGCAGCCAAATTGATGGCGGTAGTAGTTTTTCCTACGCCACCCTTTTGATTTGCGATGGCAATTACCATTCGCTGCACAGTGGGCAACTCGCGCTCTCGGGAATATTCAAACCAGTACAGTGCATTGCTTGGGTCTCAGAACTGAGCGAACCGACTGCTTTCAGACTTAGTCATCCGTTTGGGAGTTAGAACAGTGGCTTCGCTCCTGCTCAGACAACTTTCGGACAACTACATTGGAAGGTCGCCGGCCTCACCGATCACATCAGGCCACTCTTCTTCGCTAGTTGAGACTTCACCCTCTTCCGTATCTTCAGTTGGCAGTGTATTACGCGACGCTTTGATTACCTCCATGTCGACGTAGATCGGACAATCGGCTCGTAGCGCAAGAGCGATAGCGTCCGAGGGTCTTGAATCAAGGACCATCCGTTCGCCATCGCTGTGTCGCATTTCAATAACCGCGAAGAACGTGTTGTCTCGCAAGCTGGTTACGACAACCCGTTCGACTTGAATCCCAAGTTCGGTTATCAGGTTGCGCAATAAATCATGCGTCATCGGCCGGGGTGGTGCAATCTTTTCTATCTCAAGCGCAATTGCATTTGCCTCGTAAGCACCGACCCAGATTGGCAGCATCGTATCACTTGAAACATCCTTCAGAATAATAATAGGAGTTCCACTGTTGGGATCCATCATCAGCGCTCGTATCTTGACCTCTATCTCCATTACGAATACCCCTTACGCTACTGATGAGCGATTTACTAACATCCCGTAAAGACTATTTGTTTTTGCCTCTGTGACAATCACATTAACGATGTCACCTTCAACAGCGTCATCGCCTGGGAAGTTCACCACTTTGTGACAGGTTGAATGGCCCACCAGATCACTCGCTGACCTCGTACTTCCTCTTTCAGCCAGGACACTCAGTGTGCGACCGACGTAGCCAGCATAAATTTTTCGTTGCGCTTCGCGCTGTACCGCTTCGAGTTCATTGAAACGCGCCTTCATCTCCGACTCGGAGACCGTCTCGGCTAAGCTTGCCGCAGGAGTGCCTGATCGTCTTGAGTACTTAAAGATGTAAAGACCGTCGTACTCACACTCACGGATTAACGCCAGGGTATCGTTGAAGTCCTGATCAGTTTCTCCCGGGAATCCCACTATGATGTCACTGGTTAATGCAAGCCGGCGACGGGAGTTCTTGATATGTTCGATGCGTTTTAGGTACTCGTCGCGCGTGTGACCGCGTCGCATCAATTTGAGGATTCGATCGCTTCCGGATTGGACCGGCAGGTGTATCCAGTCGCAAAGATTCTCGTTCTCTTCAATCGCTGCAACGATGTCCGGATGAAAGTCACGTGGAAATGACGTCGTGAACTTGATTCGTGGCATTCCAGTCGCGGCGACGGCCCGCAGTAATCGACAGAACGGGGTTGCTCCTGCGAAGCCCTCCAGACCAGTCTCGACCCGCGGACGATAGCTATTCACGTTTTGTCCGATGAGATGAACTTCCCTATAGCCCAGCGACTGAAGCCTTTGAATCTCCGCAATGATTTCACTTGGTGTCCGACTGCGCTCACGACCCCGCGAATACGGAACGATGCAGAACGAACAAAACTTATTACAGCCTTCGATGATGGGAATAAATGCTACGTGAGGCGAGTGACGCTCGACTGGGGAAACATCCCAACCATGATCCTGATCATCACGTTCACCCAGGTCGATGACTTTTCGTTCACCGTCGCGAGCGCGCTCGATCAATGCGGGCAAACGATCGGTAGCCCGGGTTCCAATCACGATATCAATCGACGGTAATTGTTTGAATAGTTCGCCACCTTCTAATTGCGCTACGCATCCCATTACGCCGACGATCAGGTTGCGATCATTTGGCCGCGCCGCTTTGACTTCACCGATGCGTGTATAGACTTTATGTTCCGCGCGTTCACGCACGGAACAAGTGTTGAGCAACACAACGTCGGCTTGAGCTTCCGAATCGCATAACTCATATCCGGATCTACGCAGCCCAGTCGCAGCACGCTCGGTGTCAGCGACATTCATCTGACACCCGAAAGTTTCTATGTAGACTTTGGGCTTCATACGACTATTTCGATCAACGTGTGGACAGTCTATCAGAAATCATTTGCCAAACGCGATAGCGCTATTTTTTGTGATTACTTCGAAAAATTGACAGCGCTTGACCCTTCGCGCTCACGCGAGTAGTATCGCCGCGTTTCGAAAAATTGCTCAGAAAGAAAGGCTCCTCATGTCCTTCAACAAAGTTATTCTCGTGGGAAATCTCGGTCGCGATCCCGAGCTCCGTTACACTGCACAAGGTACGCCTGTTTGTAGCTTTAGTCTGGCTACGAACGAACGATTCAAGGACCGAAATGGTGAGACTCAAGACCGCACTACGTGGTTCAAAGTCACTCTCTGGGGTCGACAGGCGGAAACAGCCTCACAATATCTCCAAAAGGGACGGCCCGTTTATATTGAGGGGCGCCTGCGTCTTGAAGAGTGGACCGATCGCGATGGAAAAGCGCGACAGACACTAGAGGTGCACGCGACTGACATGCATTTCATCGGCAGCGGCGGTCGCGGCGACGAACCAATGAACGAACGTGCAGCTTCGGCGACGGCCTCAGGACCACCGCCTGCCCAAGCTGACATCACTGACGAAGATATTCCCTTCTGAAGTAGCAGGTCAGGAACAACCCAAGACCATCTTGCCAAAAGTCAGCTCATCCAGTGGTTTTTGAAAGTTGGGACTTTGCAGATGCGCTTACACCGACAGAAGTTCCTGACCCTAACTTCTAAAGACACCTACCTAACTGGCAGGAAGGGGTTTATCCCCGGTTGCTTTTAGAAAGTTGAATGAACTCGAAACCCCCAAAGGGGGATAAACCACCCGCAAGTTGGTAAGGTTGATTGGTTTCCCAACCTGCAAGTGGGGTAAGTGATCGGTTCCTGTGAAGGCCTGAAGAAGACTAGCTCGGAGGTGTTGACGCGGCGCCGTTATCAGCTGTGCCCCAGCGCCCGAATTGTCTTAGTTTGCTGTAGCGACGACTCAGTCGCTCCTCTTGCGAGCAACTCACCGCCTCGGCCAACCGTTCGCTCAACGCTGAATCAAGATACCGAGCAGTTTGGTCATAATCGTTATGTGCTCCGCCTTCGGGTTCAGCGATAATCTTATCGATAATTCCCTCTTTGAGGAGGTGTTGAGCGGTGAGACACAGCCCTTCCGCTGCGAGGTCAGCCTTTGAAGAGTCTTTCCATAGAATCGCTGCACAGCCTTCCGGAGTGATCACTGAGTACGTCGCATTCTCCAACATCAGCACCTGATCACCGACCCCGATTGCTAGTGCGCCGCCTGAACCCCCTTCACCGATCACTGTCACGATAATCGGAACCTTGATCTTTGCCATTTCGCGAAGGTTGTAGGCGATAGCCTCGGCTTGTCCGCGTTCCTCCGCATCGATTCCCGGGTACGCTCCCGGTGTGTCGATGAACGTAAAGATTGGTCGACCAAACTTTTCACCGAGCTTCATCACTCGCAACGCCTTTCGATAACCTTCGGGTTTCGGCATCCCGAAGTTGCGATAGCTGCGCTGCTTTGTGTCTCGACCTTTTTGATGACCAACGATAACAACCGGCAATCCATGAAACCGTGCTAGTCCACAGACGATTGCCGGGTCCTCAGCGAAACGTTTGTCGCCGTGCAACTCAACAAAGTCTTCAAATAGCCGTTCTATCAGATCTAGCGTGTACGGACGGTCCGAATGGCGCGCCAGAAGCACGCGGTCCATCGCCGTCGGTGAACTCGGTTGCGCCTCTTCGTTTGGTTTCTCGTTTTCGTTCTTCTTTTTTCGCATCACTAATCAGCTTGCGGCACGTGCCTGCACATTATTCTTTTCGATGTTTATGACACATCCAAGGTTCTTAAGCGACTGCTCGAGTTCACTGTTTCGTTTGATTCGTAGTTGCGGGTTAGCCTTCACGCGAACCACGACGGAGTCTTCCAGCAATGCCTCAACCGCGACGTCGGAGTCGCCAGGGTGCGCGCTCAAAACACTCAAAATGGAATCAAACAGCGCTCCAAAATCATCACTGTTTGGCACACGCAACACGACGAACTCGTTGGTCCTCGACGCCGCTTCCATTGTCTGCACCTGGTCGACGATGATTGTTGGTGGATTATCCTCACTCAGTTCCAGCCGACCAATAATTACAGTGGGTGCCTCGTTAGTTATGACCGCGGCGTTCTTTCGGTAAACTTCCGGCCACAAAACGCACTTGGTACCACCAGCCTCATCCTCCAATCGAAGGAGCGCAAACTTATCGCCTTTTTTCGTCGTGCGGATTTGAAGGTCGGACACAATCCCTCCGCAAGTTACGCGGTTGCCGGTCGTCAGTCCAGGCAGCTCCGATGACTTCACGGCCTTTAACCCCTGGAGCACTTCGAAGTAGTTTTCCAGAGGATGACCTGTAATGTAAAACCCTAACGCCGCCTTCTCCGCTGCCAGCATCTCTGTCGTCGTCCAACCCTTAGCAGTCCGCGGCAGTGCTTCCTTTCCAGCACATTGGGATCCTAAGCTTAGAATTCCACGTGGACAAGTTGTCGC
>JADMIO010941400.1_pt1 | contig 62278 bp, 58 predicted proteins | sample 8958161 | NCBI WGS metagenome assembly JADMIO01 (sample SAMN16585339, study PRJNA669376) | soil metagenome | isolation source: Crop rotation soil | place: USA: Cullars Rotation, Alabama | collected 2011 | reverse complement strand
CGCGACTTCAAGTCACGTGAATTCCAAGCTTCGGATCCCACTGTGCTGGAAAGAGCTCGAACGGGATGCCCGACTGCTGGGCATAGCCGATCGCCGCGGGCACGCCGCTGTCGGGCACCGGGATGACGATGTCGGCCTCGGCCGGCGCTTCCTTGGCGAGCTCGACGCCGATCTGCTTGCGCACCTGGTAGACCGACTGGCCGTCCATCACCGAATCCGGGCGGCTGAAATAGACGTGCTCGAAGATGCAGGGGCGCGGGTTGTGCTGGCCGAACGGCCGGTGGCTCGAGATCGTGCCGGAGTGGTCGACCTGGACAAGCTCGCCCGGCTCGATCGAGCGGATCAGCTCGGCGCCGATGACGTCGAAGGCAACGGTCTCGCTGGCGAAGACGATGGCGTCGCCGATCCGGCCCATCACCAGCGGGCGGATGCCGAGCGGATCGCGGCAGGCGATCATGCCTTCCTTGGTCATGCAGATCAGCGAGTAGGCGCCCTCGACCATGCGCAGCGCATCGACGAAGCGGTCGAGCAGCGTCGGGTAGCGGCTGGTCGCGACGAGGTGGATGATCACCTCGGTGTCCGAGGTCGACTGAAAGATCGCGCCCTTGTGAACGAGGTCGCGCTTCAGCCGCGTCGCGTTCGAGATGTTGCCGTTGTGCGCGATCGAGAAGCCGCCCGAGGCGAGATCGGCGAACAGCGGCTGGACGTTGCGCAGGCCCGAGCCGCCGGTGGTCGAATAGCGGACATGGCCCGAAGCCATCGATCCGGGCAGTTCGGCAAGGACTTCGGCGCTGGCAAAGACCTGGGCGACATGGCCGATACCGCGCCGCGAATAGAACTCCCCCCCGTTTTCGGTAGTGCCATCGAAGCTGGTCATGCCGACCGCTTCCTGGCCGCGATGCTGGAGCGCGTGGAGGCCGAGGGCTGTCGTGGCGGCCGCGTCCTTCGCGCCGATCACGCCGAAAATGCCGCATTCCTCGTGAAGCTTGTCGCCGTCACGGTCGAGGAAAGGGTTGGTCAAATTCATCGATTCGTCCGGCCGTGCAAGCGCCTATAGGCCGGGCATTTGGGCCTTGTCGCGGACGAAAGCAAGGGGGGCGGGCGCCCGGCACCGGGCCTATGCCGCCGGAACTGTGGAGAGCCCGCGGGTCAGGGCAGTTTGAGGCTCTTCAGATAGGCAGCGCTGTTGTCGACGCCGAGCCTGATCCAGAGCGGCATGTGATCCGACATCTGGTAGGTCGACCAGTCCCGGTAGTCGTCCTTGTTCGATTGCGCCATCAGCGCCGTGTAGTCGTCCTTGTCCTCACTGCGAAAGACATGGTCGAAGAACCGGAAATTGCCGAAATCGCGCTCTGCGACGGCATTGGTCGCGGAGAAATCGGCGGCCTGGCCACGGCTCAGGAAGGCGATCTGATCATAATACTTCGTCTCCGAGACATTGTTCTTGAAATAGCGTTCACCCGGAGATTTGAAGCCGTGCCGTTTCAACGCGGCCATGGTTTCGTGCTCGGGGCTGACGATGTTGAAATCTCCGAGAAGGAACAGCGTCTGCGCCTTGCGCAGCGATTCCTCGGCGTAGTCGGCCAGATATTTCGCGATGGCATCGATCTCTGCGATGCGTTCGCGCAGGGCGGGGCCGCTGTCCTCGCCGTAGTAGATGTGCACCGTGCAGATATCGAACTTGAACCATGCAGCCTGGAACGAGGCCAGGAACGGGGTCCGGCGGAACTGCTTGCCTTCGTTGTCCGCGCTCGCGCTTGGCGTGGCCGAGATCAGCATCGATCCCGGCAGCACGATCTCGCCGGCGATCTTGCGGAAGAAGACCTTGCGCTTGTCGAATGCGAACAGCAGCCGCTCGTCGTTGCCGCCGAGCCGTCCATCGGTCACGTCGGTGGCGATGTAGTCCCAGTCGTGACCGAGGATATCGTGGATGATTTCCCACTCCTCGATATCGTTCACTTCCTGCACCGCGACAAAGTCGAAGCGTGAGATGATTTCGGCGATGTAATAGTAGGATTCGCGAGTGCGCGGTCCCGCGCCGCGGCGCATGCTCTTCTTGTTTGCGCCGGGCCTCAGCGAGGCGATGAAATCCTTGCCGAGATCGCGGACGTTCCAGCTCGCCAGCAGCAGCGATCCGGTCTGATCCTTGGCAGGTATCTTCTCATCCAGCGCTTTGCGCAGACGCTCGAGATTGCCGACAACGCGGTTGAGCTCTTCCTTGGAGCGAAAGTCGAACCGCAGCCTGAAATAGTCCATGGCTTTCTCCCCACGCGACGCGCCGACTCCAATATCGGGCTTTGCCTTCCCCTGTTGAGGGTTTTTTGTCTAGGTCTTGAACCGGTGATCTAGTTCGATGTCCTGTCAGTACTGTGACACCACCAAAAATCCGAGGGAGAGCGAAATGTCGGGCACCGCCGAGGAGGAAATCAAGGCGCACCATCGACGCTACGTCGAGATCTTCAACCAGGAAGACGCGGCCGGAGTCGCCGAGCTGCTGGCCTATCCGGCGATGATGGGCGGACCGGGCCACCCCCCGCAGATGATCCCGGACAAGCTCGCGTTTCAGCGCCTGATCGAAGGCACTTTCGCGCAGTTCAAGGCCAACGGCTGGGTTCGTTCGCAGATCGACAGTTCGCAGGCCGTCGCGACCGCCGGCGATACCGGCGTGCTGGCCGCTACGTTCAGCCGCTATCGCGCGGACGGCAGCCTGATCGAGGCGGACCGGGGCCACTACATCATGATCAAGCGCGACGGCCGCTGGTCGATCATTGCGGCAATCGTCGGATAACCCGACGGGGCGGTGGGCGGTCAGGAAGGTGCCGGCGTCGGAGTAGGCAAGGGAGTCTGGAGAACTCCTCCGACGGCCGGCAGATCCAGAATCATTCGTGACAGTATCGAGCCAATGTTTCGACGTGATCGGGGTGAATGTATTCCACCCTTAAATCACTCTCCACATCGCCGTTATTTACCAGATACGCTTTAAGTCGCTGGAAACCGGCTTGGTTAATCTCGACGCTACGCGACATGGTTGCCAGCGGCTTAATGGCAAAGTGCAATTGCTCGAGGTCCTGCCGGCAGGGTCAGCACCTTGGCGGACCCTCCCGACCAGTGCCGCTTGCCAGTGCCATCGCCTGACTCTACATCGCACGGTCTATCCAGGCTCTCGCACAGGCACCCCCGCTTGATCCTCTCTCCGTTCGAATGGACCATCGCCAAGCGCTACATGCTTCCGGGGCGTAGCGAGGGATTCATCGCGCTGGTCGCGGGCATCAGCCTCGTCGCGGTGGCTCTCGGCGTCGCCGCGCTGGTCATCGTCATGAGCGTGATGAACGGCTTCCGCGCCGAGCTTTTCGACAAGATCGTCGGACTCAACGGCCATGCCATCATCCAGGGCTATGGCCAGCGGATCGATAACTGGCAGCAGGTTCTGAAGGACGTGAGGGCTACGCCGGGCGTTATCCGCGCCTCGCCGCTGATCGAGCAGCCGCTGCTGACGAGCTTCAACGGACGCGTCGAAGCGATACTGGTGCGCGGCAACATCCCCGAGGACATCCGCCGCCTCCAGCCACAGGTCAAGGCGGGCAGCCTCGCGCCGCTGAAGCCCGGCGCCAGCCAGGTCGCGATCGGCGCGCGGCTCGCCGAGAACCTCGGCGCGCAGCTCGGCGACACGATTACCATCATCAACCCGCAGGGCCGCGCGACACCGTTCGGCACGGTGCCGCGCCAGATCGCCTACCAGATCAGTGCGATCTTCGAGATCGGCGTCTACGACTACGACAACGCCTTCGTCGTCATGCCGATACAGGACGCGCAGACGCTGCTGCTGACCGGGGACACGGTCGGCATGATCGAGGTCAAGACCAACGATCCCGACAATGTCGGCACGATCCTGGGTCCGCTGGCGCGGAAGCTCCAAGGCAGGGCGGTGGTGACCGACTGGAAGACGATCAACGCCTCGCTGTTCGAAGCGCTGGCGGTCGAGCGCGTGGCGATGTTCGTGGTGCTGTCGATCATCGTGCTGGTCGCGGTGTTCAACATCCTCTCGTCGCTGATCATGCTGGTGCGTGCCAAGACGCGCGACATAGCGATCCTGCGGACGATGGGCGCGACGCGGCGCTCGCTGCTCAAGATCTTCGTGACCACGGGCTTCGTCATCGGCGCGCTCGGGACCGTGACCGGGCTGTTGCTCGGTTTCGTCTTCCTGTTCTTCCGCCAGCCGATCGTCCACGGGATCGAGATCGTTACCGGGCAGAACCTCTGGGATCCCTCGATCCGGTTCCTCACCGAGCTGCCCAGCCGCAGCGATCCGGTGGAAATCACCGTGATCAGCATCATGGCGCTGGTGTTCAGTTTCCTCGCAACGCTCTACCCGGCGTTCCGCGCGGCGAGCACCGATCCCGTGCAGGTGCTGCGCTATGAGTGAGCCGCCAAAGGCGCCAGTCGTCCGCGTCACCGCGCTCACGCGCAGCTTCGAGCAGGGCGGCGTCGTCATCGAGGTGCTGCGCGGCGTCGATCTCGAGGTCAGGCCGGGCGAGATCGTCGGCCTGCTCGGCCCCTCGGGATCGGGCAAGTCAACCATGCTCCAGGCGATCGGCCTGCTCGAAGGCGGTTTCGGCGGCAAGATCGAGATCGCCGGGACCGATGCCAGCAAGCTCAACGGCGACGATCGCACCGCGCTGCGCCGCGATCACCTGGGCTTCGTCTATCAGTTCCACCACCTGCTGCCCGATTTCACCGCGATCGAGAACGTCATCCTGCCCCAGCTCGTCGCGGGCAAAACGCAGGCCCAGGCGCAGGAGCGCGCTGTCGAACTGCTCACCGCGCTCGGCCTCGGTGAACGGCTCGATCACCGGCCGAGCCAGCTTTCGGGCGGCGAGCAGCAGCGCGTCGCGGTCGGCCGCGCGCTCGCCAACAAGCCCGAGCTGGTGCTTGCCGACGAACCCACCGGCAATCTCGACGAAGCGACCGCCGACCGGGTTTTCGACCAGTTCCTCAAACTGGTACGCGGGGAGGGCAGCGCCGCGCTGGTCGCGACGCACAACGAACGGCTCGCCACGGCGATGGACCGGGTGGTGCGGCTGCACGAAGGCCATCTCGAATAGGAGACATCATGCGCTGGATGGGGTTTCTGCTGCTGGCGGGGCAAGACCTGGCGGCCTTCGTTCGATTTCACCTATGTGCCGCGCCGGCCCTAGCGCGATTGCAATTTGCCGCGCAGGCGCCCACATTTCGTTCTGGAAACGCTATCAGAGAGGTCCGCGAATATGACCAATTCCGTCGATCCCAACCATGTGGAATGGAACGATTTTTCCGAGCTGCATGCGAAGGATGACGGTGGCGGGTTGCTTTCGGGGCTCAAGGCGATCCGGCAGGGTACACTGGCCGAGCTCGTCTATTTCGTCACCAGCCTGCCCGAGGACGAGCGCGACCAGTACGTGATAGAGAAGTCCGGCGATCATCGCCTCAACATCGGCGAGATCATGATGCTCTCGCGCCGCGCCGACTTCCCGCACCCATAGCGGTTCCGGCGTGAGCACGATCGCCGACTTCGCCGCGGTCCTGCCCAACGGCGAGAGTGTGAATCTCACCGACAAGGCCGGCAAGGTGCTGCTCGTGGTCAACACCGCCAGCAAGTGCGGCTTCACCCCGCAATATGCCGGGCTCGAAGCCTTGTGGCGCAAGTACGGCGACCGCGGCTTCGAGGTGCTCGCTTTTCCTTGCAACCAGTTCGGCCATCAGGAGCCGGGCAATGCCGACGAGATCGCCAGCTTCTGCGATCTCAACTTCGGGATCAGCTTCCCGCTGATGGCCAAGGTGGAAGTGAACGGCGACGGCGCGACGCCGCTCTATCGCTGGCTGAAGGCGGAAGCGCCGGGCCTGTTCGGCAGCCAGAGGATCAAGTGGAACTTCACCAAGTTCCTCGTCGGCCGCGACGGCAAAGTGGTGCGGCGCTATCCGCCCACGGCCAAGCCCGAAGCGCTCGAGCGCGATATCGAAGCGCTGCTGTAAGTCGTGATCACCTTACCATGATCCGTTCGTCCCGAGCGCAGTCGAGGGACTTTGTTCGAGCGTAGCCGAGAACTTTTCCCGCGAAACGGCCTCGGCTTTGCTCGGCCTTCGTCCCTCGACTTCGGCCTTTCGGCCGAAGTTTATCCTGAGCTTGTCGAAGGGCTCGGGACGAACGGGGATGGTTCAATCAAAGGCGATCAAACTCCAGCCCCGGCTATTGCGCCAGGTCGGTCAGGTCTTCCTGATCGATGCTGGCGACCGCGGCTTTGAGCTCGTCGATGCTGTTGGCGCTGCCCTCGGCCTCGATCATGAAGCGGTTGGCGACCATCCGCCCGAACTTGCCGCTGCTGGTGCTCTTGTCCCAGGCTTCGTTCTGCATCTGGCCATCGACGGTCGTCATCCGTTCGTAGCTGTTGGCGTCCTGGCGGCTTTGCTCGACGCCCATCGCCGAGCCCAGGCCGGCCAGCGCGCCCAGCGCAGACATGTCGGCGACGCGCAGCGTGAAGCTCTTGCCCTCGGCGCTGTAGGTGCCTTCGGCGGTGCTACCGAGCTGCCCGACGGCGGTTGTCTGCATGCTGTCGCGCTTGAACGCTCCGATCGTCTCGGGCAGCAGCTCCTGCATCTTCGCGGCATCGACCGGCGGCGACTTGCCGTTGGCGGCGTCCTCCATCTGCTTGCTGAACTTCTCGGCCTTGTCGACGTCGATCGAGCCGACGCCGGGAATCGTCACCGTGCCTTTGTCGGTGTCGGGGACGATGGCTTCGTCCGCGACCCCGGCGAGGCCGGTGAAAAGCAACGCGGCCGGCGCGATGGCCAGCGACATCACGAAGCCGGCGACCAGCGAGCAGAGGAACGTCACGCCGACATAGGACGCGACCTTCTCCTGCGGCACTTTCATCAGCGGTGCGGCGCCCAGGTAGAACAGATAGATCGAATAGAGCCCGAGAATGGCGAAGAAAGCGAGTTGCGGGACGAGCCCGACGGCCTGCGCCAGCCAGGTCGCCGTCGCCGAGTAGGCGACGAGCTTGAAGGCGTTGAGCTGGCTGGCCTTGCCGCTGAACTGAGGCGCCAGGAAATTGGCGATGAACGCCAGCACGAAGACCCCGACGAGCATTATGACGTACTGGATCACCGCCATGATCGCCGAGGAGATGATCCCCGGACGGACATTGAAGCCGAAGCCGCCGTAGCCGAACACCTGCCCGCCGATCAGGCCGGCGACGGGGCCGATCAGGGCGAGCGGCAGCACGTAGCTGCGGAAGATCTCGGCCTGACTCTGGTTCTCGGTGGCAATCTTGCGCCATTCGTCCTTGGGCGTCAGGATCATCGCCTTGGCGCGTTCGACGATCGACGTCCTGTCTACGCCCGACAAGTCGACCATGTATGCTATCCTCCTGTTGCGCTGGCCTGTTGCGCTGGCGCGCGATAGGAAGCACATCTCGGCCAGATTGCAAGCGAACATCCGCGGTTTCCCCAGCGAGTTTGGCCGCAAAGCTTGATCTGGGCGAGGCTAGCCCCTTAATTCCTGCGATGGCCTACGCTCCCTTCGTGCCCCTGCGGATCTTCTCGAGCTACACGATGCTCGACGGCGCGATCGAGCCCAAGGCGATCGCCAAGCTGGCCAAGGAACGCGGCTTTCCCGCCATCGCCATCGCCGATCGCAACGGCCTCTACGGAACCACCGCTTTCGCCGCGGCCTGCTTCGACAGCGGCATCCAGCCGATCGTAGGCACTTTCCTCGCCGTCTCGCGCGGCGACGAGGCGCCGGGCAAGGCGCCGACGATCGACTGGCTGGCGCTCTACGCGCAGAACGAGGCGGGTTGGCTCAACCTGTGCCATCTGGTCAGCCGCGCGCACCTCGACCGGCCGCTCGAGCTCGATCCGCATGTCGCGCTGGACGATCTCGCGGGGCACGCCGACGGGCTGATCGCGCTGACCGGCGCGGGTGAGGGGGCGCTGGCGCGGCTCCTTGCCGAGGGCAGACATGCGGCGGCCGAGGACTACTGCGACCAGTTGCAGGCGCTGTTCGGCGACCGGCTCTATGTCGAGATCGCCCGCCGCGGCGATCCGGTCGAGGATGCGTCCGAGCAAGCGCTGGTCGACCTCGCCTATGCGCGCGATCTGCCGCTGGCCGCGACCAATCCCGCCAATTTCGCCGAGCCCGGCTTCTTCGCGGCGCACGACGCCATGCTGTGCATTGCCAATTCGACGCATATCGACGCGGCCGACCGCGCCCGTTCGAGCCAGCAGGCCTGGGTCAAATCGGCGCCGATGATGGCGGAATTGTTCGCCGACCTGCCCGAAGCGACCGCGAACACGCTCGTCGTCGCGCAGCGCTGCGCCTTCGCGCCGCCCAAGCGCAAGCCGATCTTGCCGAGCCTTGCCGGCGACAAGGACGGCGAAGCGCGGATGATGGCCGAGGACGCAAGGGCCGGGCTCGCGGCCCGCTTGACAGCGTATTATCCCAACGCCGCTCAGGCTGAGCTTGTCGAAGCCCTGCGGAGCGAGGGTGAGGCCCGGCGCCTGGCCTTCGACAAGCTCAGGCTGAGCGGGGTGGGTGAAGAGTTCGCGCAGTATGCAGACCGTCTCGAATTCGAGATCGACGTCATCAACCGCATGGGCTTCGGCGGCTACTTCCTGATCGTCGCCGACTTCATCAAGTGGGCCAAGGAGCAGGGCATCCCGGTGGGGCCGGGGCGCGGCTCGGGCGCGGGCTCGGTCGTCGCCTGGGCGCTGACCATCACCGATCTCGACCCGCTCAAGCTCGGCCTGCTGTTCGAGCGCTTCCTCAACCCCGAACGTGTTTCGATGCCGGACTTCGACATCGATTTCTGCGAAACCCGTCGCGGCGAGGTGATCCGTTACGTCCAGCAGAAGTACGGCCACGACCACGTCGCGCAGATCATCACTTTCGGCAAGATGAAGGCGCGCGCGGTGCTGCGCGACTGCGGCCGCATCCTGCAGATGAGCTATGGCCAGGTCGACCGGCTCTGCAAGATGGTGCCCAACCATCCGACCGATCCCTGGACGCTCGACCGCGCGCTCAACGGCGTCGCCGAGTTCCGGCGGGAATACGACAGCGACGAGGAAGTGCGGCGGCTGATTGACCTGTCGAAGCAGCTCGAAGGCCTGCCGCGCAACAGCTCGACCCATGCCGCGGGCGTCGTCATCGGCGACCGGCCGCTGGCGCAATTGGTCCCGCTCTACCGCGATCCGCGCTCGGACATGCCGGTGACCCAGTTCGACATGAAATATGTCGAGGATTCGGGGCTGGTGAAGTTCGATTTCCTGGGCCTCAAGACGCTCTCGGTACTGCGCAAGGCCGTCGACCTGCTGCGCCGACGCGAGGTCGAGATTGATCTCGATGCGCTCGCCTGGGACGACCCGCTGGTCTACGAGCTGCTCCAGCGCGGCGAGACGGTCGGCGTGTTCCAGCTCGAATCCGAAGGGATGCGCCGCACCCTGGCGGCGGTGAAGCCGACCAATTTCGGCGACATCATCGCGCTTGTCTCGCTCTACCGGCCGGGTCCGATGGACAACATCCCGCTGTTCGGCCGGCGCAAGAACCGGCTCGAGCCGATCGAATACCCGCACCCCAAGCTCGAAGGCATCCTCGCCGAGACCTATGGCGTCTTCGTCTATCAGGAGCAGGTCATGCAGGCGGCACAGGTGCTCGCCGGCTATTCGCTCGGCGACGCCGACCTGCTGCGCCGGGCCATGGGCAAGAAGGTCCAGGCCGAGATGGACGCGCAGCGCCAGCGCTTCGTCGACGGCTGCAAGGAGGTGTCGGACATCGACAAGAAGAAGGCCAACGAGCTGTTCGACTTGATCGACAAGTTCGCCGGCTATGGCTTCAACAAGTCGCACGCCGCCGCCTATGCGCTGCTCTCGTACCACACCGCCTGGCTGAAGACGCACTACCCGCACGAGTTCTACGCGGCCTCGATGTGCTTCGACATGCACCAGTCGGAAAAGCTCGCGGTGTTCGTCGACGACATGCGCCGCGCCGGCGTCGCTCTCGAAGGCCCGGATATCAACCGTTCCGAAGCCGAGTTCACGGTCGAGCCGACTGAAGAGAGCCATGCCGTCCGCTATGCGCTCGCCGGCATCCGCAACGTCGGCGAGAAAGCGATGGACGCGATCGTCGCCGAGCGCGAGGCCAATGGCGCTTTCGTCAGCCTCGATGACCTGTTCCGCCGGGCGCCGCCGGGCTCCATGAACCGCCGCCAGCTCGAAGGGCTCGCCGGAGCGGGGGCGTTCGATGCGCTCGAACCCAACCGCGCCAAGGTCCTGGCCAATGCCGATACGCTGATGATGGAAGCCGATCGCTCGGCGCGCGAGCGGACCAGCGACCAGCACAGTTTCCTCGGCGGCGACCATCACGTCGAGCAGGCGCTGCGCCTGACCGAGGTCGAGCCGTGGAGCCGGGCCGAGCAGATGGCCAAGGAGCGTGAGAACTTCGGCTTCTACTTCGCCGCGCATCCGACCGAGCAATACCGCGCGATCGCTTCGGCCAACGGCGCGCGTACCCACGCCAGCCTGATCGCCAGCGGCGTCCAGAACGGCCGCCAGCAGGCGGTGATGGCGGCGATGGTCGAAAGCGTGAACCGCGGCAAGACGCGTAAGGGCGCCGATTTCGTCCGCGCCGACTTCTCCGATTCGAGCGGCCAGTTCTCGGCCGCCTGCTTCGAGGAGGGGCTGGTCGACAGCTTCCTGCGCTGGGCCCGCGAAGGGACTTGCCTGCTGCTCACCGTCGAGCTCGACAGCCCGAGCCCCGACGAGCCGCCGCGGATCACCGTACGCGGCGCCCGGCCGCTGGCCGAGGTCAAGGAGACGGCGCGGATGGAGCTGAAGCTCGACATCGACCGGATCGAGGCGATCCAGGAGCTGGCGCTGCTGCTGTCTCCCACCGCGCCCGGGCGCGGCGAGGTGCGGATCAAGCTGCGGCTCGAGGACGGCCAGACCCCCGAGCTGCGCCTGGGCCGCGACTTCGCGCTCGATGGTGAGATGGTCGACCGGCTCTCGTCGATCGAAGGCATCAGCAATGTCTCACTGAAAGCGAAGCGCGGCGGCGATCATTTGCGGCTGGTTGCCTAGCCTTTCCGGAACACGCCGCTGTAGCGAGCGAACAGCATCAGCACCGTCGGCACCAGCATCGTGTTCCAGACGTCCTTCCAGTTGACCCAGAGGTTGACCCCGGTGTCGTAGACGACGGCGTCGCGCAGATCCCAGGCCTCGCCGATCAGCGCGGCGGCCAGCACGGCGAACCACGGCTTCCACTGGCTGGCCTTCCATTTGAACAGCAGGCACGAGCCGAGGAAGACGATCAGCGCGACGTAGATGTGCAGCGCATCCTTGGCGAGGTGCAGGTTCTCGACGAGGAACAGCTTGGTCTGCTGGAGCGGGCTCATCCGGAAGGTCTGGCCCGGATCGCAGCGCTAGGCAACTATGGCTGCGGCAGGCGACCGTACGAGTCGCCCGGAGCGATGAAGGGTAAGGCATGGAGGACAGGCGCTACCGCGTCGCGCAGTGGGGCACGGGCAATGTCGGGCTCTATGCGCTGCGCACGATCATCGAGCATCCGCGGTTCGATCTGGTCGGTTGCCGGGTCTATTCGGACGCCAAGGCGGGAAAGGATGCCGGCGAGCTCTGCGGTCTGCCGCCGACCGGCGTGGTCGCGACGCAGGACGTCGAGGCGATCATCGCCGCCCGGCCCGACTGCGTCGTCTACATGGCGGACAAGGCCGAGATGGACGTGATCTGCCGGCTGCTCGAGCACGGCATCAACATCGCCACCGCGCGGATGGAGTTCAACCATCGCGACACGCTTGCGCCCGAGCTGCGCCAGCGGATCGAGGCGGCCTGCGCCAAGGGGCAGACCTCGATCTACGGCAGCGGCTCGACGCCGGGCTGGTTCACCGAGGTCATGCCGCTGGCGCTGTCGGCGATGGCACGGCGGCTCGATTGCATCACGCTGACCGACTATGCCGACATGTCCTCGCGCAACTCGCCCGATATGCTGTTCAAGGTGCTGCCGTTCGGCTCGGACCCCGCATCGGTGCCGAGCGGCGCGCAGGGCACCGCCTCGAGCAGCCCGCCGACGATCAGCATGGTGGCCGCCGCGCTCGGCCTGCCGGTCGACGAGGTGCGCACGACGCGCGAGTTCGCCGTGGCGCGCGAGGCCTTCACCATCCCCGCCGGCACCGTGGCAAAGGGCACTATCGCCGCGATGCGCATGTCGATTACGGGCATGCGCGGCGATCGCACGGTGATCCGCCGCAACTCGATCTGGTACCTAACCCGCGACATCGAGCCCGCCTGGGACCTGCGCGACACGGGTCTCCACTACCGCGTCGAAGGCGACCTGCCGCTCGACGTGATGTTCACGATCCCGGTCTCGGCCGAGGACTATCCCAGGGTCTCGCCGGCGCTGACGGCCAATCCCGTCGTCAACGCGGTGCCCTACGTCGTCGAAGCCGCGCCGGGCATCCTGCAGACCGACGAATTGCCGCTGGTGATCGGCCGCTTCGCCTGACGCCATTATTTGCTAAGGTGCTCCTTTCGGCGAGGCGGGGGGGCGCTTGCGCCCTGGCAAGAGGAGTGGGCATGCTCGGCGCAATGCAGGACTGGGAGCTGCGGGTCTCGCTGTTGATCGACCACGCGGCGCGCGAGCACGGCACCCGCGAGATCGTCACCAGCTGGGGCGACGGGACGGAGACGCGCACAACCTGGGCGGGTATCCGCCATGACGCGCTGCGGATGGTGCAGGCGCTGCGGCGGCTCGGCATCGCCAAGGGCGACCGCATCGCCACGCTCGGCATGAACCACAGCCGGCATCTCGTGACCTGGTACGGCGCGACCGGCGCCGGCGGCGTGCTCCACACGATCAACCCGCGGCTGTTCGACGACCAGCTCGAATACATCGCCAATCACGCCGAGGACCGCATCCTGATCTACGACGCGGCGTTCCAGCCGATCGTCGACCGGATGAAGCCGCGCTGGACGACGATCGAGCACTACGTCTGCTTCGATTCGGGCGATCATGCCACGCATTTCGAGGACTGGATCGGCTCGGAAGATGGCAACGCCGAATGGGTCGATGGCAGCGAGCGCGAGCCCTGCATGCTCTGCTACACCAGCGGCACCACCGGCAATCCCAAGGGCGTGCTGTTCGAGCACCGCTCGAACATGCTGCACACCTATGCCTGCCTGATGCCCCAGTGCCTCGATCTCGACGCGCGCAAGGTGGTGCTGCCGGTCGTGCCGATGTTCCACGCCAATAACTGGGGCTTTCCCTGGGCGGCGGCGGCTTGCGGAGCCAAACTCGTCTATTGTAATAACAACGCTGCACCAAACCTTTGTGACCTTATCCGCAAGGAGAATGTCAACTACCTCGCCGGGGTGCCGACGGTGTGGCTGGCGCTGATCCAGCATGTCGAGGCGACCGGCCAGCCGTTCCCCCCGATCACCCGCGCGCTCACCGGCGGTTCGGCGATGCCCAAGGCGATCATAGAGCGGCTGATGCGCGAGGGCATCCGTATCGCCCATGCCTGGGGCATGACCGAGACCTCGCCGATCGCGACGATCGCTTTCGAGCCCGAGGACTGGGAGGAGCTGAGCTTCGACGAGCAGGTCTCGATCAAGGCCAGGCAGGGCAAGGCGCTGTTCGGCGTCGAGCTGCGCACGGTCGATCTCGACGATCCGACCAGGGTATTGCCGCGCGACGGCGAGACCGCCGGGGCCTTGCAAGTGCGCGGCCCCTGGGTGATCAAGCGCTACTTCAAGGCCGAGCAGGACGCGCCCGATGCCGAGCAGTGGTTCGACACCGGCGACGTCGCCATTCTCCACCCCGACGGCACCTTGCAGCTGACCGACCGCACCAAGGACGTGATCAAGTCGGGCGGCGAGTGGATCAGCTCGGTCGAACTCGAGAACGCCGCGATCGCACACCCGGCAGTGGCCGAGGCCGCGGCGATCGGCATTGCCCACCCCAAGTGGGACGAGCGGCCGATCCTGGTGGTCGTCAGGCGGCCCGGAATGCAGGTGACCGGCGATGAATTGCGCGAGCTGCTGGCCGGCAAGGTCGCCAAGTGGTGGCTGCCCGACGCGGTCGAATTCGTCGACGAGATCCCGCACACCGGCACCGGCAAGATCAGCAAGAAGGACTTGCGCGAGCAGTTCCGGGACTACAAGCTAGCAGGGTGACGAACATCCTGCCCTGAGGGCGGAGAAGGGCAGAGGACATGGACGCGACCACCGCAGCCTCGATCCCGGTGATGCCGGTCGAAACCCCGGAATTCTCGGCCGATCCCGATCCCTACCTCGAAGCGGCGCGGCGGGAGCATCCCTGGCTGGCGCGGTTCTCGCAGGGCTATGTCGTCCACGGCTACCAGGCCTGCGCCGATCTCCTCGCCGACGATAAGAACATGATCTGCGGCTTCGGGCCGATCATCGACTACTACGGCGTGCGCGGGACGATGTGGGCGCGCTTCATGGAAGAGATCGTCATCTCGCAGTATGGCCCGGCGCACGGCCGGCTGCGCGGAGCGGTGGCACATGCCTTCACGCCGCTGCGCGCCAATCGCGAGCGTGCGATGATGCAGCGGGTGATCACCGAGCTGCTCGACGAATGGGCTCCCCGAGGCAGCTTCGACTTTGCCGATTTCGCCTCGTACTTTCCGGTCACGGTCATGTGCGGGCTGCTCGGGGTGTCGGCCGAGCCGATTCCCCGGATAAAGGCCGCGCTGGAGAACCACCTCAGCGCGCTGACGCTCGATCCGGGCGCCAAGCCGCTGTTCATGGCGGGCTGGGACGTGCTCTGGGACTTCGCCGACACGCTCGTGCGGGAACGCGAGAAAAGCGGCCAGTTCGACGAGGATTCGCTGCTCGACGCGATCATCGCCGCGAAGAACCGCGGCGAATACGATGACGTGGACGCCCGCTTCATGGTGCTGACCGTGGGCATCGCCGGCTTCGACACCTCGAAGAACCAGCTGACGATGACGATGAAGCTGCTGCTCGATCGGCCCGAGATGTACGCCCGATGCGCCGACGACCTGCAATTCTGCCGCAAGGTCACCGAGGAATCGCTGCGCCATTCGGCTATAGCCACGCCTTATCGGGAAGCGGCGCGCGACTTCGAGTACGAGGGCCAGAAGTTCCGCAAGGGCGAGACGATCGTGCTCGCGCCGCCCCTGGCCAACCGCGATCCGTCGGTGTTCGGCGCGCCGAGCGAGTTCGATCCCGAGCGCGAGAACAATGGCCGCAATGTCGCTTTCGGGCGCGGCCCGCACATCTGCATCGGCCAGTTCCTCGCCCGCAACCAGCTGCAGGAGGGGCTGCACCTGATCGCGCAGCGGCTGCGCAATCCGCGGCTCGACGGCGAAGTCGAATGGCGCCCGTTCCTCGGCGCCTGGGGTCTCAAGAGCCTGCCGATCGCTTTCGATCCGGCCTGAATTTTTCCCTCGAATTGCGGGCCAGGCGCGATGGCTTCGTTATGCCACCGCGAAGATCGGTAATGCTTACGGGTGCAGGTCGCGTGCCCCCGGCGAGCCGCTGACGCGCGTGTTTTGAAATAGCGGAAAATTCCAGGAGGCAAGTTCCTATGATTCTTGCGATGAAGTCGCTCGCCCGTTGCATTCTCGTGTCCGGCGCGATCGTCGTGTTTTCATCCGCGGCCCATGCCGAGGCATTCAGCGGGCCCTATGCCGGCGTCGAGGGCGGCTATGCCGTGACCGACGTCGACGGCGTGACCATCGCCGGGCCTTTCGAGCTCAACGAGAAGTCGGGCGTATTCAGCGCCGTCGTCGGTTATCGCATGCCGCTGGGCGCCGACAGCCGCGTCGTGCTGGGCGCCGAGGGCAGCCTCGGCAGCTACACCCACCGTGCCGAGGAGCGCTACGGCGTCTCGGGCACCGCCGGCTACCGCATCGCCGACAAGGGGCTGGTCTACGGCCGGTTCGGCTATGCCTGGCTCGACAACGTCGATTCCAACTTCGGCGACGGGCTCCACGGCCTCGTCTACGGCGGCGGTTACGAGCACAAGCTCAACGACCGCATCAGCCTGCGCGCCGAATATCGCCGGATCGACTGGCGCGGGGGGGTCGGCGTTCCGGACAACGCCTCGTACTTCGAGGGCCAGGAAATCGCGGCGGCGCTGCTCTACAGTTTCTAGAGCAGCGCCGTTCCGCTTATTGCTTCTTGAGGGTGTCGGCGGCGTCCTGCGCGGCGTTGCCGACCTTCTGTGCGGCATCGCCGACCTGGCCCGCGGCATTGCCGATGGCGTTGTCCTTGGCGGCTTCGCTGCCCGACATCTGCGAGAAGATCACGAACGCGGCGATTATGGCGATCAGCAGGACGATAGCGATCACCCAGCCGCTGCCGCCGCCTCTGCGTTCGCCGTCGTGGATGACGGTCGTGTGAGTGGCGCCGCCGGGGGCCGGATCGACGGTAGTGATGCGTTCTTCGGCCATGGAAAGCTCCTGTGGCTAGCTTGCGTTACCCGCCAGAAACCATCGAATGCCCGACTGGTTGCCTGCTGCCGTTCTAAAGCAGCGAAAGCTGGCCGCCGGTGGCGGGCTTGCGGAACTGGCTGCAGTCGAGATCGATCCGCACCGCGTTCATGCCGAGCCGCCTGCAGGCGATCCTGAAACGGCGGCGGAACAGATCGGGCCAGACGCCGGTCGGTTTCATTCGCGTGAAGAACTTGGGATCGTTGGCGCGCCCGCCGCGGATTTCCTCGACGATGCCCATCACCTTGCCGGCGCGGTCGGGAAAATGGGTGTCGAGCCATTCGCGGAACAGCGGCGCCACCTCGTGCGGCAGGCGCAGCATGATCCAGCTGGCCGACCGCACGCCGAACGCGGCCGCCTGCTCGAGGATCCGCTCCATGAACTCGTCGGTGATCGAAGGGATGATCGGCGCGATCGAGACGTGCGAAGGCACGCCGGCCTCGACCAGCTTGCCCAGCGCGGCGAGGCGCTTGGCCGGCGCGGCGGCGCGGGGCTCGAGCAGTCCTGACAGCCGCGGATCGAGCGAGGTCACCGAAACGCCGACCGCGACCAGCCGGTGCCGCGCCATTTCCTGGAGCAGGTCGAGATCGCGCAGCACACGGTTCGACTTGGTGGTGATCGTCACCGGATGGCGCGTCTCCAGGCAGACCTCGAGCACCGACCGGGTGATCCGGTAGCGCTCCTCGATCGGCTGATAGGGATCGGTGTTGGTGCCCATGGCGATCGGCGCCGGCTTGTAGCCGCGCTTGGCCAGTGTCTCTCGGAGCAGCCGGGCGGCATCGGGCTTGGCGAAGAGCTTGGTTTCGAAATCGAGGCCGGGCGAGAGATCGTGGTAGGCGTGGGTCGGCCGGGCGAAGCAGTAGATGCAGCCGTGCTCGCAGCCGCGGTAGGCGTTGATCGAACGGTCGAAGCCGATGTCGGGCGACTTGTTGAACGTGACGATCGTTCGGGGATGTTCTTCGGTGACGGTGGTGCGCAGCTTGGGGGCAACGCCGTCGATCTCCTCCCGCTCATCGAGCCAGTCGCCGTCCGCCTCGCGCATGGCGAGGCCGAAACGTTCCGGTCTCGCACCCGACTGCGCGCCGCGGCCGTGAACGGAGGAGGGGCGGCGACTCATGGCGGTGATTAGAACATACAGAGAACGCCGGTACAAGAGCTTGATGCCGCCGGACGGCTCCCCTACCGCGCACGGATCACGACAGGAGCCGCACTATGGCAGGTGCCATCAAGCTTTCGCTGACCGAGGACGAGGCCGAGATCATCGCCGACGCGCTGGAGGTCGATATGGAGAACTACCTCGAAGCCGCGAAGGAAGCGCGCGGCAACAACCAGCGGGACGATGCGAAGACCTTCACCGAGGCCGCCGAGCGCATCGGGAAGCTGCTGGCGAAAGTGAGGGGTTTGCTGGAAGAATAGGTCTTTCCGAGCTTGATCGGGGCACGCTTTCCTCCCCCTTGATGGGGAGGGATACGCAGGCTTATCGGCTCTGCCGATTAGCCGAAGTTGGGTGGGGGTGATCTCTCCGCCAAACGCAGCGTCTGGGGCACGCTCACCCCCATCCAGCTGCGACTAAGCCGCTGCGCGGCCAAGTCTTCGCATCCTTCCCCCATCGAGGGGGAAGAAAACAGATGGTTCGATAGGCTCTTTACCCACCCGCTCAAACCTCGCGCAGCCGCGGCATCAGCTCGACGAAATTGCAGGGCCGGTTGCGGCTATCGAGCTGTTCGGCGAGGATGCGGTCCCAGCCGTCCTTCACCGCGCCGTTCGAGCCGGGCAGGGCGAAGATGTAGGTCCCACGCGACAGGACGGCGGCGGCGCGCGATTGCACCGTCGAAGTGCCGATCGTCTGAAAGCTGACCAGGCGGAATATCTCGCCGAAGCCGGGAATGTCCTTTTCCTTGACCCGGTCGAGCGCTTCGGGCGTCACGTCGCGGCCGGTCAGGCCGGTGCCGCCGGTGGTGATGATGCAGTCGATCTTCTGATCGTCGATCCAGTCGTTGAGCCGGCTGACGATACGATCGGTATCGTCCTTCTCGATCGCCCGCGCCGAGAGATGGTGGCCCGACGCCTTGATCCGTTCTTCGAGGATATCGCCCGAGGTATCGGTGTCAGGCGTGCGCGTGTCCGAGACGGTCAGCAGCGCGATGTTGATCGGCGTGAAGATCCGCTCGGGATCAACGGCCACGCAGGATCGTCCCGTTCGCCGCCATGCGCACGGCCTGCGAGCCGGCGAGGCCGGGGAAGGTCGGCCACATGCCCTGGACCAGCGCCATGCGGCTTTCCGAGGGTCCGCCCGCCTGGCGCTCGTACATCCAGTAGTTGCGCATGACGATGTTCACGTAGCCGCGGGTTTCCCAATAGGGGATCGATTCGATCCACAGCAGCGGGTCGCCGCCGTCACGGATCTCGGTGTTCCAGCGGGTGATCGGCAGGATGCCCGCATTGTAGGCCGCCATCACCTTGGGCAGCAGGCCCTGGGTGCCGGTGCTGTCGCGCAGCATCAGCAGATGCCGCTGGCCGAAGGCGAGGTTGACTTCGGGCTTGTTGAGATCGTTGGCGTTGCCGGTGTAGCCGAGCGCGCCCGAATGGTCCTTCGCCGCAGCGGGCATGATCTGCATCAGGCCGCGTGCGCCGGCGGGGCTCACCACCGAGGCGCGGAACACCGATTCCTGGAGGGCGTGGGCATAGACCAGCGCCGGATCGACCTGCCAGCCGCCGACCGGCGTCCATTTGGGCGTCGGAAAGCGGATCGCCGGCTCGGGCTTGCCGCCGTAGGGCGCGTTGTAGGCCATCCACAGCTGGGTCGAGGGCAGGCCGAGATCGCGCGCTAGGCGGGTCAGCGGCTGATACTGCGACGGGCTGCCGATGCGCGCCTGGTGGCGCAGCACTTCGTCGGCGAGCGAATCCTGGCCGATCTCGGCAAGGCCGACGACGGTGCGGACATTGTCGACGCCGCGCAGCTGCTGCCAGTCGGTCTGGGTGAAGTCGGCGGCGGCGTGCTGCTCGGGGATCTTGAGGCCGAGCTGCTCGGCGGCGAGCATGCCGTAGAGCGTCTCGTCGCGCAGCGCGGCGGCGCGCAGCGGGGCGGTGGCCTCCTCGGGCTTGCGGCAGCGGACCAGTGCGCGGCTCTGCCAGTAGAGCGCGGCCGAAGTAAGCTCGGCGTTCTCGGCGCGGGCGGCAGCGCTTTTGAAAGCATCAGCGGCGCCGCGGCAATCGCCCAGGCGCCAGGCGGCGAGACCCGCGGTCCACCAGCCTTCGGCGACCCATGGGCCCTGGCCCTGCGCCGAAAGCTGGGCGAGGCTGTAGGCCGACGCGTCGTCGTTCTCGATGTAGAAGCTCCAGGCGACGCGCTGGCGCCATTCGGCGCGGGCGGAATCGCTGAGCGTCGCGTCGATGCCGTCGAGCAGCGTCCTGGCGCCCAAGGGATCGTCGTTCTTGATGCGCTCGAGGATGCCGTTGGCGACGCTGCCGGGCATGGTGCCGTCGTCGGTGCCGCGCGGCCGGATGCGCTTCTGGATCGAGGGCAGGCTGACGAAGGGCTGGGCGCTCGGGATCGCCGGCAGGCTGCTCGCGCCGCGCGTGGTGGCGAGGCGGCTGATCTGGTCTGACATCGGCAGATCGGTGCCCTTGGCGAGCCACGAGGTCAGCTTGTCGAGCTCGATCTTCGGGGAATTGGCGTCGAGATAGTATTCGGCGAGGGCGGCCTGGTGGAGCGGGCCGTCGGGCTTCTGCGAGAACAGCTCCTGGACCTTGGCCCAGTCCTTGCGGTCGATCGCGGCGAAGAGATCGCGGTAATAGGCGCGCTCGTCCTGGCTCAGCAGCGAGGGGACGGCGGTGCGGTCGGCACGGGTGCGGAAATAGTCGACGGCGGCGCTGTTCGCATGGGCGGCGGTGGCTGCCAGCGCGACTGCGCTCGAAGCGGCGCAGACGACGGCCAGAAGCCGGGCTTTTGCAGCGAATTTCACGTCGTTTCGGTCCCCGTCCAGTCCAGCCACTGCTGCCACACCCTGGCCTTCACGCGCGGCCGCGCGAGCAGCACGCCAAGGTCCGTAGCAGCCCATAGCGGAATGCTCAGTTCCCCATGGTTAAATTCGAGTAAAAAATGACCGGAATTCGGCGGATCGTTGCCGAGCAGCGGCAGGACGTTGCCGCCAAAGGCGATCAGCCGCTTCGCGGCGACCAGTCCGACATGATGGCGCAGCACTTCGCCGAGGCCGCGCTGCTTCGCTGCGGCCCAGTCGGCCATCGGCGTGTGACGGGGTAGCGCGCTGGCCAGATAGACCTGCTCGCGCGATAGTTTCATCGCCGCGAGCAGGGCATCGAGCAGCCGGCCTTGCGGGCCCGACAGCAGATCGTCGCGATCCTCGCGCTCGGGCTCGGGCACTACGATCATGACCGCGGCGCCCGCCGCGCCACGCGGCGCGATGCGTTCGGAGACGCGGCCATCGTCGAGCCAGGGTTCGCTCAACCACCATGCGGTGAAGCCGGCAAGATCCTGCGGCAAAGTGGCGGGATCGAAGGCCGGAGCGGCCACGGTCTCCGCATCCCCGCGAAGGCGGGGACCTCGTGCGGTTGTAGAGGTACCGCCGTCCGGCCTGAGGTCCCCGCCTTCGCGGGGACGCGGTGCAACCTCGGGCGGCGCGATCCAGTTCGCCGGCTCGTCACGGAACGCCATGTCGACACCGGCCTGGCGCCACCACGCGAAAGCGGCGGCGATTTCCGCGGAAAGCTGCGAATTTCCCCCTTCGACCATCCCTAGGTCTTGACCTCTCCTACCGCAGCAATCAAGGCGCGATTATATAATGCTTCAGGAAGGCACATGAACGGAACGCCGCCAGAAATGCCGCTAGACAGGACCAGGCCATGAGCGAACGCGAATCCATGCCCTATGACGTCGTCATCGTCGGAGGCGGGCCGGCCGGCCTGGCCACGGCGATCCGGCTGAAACAGCTCAATGCCGACGTTTCCGTGTGCATCCTGGAAAAGGGCTCGGAAATCGGCGCTCACATCCTGTCGGGCGCGGTGGTCGATCCCCGCGGGCTCGACGAGTTGCTACCCAACTGGCGCGACGACGGCTGCCCGATGGCCGAGACCCCGGTGACCGAGAACCACCACTGGTTCCTCAGCAAGAACTACAAGTTCCCGATGCCGGAAATCCTGATGCCGCCGCTGATGAGCAACGACGGCTGCTACACCGGTTCGCTGGGCAACCTCTGCCGCTGGCTCGCCGGCAAGGCCGAGGAGCTCGGCGTCGAGATCTTCCCCGGTTTTGCCGCGGCCGAAGTGCTCTATGACGAAAAGGGTGCGGTGCGGGGCGTCGCCACCGGCGACATGGGCGTGGCGCGCGACGGCAGCCACAAGCCCGACTATCAGCCGGGCATGGAGCTGACGGCCAAATATACCGTGTTTTGCGAAGGTGCGCGCGGACACCTGACAAAGCGCTTGAAGGCGCAGTACGATCTCGAGCGCGATTGCCAGCCGCAGGTCTATGGCCTCGGCATCAAGGAATTGTGGGACATCGATCCCGAGAAGCACAAGCCCGGCTGCGTCATCCACACCCAGGGCTGGCCGCTGACCGAGAGCGACACCTGGGGCGGCAGCTTCCTCTACCACCAAGCCAACAACCAGGTCGCGCTGGGGTTCGTCACCGCGCTCGATTACAAGAACCCCTACGTGTACCCGTTCGAGGAATTCCAGCGCTGGAAGCAGCATCCGGAAATTCGCAAGATCCTCGAAGGCGGTCGCCGGGTCGCCTACGGCGCGCGCGCGATCAACGAGGGCGGCTGGCAGTCGGTGCCGAAGCTCGCCTTCCCCGGCGGCATGCTGGCGGGCTGCTCGGCCGGTTTCGTCAACGTGCCGCGGATCAAGGGCAGCCACACCGCGGTGAAGAGCGGCATGCTGGCGGCCGAGGCGATCGCCGCAGCCATCGGCGCCGGGCGCGAGCTCGATGAGCTGAGCGAATACGACGCCGCGGTCCGCGACAGCTGGATCGCCAAGGAATTGAAGGTGGTCCAGAACTCGGAGCCGCTCGTCGCCAAGTTCGGCGGCGACCTCGGCACCGCGCTCGCCGGCGCCGACATGTGGATGCGCACGCTGAAGCTCGGCCTGCCGTTCAGCATGAAGCATCACACCGATGCCTCGTCGATCGGGCGTGCCGACCTCTATCAGCCGATCAAGTATCCGAAGCCCGACAATGTCTTCAGCTTCGATCGGCTCTCCTCGGTGTTCCTGTCGAGCACCAACCACGAGGAGGACCAGCCGTGCCACCTGGTCCTCAAGGACCCGGCGATCCCGACCGAGGTAAACCTGCCGCTCTATGCGGGCCCCGAGGCGCGCTATTGCCCGGCCGGGGTCTACGAGTTCATCGGGATCGAGGAAGGCACGCCCAGGCTGCAGATCAACGCGCAGAACTGCGTCCACTGCAAGACCTGCGACATCAAGGACCCCACTCAGAACATCGAATGGGTCGCGCCCGAGGGCGGGGGCGGGCCGAACTACCCGAATATGTAGGGCGTGGCCTTCAGCGAAACCGCCTACGCCAAGATCAACCTCGCGCTGCACGTCCGCCGGCGGCGCGAGGACGGCTATCACGAGATCGAGACGCTGTTCGCTTTCGTCGACGACGGCGACAGGATCACCGCTTCGCCCGCGTCGCGCGACGTGGTCAACGTCAAGGGTGAGTTCGCCGGCGCGATCGACGATCCGTTCGGTAATATCGTCGCCAAGGCCTTGAATTCCTTCAAGCATGTTCCGGGCTGGTCGATCATTCTCGAGAAGAACCTGCCGGTGGCGGCGGGGCTGGGCGGCGGCTCGGCCGACGCGGGCGCGGTGATCCGCATGGTCGAGCACTGGGGCGGCCTGCCCGCGGACTGGCTGGAGCGTGCCGCGAAGCTCGGGGCGGACGTTCCGGCCTGTGTCGAAAGCCGCACCTGCATCGGGCGCGGTACCGGCACCGAGCTCGAACCGGTCGAAAGCGACCTGGCAGGGATGCCGGTCCTCTTGGTCAACCCGCGGCTGCCGCTGGCGACAGGCCCTGTCTTCCAAGGCTGGGACTGCATCGATCGCGGAGCCCTGCCAGAGGGCAGCGTGCGCGAGATCGCGCTTGCCGGGCGCAACGATCTCGAAGCGCCGGCGATCGGCCTGTGCCCGGCGATCGCCGATGTCCTCGCTGCGCTGGCTGACACCGCTCCCCTGCTGGCGCGGATGTCGGGCTCGGGGGCGAGCTGCTTCGCGCTCTACGACAGTCATGACGTCATGCGCGAGGCCGCGGAGAGGCTGGCCTCGGCGCATCCCGGCTGGTGGCAGATGCAAGGCAGCCTGCGGTGAGCGAGGAAGCCTGGCGCTTGGTCGGAACGCCGCGTTTCGGCGGCATCCTGGTGGTCGCCGACCACGCCTCGAACCGCGTGCCTGACGACATCGACCTCGGCATCGATCCGGCGCTGCTCGCCCAGCATGTCGCGGTGGACATCGGTGTCAGCGGTGTCGCTGAGCGGCTCGCGGAACGCGCCGGCACCGCCGCGTTCCTCTGCAATGTCAGCCGGCTGGTCTGCGACTGCAACCGCGACGAGGGCGCCCCCGCGATCATCCCGATCGCCAGCGATGGCCACGCCATCCCCGGCAACGACCTCGACCACGCGCAACGCGAGGCGCGGCTCGACCGCTTCTTCCGCCCCTACCATATCGCGCTGGCCCGGCTGCTCGACGAGATACCGGTGTCACTGATCCTCTCGCTGCACAGCTTCACGCCGCAATTGGCCAGCAATCCGGCGGAAAAGCGGCCTTGGCAGGTCGGCGTGCTCTACAACGAGGATGACCGCGCGGCGCGGCTCGCCATTCCGATGCTCGAGGCCGAGGGCCTGATCGTCGGCGACCAGCAGCCCTATTCGGGCAAGCTGCTCAACGCGACGATGAACCGCCATGCCGAAGCCGACGGTCGGCCCTATCTCGGCATCGAAATCCGCCAGGACCAGATCGCCGACACCGCGGGACAGGAGGTCTGGGCAGAGCGCCTGGCGCGGATATGCAATGAGGTGGCGCTGGGGTTGGAGTAAATTGGTTCGCGCAGAGGCGCGGAGGCGCAGAGAGAAGAAAGGGAATTGGTTCGCGCAGAGATCGCAGAGAGCGCAGAGAGGTCGGTCTGCGGCGCAGCCGCTTTCCGTCCGGCAAGTATACGATGGCCTTCGGCCAGGCGCTCCCTCTTTGCGCTCTCTGCGGGCTCTGCGCGAAATCAAAAATTCTGCGCCTCCGCGCCTCTGCGCGAACCATAATCCCTTGACCCTCCGCCGCATCGCCGCGAAAGCGCGAGGCACAGGAGAAGAGCCAAGTGTCCAATACGTTCGACAAGTCGCGCTTGCCCAGCCGCTACGTTTCGGTCGGGCCCGAGCGCGCCCCGCAGCGCAGCTATTACTACGCGATGGGGATGACCGAGGAGGAGATCGCCCGGCCTTTCGTCGCCGTGGTCTCGGCCGGCAACGATTCCGCGCCGTGCAATACCGCGCTCGACGGGCAGGCCGACATATGCCGCGCGGGCGTGGTCGAGGGCGGCGGCACGCCGCGGCGGTTCAACACGATCACGGTAACCGATGGCATCGCCATGGGCCACCAAGGCATGCGCAGCTCGCTCGCCAGCCGCGAAGTCATCGCCGATTCGGTGGAGCTGTCGGTCCGTGGCCACTGCTACGATGCGGTTGTCGGCTTCGCCGGCTGCGACAAGAGCCTGCCCGGCATGATGATGGCGATGCTGCGGCTCAACGTGCCGTCGATCTTCGTCTACGGCGGCTCGATCCTGCCCGGAAAGTACAAGGACCGCGACGATCTGACCGTTCAGGACGTGTTCGAGGTCGTCGGCCGTTATTCGGCCGGCGCCTGCCCGCTGTCCGAGCTGACCGCGTTCGAGAAGGCGGCCTGCCCGGGCCACGGCGCCTGCGGCGGCCAGTACACGGCCAACACCATGGCCTGCGTCGGCGAGGCGATCGGGCTGTCGCTGCCCAACAGCAACATGATCCCGGCGCCCTACAAGTCGCGCGAGGAAGTGGCGATCGCCGCGGGCAGGCAGGTGATGACGCTGCTCGAGAAGAACATCCGCCCGCGCGACATCTGCACCCGCGCCGCTTTCGAGAACGCCGCCCGGGTCGTCGCGGCGACTGGCGGCTCGACCAACGGCGCGCTGCACCTGCCGGCGATGGCCAACGAGTGCGGCATCGAGTTCGACCTTTTCGACGTTGCCGATATATTTAAATCAACGCCTTACATCGCTGACCTGAAGCCTGGCGGGAAGTATGTCGCCAAGGACATGTACGAAGCGGGCGGGGTCTACATGGTGATGAAGACGCTGCTCGCGGGCGGTTTCCTCGACGGCAATCCGCTGACGGTTACCGGCAAGACGCTCGGCGAGAACATCGAGGAGATCACCTGGAACCCCGATCAGAAGGTGATCTACGACGTGAAGGCGCCGATCACCGCGACCGGCGGTGTTGTCGGCCTGAAAGGCTCGCTTGCGCCCGACGGAGCGATCGTCAAGGTTGCGGGGATGCACCGCCTGCAGTTCCGCGGGCCGGCGCAGGTCTTCGAATGCGAGGAGGACACTTTCGCCGCGGTCGAAGCGCGCAAGATCCGGGAAGGCAGCGTCATCGTCATCCGCAACGAAGGACCCAAGGGCGGTCCGGGCATGCGCGAGATGCTGGCAACGACCGCGGCGCTCTACGGCCAGGGCCTGGGCGAGAAGGTCGCACTGATCACCGATGGCCGCTTCTCGGGCGCGACGCGCGGCTTCTGTATCGGCCATGTCGGTCCAGAGGCGGCCGATGGCGGGCCGATCGCGCTGGTCGAGGACGGCGATATGATCTCGATCGACGCCGAGGCGGGGACGATCGAACTCGAGGTCGATGAGGCCGTTCTCGCCGAACGCCGCAAGGCGTGGAAGCGGCGCGGTCACGACTACAACGCCGGGGCGCTGTGGCGTTATGCCCAGAACGTGGGTCCGGCCAGCAAGGGTGCGGTCACCCATCCGGGGGCCAAGGCCGAAACGCATGTCTATGCGGACATCTAGCGCCGCCGCGATCCTGCTGGTCCTGGCGGCCTGCTCCGCCGAGAAGGACGCGGCTGCGCCCGGCGGCTCGCCGTCGGCCGCCGCGGGCGAGACCGACGAAGGGCCCGAGACCATCGAATGCGCGCTCCACGGCGCGGCGGCCTTCGCGCGCGAATGCGTGGTCGAGCGGGCACAGCAGGGCAGCGAGCTCTATCTCGTCGTCCGTCATCCCGACGGCGCGTTCCGCCGCTTCAAGGTGCTCAAGGACAGCCGCGGCGTCGCTGTCGCCGACGGCGCCGAAGAGGCGGTGACGAGCATCTCGAACGGCGTCCTCGAAGCCGCCGTGGGGAAGGACCGCTACCGCTTCCCGGCGACGCAGCAGAAACGGCATGAGCCAACCAGTTGACCAGATCCTGACCGTCGCCGCGATGCGCGCGGCGGAAGAGGCGTTGATCGCCAGGGGCAGCAGCGTCGAATTGCTGATGGACATGGCCGGGCGCGGCGCCGCCGAATGGGTCTGGCGGATGGCCAGTCACCACAAGGTGACCGTGCTCTGCGGCCCCGGCAACAACGGCGGCGACGGCTATGTCATTGCCGAGGCGATCCGTGAGCGCGGCGGCAAGGTGGCGGTCGTCGCGGCGGTTCCGCCGAAGACCGACGCGGCGAAAAACGCGCGTTCGCTCTACCAGGGCGAGCTCTTCGGCCCCGAGGCCGATCTGCACGGCGATGCGCTCGTCGACTGCCTGTTCGGCAGCGGCCTGACCCGGCCGCTCGGCGACGAACATGCCTTGCTGCTGAACCGCCTGGCGAAGCACCACCGCCATCGCATCGCGATCGACCTGCCGAGCGGCGTCGAATCGGACAGCGGCGCGCTGCTCAATCCCGATTTGCCCCAGTTCGACCTCACCGTCGCGCTTGGCGCCTGGAAATTCGCGCATTTCCTGATGCCGGCGAGCGCGATGATGGGCGAGCGACGGCTCGTCGGTATCGGCGTCGCGTCAGTCCCGGGCGCGGCGAGCGTGATCGCGCGGCCGAAGCTGGCCGTGCCGGCCGCCGATGCGCACAAGTATCGCCGCGGGCTGCTCGCGGTGGTCGGCGGCGAGATGCCGGGAGCCGCGCTGCTCGCCTCGCATGCCGCGCAGGGCGCCGGGGCAGGCTACGTCAAGCTGTTCGCCGACAGCGTGCCCGGCGCGCCGGCCGATCTCGTCGTCGATACCGGCAAGCTTTCGGCGGTGCTGACCGACAATCGCAACGCCGCGATCCTGGTGGGGCCGGGCCTTGGCCGGCACGCCCGAGCGCACGAGCGGCTCGTCACCGCGCTCGCCGATCCGGTGCCGGCGGTGATCGATGCCGATGCGCTGCTGCTGCTCGGCGAGCGCCAGCTGGCGGAGCGCAAAGCGCCGCTGATCGCCACGCCGCACGAGGGCGAATTGAAGGCGCTCGAAGTCAGCTTCGGCTGCGACGGCGTGGGCTCGAAGATCGATCGCGCGCTGGCGCTGGCGAGAGCGAGCGGCATGGTGATCGTGGCGAAGGGCCCCGACACGGTCGTCGCGGCGCCCGACGGCCGGATTGCCTGCGCCGGCCGCGCTTCGAGCTGGCTATCGGTCGCGGGGACAGGCGACGTGCTGGCGGGCGCTATCGCCAGCCGGCTCGCGACGGGCGCGGAAGCCTTCCTCGCAGCCTGCGAGGGCGTCTGGCTGCATGGCGAGGCGGCGCGGATCGGCGGGCCTGCCTTTACCGCCGGCCAGCTCGCCGCCGCGATTCCCGCCGCGCTCGCTGCCTGCCTGTGAGCGAACCCGAAGAGATCATCCGTATCGCCGCCAAAGGCGACGGAATCACCGCGTCCGGACGGTTCGCCTGGGGGGCGGCACCGGGCGACCTGCTGCTCGACGACGGCACCCTGCAGCCCGGCCCGCATCACATCGCGCCCGCCTGCCGGCATTTCGGCCAGTGCGGGGGCTGCCAGCTCCAGCAGCTCGATGATGAGAGCCTGGCCGATTTCGTCGCGGCACGCGTGGCCAACGCTTCGGCTTCGCAGGAGCTGGGCGCGGAACATTTCGCGCCGCCGCATGTCTCTCCGCCGTGCAGCCGCCGCCGCGCGTCGCTGCGGGCGGAAAGTTCGGGTGGGCGGATCGTGATCGGTTACCGTGAAGCGAAGTCGCACCGGTTGGTGGAACTGGCGGAATGCCCGGTTCTGCTGCCCGAACTGTTCGCGATCCTGGCGCCGCTGCGCAAGCTGCTGATCCGGATCGGCCAGGCGCCCGGCAATGCGTCGGGCGGGGCAAAAGGCCGCAACCGCAAACCGCACGGCAGGCATGCGCTGCCACGCCTGGCGGCCGACATCGAACTCGCCATGACCGAGCAGGGCGTCGATCTGGGCATCAAGGGGATGACCGTGGAAGGTCTCGCTGCCAACGAGATCATGCTCGATTTCGCGCGCGAGAACGGCCTGGCGAGGCTGATGCTGGACCAGGGTTTCGGTCCCGAAGCGCTGTGGGAGCCCGAGCCGGTAACCGTATCGCTGGCGGGCGTCAGCGTGCCTTTCCCGCCCGGTGCCTTTCTCCAGGCAACGCAGGACGGCGAGCAGGCGCTGGTCGGCGCGGCGCACGAGTGGCTGGCGGGCAGCGCTACGGTCGCCGATCTGTTCGCCGGGCTCGGCACTTTCGCCTTTGCGCTGGCGGGCGGGGAGAGCGGGACCAAAGTCCTTGCGGTCGAGGCGGCGCGTGACGCGCACCTCGCCTGCAAAAGCGCGGCGGGCCGAACCGGATTGCCGGTTCACGCACTGCACCGCGACCTGTTCCGCAATCCTCTGATGTCCGACGAGCTGAATCGCTTTGCCGGCATAGTGCTCGACCCGCCGCGCGCCGGCGCGCGCGAGCAGGTGGAGCGGCTTGCCGAGAGCACAGTGCCCCGGATCGTCTATATCAGCTGCAACCCATCGAGCTGGGCGCGCGACGGCGCGACCCTGGTCGGGGCAGGCTATCGGCTCGCCGAGGTTCGACCGGTCGGTCAGTTCCGTTGGTCGACCCATGTCGAGCTGGCGAGCCTGTTCGTTCGCGACTAGAACATCACCATCACGGCGCGGGCGACGAGTGCCATCAAGGCGAAGCTCGAAAGGGCGAAGACCAGGAAGCGCAACATCACCTTGTTCACCGTCACCTGGATCAGCGAGTGAACCACGCGCAGCGCGACATAGGCCCAGGCGATCTGGGCGTTAAGCCCGTCGCCCTCGCCGAGGATCGCCAGCACGATCGCCACCGCATAGAACACCGTAGGTGCTTCGTGCAGGTGATTGTAGTTGTGGGCTTTCCACTGCACCTGCGGTGGCAGGACTTGGTCCAGCGATTTGGTCGGATCGTGCACCAGATCGTCCGGACTGACCTTGGCCGCGCTTAGCGCGGGAATGCGCGTCCCGTAGAGCCAGAACCACATCACCATCGTCCAGGCCGCCAGCGCCACCACCGGCTGCAGCATCGCCATGCCTATCATTGCCCCTCTCCTTTGCTGGCCTCGCTGGAAGACTGTTCGGCAGGGCGAGCGAAGTCAATTGGTGGAGGCGAGCACCTCGGCGAAAGCTGCGGCATCGGTGTTGCCGCCCGAAAGGACCACCACGGTGCCACCGTCGGTCGGCACCTTGCCGGCGAGGACCGCCGCCAGCGCCGCCGCGCCGCCGGGTTCGACGACCAGGCGCAGCCGCGCGAAGGCGAGCCGCTGCGCCGCGCGGACCTCCGCGGGAGTCACCACCGTCCCATAAGGGCAGCGCTCCTTCAGGATCGCGAAGTTGATCGGCTGCGTCGACAGCGGCAGCAGCGCGTCGCAGGCGGTCGGCGGCGGATTGGGGCCGACGCTGACGATCTCGCCGGCCTCGAGGCTGCGGCGTACGTCGTCCCAGCCTTCGGGCTCGACCGGCAGGATCTCCGCTTCGGGGCAGGCAAGGGCTAGCCCACCCGACAGCCCGCCGCCGCCGCAGGGTGCGACGATCCGCGTCGGGGCTTCACCGAGCTGCGCGGCGATCTCGATGCCCATGGAGCCCTGGCCCTCGATCACCCAGGGGTCGGCGAAGGCGTGGACCAGCGTGGCGCCGCTCTGGTCGCAGAGCGCCTGGGCGATCTCTTCGCGCGATTCGGTATAGCGGTCGTAGAGCATGACCTCGGCGCCGAGCGCGCGGGTGGCGGCGAGCTTCACCTGCGGCGCGTCGCGCGGCATGACGATGGTTGCCGCCACGCCCAGCCGCCGCGCCGCCCACGCGACGCCCTGCGCATGGTTGCCGCTCGAGACGCCGACGACGCCGCGGGCGCGCTCATCCTCGGAAAGATCGGTCAGCCGGTGCCAGGCGCCGCGGATCTTGAACGCGCCGATCGGCTGCAGGCACTCGGCCTTGCACCAGATGACGGCGCCGTCGAGTTCGAGCGGCAGCAGCGGCGTTTGCGGCAGAAGCGCGGCGACCTTTTCGGCCGCGCGCGCGACGCCTTCGGCGGTGGGGATGCGGGTGGTTAGCATTGTCGTCTCATATGGCCCTCATCCAAGCTACGCTAGTTCCTGGCGGAACAAGCTTCGCTATCCTTCTCCCGTCGGGAGAAGGATACTAAGGCTTCCCGCGAAGCGGGTTAGCCGCAGTTGGATGAGGGCAAGTCCGTCCGTCGCGTGATCGTCACCAGGCGATAGTAGCCCATCGGACCGCGGCGGGGCTTGCACTGCAGGCCTTTTGCTGCAGCGAGGCTGACCGCGAACTCGGCCAGGTCGACCCGCGGGGTCACGTGGAAATGCGCGAGCCAGGCGCGCAACGCGGCGCGGAACGGGCCGGGGACACCGGAAAGATCGCCGAAGTCGACGACATGGAGGCTCCCGCCGGGCGCCAGCACCGCGGCCGCCCGTTCGACCGCGGCCTTCCATTCGGGGATCATCGAGACCGCGAAGGACAGCACCACCCGGTCGAAGCTCTCGCGCTCGAACAACGCTTGCGGATCGAAGGCCGTGGCGTCGCCGCGCGTCAGCTGCGCATCCGCGCCGAGCTTGGCCTGCGCGTTCTTGAGCATCTCCGCCGAGATATCGAGGCCGTGGAGTGTCACCCCGGGCCAGCGCTGGCCGATCCTGTGGAGATTGCGCCCGGTCCCGCAGGCGATCTCGAGTACCGCCTGGCCGGGTCGCGCATCGAGCCCGTCGATCAGCGTGTCGCGGCCGAACAGGAAGTACTTGCGCGTCGCGTCGTAGATGTGCCGCTGGCCGCGATAGACCGAGTCCATCAGCGCGGCGTGCCCATTCTCGTTTTCTGGGGCGGCGGTGGCCATGACGTCAGCCCTTGAGCGTGTAGAGGTGCACGCCGCCGTAGATCGACGAGCGGTCGGCGGCGGTGAAGCGGCGCGAGTCCGCCTCGGCATAGTCCCACCGCGATAGGATCGCTTCGGGGACGCGGCCAGGCAGCAGGCTCGGTTCGGCGGCGGTGCGGAATAGGACGCGGGCGCCCGGGCGGGCGGTGCGGGTGATCTCCGACCACAGCCGGGCCAGTTGGCCGTCATCCATCCAGTCCTGTGCGTCGAGCAGGACATAGCGGTCGAGGCTCGCATCGGGTTGCGCCGCGAGCTTGTCCGCGAAGTTGGCGTGGAACACTTCGAGCCGGCCGATCCGGTCGCGGACCTGCTCATAGTTCTCGGCCTGCAGGTAGGGCGGCAGCGGATGCTCTGGGCCTCGCCCATAACCGCGGCCGAAGGCCTGCCAGGCGAAATAGTTGTCGTTGACCGGGAAGTCGCAGGCGAGCTTTTCGAGCCGCTTGCGCAGCACGTTGGCCATACGGTCCTCGCCGGCGAGCGCGGTATATTGGGCGGGCGGGATGCCGAGGCCGAACAGCGAGGCGGGCCGGTCGGTCAGCCAGCGGACGAAGCGGCGTTCGAAGATCGGCGCGATGTTCTCCTCGAAGACGCGGCGCTGGTCTTCGAGCGTTTCGGCCTCGAGGATCATGCGCGGATCGATGCGGTAGAGCTTCGCCAGCAGATGCGCCGCGCCGATGAAATTGCCTAGTAGCCCGCGCTTGTAGATGCCGCGCGAGAACCCGCCGATACGGCGCCGACCGACGAGATCGCGGCCCTCCCAATAACGCTGCGTCGCGTCGTCGAGTTGGGGGGCGATCAGGCGGCGGTAGCTGGCCACATTCGACGGATGGTCGGCCTCGGCGAAGAAGCGGTGGAGGTGGGCGTGGTCGGGCAGGTGACGAACCGCGGCGATCTTGAGCCGGCCCAGCGCGATGTGCGCGGTGTTGAGATCGACCGCGATGATCGCTTCGGGATCGGCAGTCAGGTAGGACAGCGCGTTGCAGCTGCCCGAGGCGATGGTGATGATCCGGCTGTCGGGCCGGATCGCCAGCGCTTCCATGTCGACCACCGGGTCTTCCCAGATCTGCGCGTAGACCAGGCCCTTGAAGGCAAAGGCGAAGGCCTTGTCGAGCAGCTTGCCGCCGGCGTCGGCTTCGTGGCGGACGACGGCCTGGGTGACGAGCTGCGAAGCGGGCTTGGGCATGACGGACGCCTTTCGAATCGCGCGTGCGGTGCCGCCCCTTTGCGCCATGCCGATGACCGTTCGGTGACGGTGGCATGTTGTGTTGAGATGTCACGGAAGCGGCCTATATGCGCGTCGCAGCTGCGGCGAAGGAGATGCGTGTGAGCAAGGTTCTGGTGATCGGCGCGGGCGGTGTTGGCTCGGTGGCGGTCCACAAGATGGCTATGAACAAGGAGATCTTCTCTGACATCCATCTCGCCAGCCGGACGGTTTCGAAGTGCGACGCCATCGCCGAATCGGTGAAGCAGCGCACCGGCGTTTCGGTCGCGACCTATGCGATCGATGCCGAGGACGTGCCGGCGCTGACCACGCTGATCAAGCAGATCGGGCCGAAGCTCGTCGTCAACCTGGCGCTGCCGTACCAGGACCTTACGATCATGGATGCCTGCCTCGCCGCGGGCGTCGACTACATGGACACCGCCAATTACGAGCCCAAGGACGTCGCCAGGTTCGAATACCGCTGGCAGTGGGAATACCAGGACCGCTTCCGGCAGGCCGGGCGGATGGCGCTGCTCGGCTCGGGCTTCGATCCCGGCGTGACCAGCGTCTTCGCGATGTGGCTCAAGAAGCACAAGCTCAAGACCATCCGTACGCTCGACATCCTCGACTGCAACGGCGGCGACCACGGCCAGGCCTTCGCGACCAATTTCAACCCCGAGATCAACATCCGCGAGGTGACCGCGCCGGCGCGGCACTGGCTCAATGGCGAATGGGTCGAGACCCCGGCGATGACGATCCGCGAGAATTTCGACTTCGAGGGCGTCGGCCCGAAGAACATGTACTTGATGTACCACGAGGAGCTGGAGAGCCTGGCGAAGTTCATCCCCGAAATGGAGCGCGCACGCTTCTGGATGACCTTCGGCGACGCCTATATCCAGCACCTGACCGTGCTCCAGAATGTCGGCATGACCCGGATCGACCCGGTGCTCTACAACGGCGTCGAGATCATCCCACTGCAGTTCCTCAAGGCGGTGCTGCCCGAGCCCGCTTCGCTCGGCCCGACGACCCACGGCAAGACCAATATCGGCGATATCGCCACCGGCGAGGCGCTCGATGGCTCCGGCGAGAAGACGTTTTACATCTACAACATCTGCGATCACGAGGACGCCTACCACGAGACCGGCAACCAGGCGGTCAGCTACACCACCGGCGTGCCGGCGATGATCGGCGCGGCGATGGTGCTGACCGGCGCCTGGAAGGGTGAGGGCGTGTTCAACATGGAGCAGTTCGATCCCGATCCCTTCATGGACATGCTCAACCGGCACGGGCTGCCATGGCAGGTGAAGGAATTGGCGGGACCGCTGCAGTTCTGATGGGCTGGAACCTCCTCGCCCCCGTCCTCATGCTGGCCGGCTCCAACGTGCTGATGAACCTCGCCTGGTACGGCCACCTCAAGGGCCCGAGCCGCGCCCTGTGGCTCGCGGTGCTGATCAGCTGGGGTATCGCCTTCTTCGAGTATTGCCTGGTCGTGCCGGCCAACCGGATCGGCGCGCAGGTCTATTCGCTGCCCGAGCTCAAGGCGATGCAGGAAGTGTTGTCGCTGGCGGCCTTCGTGCTGATGGCGTGGTTTCTGTTCAACCAGCGGCCGGGATTGAACGAGGTCATCGGCTTCATCCTGATCGCGGTCGGCGCCTATGTCATCTTCAAGGGACCTTTCCACTGATGGAAAAGCCAAATGGAAACTAGGGCCGGCGATCCGGGTGCCTTTGCCCAATTCGACCTGACCCGTGTCGACAGCCCGGCCTTCGTTGTCGACGCGGCGCGGTTGCGGCAGAATCTGCGCGTGCTCGCCGAAGTCCGCGATGCGGCGGGGATCAAGATGCTCGCGGCATTGAAAGCCTTCTCGATGTGGAAGGTGGCGCCGATCGTCGGCGAGTACCTCGACGGCGTCTGCACTTCTGGCCTCTGGGAAGCGCGGCTGGCGAGCGAGTTCTACGACGGCGAGATCGCGACCTACTGCGCCGCCTACAAGGCCGAGGACCTGCCCGAGATCTGCCGGCTTTCGGATCACCTGATCTTCAACTCGCCAGGCCAGATCGATCGCTTCTGGCCGATCATCGAGGCGGCCCGCGCCCGCGGCGACGGCTTTGACATCGGTCTGCGCGTCAACCCTCTCCATGCCGAGGGCGAGGTGCCGCGCTACGACCCCTGCGCGCCGCATTCGCGGCTCGGCTTCCCGATCGACCAGCTGACCGAGGCGCATATCGCGCGGATCGACGGCATCCACATGCACACGCTCTGCGAGCAGGACTTCGCGCCGCTGCGCCGGACATGGGACATCGCCTTCGACCACCTCGAGCCGTTCTTCGGGCAGTTCAAGTGGCTCAACCTCGGCGGCGGCCACCACATCACCCGCGCCGACTACCAGCGCGAGGAGCTCGTCGCGTTCCTCCAGGACATGCAGGACGACACCGAGGCCGAGATCTATATGGAGCCGGGTGAGGCGGTGGCGCTCGACGCCGGGATCCTCGTCGGCACGATCCTCGACACGCACTGGAACGGCATGCCGATCGCGATCACCGACGTGTCGGCGACCTGCCACATGCCCGACGTGCTCGAAGCGCCCTATCGGCCCGCGATGCTGGGCGAGCAGCCGTTCGAAGAGATCGTCGATGTGGGGGAGAGCGGTGCGGTCCGCCTTGGCGGCCCCTCGTGCCTCGCCGGCGACGTCATCGGCGACTATCGCCTGCCCGTGCCTTGCGAGCCCGGCGAGCGCTTCGCCTTCCTCGACCAGGCGCATTACTCGATGGTCAAGACGACGACGTTCAACGGCGTGCCGCTGCCCTCGATCTGGCTCTGGGACAGCGACAGCGACGCGCTCGAATGCGTGCGCCGCTTCGACTACGAGGATTTCCGCGACCGGCTAAGCTGAAGGCTCCGCCGAAGCGGCCGGCGTGAAATTCCCGCGCGGCGCTTCGTTGAGGTGGTGGGCGAGATCGGCCAGCGCGCCGAACTGATCGATCGTCTGCACCAGCATCGCGCGGTCGCTGCGCGCCTCGAGGCTGCCGCTTTCGAACAGGTTGCCGGTCTCGATCAGGATCAGCAGCTCGCCGCCGCAGAACAGCGCGCGCAGGTTCTTGCCGGCGAAGGCTTGCTCGACCGCGGTCAGCCGCTCGATATATTCGGGATGGACGAGGTAGCGCGCCTCGACCGCGTCGTTGCCCCAGACGGTGAAGCGCTCCTCGAAAGTCGGGTCGACCATGTCACAGCGCTGGAGCTTCATCCCGCCCCACAGCGAGATTTCCTCCTTCTCGCCGCCGAACCAGCCCGTGCGCTTGCGATCACCCTCGATCAGCGTGACGCCGTGGAAGCGGCGGGTGAAGCCGACCGTCAGCACCGAGCCGCGGAACACGGTCTCGAGCCGCCGGTTCTTGCTCGAGCCGCGCCATTCCTGGCAATGCGCCTCGTAGGACTGGAACGGCAGCACGCCGAGCGTGCCGGCCCAGCGGTCCTCGAAGGCTTCGTTGTCGTAGTCGGGGACCATGCCGAAGTGCTTGACCCGCTGCCATTCCTCGCCGGGGGTGCAGGCGATCGAGAATTCGAGCCCGAGCGCCTGCGCGACCGCCCCGTTGATCTGGCCCTTGACTGCGCGGGACACCGGCGCGCCGGCTGACTGCGCCCAGGCGAAGCCGCCCCCGCCGACGACGAAAACGCACCAGGCGGCGGCCTGGACGTCGCGCGTCACGATCAGCGCGAGCACGGTGAGGATGGGTGTTACGATGAACACCCAGCGGCGGCGCTGCCTGATCTTGGCCCAGGCCTGCTGGCGCACGCTCTCCTGGCCGTTAAGCCATTCGCCGAGCGGCCCCGCCAGCAAGGCGTTGGGATCGGGCCGCTCGATCAAGATGTTTTCCTGTCCGATGCAAGATGATAGCCATGGCTCCGCGCATGCTGGCGCCGCGGGGAGTTGTCGCCGATGAGTATCGTCATCCTTCTGATCATCGTGATCGCCGTCCTCGCCGTCATGGCGATCGGTATCTATAACCGGCTCGTCGGCCTTCGCCAGACCTGCCGTCAGGGCAATGCCGATATCGATGCGCAGCTGCGCCAGCGCTACGATCTCATCCCCAATCTCGTCGCCACGGTGAAGGGTTACGCCAGCCACGAGCAGGAGACCTTCGAGAAGGTGATCGAGGCGCGTAACCGCGCGCAGGCGGCGCCTTCGGCCGAGTCGGAAGCCCAGCTAACCGGTGCGCTTGGCCGGCTGATGGCGATCGGCGAGTCCTACCCCGACCTCAAGGCGAGCGTGAACTTCCAGTCGCTGCAGGGCGAGCTGGCCGACGTCGAGGACAAGCTCGCCGCCGCCCGCCGCGCGCTCAACGCGGCCGCTGCGCGCTACAATGCGGGGCGCGAAAGCTTCCCGGCTGTGCTGTTCGCCGGCGCTTTCGGCTTTGAGCCCTTCGCCTTCAACGAGATCGCGGTTGACGAGCGCGCGACGGTGGGCGCCGCGCCGAAAGTCTCATTCGAAGGCTGAATTCGGCGGCCGGGTGCGCAGCATCACCTGCAGCATCGCTCCCCGGTTGTGCTCCAAATTCCCCATTGTGTCAGCCGTTTGACAGCCGCTCTTGGCGTTCGTCGCAATCATGGCACTTTTGTGAAAATCAGGGGTCCATTTTCCCTTGCAACTGAGCCCGGAGGTTTTATATCGACCCCCCGCAGCCCCATGGGGACTTCCAAACCGCAAGGCTGCTTTTGTTGAACTTTGCCATTGGGGGTCCCTTGAGTTGTACATTCACCCAGACGCATCGGCTGTAGCGGGCGCCCTCGCGCCCGACGAACCCGTAATTCTGAACCGGCCGCACGCCGCGGCCAGGGCCGCCCGTTTCTTCGCGCAGAAGTTTCCGGGCAAGTCGCTCTATGCGGTGAAGGCGAATCCGTCGCCGGACCTGCTGCGCGTGCTCTGGGATGCCGGCATCACGCACTACGACGTCGCCTCGATCACCGAGGTGCGGCTCGTGCGCGAAGTGCTGCCCGAGGCCGTGCTGTGCTTCATGCATCCGGTGAAGCCGGCGGGCGCGATCGCCGAGGCCTACAAGGTCCACGGCGTGCGCACCTTCAGCCTCGACACGCACGAGGAGCTTCAGAAGATCGTCGCGGCCACTGCCGACGATGCGGGCGAGCCCGCGAGCGATCTTCGTCTCTGCGTGCGGCTGCGCGTTTCGTCCGAATACTCGGAGCTGAGCCTCGCCTCGAAGTTCGGCATCGACCTCGCCGACGCCGCGCCGCTGCTGCAGGCCACGCGCCAGGTGTCCGACTGGCTCGGCATCTGCTTCCACGTCGGCAGTCAGGCGATGACCCCGTTCGCCTATGTCCAGGCGATCGAGCGCGTCCGCGCGGCGATCGTCGATGCGTCGGTCACCGTGGACATCGTCGATGTCGGCGGCGGCTTTCCGTCGATCTACCCGGGTATGACGCCGCCGCCGCTCGACGACTATTTCGCCTCGATCCACCGCGCCGCCGAATCGCTGCCGGTTTCCTACTCGTCGGAGCTCTGGTGCGAGCCGGGCCGCGCGCTCTGCGCCGAGTACAATTCGCTGATCGTGCGCGTCGAGCGGCGCCGCGGCACCGAGCTGTACATCAACGACGGCGCCTACGGCGCGCTTTACGACGCGGCGCATGTCGGCTGGCGCTTTCCGGTCCGTTGCCTGTCCGAAGGCCGCGGCGGCAAGATGGAGAAGTTCTCCTTCTACGGCCCGACCTGCGACGATGCCGACTTCATGGAAGGCCCCTTCGAGCTGCCGGCCGACATCCAGGCCGGCGACTACATCGAGGTGGGCATGCTCGGCGCCTATGGTGCGGCGATGCGAACCAAGTTCAACGGCTTCGGCGGCGGCGCAGCCTTCGACGTTGCCGACGAGCCGATGGCCAGCCAGTATCTTGGCCGCCGCGACACGCGCGTCTCGGACAACGTGGTGAGCCTGCGCTGACGACGCGCTTGCGCGCTTGCGTCACCCTGACATGATGCGTCGGCCCGACAGCGATGTCGGGCCGATCGCATGTGGGGAGCGGAAGCATGACATTCCGGGAGAAATACGGCCCCTGGGCCATCGTCGCCGGCGCGTCCGAAGGGACCGGCCGCAGCTTCGCGCACCGGATCGCGGCCGAGGGCCTGTCGTGCATCCTGATCGCGCGCGACGGGCCGCTCGAGGACGTCGCGCGGGAGGTTCGCGAGGCGCACGGCGTCGAGTGCGTGACCGCGCGGATCGATCTTTCGCTGCCCGATGCCGCCGAACGGATCATCGGGGCGGTGGGTGATCGCGAGATCGGCCTCTACGTCTCCAATGCCGGCGGCGATTCGATCGCTTCGCGCTATCTCGACCATGACGTCGCCGACTGGGTCGGCCTGACCCACGTCAATGTCATCACGATGATGCAGGCCTGCCATCACTTCGGCCGCCAGATGCGCGCACGCAAGCGCGGCGGGTTGCTGATCGTCAATTCGGGAGCCTGCTACGGCGGCGGCAGCTTCCTCGTCACCTACAACGCCTGCAAAGCCTTCCTGCTCAATTTCACCGAGGGCCTCTGGGCCGAGCTGCGGCCGCACGGCGTCGACGTGCTGAGCATGGTCCTCGGCGTCACCGACACGCCGAACCTGCGCCGGATCGCCGCCAAGACCGGCATGCCGCTGCCCGAGGACCGGGCGTCACCCGATGCGGTGGCGGAGATGGCGCTCGCGCGGCTGCCGCACGGCCCCGTGCACAACTGGGGTCTGGCCGACGACGAGCCGGGCTACGCCGTCACTTCGGCGGCCGGTCGCCGCGAACGGGTGCTGGCGGTGGATGCCTCCACCGCCAGACTCTATGGCGAGTAGCTGGCCTTTTTATTGGCCGAACTTGTAGCGCACCCGCACGCCCCACATGCGCGGTGCGGCGTACTGCTGGCTCTCGTAGGCGAGCGACTTGTACTCGCCGCCGTTGGTCACCACGATCAGCTCGTTGGTGACGTTGGTGACGAAGGCTGCGAGGTCGATCGGCGCGCCCATCACGTCGTCCCAGTTGAGGTTGAGATTGAGCACATCGGTGCTCGGCAGATAGAGCAAGTCCGGCCGCGAGTTGCGGTTGAAGAACTGCTTGTCGGTGTGGACGAAAGTCGCGCCGATGCTTAGCTCACCGGCGCTGTCGCCGAGCGGCAGCGTGTACTTGGCGGTGGCAGTGACGCGGTTCTTCGGCACCTGCGGCAGCGGATCGCCTTCGCGGGCCAGCAGATCGATGTCGTAGATCGGGCTGGCCGGGGCGACCAGTTCCTTGATCTTGGTGTCGAGGTAGGTGTAGCCGACCGACAGGTTGAGGCTGTCGAACAGCGTGACAGCGGCGTCGACTTCCACGCCCTTGATCGTCGAGCTACCGGCGTTGACGATGGCGTTGCCCTGCGAGACTTTGGTAACCTTGTCGCGGGTGGTCGAAACCAGCTGCTGGTTGGTGAAGTCGTTGTAGAAAGCGGCGGCGTTGAAATAGCCGCGCACCGCGCCGCGGAAGCTGGCCTTGACGCCGATCTCGTAAGTGTCGAGCTTTTCGGGCTCCCACTCCTCCAGACCCAGGTTGAGCACGGCGATGCCGCCGGCGCGGTAGCCGCGCGCCCACTTGGCGTAGAGCATCAGGTCGTCGGTCGGCTTGTAGTCGGCATCGAGCACCCAGGTGGGCTTCTTCGACTTGATGTTGAACACCCGGCGGCACTGCGCGGGATCGGTGATGATCTTGCCGCCGTTCGGCCCGGTGCCTGGGAATTGCAGCTTGTCGTTGCAGGTGCGGACGACCGTGCCCGGAGCGGTGAGCGGGAAATAGAACCGCGTCGCCTCGTTGATGGCCGTCACCTTGTCGATGGTATAGCGGACGCCGCCGGTGATGCTGAACTTGTCGGAAATGTCATAGGTCGCCTGGGCGTAGACGGCCTTGTTGTCGTACTTCGTCTTTTGCCTGGCGTTGGAGATATTGCCGAAGCCGAACATGTCGAAGCACTGCAGCGCCTGGATCTTCTCGTCGGGGCAATTGAGGAAGATATTGGTGTAGCCTTCGTTCCAGCCCGGCGAATTGGAACGCTCGATATAGCCGCCGGCCTGCCATTGCAGGCGTCCGTCCTCCGAATTGCCCTGGAACTGCAGCTCCTCGGTGAAAGTCCACTGATCCCCGGAGTGGTTGCCGCCGGGCGCCTTGGCGATGTCGGTGCTGGTGAACGGCAGGTTCTTGACCACCGGAACCGGCAGGCCGAGGCCGGTGTCGAGGCTGACGAAGTTATCGCCGCCGAGCCGGTACTGCAGATCGGACGTGATCTCCGAATAGCTGGCAATGTTCTTGATCGTCAGCGTGTCGCTGGCCTTCCAGGTCGTGGTGTTGATGAACTGCCACTGCCTGATCTTGAAGAACGAATCCTTGTTCGGCACGTCGACGTCGTACCGGCCGTCGCCGCGGGCGTTCTGGCGGTCGATCTGGGCGCAGGCCCCGGGACCGGTGAAGATGCCGGCGCCCAGCGTCGCCCGCGTCGCCAGACTGCGCTCGCACAGCACGATGCGGGCGGCATAGCCGTTGGTGTCGGACTTGCTGTAGTGGGCGACGGTGTAGTTTTCGAGATCGGGCGTCAGATCGGCGACCATGCTCGCCCGGGCGTAGAAATAGTTGGTGTCGTTGTAATCCTTCGGACCCGTCGTCACGGCCTTGTTCTTCATGTAGCCGTCGCGCTTCATGCGGTCGACGCCGAGGCGGACCTTGAAGGTGTCGGCCAGCGGCACGTTGAGCACCGCCTGCCCGCGCCACATGTCGTAGTCGCCGGCCGAGGCTTCGACATAGCCTTCGAGCTTGTCCGTCGGCTTCTGCGGCACCACCAGGATCGCGCCGCCGGTGGTGTTGCGGCCGAACAGCGTGCCTTGCGGGCCCTTGAGCACCTGGAGGTTCTGCAGGTCCATCATCGCGCCGATCGCGAGGTTGCTGCCCGCAGCGGTCAGGCCGAGCGAGCGCGGCGTCGTGACTTCGGCGAAGTAGACGCCGACCGAGGGCGCGGTGTTCGCTTCCTGGAGGAAGCCGCGGATCGCGAACGAGCTCGTCTCGGGCCCGAAGCGCTGGTTGACCGTCAGCGATGGGGTATAGAGCGCGAGGTCCGATCCCTGGACGATATTGCGGTTGTCGAGATCTTCCTGATTGAGCACCGTGATCGAGATCGGCACGTCCTGCAGGCGTTCCTCGACGCGCCGCGCGGTGACGATGATGTCGCCGGTTTCCGCGCCTTCCTCGGTCGCTTGCGCCCAGGCCGGCATGGCCACGGCTATCGTGACCAGCGCCGCACCCAGCCTTGCCGCAGTCCTTGTGTATCGAGCACCCATGATTTTCCCTCCCCCTGTTGCGCCGTTTCGGCTTGCCTTGGGATGCGATCATGGATGGGCGGTTGAACACGGGATCAGCAACAACGAATCCCGATAGCGGAACCCAATTCACAGGCGTGAATTCGCGCAGCAATTCACGGATGTGATGGGGCGAGTCGCGGTAATCGCGAAATAGAGCTGGCATGTATTATTTAAATAACGTGCGCCTTCACGCTGATCGGGCGGCGACAATCGTGGTTCGATGCGCTAGAGGCGGCCGCGATGGCTTCGATTGACGCTGATAACGCGCAGGCGACCTACCGACGCTTGCTGGCCGGAGATACGGCGCCCTGGTTTACCGTGCCGTCCTTGCGCAATCCCGGCGCCGCCTTCGATACGACGGCAGGCCGCTGGCTGCTGCTGGTCTTCCTCGGAACCGCGCAGGTACCCCCGGCGACGAAGGCGCTGGAGGAACTCGCCGCGCGGCGAGCCCTGTTCGACGATGATCGCATCGCGCTGTTCTGCGTGACTTCGGCCGGCGACGATCGCGAGCGGGTCCAGGACAGCCTGCCGGGCTGGCGCTGGCTGTTCGATCTCGATCTGGCCGCGGCCAAGCTCTACGGCTGCGCGCCCGACGAGGCGGTGGCCGGGGAAGCGATAGCGTTCCGACCGACCGCCTTCCTGATCGATCCGATGCTGCGGATCGCCCGGAGGGCGCCGCTGAGCCAGTTGACCGAACTGCTCAACGCCATGACCGAGCTGCCGGCGCCGAACGACCACGCCGGCGTCGAGATGCACGCGCCGGTGCTGCAGCTGCCGCGCGTCTTCGATGCCGATCTCTGCCGACGCCTGATCGCGCTCTACGAGGCTGGTGACAGCCAGGATTCGGGCTTCATGCGCGAGGTCGACGGCAAGACGACAAAGATCATCGACCACAGCTTCAAGCGGCGCAGCGACGTCGTCATCAAGGACGATGCCTTGCTGCAGGAGCTGCGCACCGCCTTCGCGCGGCGGCTGATTCCGCAAGTCGAGCGCGCCTTCCAGGCCAGGATGGACCGCATCGAACGCGATATCGTTGCTTGCTATGCCGACAGCGACGGCGGCGGCTACTTCAGCGCGCATCGCGACAACACCACGCTGGGCACGGCGCATCGCCGCTTCGCCGTTTCGATCAATCTCAACGCCGGCGAGTTCGAAGGCGGCGAGCTCACCTTTCCCGAATTCGGCCAGCGTCGCTACGCGCCGCCGACCGGCGGCGCGCTCGTCTTCTCGTGCTCGCTGCTGCATCGCGTCCTGCCCGTGACCTCGGGCCGCCGCTACGCGTACCTGCCGTTCCTCTACGACGAAGCCGGCGAGGCGCTGCGCGAACGCAACCTCGTGCATCTTTCGAGGGACGTGATTTCCGCCGGCGAAGGCCGCGAGGCCTGATCAGGCCGCTTCGGCCACTTCCATCTCGAGCCGTTCCCAGATCTCGACGAGGGCGGCGGTGAGGTCGCGCATCATCTCTTCGGAGTGCGCGGGCCCCGGGGTGAAGCGCAGGCGCTCGGTACCGCGCGGCACGGTCGGGAAGTTGATCGGCTGCACGTAGACGCCGTACTCGGCGAGCAGGATGTCGCTGATCCGCTTGGCCTTGACCGGATCGCCGACCATCAGCGGGACGATGTGCGTGGTCGAGGGCATCACCGGCAGGCCGGCGTCGGCGAACAAGGCTTTGAGCTTGGCGGCGGCGGCCTGCTGGCCCTCACGCTCGACGCTTGAAGCCTTGAGGTGCTTGACGCTGGCGAGCACGCCCGCCACCAGCACCGGCGAGAGGCTCGTCGTGAAGATGAAGCCCGGCGCGTAAGAGCGGATCACGTCGATGATCTTGCTGTCGGCCGCGATGTAGCCGCCCATCACCCCGAAGGCCTTGCCGAGCGTGCCCTCGATGATGGTGATACGGTGCGCCGCTTCGTCGCGGTCGGTGATGCCGCCGCCGCGCGGGCCGTACATGCCGACGGCGTGGACCTCGTCGATGTAGGTCAGCGCGTTGTACTTGTCGGCAAGGTCGCAGATCGCGTGGATTGGCGCGACGTCGCCGTCCATCGAATAGACGCTCTCGAACGCTATCAGCTTGGGCGTGTCGGGATCGGTCTCGGCGAGGAGCTGCTCGAGGTGGGCGACATCGTTATGCCGCCAGACCTTCTTCTCGCAGCCCGAATTGCGGATGCCGGCGATCATCGAGGCGTGGTTGAGCTCGTCCGAGAAGATGATGCAGCCGGGCAGGATCTTGGCCAGCGTGGACAGCGTCGCGTCGTTCGAGACGTAGCCCGAAGTGAACAGCAGCGCGCCCTCCTTGCCGTGCAGGTCGGCCAGCTCGCGCTCGAGCTCGACGTGGTAATGCGTGTTGCCGCCGATGTTGCGGGTGCCGCCCGAGCCGGCGCCGACGTCGTGCAGCGCCTCTTCCATCGCGGCGATGACCTTGGGGTGTTGGCCCATGGCGAGGTAGTCGTTCGAGCACCAGACGGTGATCGGCTTGGGCCCGTTATGCCCGGCGAAGCAGCGCGCGTTCGGATAGGCGCCCTTGTTGCGCAGGATATCGATGAAGACGCGATAGCGGCCTTCTTCATGCAGGCGTTCGATCGCCTGGTCGAAAATCTTGTCGTAGTTCAAGGGTTCCGTCCTGCGCTTGCCCCGGCCTTCGCAAAGGCCTCTTTGCCCGGTGCTTTAACCGAAGCCGCCGGGCTTTGCCAGCGCGATTATGAGTTACGCCGGTTCAGAAAATCTCGGTTCGTTCCAATCCGAAACGCCGCAGCGCCGGCGCCAGCGCGGCGACCTCCGGACCGTCGCGGGTGAACAGCGCGAAGTCGGGCCCCGCCCGGGAAAATTGCTGTCCCTCGATGAGATGGACGATGCGCTGCGCGATGCCCTCGGCCCCGTGGACGAAGCGGACCTCGGGGCCGAACACAGCGGCGAGCTCGGCGGCCAGCAGCGGGAAATGGGTGCAGGCGAGGACCACGGTGTCGATGGCCGTCCCGCCAGGCTGGACGCGTAGCGCATCGGCGGCGCGGGCATAGACCGCGGCATCGACGGCCTCGCCGCGCAGCACGCTTTCAGCCGCCGCGACCAGCTCGGGGGCGGCCGCGCGCAGCAGGCGCTTGCCGGCGGCGAATTCCTGCTCGAGCCGATCGACGTAGCCCTGGCGGATCGTCGCCTCGGTGCCGAGCAGGCCGATGGTGCCGGTCGTGGTCATCGCCGCGGCGGGCTTGATCGCGGGCACCGTGCCGACGATCGGCACTTCGAGCACCTCGCGCACCATGCCCAGCGCGATCGTCGAGGCGGTGTTGCAGGCGATGCAGACGAGCCGCGGGCCGAAGCGCTCGGTCATGCGGCCGAGCAGCCCGGCGACGCGCGCGGCGACCTGCGCCTCGGTCTTGGCGCCATAGGGCAGGCCGGCGTTGTCGGCCGCGTAGATGACCGGTGCTTCGGGCAGCAGCTTGCGCAGCTCGGCGAGCACCGACAGGCCGCCGACGCCGGAATCGAAAAGCAGAATGGGGGCCGATGCGTCCACGGGCGGCAGTTCTAACCGGACCGGAGCAAAAAAGAAGGGCAGCCCTTCGACAAGCCCGGGACGGAGGGTTAAGGAAGCCGCGTGGAGTGGGTTTTTGCATCCTTGCTCGGGTATCTGCTCGGTTCGATCCCCTTCGGGCTCGTCCTCACGCGGCTGACCGGCGCCGGCGACCTGCGCGCGATCGGATCGGGCAACATCGGCGCGACCAACGTGCTGCGCACCGGCCGCAAGGGCCTCGCCGCCGCGACCTTGCTGCTCGACCTGGGCAAGGGGCTGGCGGCGGTGCTGATCGCCTGGCGCTTCTGGCCCGAGGCGGTCCAGGGCGCTGCGGCGGGCGCTTTCATCGGCCATTGCTTCCCTGCCTGGCTCAAGTTCAAGGGCGGCAAGGGGCTGGCGACGATGATGGGAATTTCGCTCGGTCTCGCCTGGCCGATCGGGCTGGCCTACGCCATCGCCTGGCTCGGCACGCTGGCGGCCACACGGATTTCCTCGATCGCCGGTATGACTGCCGCGATTGTCGCCCCGCTCGCCGCACTGACAAGCGGCCATGGCCAATTCGCGCCATTATTGGCTGCCCTGGCCGTGATTGCGCTGTTCCTTCATCGGGGCAATATCGCCCGGCTGCGCGCCGGTACGGAGCCGCGGATCGGAGGTGGTTCCTCAGGCGGCGAGGCTTCGTGACGCGGAGCGGGGACGAGTCGCTGAGCGGGGACGAGGCCTTTGCGCGGATCCGCCTGCTGCGCTCGCCCAACGTCGGCCCGGTCAGCTATCGTCAGCTGCTGCTGCGCTTCGGCGACGCCGCTACCGCGCTTGCGGCGCTGCCCGATCTCGCCGGACGCGGGGGCACGCCCTATCGCGCCGCGCCGGAAGCGCGCATCCGTGAGGAGATCGCCGCGACCAGGCGGGCCGGCGCGCGCTACCTGTTCCACGATTCGCCCGACTATCCGCCGCATCTCGGCCAGCTCGAGGGCGCGCCGCCGATCCTCATGGTGCGCGGCGACGCCGGCCTGATGCAGCGCCCGATGGTCGCCGTCGTCGGCGCGCGCAACGCTTCGGCGGGCGCGGTCAAGCTTGCCCGAAGCTTCAGCGCGGCGCTTGCCGACGCGGGGTTCGCCGTGGTCTCGGGCCTCGCGCGCGGGATCGACGGGGCCGCGCATCAGGGCGCGCTGGCCGCAGTAAACGGGGGCGGCGGCACGATCGGCGTCATCGCCAGCGGCATCGACGTGGCCTATCCGCCCGAGCACGCCGACCTGCAGGAGCGGATCGCGGGCGAGGGCCTGCTCATGGCCGAGCAACCGCCGGGCACCGAGCCGCTCGCGCGCCATTTCCCCTCGCGCAACCGCATCATCGCCGGGCTCGCCGCGGGGACGCTGGTGGTAGAGGCCGCGCCGAAGTCGGGCTCGCTGATCACCGCGCGGCTCGCCGGCGACTACGGCCGCGAGGTCATGGCGATCCCCGGCTCGCCGCTCGATTCCCGCGCCCACGGCTGCAACCAGCTGATCCGCGACGGTGCGGTGCTGGTCCAGACGCCCGACGACGTGATCGAGCTGCTCTCGGCCTTCGACGGCACGCCGCGTTCGACCTTCCGCGAGGCGGAGCCGGTCTATGCCGCGGTCGACGATCCGGCCCCTGATCTGTCCAAGGAGCCCGCCGACATCGCCGGGCTGCTGACCACCGCGCCGGTCGCGGTCGACGAACTCATCCGCCAGTCGGGCGAAGGCGCCGCCGCGGTGCAGCTGGCGCTGCTCGAGCTGGAGATGGTGGGCAGGCTGGTGCGTCATGCGGGCAACAGGGTAAGCTTGGCGCACTGAACAGGGAGCGGGCGATGGCGTCGGAATCGGTGACCGTGGGATCGATCATTAACGCGACAATCCGCACGTTCACTACGAACGTTCCGGCGATAGCGCTCTATCTGCTGATCTTCACGAGTGGAGGGTTCGCCTACGACTACCTGGGCACTTATGAGACCCCCGAATTCAAGATCGCCTCCGGACTGACCCAGATCGCGTTCAGCCTCGGCAGCATCGTCGGCAGCTACCTGCTGACGGAAGCGATGCTCAAACGAAGCGGGTTGTTCCAGTACGATGGCTCCCGGCGGTTCTTCCCCTATATCGGGCAGGGTATCCTCGTGGGGCTCGGTGTCGGGCTGGGGCTGATCCTGCTCATCGTTCCGGGCGTTATCCTGGCCGTAAGGTGGATGCTTGCCGCGCCCATGCTCGTCAGCGGCGGGCGGGCGGTCGAATCGATCGAGCAGAGCTGGCGGCTGACCAGGGGATACGGCGGACGGATTTTCCTGGCCGGCCTGCCGATGGGCCTGGTTCTGCTGATCATCGTGATCGTCAGCATCGCAATGGCAGGCGCGGGGACGGTGGCCGCCGGTGGCGGGGAAGCCATCGCCTCGCTGATGGTGCAGAATCTCGCCGCCGAACTCTTCTCGGTGCTGAGCGTGGCGCTGGCGGTAGCGGTTTACGGCCTGATCGGCTTTCCGACCGGTCAGCTCGACGACGTCTTCGCCTGAACGGAAGCCGCAGTCCTCGCTCAGATACGGTTCATTTCACCGCTGGCAGCGTTCGTTCCATCGAGTTCAGAGGGAGACGGGATATGCGCAAGGGATTCTCGCTGCTCGCTATCGCCGCGGTGCTGGCCCAGGGACCGGCGGTGGCCGACATGCCGGTGCAGCACCGCTACGGTTCGGATCAGGGTTTCTGCCGCACACCCAGCGCCTTGCCGTCGCTCGGCCGGGAAGAAGTCAGCGAGCAGCAGGTGCGGCCGGTGCCGCGAGGTCGCTACGCCACTGGCAGGGAAACGGTCGAAGGAGTGATGGCGCCGCTTCCACCCGCGCCGCCTCCGCCGCCGGCGATGGCCGACAGCGGCAGCGGCGGCGATGTTTCCGTCACTGCGCGGCGTGCCGACGGGCCGTCATCGGCCACTTCCCGCGACAAGCGGGTCGCGGAATCGGAGGAGGCGCCGGCCGGATCGACCTCGAGCCGCCGACCCGGCCCCTATCCTCGCCCCGGCCCGCGGCCGCAAGCGGGCCTGCTGACCGCCGGCGAGCATGACGATCTGCTCAATCCCGAGCTCTATGCCGACTACGTCCGCAGATCCGATCTCGGCCAATCGATCCGCGGCCTGCCGCGGGTCGATACCGGCCGGGTGCTGACCGTCGTCGTCCACGATCGGGCCGGGCGGCCGGTGCCGTTCGTGCCGGTCGAGATCGCCTGCTCGGACGGCAACCGGTTGCAGCTGTCGACCATGGCCGACGGCTCGGTCGCCTTCTTCCCCGGCATCGATCGGCTGAGCCCGCAGATCCGCGTCCGCGCGGGCGCCAGCGACTGGCGACCAGTGAGCGTCTCGGGCGGCGCCGGTGGCCAGCGGGTCGACTTCACGCTCGGCAACGAGGCCCGCGCGGCGCAGAAGCTCGACCTGATGCTGGTGATCGACACCACGGGGTCGATGGGCGACGAAATCCGCTATCTCCAGGCCGAGCTCGGCTCGATCGTCGACGCCTTGCGCGCCCGCCATCGTAACGTCGACATCCGCGTCGGCTTCGTCTTCTATCGCGACATCGGCGACGACTACGTCACCGCCACGGTGCCGCTGTCGGGCGACATCAACGCCGCCCAGCGGCAGCTCCAGCAGCGCTACGCCGGCGGCGGCGGCGACTATCCCGAGGCGATGGACCAAGCGCTGATCCGCGCCGCCGGGCAGGGCTGGCGACCCGATGCGGTCAAGTCGCTGCTGCTCGTCGCCGACGCGCCGCCGCACGACGAGCAGGTCGGGCGCAGCTGGTTGGCTGCCGAGCACTTGCGCGCCAGCCGCGTCCACATCGTCCCGGTGGCGGCCTCGGGCGTCGCCGCCACCGCCGAATACGTCATGCGGGCGATGGCCGCGGCGACCCAGTCGCGCTACACCTTCCTCACTGACGACAGCGGCATCGGCAATTCGCACGCGCCGCCGGCAATCGATTGCTACCTCGTCACCCGGCTCGACGCGCTGCTGCGGCGCGTGATCGACAGCCAGCTCTCCGGCCGGCGAGTCGAGCCCGACCGGGCCGAGGTGATCCGCACGGTCGGCGAGTACGACAGCGGCCGCTGCGTCATTCCGGAGCGGTTCGGCCAGGGCTGAAGATTGCTAGCGGCAGGCCGGCGTCTTGTCGGCTGCGCCGCAGAGCACAGTCCCCGCCAGGAAGGTCCGTGCCCAGGTGAGGTCGGCGGCGGTCTTGCGGCCGCGGAAGGCGACCTACTTGACGTGCATGTCGGCCTTGCCGGCGATGGCGAGCAGAATGAAGGTCTCGGCCTGACCCTGCGCGTTTGCGCGGGCAGTCGACCTGGAAGCGAGCAGCGGGACGGCCGGCGACGGTCAGTGCCTCGACCGGCGCCACCGCCGAGCCCGGGCAGGCCTTTGGAATGCCGGCGATGATATTCCTGGCATAGATCACCGGCGTAATCTTCGCGGCGAGGCCGCCGAAACGCTGCGTCGTCACCATCCGCGTCCAGGCCTCGACGGTTTCGCCGTTCGGCACCTCCTCCTTGATCGAATTGGTTGCGTTGGCGTCGGTGTAGCCAACGACAAAACCGGGCAGGGCCGGCGCGACGATCCGCTCGGCTCCCGCCGCGGCGGCCAGCGCCATCCCGGGCAGCGCCAGAAACAGCGTTGCTGCACCCAACCTTGCCTGGCGCATGATCGCTCCCATCTTCATGGCTTCGCAGGACATCTTGACGTATCCCGCGTCAACTCGCCACCCTCGCGCGTATACGCATGTACGTGTGTGGGGGGTCATCCAGGGTCACAATGCAGCTTGTCATAGTAGAATCGCCGGCCAAGGCGAAAACCATCGAGAAATACCTGGGCAAGGACTACAAGGTCCTCGCCTCCTACGGCCATGTCCGCGACCTGCCGGCCAAGGACGGATCGGTGCGGCCCGACGAGGGCTTCGCGATGGACTGGGAGCTTTACGGCGACAAGCAGCGCCAGGTGAAAGCGATCACCGACGCCGCCAAGGATGCCGATCGTCTGATCCTGGCCACCGACCCCGACCGTGAGGGCGAGGCGATCTCGTGGCATGTCCGCGAGCTGCTGGCCCGGCGCAAGGCGCTGCCGAAGGACGTCCAGCGGGTAACCTTCAACGCGATCACCAAGGACACGGTGACGCAGGCGATGCAGCACCCGCGCGAGCTCGATCAGGATCTGATCGATGCCTACCTTGCCCGCCGCGCGCTCGACTACCTGTTCGGCTTCACGCTCTCGCCGGTGCTCTGGCGCAAGCTACCCGGCGCCAAGAGCGCGGGCCGCGTCCAGTCGGTGGCGCTGCGACTGATCGTCGAGCGCGAGCGCGAGATCGAGGTGTTCAAGCCGCAGGAGTACTGGTCGGTCGTGGCTCGGCTCGAGCAGGGCGGCACCGAATTCGCCGCGCGCCTGGTCAGGTTCGAAGGCGAGAAGCTAGAGCGGCTGAGCCTCGGCGACGAGGGCATCGCGATGCGCGCCAAGGCGGCGGTCGAAGCCGGCGCCTTCCGCGTCGAGGATGTCGAGACGCGCCCGACACGGCGCAACCCCTATCCCCCGTTCACCACCTCGACGCTGCAGCAGGAGGCCGCGCGCAAGCTCGGCTTCTCGGCCAGCCACACCATGCGCGTGGCGCAGAACCTCTATGAGGCCGGCGCCATTACCTACATGCGCACCGACGGCGTGCAGATGGACCCCTCGGCGATCTCGGCCGCGCGCAAGGCGATCAGCGACCGCTACAGCGGCCACTACCTGCCCGAGAAGCCGCGCCACTACGAGACCAAGGCCAAGAACGCGCAGGAAGCGCACGAGGCGATCCGCCCGACCGACTTCACCAAGGACCGCTATGGCAGCGGCGATGAGGCGCGGCTCTACGACCTGGTGTTCAAGCGCGCCATGGCCAGCCAGATGGCCTCGGCCAACATCGAACGCACCACCGTCACCCTGCGCGACGGCACCGGCCAGCACGAGCTGCGCGCGACCGGCCAGGTGATCAAGTTCCCCGGCTTCCTCGCGGTCTATGAGGAAAGCCGCGACCAGAAGCAGGACGGCCCCGGCGATGGCGAGGAGGACGAAAGTGGCCTGCTTCCCGCGCTCGCCAAGGGCGACATGCCGGTCAAGAAGGGCGTCGACGCCACGCAGCATTTCACCCAGCCGCCGCCGCGCTATTCGGAAGCCTCGCTGGTCAAGCGTCTCGAGGAGCTCGGCATCGGCCGGCCTTCGACCTACGCGTCCACCTTGCAGGTCCTGAAGGACCGCAACTACGTCCGCACCGACAAGAACCGTTTCTTCGCAGAGGAATCGGGCCGACTTCTCACGGCATTTCTGGAACGCTTCTTCCCGCGCTACGTCGCTTACGACTTCACCGCCGGCATGGAGGACGAGCTCGACGACGTCTCGGGCGGCCGCTCCGAATGGAAGGACGTGCTCGAAGCCTTCTGGAAGGACTTCAAGCCCAAGTCCGACGAGGTGATGGAGCGCAAGCCCAGCGAAGTCACCGAAGCGCTCGACGAGTTCCTCTCGGACTACCTGTTCCCGCCGCGTGAGGACGGCACCGACCCGCGGCTCTGCCCGAAATGCGGGGAAGGGCGGCTGAGCCTGCGCGGCGGCCGCTACGGTGCTTTCGTCGCCTGCTCGAACTATCCCGAGTGCAAGTTCACCCGCAAGTTCGCCCAGCCCGGCGGCAACGGTGAGGACGCCGAGGGCGACGGCGAGGTCGGCAAGCATCCCGAGACCGGCGAGGCGATCACCCGCAAGGCCGGCCGCTTCGGCCCCTACATCCAGCTGGGCGAGGGCAAGGAGGCCAAGCGCTCGTCCATTCCCAAGGACATTCCCGAGCTCGATCTCGACTGGGCGGTCAAGCTTCTAAGCCTGCCGCGCGCGGTCGGCGATCATCCCGAGAGCGGCAAGCCGATCACCGCGAGCCTTGGCCGTTACGGACCTTATCTGGCGCACGACGGCAAGTATGCGAAGCTGCGGTCGACCGCGGAGATCTTCGAGACCGGGATGAATGCCGCCGTCGCCAAGCTCGCCGATGCCGCCAATGGCGGGGGACGCGGCGCGCGTGCCGCGGCCGAACCGCTCAAGACCTTCGGCCCGCACCCGACCTCGGGCGGCGAGATGAAGCTGATGGCGGGCCGCTACGGGCCTTACGTCACCGACGGCACGACCAACGCTACGCTCCCGCGCGACAAGCAGCCCGAAACGCTGACCGCGGAGGAAGCGTTCAAGCTGATCGACGAGAAGGCCGCCAAGGGTCCCGCAAAGAAGGGCGGGCGCAAGAAGGCCCCGGCGAAGAAGAAAGCGCCGGCGAAGAAGGCCGCCAAGGCCTAAAACGCCAGCGGCCCGGTCTCGCTAACGATCCATCGCCCGCAGCCGCTCGGCGGCCAGGCGGTACTTCTCGACCCGTTCGAGGTCCTTGGGTGTCAATTCTGCTAGTCGCGCGAGATTCGAATTGTCGCCGATGTCCGCGAGCTTGACCTTGCGGGCCAGCGGATTGCGACCGCAGCGCTCGATGAACCGGGTGTAGTCTTCGCCCTCGCGCTTGGTCAGCGCGTCGACGGCTTCGGCAATGTCGGCGCCGAAGCGCGTGCCGATCGTCTCGAGCGTCAGGCCGCAGTCCTCGACGGTGTCGTGAAGCACGGCGGCGATGCGGGCCCGGTCGTCGTCGAGCGAAAGCATCACCCGCAGAGGATGGAGGATGTAGCGCTGACCGGCCTTGTCGACCTGGCCCTTGTGCAGCGACGCGGCCAGCGCGATCGCGTCTTCCAGGGTGCCTTCATCCATCTTGCCCACCTCCGTAAGCATCGGATAACACGGAAATTCCATAGGAGCGCGCCGTGTCGGAAGCAAAACCCGAAATCACCGCCGCACGCATCGAAAAGCTGCGCGCCATGCTGCGCGAGGGCACCCGGCGAGAGAAGCTCGACGCGATGGTCGAAGCGGCGATCGCCGGGCCGCCCGCAGCTGCGCTGGTGCCGATCTTCGGCCTGTTCCTGGGCAGCCAGGACTATGTGCCGGTCAGCGAACGCGACTACGACTTCTCGGGCAACGCGCCGCTGGCCACGGCGGCGATGAGCGCGATAGAAGCGATCGGCGCGCCGCCCGATCCGGCGCAGCTACGGCGCCTGCTGGCCGACCGCCGCGTCTTCGAGCTGCCCGAAGCCAGCTACGACCAGGGCGCCTATATCGGCGACTATGGCACCGAATATGTCGCCCCCGCCGCGCTCGCCGCGCAGCTGGTGCCGTTGCTCGGGCAGGGGGCTTTCGCGCTGCTGCCCGATCTCGTGCGGAACGGCCGCGACGAGCTTAAGCTCATCTGGGAATCGGCGATCGCGGCGATCGGCAAGTTCGTCGCCCTGCTGCCCGAAGCGTCGCCGGCCGACCGCGCGGCACTGGCCGAAGTCGTCGCCGAGATCGAGGGCTTGCCCGACGTGGTCGTGAACACCAGAGGCGAACGTGCTTTCGCCCTGCGCGAAGTGGCGCGCCTCTATCGCCGCCGCCTGGTGCCGGGCTGGGAGCCGGGCCCCAAGCCTTTCGATGCCGAGATCAGCTACGCGCGCGCCTGCGGCTTCCAGGCGCGAATGGTCAGGCCGATCGCCTGGCAGGCGGTCCCCTGGTTCGAGTTTCCGCCCGAGGGCATATTCGGGGAGGACAAGGCCTGGCTGCTCTACAGCGACATCGAGTTCTTCGCGACGTTCGAGGGCGAGGATCTGTTCCTCATCCGCCACACGGTGTCGGGCTTTCCGGACCCGCCCGAATTCGAACTCCTTTCGCGCCCGGCGGGACAGCACGGCGAGGCGTGGCAGCGCTGGGGCCAGTTCGCCGACTTGCCCGAGGCCTGGGCGGTGCCGACATAGGGCCGATCAGGCGCCCTGCTTTTCGAGATCGCCGCCATGCAGCTCGGTCCAGGTCACGCCGACCTGAGCCGGATCGAAGCGAATCACCGGCTGCCCGTCGCCGTAGGGATCGAGAGTGTGGATGAAGCGGTGGGTGCCGATCATGTGGCCGCAGGTCGAGCCCAGCTCGATGATCTCGGCGGTGGTGAACACTTCGGCGAGGCCGCGGTAGATCGCGTCGTCGATGCGGTGGTGGTCTGTCGCGAGCAGGTCGAGAAATTCGAGCGCGCGCTGCTCGCGCAAGGTCAGGTCGCCGCGCAGCGCCGGGCTGATGAGACAGGCGACAACGTCCTCGGTCACCTCGTCGACCTTGCGCGCGTCCATGCAGGGCTCGCAGCCGCCGAGCTGGGCGCTGCGGATGCGCAGCATCTCAAGCAGCTTTCCAGGCAGGAGGTGCCGCGGATAGTTATAGTGGCGGTCGCCGTCGTCGGGCACGTGGTCGTGCAGCGCATAGGCCATGATCCGCGTCGCGGTTTTGTCGGCCGGCGAGCCGCCGTGCTGGATCGTGTGCTCCATCCGTTGCCGCTCCTTGGCGGGAAGGGCGTCCCAGGGCAGCGGCTCGATACGCGGCATGATTGTTCTCCCGGTGTTTGCGCCGAGCTTATGGGAACGGCGCGAACCCGACAAGCAACGCGTCGGGCAGACTGCTCAGCGTTTCGTCGCCTGCGCGCCGGCGCGGATGAAGTGGACCTTGAGCTCGGTGGCGTAGCGGGGCAGTTGCGTGGTCGGCGGCGGCAGGGTCAAGAGCCGTACCCGCTCGCAGGCCAGGCTTCCCAGGGCTTTGGTATCGGGCCGCGGTTCGCAGGCCGTGACCGCGCCCTTGTCGTCGACCAGCGCCGAAACCTTCACCTCGAACGGTGGCGCGATCTTGTCCGGCAGACCGACGACCGCGACTTCGAGGTCCGGCCCTTGACCGAGCGCCCCGATCTCATCGCCTTGCTCGGTCCCGGGAATGAACATTCGCATAGTCATGCGCACGACGCCGACCACCGGCTGGCCGTCGGCATCGCGCCCCGGCTTCCAGCGCGATCCCCGCATCCTGGTGCAGAGCGAATCGGCGAAGTGCTCGTCGCCGAAGGTCCTGATGGTTCGGCAGCTCTCAACCTTGCCTTTGACGTCGATGACCATTTCGATCAGCGCGGCTGCCGAGTTCGCGTTGCGCAGGTAATTGATCGGATAGTCCGGCTGGCGGGTCGGCACGGGCGCGGCGAGCAGACCAGCGGCCATTACCGCAAGCACGCTCACCGCACCCATTCCAGCCCGATTGCCTCGTAGATGTCGCGGGCCTCCTGCCAGCGCTCGTCGACCTTGACGTGCAGGAACAGGTGAACCTTCGCCTCGAGCAGTTCGCTCAGTTCTTTGCGCGCGGCCTCGCCGATCGCCTTGATCTTCGCCCCGCGCTTGCCCAGCACGATCGACTTCTGGCTGTCGCGCGCGATGACGATCTGCTGGTGGATCTCGATCGAGCCGTCCTTGCGCTGCATATAGCTCTCGGGAAGCACCGCGCTGTCGTAGGGCAGCTCGTCGTGGAGCTGGCGGTAGAGCTGCTCGCGGGTGATCTCGCAGGCGAGCAGCCGCTCGCTGGCGTCGGAGACCTGGTCCTCGGGGAAGTTCCACGGGCCTTCGGGCATCAGCTCGGCGAGGCGCTGCTTGAGCTCGGGCACGCCGTCGCCGGTCAGCGCCGACACGAAGAACACTTCGTCGAACTGGCCTTCTCCGGCCAGTTCCTGCGCAACGACCAGCAGTGGCTCCTTGGCGGTCTCGTCGACCTTGTTGAGCGCGAGCAGCTTGCGCTCGGAACGGCCCTTGAGCGCCTCGAGGATCGGTTCGAGATCGTCGCGCCGCTTCTTGCGCGCATCGACGACGAGCAGGATCGCGTCGGCCTCGTGCGCGCCTTCCCAGGCGGCGGCGACCATCGCCCGGTCGAGCCGGCGCCTGGGCGCGAAGATGCCCGGCGTATCGGCGAGGATGATCTGCGTCTCGCCCGCCAGCGCGATCCCCATCAGCCGCGCCCGCGTGGTCTGCGCCTTGGCCGAGACGATCGCCACCTTCTGCCCGACGAGCGCGTTGACCAGCGTCGACTTGCCCGCGTTGGGCGCGCCGATCACCGCGACGAGACCGCAGCGCCGGGTCATCCGAACTTCCTCAGGAACGTCTCGGCGGCCAGTGTCTCGGCCTCCTGCTTGCTCGATCCGGTCGCCTCGACTTCGCCGACGCCCCTGATCGCCACCGCCACGGTGAACTTGGCGGCGTGATCGGGCCCGGAGCGTTCGACCAGGCGGTACTCGGGGGTCTTGCGCTTGTTGCCGGCGGCCCATTCCTGCAGCGCCGACTTGGGATGCTTGCGCTGTCCGGTCTGGCCGGCCAAGAGGTCGATCCAGAGCCGGCGCACCATGTCGCGCGCCGGTTCGAAACCCCGCTCGACGAAAGCCGCGCCGATCAGCGCTTCCATGACGTCGCCAAGGATGTTCTCGCTGTCGCGCCCGCCGTCGTCGCGCGCCTGCTTGCCGAGCACGATATGCTCGCCGAGGTCCAGGCCGCGCGCGATCTGGGCGCAGGCGGTGCGGCTGACCAGCGCGTTGAGCCGCTGGGACAGCTTGCCTTCGTCGTCACCGCTTTGCTCATGCAGCCATTCGGCGATGGCCAGGCCGAGCACGCGATCGCCGAGGAATTCGAGCCGCTCGTAATTGCGCAGATCGCCGGTGCTGCCGTGCGTCAGCGCCTCGCGCCACAGCGCCTCGTCGCCGGGTTCGCGCCCGACGAGCCGGGAGAGGAAGGCGCGGGTTTCCGGCGAAAGCATTGCGATGCTTTGGAATGTGCGCCGGTCAGAAGCAATAGGCGATCGCGCCCCAGCCAGAGCTCGGCCAAACCTCAGAACGTTCCGCCGATCCGGTTCCAGCGCGCCGCGCTGAACCAGGTCCAAGGCTTGATCCATTCGGACGAGCCGTCGGTCGAGAACATCATCACGCTGGCGCGGCCGACGAGGTTTTCCTGTGGGACGATGCCGATGCCTTGTCCGGGCACGGCGGGGAAGCGGCTGTCGAGCGAATTGTCGCGGTTGTCGCCCATCAGGAAGAGGTGGCCTGGGGGCACGGTGAAGACTTCGGTGTCGTCCTGCGGCGTGAGGCCGAGGTCGAGCACGTTGTAGCTCTTCCCGCCGGGCAGCGTCTCACGGTACTGGGGATAGTGGCAGACCGCCTCGCCCGCGGCATTGGTCGCTTCGAACTGGGCGAGATAGCAGCGCGTGTTGGCCGTCACCGGCACTTCGAAATCGGCGATGCGCCGCTTGGGCACCGGCGTGCCGTTGATGTTGACCTGGCCGCCGATCACCTGGATCTGGTCGCCGGGCAGGCCGATCACGCGTTTGATGTAGTCGGTGTCGTTGAGCGGCGGCGCCTTGAAGATGACGATGTCGCCGCGCTCGGGCTGGCCGGCGAAGACGCGGCCCGGAATCAGCGGCAGGCTAAACGGCAGCGAATATTTCGAGTAGCCGTAGGGCCATTTCGCCGCGAGCAGATAGTCCCCATTGAGCAGCCGGGGCAGCATCGATTCGCTCGGGATGTTGAACGGCGAGAAGATGAAGCTGCGGAAGATCACCACGATCAGCACCAGCTTGAGCAGGAAGACGAAGAAGTTTTCCTCCTTCTCTTCCTTCTTGGGCTTGGCCCCAGAAGCGTCGGCTTGGGCTTCGGTTTCGGGGCCGGCCTCGGCGATAGGCATGTCGTTCATGGCAATCCCATGTTGGGCGCTGGGCTTTCCGTCAAGCCCGCGCTTGCCGGAGTGCGGGGCTTAGCCACAGCGCCGGTTGCTCGGAGCTGAATTGCTTGGCCTTCGCAAACGCAGCATACATAAGGTTCGCGCAGCGTGGAAAGGATAGGCGATGAGCGACTCGATCAGTGCGGCCTGGGACAAGTTGCAGGCCTTGCCCAAGCCGCGACTGATCGAACTTTTCGCCGGCGATCCGGCCCGCCTCGACAAGCTGGCGACGCGGCTCGAGCTGCCGGGCGGCGGCGTGCTGTTCGACTGGACCAAGACCCATCTCGACGATGCCCATGTCGCGGCGTTCGAGGAACTGGCCGAGGCGGCCGGCTTCACCGCGCGGCGCGAGGCGCTGCTCTCGGGTGAGATCGTCAATCTCTCCGAGAACCGCGCCGCCGAGCATACCGCGCAGCGCGGGATCGGCGCCGAGGCCAGCGTCGAGGAAGCCGAAATGTTCCATGCGCGCATGGCGATGCTTGTCGAGGCGATCCACCAGGGCGCGCTCGGCGAGGTCCGGCACCTGATCCATATCGGCATCGGCGGCTCGGCACTGGGCCCGGCGCTGGCGGTCGACGCGCTGGCGCGCGACGGGGCCATGGTCGACGTCCACGTCGTCTCGAACATCGACGGCTGCGCGCTCGAGCAGGCCTTCGCCGGCTGCGTCCCCGCCACCACGATGGTCGCCGTCGCGTCCAAGACCTTCACCACGACCGAGACCATGATCAATGCCGAAAGCGCGCTCGCCTGGCTGCGCGAGAACGGTGTCGGCGATCCCTATGGCCGCGTCGTCGCCTTGACCGCCTATCCGGACAAGGCGGTCGAATGGGGTGTCGACGAGACCCGCATCCTGCCTTTCGCCGAGAGCGTCGGCGGGCGCTATTCGCTGTGGTCGTCGATCGGCTTTCCCGTGGCGCTGGCGGTGGGCTGGCCCGACTTTGCCGAGATGCTCGACGGCGCCGCGGCCATGGACGCGCATTTCCGCGATGCCGACGGCGCCGCCAACCTGCCGCTGCGCGCCGCCTTTGCCGACCAGTACTACACCCGCCTGCGCGGCTGCCAGACGCGCGCCTGCTTCGCCTACGACGAGCGGCTGGCGCTGGTGCCCGACTATCTCCAGCAGCTCGAGATGGAGTCGAATGGCAAGTCGGTTACCGTCGAGGGCGCGCCGGTTTCGGGCCCGACCGCGCCGATTACCTGGGGCGGCGTCGGCACCGACGCGCAGCACGCGGTGTTCCAGCTGCTCCACCAGGGCACCAATCTCGTGCCGATCGATTTCATCGCCGCGATCGCGCCGGGCGACGATCTCGACCCGGCGCACCATCGCATCCTGCTGTCGAACTGCTTCGCGCAGGGCGCGGCGCTGATGGCCGGACGCGCCAACGCCGACGGCGCGCGCGCCTATCCGGGTGACCGACCCTCGGCGACAATCCTGCTCGACGAACTGACGCCCGCCTCGTTCGGCGCGCTGATCGCGTTCCACGAGCATCGCACCTTCGCCAACGCAGTGCTGATGGGGATCAATCCGTTCGACCAGTTCGGCGTCGAGCTGGGCAAGGAAATCGCCAAGCAGATCGAAAAGGGCGGGACCAAATTCGATCCGTCGACGGAGGCTCTCCTTAGGGCGGCAGGTCTCGCCTAAAACGCAAAGTAGTCATCTAAGGTTCAGGAACCACCGATAGGATTCGGCCCGTCGCAGGGATGGGGGAAAATCGATGCGCAGCTTTATCGCCGTATTTGCTGCCGCTTTCGCGCTGCTTGCCGGAACCGCCGCTTTTGCTTCGAGCGGGAACACCCGCTGCATCAAGGTGACTTTGCCCAACGGCTCGGTCGCGCATATTCGCTATGTCGGCAAGATGGCGCCCAGGGTCACCGTCGAACCCAAGGCCCGGCGCCCGCTTGCCAGGGCTGAGTGGCGTTCGAAACGCCGCGGTTTCAGCCTCGCCGCGGCCGATGCAAGCGAGCGAGATCTGTTCCGCTCGGCCGAATGGCATACGCTCGGTTCGAACGCCGGGCCCACGGCGGATAGGGTCAGGCCGCGCAATTGTCCGGGCGTCAGGCGGAACGGGGCCTTCGTTCCCGCCGTCCTGTGGAATCAGCGACAGTCAGGCAAAGCCGTCGACACGATCTGACGATTGCACCGCCGCGACCAAAAGCGGCTATCACAGTCATAAGCAAAAGGCATTGGCAGCGCGGCTGATGGCGGCCCATATGCGCTCCGCAATCAGGAGCGCTTCATGGCCAAGTACGACTACGACCTCTTCATCATCGGCGCGGGCTCGGGCGGTGTGCGGGCGAGCCGCATTGCGGCGTCGCACGGCGCGAAAGTGGCGGTCGCCGAGGAGCACCGCATCGGCGGCACCTGCGTCATCCGCGGCTGCGTGCCCAAGAAGCTGCTCGTTTACGGCTCGCACTTCGCCGAGGAGCTGCAGGACGCGGCCAACTACGGCTGGACGGTCGACGGCATGAAGTTCGACTGGGCGGTGCTGCGCGACACCGTGCTGCGCGACGTCGACCGGCTCGAGGCCAACTACACGACCACGCTCGACAACAACAAGGTCGAGCATTTCCACACCCGCGCCACGGTCACCGGACCCAATGGCGTGAAGCTGGCGACCGGTGAGGAATTCACCGCCAAGTACATCCTCGTGGCGACGGGCGCCTGGCCGGTCATGCCGGATTTCGAGGGCAACGAGCACTGCATCACCTCGAACGAGGTGTTCCACTTGCCCGAGCTGCCCAAGCGCGTGGTGATCCAGGGCGCGGGCTATATCGCGATGGAATTCGCCGGCATCTTCAACGCGCTCGGTTGCCGCGTCACCGTGGTCAACCGCAGCGACGTGATCCTGCGCGGCTACGACGAGGCGCTGCGCGACCGGCTGCTGCAGATCACCATGGCGCGCGGCATCGAGTACAAGTTCAACTGCCCGATCACCAAGGTCGAGAAGGCGGCGGACGGCACGCTGCTGGCGACGCCCGGCAAGCTCGATCCGATCCCGGCCGACGTGGTCCTCATCGCCACCGGCCGCAAGCCGAATACGGCGGGTCTGGGGCTCGAGAATGCCGGGATCGAGCTCGGCAAGAACGGCGAAATTCCGGTCGATGAGTTCAGCAAGACCAGCTGCGACAGCATCTATGCCGTCGGTGACGTCACCGACCGCGTCCAGCTCACCCCGATCGCCATCCGCGAGGGCCATGCCTTCGCCGACACCGTGTTCGGCGGCACGCCGCGTTCGACCGCCTACGACAGCGTGCCGAGCGCTGTCTTCTCGCAGCCGCCGCTCGCCGCGGTCGGGCTCACCGAAGGCAAGGCGCGAAATCAGTATGGGAATATCAAGGTCTACTCGTCGGATTTCCGGCCGATGAAGAACGTCTTCGCCGACCGCCACGAGCGCGGGCTCTACAAGCTGGTGGTCGACGCCAACACCGACCGCATCCTCGGCATCCACATGATCGGTCCCGAAGCGCCCGAAATCCTCCAGGCGGCGGCGATCGCGGTGCGGGCCGGACTGACCAAGGCCGATTTCGACGCGACCGTGGCGCTGCATCCGTCGATGGCCGAGGAATTGGTGCTGATGCGGTGATGCATCAGCCCTGTGCAGCGTTTTAATCGCGCGGTTAAACCCTATTGACGCCTTTCCAGCACATTGGGATCCTAAGCTTAGAATTCCACGTGGACAAGTTGTCGCG
>JADMIO010838891.1_pt1 | contig 62278 bp, 52 predicted proteins | sample 8958161 | NCBI WGS metagenome assembly JADMIO01 (sample SAMN16585339, study PRJNA669376) | soil metagenome | isolation source: Crop rotation soil | place: USA: Cullars Rotation, Alabama | collected 2011 | reverse complement strand
CGCGACAACTTGTCCACGTGGAATTCTAAGCTTAGGATCCCAATGTGCTGGAAAGGCACCACCGATTTTGCGCCCATGGTGCCGAACGTGATGATCTGCGCCACCGCATCTCGTCCGTATTTCTGACGGACATACTGGATCACATCAGCGCGGCGGTCGTCGGCAAAGTCGATGTCAATATCCGGCGGGTTTACGCGCTCCGGATTCAGGAACCGTTCGAACAACAGGCCATAACGGATCGGATCGACGTTCGAAATCTCCAGCAGGTAGGTAACGAGGGAACCTGCGGCAGATCCACGAGCCACGCACGAAATCCCTTGCTGATGGCCGTAACGGACGAAATCGCCTACGATCAGGAAGTAGCTGAGGAATCCGGTCTTCTCGATGACTTTGAATTCGAGATGGAGGCGATCGATGACCGCTTTGACCGCTGAGGCGATGGTGGGATCTGAAAGCGTATCGCGTATTCCGTATTGCGTGTCGTCCGCGGCGTGTTCCGTGTTGGGTGTTGCGTGTTCGAAATCGGCTGGTTTGTAAGTAGGAAGCCGTTTTGGATCTTCGATGCGTTCCGGGATGAACGCATCCCCTTCGACGCGCACGTGCAAGCCGTAACGTTTCCGCAGGCCTTCAGCCAAAAGCTGACGCAGATAGCCTTCGCGCGTGAAATGTTCCGGTGGATGGAAAACCGGATAATGCAGTTTCCCGAACTCAATCTCGAGGTTGCATTTCTCAGCCACTTCCAGCGTGTTTTGAACCGCCTCCGGCGCTTCGGAAAAGCGCGCCTTCATTTCCTCGGCCGAGCGCAGGAAGAACTGTTCCTGCGCATATTTCATGCGTTTGGTGTCGGTGAGTTGGGTCTGGGTGCCGATGCAGATCAGGCAATCGTGTGCATGCGAGTGCTTCTTCTCCACATAATGCACGTCGTTGGTGGCGACAAGCTTGAGGCCGAACTCCTTCGCCCAGGGTATCAGATGCTGATTCACCTTGGCCTGCTCGGGAATGTTGTGATTCTGCAGTTCGAGATAAAAATTCTCCGCGCCCAGCGTTTGCTTGAACCAATCAATCGCGTCGCGAGCCTTTGAAAGCTGATCGCGATTGATCGCTTCGGGAATTTCGCTGGCGAGGCAGCCGGATAACGCGATCAACCCTTCCTTGTGCGCCGCGAGAATTTCTTTGTCGATTCTCGGTTTGTAGTAATAGCCCTCTATATGCGCGGCGGTGGCCAACTTGATCAGGTTTTTGTAGCCGATCTCATCCTTCGCCAGCAAGACGAGGTGGTTGTAAACATCCCGTCCGCCGGAACTGGCTTTCTTGTCTGTCCGGCTGCCCGGCGCGACATACACTTCGCAGCCGATGATCGGTTTGATGCCTTTGGCCCGAGCCTGCTGGTAAAAATCGATCGCGCCGCAGAGCACTCCGTGGTCGGTAATCGCCAGCGACGAGAACTTCAACTCGTGCGCTTTGTCCATGAGCCGATCCAAACGGCATGCGCCATCGAGCAACGAATACTCGGTGTGCAAATGGAGATGGACAAAGTCGGCGTGCGACATGACAAGAATTTACCGCTCGCGCCTCGCTCCGTGCAAGGCAGAGATGTTCACAAACTTTAAGAGTTAAATAAGTTAAATCGGTTAAATGAGTTAAATGAGGGGAAAAAGTAATCCCTCAGAAGCTGTGAACGAATTGTAGCAGCCGAGGTAACGAGGCTGAAGGTGTTTGCGGAAACGCCGTTCTCGTTGTCCTGCTTTAGCGCTCATGTTAGCTTTTCTGGATGAAACCGGAGCGCACGGCGCAACCGGGCGGAGAATCGCCGCCCGAACCGAAGTTGAAGCAGCGAAAGCGCTATTCGACCGCTGCAGGTTTCAAAGCACTCTTCGAGGTCGCCGAGTACGGGTTCCGCCACTCAGGAATCAAGAACACCATCCGTACCGCGCACAAATTGAATCAAACGGATGGCTTTGATTGCCAGAGTTGCGCCTGGCCGAATCCGGATGGGGAGCGCAGCCCGGCCGAGTTTTGCGAAAACGGATTCAAAGCCGTCACCTACGAAGCCACGAAAAAACGCGTCACCCGCGAATTCTTCCAGCAGCATACGGTGACAGAACTCGCCGAGAAGACCGAACACTGGTTGGGTGAAGCAGGTCGAATTACCGAACCGATGGTGCTCCGCCCGGGTTCGCAACATTACGAGCCGATCGATTGGGATTCCGCGTTTCAACTGCTCGCAAAAGAATTGAAGGCCCTGGCTTCACCGAATGAAGCCGTCTTTTATACGTCAGGCCGCACCAGCAACGAAACGGCCTTTTTATATCAGCTCTTTATCCGCGCCTTTGGCACGAACAACCTGCCGGATTGCTCGAACATGTGCCACGAATCGACCAGCGTTGCGCTGCCGCCGATGATTGGCATCGGCAAAGGGTGCGTGAAGTTGAGCGATTTCGAAAAAGCTGACGCCATCTTTATCATCGGACAAAATCCCGGCACGAATCATCCGCGCATGCTGACAGCTTTGCAGCATGCGAAAGAGCGCGGGTGCAAAATCGTGAGCGTCAATCCGCTGCCGGAAACCGGGAATTTCCGTTTCAAAAATCCGCAGGACCTGCTCGATCCGCTGCATGTGCCGCGATTCCTGTTCGGCAAAGGCACACAACTTTCCGATCTCTGGCTGCAAGTGATGATCAACGGCGACATGGCTTTTCTCCAGGGCCTGATGAAGGAACTCTTGGAAGAGGACGATCGACGTAAGCAGCGTCGAGATGAGCAAGTTGCCGGGTCTTCTCCCTCTCCTCCTCTGGAGGAGAGGGTTGGGGAAAGGAGGTCCTCTAACGACCCCGATGCTCCAGTTTTTGACTACGACTTTATCCGCCATCACACGATCGGTTTCGAAGACTTAATCGCGCAGCTTCGAAAAGCTTCCTGGGAACAGATCGTTGCGGACAGCGGGCTCAGGCGCGAACAGATTCGCCAAGCGGCGGAAGTCACGCTCGGCGCGCATCGAATCATCGTTTGCTGGTGCATGGGTTTGACCCAGCACAAGAACGCCGTTGCGACGATTCAGCAGGTCGTCAATTTCCTTTTGTTGCGCGGCAATATCGGCCGGCCCGGTGCTGGGCCGTGCCCGGTGCGCGGCCATTCCAACGTGCAGGGTGATCGGACGATGGGCATTTGGGACAAGCCAAAGCCGAAATTTCTGGATGCGCTCGAACGGGAATTCGGTTTCAAACCGCCGCGGGAAAATGGCTTCGACACCGTTGAAGCCATCCAGGCCATGCACGAAGGTCGCGCTAAGGTCTTCTTCGCCATGGGAGGAAACTTCGCCGGGTCGCCGTCCGACACCGGCTACACAATCGAAGCGCTGAAGAAATGCCGGCTGACAGCTCATGTCTCGATAAAACTAAACCGTTCGCACTTCATCACGGGCCAGACCGCTTTGATCCTGCCCTGCCTCGGCCGAACCGAAATCGATCGTCAGGCGAGCGGTGAGCAATTCATGACCGTCGAGGACAGTATGGGCGTGATCAATCCTACGCGCGGCAATCTCGAACCGGTAAGCGACAAACTTTTGAGCGAAGTCGCCATTGTGGCCGGACTGGCGAAAGCTGTCCTCGGTCCAAAGTATCCTATCGACTGGGATGCTTACGCTGCGAATTACGACTTGATCCGCGACAAAATCGAAGCGGTTGTGCCGGGCTTCGCTGCATACAACGACCGAATTCGAGAAGGAACGTTTTACCTGCCAAACCCCCCGCGAGATGAGCGCCGGTTCGAGACACCATCCGGCAAAGCCGTGTTCATGCCGCATCCGCTCACACGCGCCGAAATCCCGCCTGGCAAATATCTGATGACGACAATCCGCAGCCACGACCAGTTCAACACTTCGATCTACGGTTTGGACGATCGTTATCGCGGCATCTACAACGGCCGGCATGTGATTTTCATGAATGAAGATGACATGCGCGACGCGAAGCTGATGCAAGGGCAGTACGTGGATCTGACAAGCCATTTCCAGGACCAGGAGCGGCAAGTGAAAAAATTCATGGTCGCGCCCTATCCGATCCCTCGCCGCTGCGTCGCGACGTACTTTCCGGAGTCAAACGCTTTGGTGGCGAACGGTAGCGTAGCCGAGCAGAGCAATTGCCCAGCCTCAAAATCGATAATCATTTCGATCAAACCATCGAGCTAGAACAGCGGGAGATGCAATCTCATAGGGCAGCGACTTGGATGCTCCTATCCCAATGCGCCTTTGATCCAAACAAATGCAACTGACTTGGCTCCATTCCTGCTCTTGCCCGCCTTACCTTGACAACCATTCTGTCCCGAATTCTTCAGGCCGGAGCCCTGAATTGGGGTTTCGCCGGGGCCATTCTGGTACTCTCGCAGACGATTCGCCTGGTCTCATTCGGTCAGACAGTCTGGCCCGGCACGATTGTTGCCAAACACGGCATAAATCTAAACGGCAACGGAGTTTACTCAGACAGCTTCGATTCTGCTGACACTAACAAAAGCACGTATGGAAAATACGATTCTTCTAAATATAAGGGCGACGGGGGCGATGTTACCAGCCAGGACGGCATGGAGGATCCCATCGGCGGACAAAGCGCAAACATTTACGGACACGTTCATACTGGTCCAATCTATGCACTTTCTCTCGGAACGAGCGGGTCCGTAGGATCTCATGCCTGGCAAGTGGGGAATATCGGTGTTGAGCCCGGATGGCTGCTACAGGATGCGAACTTCACCTTCCCAGACACGACTCTTCCGGACACGACAGGCTACCATATCCCTACAGGACCTTACACGAATATCACAACCATTACCACGTACACGACGAATCAAATAAGTAACTCGGACACTTACCCGGAGCCCGTTACGCCATGGACCGTAATCATCACAAATATTGTTACGGTCACCACCAGCACCGTGAGTTGCACAGCCTACCCCGCTGCCGGAACGTACGTCGGCAACGTTCAAACAAATGTCGGCTCAATCGTAATCAGCACCACCCTTCCCGCGGCCGGTTGTTACATCCCTGGAACAATCACGCCCCGTGGTGCTGGCAGGTGGCAATACGTACCGATCATCTCGTACACTTACACTAATGTCGCAACCTATTCCTACACCTACGCGACGTACGCGACAAACGTCTATTACTTTACGAACGTGTATGACTTCGTTCTCCATCCAAATCAGAAGTACAGCTACGATTCCGGGTTCAGCGGGAAAACGGTTTTGATCGAAGGCCCAAATGTTACACTGGTTCTGAAGAACGGGTTGGTTGGGACGGAGAGATTCACCTGGAATATTGGAAGCAGTCTTATTGTCTACGCGGGCGGAACTTCCGCCTCCCTCAGCGGGGAGGATTATCTTAATCCGAACGGTTCGTCTTCCAGCTTCGTCCTCTTCTGCACCCCAACCGTCAGCTCGTTATCGCTTAATGGTAACGGTCAGTTCACGGGGGTCCTTGTCGCACCAAACGCTGACATGAGATTCAACGGCGGCGGAAGCAGCAATCAGGACTTCTGCGGCTCAGTGATGTGCAACTCGGTCCTTTTTAGCGGTCGGTACAGTTTCCACTTCGATGAATCACTGAGGTTTAGTTCTGTATCCGCACCTATAATCAATAAACAACCCATCAGCCAGGCGGCGGCAATGTGTTCAAACGCGGCGTTTCAGGTGACCGCTGCAGGGACGGCACCGCTCATATATCAATGGCGATTAAACGGGCAGAACATTCTGGGAGCGACAAACTCCACCTTAGCCGTCGGGTCGATGCAAGTTTCAAATGTCGGATCATACACGGTAACCGTGACGAACATCTTTGGCGGTGCGACCAGCGATGTTGCAATTCTTACGATTGCGACTCCGCCCGACTTTTTGTGGGCGAGGATCGTGACGAACACTGTCAATGGCTATACCGGCGAAAGTTCCGCGCAAAGCATGGCCATTGACGGGTCTGGAAATGTCTTTGTCGCGGGCTTATATCAGGGATGGGGAGTGGACTTTGGCGGTGCTGTACTCAGCAACAGCTTAATCAATGCGTCGAGCGCGACTTTTCTTTGCAAATACGATGCGAGCGGAAACTTTCTATGGGCGCGTCAGTTTTCCACAAATTCGGTATTTGCACAGTCCGGGTTAAGAGTGGCGACCGACACGGCGGGAAATTTATACGCCGCCGGTGATTACGTTGGAACGGCAACATTTGGAACGAACATTATAGTAAGCGCCAGCGGACAAGAGACTTTCGTTGCCAAATATAGCGCAGACGGACAAGGGCTTTGGGCGCGGCGCATTGGAGCCTCCGATCCCTATCAAGGCGGTTTCGGGCGTGGGCTCGCTGTAGATTCGAACAACATGGTGGTGTTGATGAGCGCCTGCTCAACTGGCGCGGATTTCGGCACCACCAATATAACGGGGGTTCCGGCTTTTCTCGCCAAGTACGACCTTTCCGGCAATCTCCTATGGGCGAGAGGCGCAGGGACACTTGGCACGTCTATTGGACTGGGTATCAGCGGAAGTATCTATGCATGCAGTCAGACGAATTTAACCAGGTATGACAACGTTGGTGCCGTCATTTGGTCGCGGCCCTTTGGACGCGGTCAAAGCCTGGCATTAGACGCGGACGAAAACATTTATGTGACGGGATGGGGCACGGGCGTTTTCGGCGACCTCACGATTACGAACGTCAATGGCTCTCCAGATTTTTTCGCGGCAAGGTGCGATGCGTCAGGGACTCTGGCCTGGTCGCGTCAAATTGGCAGCACAAACCAGGAGATGGGAATTGCCATCGCGGTGGACTGCTTTCGAAATCTGTATATCAGCGCAACCTCAGCTTCGGCACGGTGGCAGGCTTCGCTCAATTTTGGGAATTCTACACTCACTAATTTTGTCGCAATGCTCATGAAATACGATGCAGCAGGCAATCCGCTGTGGGCAAAAGCGATCGCTGGAACAAACCGCGCCACACCCTGGGCCGTGGCTGTGCTGAATCCGGATGCGGTATACATGGCGGGCACATTTTACAGTTTCGCGCAGTTTGGAAACTTCAGCTTTGCCACGCCGAACCAAACGTCTCTGAGGGATCTTTACGTCGCCAAGTTGGATGGAATGGAACCTCCCGCACTCCCGCAGATCACGAGTCAACCGCTCAGCCAAAAAGTGCGCGCGGGAACGACGCCTTCGTTAAACGTGACTGTTCCCAGCGGAATCCCACTCAGCTACCAATGGTATTTTAACGCCTCAAATGCCGTCGGTGCTAACACCGATGCTTCACTCGTATTCACGAATGTTCAAACGAACGCTTCGGGCGCGTATCAAGTCACGGTGGCGAATGCGTACGGCAGCATGACAAGCTCGATTGCAAACCTGACGGTGTATCTCACCGAGGCCGCGTCATTGAGTTCTCCAATCGGACCGTCGTCAGGCGGGACGATGAAATTTCAAATCGGCGGTGTTTCCGGCTTTAATTATGCGGTTGAAGCCTCCACCAATCTTCACGATTGGATTCCGCTGATGACCAATACGTCCCCGTTTCAATTTTCCGATCCAAACGCCGCGGCGTTTCCGAATCGCTGTTATCGGGTTCGCTGGGTGCCGGGACCGTAATCCTGGGAGCGCCGGCGTCTCGCCGACCAGATGATTCTGTCCTATTAAATAAACGGGCCGGCGAGACGCCGGCGCTCCCAGCCAGCATTCACTTCAAATCCACGACCACCGAATTGATGTGGCCATTGAATTTGTTTTCAGAGGAATAGGAGCCAACCAGGCCGCCGCCATCGGAGCCCACGTCAAGACCATCCGCCGGCATGGATTTAATCACGGCGGGTGCTTTGTCGACGGTGACTTTGTTGCCATCAACGATCAACAGCAGTTTCCCATCTTTCTCGACCTGGACGAGAGCGCTGTGGGTACCTACAACAGGCGTGGAGCAATAGAGCGTGACTGACTTGTCTTCAGCCGTGCGATAAATGAAATGCACCATGCCGCCTTGCAGGTAGAGCGAGTAACCCCGAGCGGCGCCGCCTTGAGCGATGATCACGCCTTCAGGGAAATCAGTTTCAAAAGAAACGTTAATTGTGAACGCATGATTGGCGATGTTGGGAGCTTCTTTCTGGTCGAGGTGCGCGCCTTGTTTTAAATCGAAGTGTTTCTTTTTGCTGAACTTCTTTTTTGATGCAGGCGCGTTCGTCGATTCCGGCGCTTTCCAGCCGCCCAGCGGCAGGACGTTCGCGCGCGCGGCATAGGCGTCCCATTTCGCTGCGAGGGCTTTGGCGCGCTCAGGCTCGTTCGACGCCAGGTCGTGCTGTTCGGTGCGATCGGCCACGACGTTGTAAAGGCGCCACGGTTCGCCGGCCAGGGCGACGAGCTTATATTGTCCATCGAGGACGGCGCGATTCTCTTCGTGCTCCCAGAAGATCGGGTTCGGTCGGACAATCGCCTGGCCGGAGAAACCGGGTTTCAGGCTGACCCCTTCCAAAGGCGTCACCGGTTTGCCTTTGCGTTCGCTCGGATATTCCGCGCCGCCGACATCGAGACATGTAGGCATGATATCGACCACATGGCCCGGCTGCGACTCGAGTTTGCCATTGCGCGATTTCGGAATGCCTTTCGGCCAATGCGCGATTAGCGGCGTGGCGATGCCGCCTTCGTCCGTGTAATGTTTGTATCGCACAAAGGGAGTGTTGTTGAGCGTGGCCCAGCATTGGCCAACGTAAACATCCGAGTGCGGATCGCCGGGATGGTCGCCAACAAGACGTCCGGGCACGCCGCTTTCCGCATTGCCCCCGTTGTCGCTCATGAAAAGGATGAGCGTGTCATCCAGCACCCCGCGTTTTTTTAATCCAGCGACAAGGTCACCGACGGCTTTGTCCATGTGCTCCACCACGGCGGCGTAGATGGCCATGATGTTGTCGTAGCGATCCTGCTGTTCAGGAGTGAGGCTGTCCCACGCGGGAACAGCCGGAAGTTTAGGCGAAAGAGGCCACGCTTTGTCGATGAGTCCCATCTTGAGCTGCCGTTCGTAGCGGGCTTGCCGAAGTTTGTCCCAACCCACTTTGTATTTGCCGCGCCAGCGAGCGATGTCTTCCGCCGGCGCTTGCAATGGAAAATGCGGCGCGTTGTGAGCGAGGTACAGAAAAAACGGCTTCTTCGCGGCCATCGCTTCATCGATGAACTTCAGCCCGTAATCGGTCCACAAATCGGTCGAGTACCAATAGGCGGGAAGCGGCGCGTTCGTGCGTCCCAGCCATTTGCCATTCAGGTAGACGTCGGCGCGAGGCGAATCGGGAAAGTAAAAACCGCCGGCGATCGAATTCAACGAACGTTCAAACCCGCGGTTCCAGGGCGTGACGCCGAAGTTCTGGCCGACATGCCATTTGCCGGTCATGGCGGTGAAATAACCCGCTCGTTTCAAAGCCTCGGCAATGGTGACACATTGATCATTTAGCCGGCCGCTGTAACCGGGAAGCAAATGTCCTTGAGCATCGTAATGCTCCTGCGTCATGTGTCCGATGCCTGCCTCGTGCGGATACAAGCCCGTCAACAAAGAAGCGCGGGTAGGGCAACAGCGCGCCGTATTATGAAATTGGGTAAACCGCACACCGCCCTGGGCGAGTTGGTCCAGGTTTGGCGTATGAATCTCGCCACCATAACAACCGATGTCCGAATATCCCATGTCGTCCACGAGGATGACGACAATGTTGGGCTTGGAAGCGGCCTGGAGAGGTGAGAGGTGCGAAAGGAGAAGGGCGAGGAGAAGTGCGACGTGAGAGGTGCGAAGTGCGAACAACGAGAGAGGGAAAAAACTTTTGCGAAATGATTTCACCCCGCGAGCGTAGTGGATGTTATGCAGGCGTCAACCGATGTCGATTCCGCCACAGGTCCTTCGGCTTGAATATTCCCGCAGGAGTAATAATGCCGGTGATCAAGTCGGGTGGCGTCACATCAAACCCAGGATTAAGCGCACTGCTCGATGGATTTGCGATTCGAACGTAAGCGCGCCTCTTTCCGTTTTGAAATTTGAAATTTGAAATTTGAAATTGGCTAACGCCCCACGCTCCCAGCACTTCAGATTCATGCCGCTCCTCGATCGGAATATCGAAGCCAGACTTAAGATTCCAATCAATGGTGGACAGTGGGATTGCGACGTAAAACGGAATATTGTGACGCTTCGCGAGAACGGCTTTGGTGTAAGTGCCGATCTTGTTCGCGACTTCTCCCGTCCGCCCGAGCGTGCGGTCGCTGCCGACAATGACCAGGTCGATTTTGCCGCGCTGCATGAGGTGCCCTGCGGCATTGTCAGAAATGATCCGGTGATCGATTTTTTGCTGCGCCAATTCCCACGCCGTCAAGGTCGCGCCCTGGCAACGCGGCCGCGTTTCGTCGCACAACACCTGAAATTTCTTTCCTTGCTGCTGCGCGGCATACATCGGCGCGGTCGCGGAGCCGATGTCCACGAACGCCAGCCAGCCAGCGTTGCAATGCGTAAGAATAGTCATGCCGTTGCGAATCAGTTTGGCGCCGTGCATCCCGATTTCGCGGCAATGCAGGACATCTTCGTTGGCAAATTCCTCCGCTTCGGCCAACGCCAGGGCCTGACGCTCCTCGACACTTTCACCCGCTTTCATCGCCGCCAAAACCTGGTTCATCGCGTTGACCGGATCGACTGCTGTCGGGCGCGCCGCTTTCAGCGTTCGATAAGCCTTCCCGACATGCTGCGAAAATTTCGACAGCGAACTCCCGTTAAATGCGCGCGCTCCTTGTGCCAGGCCGTAGGCCGCAGTCGCTCCGATCGCGCCGGCGCCGCGCACTATCATGTCGCGAATGGCGGCCGCGGTTTCCCGGTAATCACGCGCCGGGACGATTTTGAATTCGTGCGGCAGGAGGCGCTGCTCGATCAGCAGGACCTCATTACGACGGGAATTGAAGGTGACGGTTCGATAGCGCCGGGCACCGCCGCGAACATTGACGAGCATATCAGGACGACTTTCCCGCGGATTGGGCGGGCTGGACGAAGAAACACATCTTCGCGGCGAGCGCATCCAGATCAGCCATCGTGTGCAGGAGAGCTTCGCGCGCCTTTACCGCTTGTTGGGTCGCGTTGGCGGCAGGAACTTTGGCGGATTGCAAACCGGCTGTGGTCAAATCGACACTCAAGGCGGTGCGGATGTCTCGCAAATAGGCTATCAGCGGAGTCATGGCATTTTGCGCTTCGTCGTATCGTTGCATGGAAGTGTCGAAGAGCTTCATCGTATCGGCCTTGCGATTGGCGCTGGCCTGGTGAATTTGCTCGTCGGAAACGGTGAGCAACTGACGGTCCCACTCCTTAAAATAATTCTCCCCATCTTTCCGTAATTCCCCGCTGCGCGCGGCGGCGCTGTGGGCCGTCTTTTCCAAATGTTCCAGCGCATCGGTGAACCGGCCAAATTGGATCCGCAAGTCGCCGCCGGGATTGGCGATGAGGTCGTTGAGCGAATTCGTCACCGATTCCAGCAGCGCCACCTCAGCGCGCAGTTCGTTTCCGGCCCGTTGCAGGTCGCCGGCGGTCGTGTCAGCTTTCATGTAAGTGGCCGAGCGGCAGCCCAGGAGCAGAACTGCGAATGCAGAAGCGCATGCGACCCCAGTCAGACTACTTAAGCGATTGAAACTCGATTTCCGGTTCATAGGCTTTCGGTTTAACTGAACGTGGAGGCCAGGGCGAGCAGGAAAAAAAGGGGGGGTGAAATTCGAAATTCGAAGCTCGAAATTCGAATCAAGCTCCAATACCCAAATTCGAACAAGTTTTGCTCTTTCGTCAGCTTGAGGCTCTGTCTCTTTAGCCCAAATCGTGGTCACGCCGTCGCGTGCAACCAAATTACGACCGGACCAGCATGATTTGGTTATTCGAATTTTGAATTTGCTTCGAATTTCGAGCTCGGATTTCGAATTTACGTCATTTGTAAGGAATTTTTACCCTCGAAACTGCGGCGGGCACTTGACTTGCTTACTTCAGTTCGAAAGAATTGCTACCATCGTATGCCCGAGAAGAGCAGTGATAAATGCAGTAAACGGTTGAGCCGCAAAGAGGTCCGTGAACTGGATATCAAGATCACGTTCATGGAAGGCGTTACCCGGCGCGACCCTACGTACGTCGAAGCCCTGCAAATTCTCGGGGATCATTACACTCAAAGAGGCCGGTTCGAATATAGTCTCAAAGTAGACAAGAAACTGTCCAAACTCGAACCGGACAATCCACTCGTGTTTTACAACCTCGCTTGCAGCTATTCACTTAACAGTGATTACGATGCCGCTGTGGCAGCTTTGGATCAGGCTTTAGTGCTGGGCTATCGCGATTTCAAATGGCTTGCCCGCGATCCGGACCTTCGAAAGCTTCGCAAGCACCCGGGCTACCGGGACATCGAAGAAAAAATCCGCCGTATGCGGATTGAAGTCGCCTGATCCGCTGATTCTAATTCTTCTTTGCCAGGAACGAGGGCAATTTGAGGAACTCGATCGCTTCGCGAAGATCCTGCCTGTCTTCGGCCAAGTCCTGGTTTGACATCGCTTCTTGCAGTGCGGGAATGGCGTCAGTACTGCCGAATTGTTTGCTCGCCTCGATCGCGGCTTTGCGAATCTCAGGTTCTGAATTCTTCAATTCGGAGAGAATAGTTTTCAACGCCTGCGGATCGTCACTCATACCCAAATCCATTAGTTCACCAACGCGTTTTTCGACGTATTCTTCTTTCGACAAACCTGGATCGCGACCTGGCGCGGCTTGAACGATCGAATTGGACGGGCTCGCACCAACCGCATGCGCCGCCAGAACATCAGCTTGCTTTGGATCGACAGCGTTGGTTTTTGCGACATTCGATTTCGCCGCTTCAGCCATTTGTGAATCGGCCCTCGAAGTTGCGACAGAAGACGCCACATTTATCTGAGACTGGTTTCCGGAGGGAGACTGCTGGCGCAGGAGCGAAAGTCCAACAATCGCGAGCACGCCAAAGCCGAGAATTATCAATGCTATTTTAGGTCTCATAGTAGATGGATCGGATAGTTAAATAGCCGGGACAGGAGGCGGTGCCTCCTGTCCCAGAGTTGATTTTCATGCGCCTGTTATGACGCACACCACCTGATCAAGGCGTTTCGGTTATCTTTCTGTTACCGACAGTGATCGTGCCCTGGACCACCCCCGGATTACCGGACGTGTCAGTGATTGTTCCGGCCACCTTGGCCGTTGCCTGCACGGGGAACGTGTCATCGAACACTTCGCCGTGCAGTCCTTTATTGTTGGATGTCGAAGTTGTGTAGCCTTGAACATCAAAGCTGAGCGTGCCCGTTGACAGGGCGAATTCGCGGATCTCAGTTGTCTTGTCAGTGTTGACGTCACCTCTGGTGGTGGTGACCGTCACTGCTGTCCCAACCCGGGCGGTGCTGAACGCGCCACTCACGTCTGTTTCCGTATCGCCGTCTTTAACAATGAATGTCTGGCCGCCGCCCACGGTATTACGGAGCAACAGTCTTGCCTTCGCCGATGCCCCAGGCACAAGGGCCTGAATAACATCTTTGGTTCCGGCATGTCCCCTCGCAGACGTATTATCGCCCGTTTGAACGACACCGTTCAATGAGACGGTTATAGTGTTATCAATGTTTTGTGCATTCAGTGCTGTCGCCCCCGTCACCAATGCTCCGATTACTGCCAATTGCGCCATTAATTTCATATTCCTGCCTTTTTCTTTCTTTCTCCATCGCGACAATCCCTCATCGCGGGGTCTCCATTCAGCATTTGTTTCGTTTTGACTCCATACCCTTATCTCCATTGAGCAGGGTCCGGTCGGATTCCACATCCTGTTCCGGCGTCAGGGCAACTTTTTCTCACAGCAACCGGGAATGAGCTATCGGGTGTAAGACCCAAAACTTGCTCGATTTACCCCAGATCCATCGGATCAATATCCACCGAGAGCGTCACGTCTTCGACCAGAGGAGCGGCAGGCAAAAGAATGGCCAATCGTTTGCTTAACGGCGACATCCGTTCGACGCGTAGCATAATCTGATATCGGTAATAGGTTTCTGCGCGCAGCAAAGGAGCCGGACCCGGCCCGGCGATCACCAGGCCGAAGCCGAAATCCTTGAGTTCTTTCTCCAAAGATTTTTTCACGTGGTCCGCCGAGAATTTCACCTTCTCTTCATTGCGGCCTTTGAGTGTCAGCATGGCAACGCGGCTGAATGGCGGGTATCGCAATTGCTGGCGGAATTCAATCTCCTGATCGTAATAGCCTTTGAAATCGTGTCGACGCGCGAATTGAATCGCGGGATGGAATGGCGTGAATGCCTGCACGAACACCTCGCCTTCGATGTCCCCGCGGCCGGCTCTGCCCGCCACTTGCGTCAATAATTGAAACGTCCTCTCTCCCGCGCGGAAATCTGCCTGGTGCAACGCCATGTCCGCGTACACGATCCCGACCAGCGTCACATTCGGAAAATGCAAACCCTTCGCAATCATTTGTGTCCCTAAAAGGATATCGATTTTTCCATTTCGAAAATCTCCAAGAATTTTTCTGAAATCGTCCTTTCGCTTGAGCGCATCCGAGTCCATGCGGCGTACGCGCGCATGTGGAAAAAGTTTCGCAATCGTTTCCTCGACCTTTTGCGTGCCCAGGCCGGCATAGCGGATTTGTGGATTCCGGCATTTGGGCTGCGGACAAACCACCGGCACCCGATCGCTGTGGCCGCAGATATGGCAGAGGAGCTTTTGTTCTTGCCGATGATACGTCAGCGAAATGCTGCAGTTCGGGCAATCCGCCACATACCCGCACGCAGGGCACTGCAGCGAGGAGGAATAACCTCGACGATTCAGAAATAAAATCGTCTGCTCCGCGCGTTCGAGCCGTTGCTGTATGGCCTCTTTCAGTTGCGGAGAAAAAATCGGGATGCCCTGGCCTTTCCGCAGCGTCTGCCGCATATCCACGACGCGCACATATGGCAACTTTTTGTCATCGGCTCGATTCAACATCTCCAGCAGCCGATACTTCCCTTTCACCGCGTTGTAATAACTCTCGAGCGATGGCGTGGCCGAACCAAGCACCACCGTAGCGCCTTCCATCTGGCCGCGCACGATTGCCACGTCGCGCGCGTGGTATCGCGGAGATTCCTCCTGCTTGTATGTATGCTCATGCTCCTCATCCACAATGATCAATCCCAGCGGATCGACCGGTGCAAAGATCGCCGACCGCGCGCCGATTGCGATGCGCGCGCGACCTTGCCGGATCTTGTGCCATTCATCGTGCCGCTCGCCGCCTGAGAGATGACTGTGCAAAACCGCGACCAACGTCTTCTGCGGGCCGGAACTGAATCGCGCTTTAAACCGCTCCACTGTTTGAGGCGTCAGCGAAATCTCCGGCACCAATACGATGGCGCCTTTACCCTGCTCGAGCGTGTGCGCGAGGGCCTGCAAGTAAACCTCTGTTTTCCCGCTTCCGGTCACGCCATGTAAAAGAAAAGTCGAGGATAGAGGAGTGGAGATGGAGGATGGTTTGGCCGCGCTCTTTGCCGCCGCACTTTTACCGGGCTTCCTATCTATCACTGCAAGTATCGCTTCCAGCGCCTTGAGTTGTTCCGGATTCAACGGCAATGGTTGTGTCGGCAAAATGTGCTCGTGCGCATACGGATCGCGCTCGGAAACCTGTGACAAAATCGAAACCAATCCCTGGTCTTCGAGTTTCCGGACTGTGGCCGCGGTTGTTTCCGCCAGTTCGATCAATTCCTTGAGCGGCATTTCGCGGCGTTCCTCGATAATATTCCAAACCTCTTTTTGGCGTTTCGGGAGTTTTGGCAACTCGCCGTTCGTGGGCAGCACTCTCACGTAGAGCCGTTCGCGCCAACCCGCCTGTTCCTGTCGAACCGCTTCCGGCAATACAGATTTCAACGCGATCTCCGGCGGACAGCAGTAATACTCGCCGATCCAGCGCGCGAGCCTCATGACCTTTGCCGTGACCAACGTCTGCGCGCCGATCACTTTTAAGATTGGCTTCAACTTCGCATGCGCCGATTGCTCCGCCAGCGCGGTCACGCATCCCATCATTTTGCGCGGCCCGAACGGCACCTGAACGCGACTCCCCACTTCGATCTGCGATGCCAGACCGGGGGGGATCAGATAATCAAACTCCTTTCCCAGAGCCATCTCCAGCGTCACACGCGCAATCATTCCCTGGAAGTCTAAAGTCCAAAGTCCAAAGTCCAAAGTCCGAACTCAAAGAACGGGAGCGCGGCTGTCTCAGCCGCAGCATGAGAGGAATTGCAAACGCGCCCGGAGATTCAGAGGACTTTCCGTTTTCGGGCGTGCTGCGGCTGAGACAGCCACGCTCCCATGCAAAAAATGAGGGCGACGCCGATGGCTCCGGCGCCGCCCCACTCAGGAGGATGTAGGCAAGGAACCTACTAATGTTGATTTAGCACCCGGTGTGCCACGACAAATCTGAGAAAACGCACCACGTTCAACGAATCCTCTTCCCTCACTTTATCGTCCATTGGGTCCCTTTCGTCACTTCAGTCCCTTAATCAATTAGCAGCGCGAAAATCACACCTTTCGCGTGAGAATCACTCGCCAAACCAGGAGAAGGATCCGAAGCGTGCCTAGATCACCCCTGAAATCCATTGGTTTTGTCCGGCTTTCGCGCTGGCCCGCGCGATGCTAAAGGCATCTCATTTGGCATGACTCCAGTCTGCTGCCAACCGCCAACCTTGGAGATCCCATGAATGAGAAAACACCTGTTCCCGATCCTTTCTCTACACTCAAAGCCGACCCTTTGGACCGATCACCCAACCGGCGCCACATCCACTGGTCAAAAATGTTATGGGATTGCAACCCTTTCTACCTCCTGAGCGCCGGTCTTCTCCTGTACGGATGCTATCGCATTTCGACCGAGCCCGATGTTGTAACCCATGACTTCCTCCACCTCTATTTCAACTTCGGCTCGCTGCAGTTGTACGAATTGCTTCTCGTCGGCACGGCCATTTTCCTCGCCAGCCGCCGAATCTGGTACGATTCGACGTTGCTCATCGGATTGGAAAACCTCTTTCTCATCGTGCCTTTTATCTTGATCAGCCAGGGCGCGCTGGTGGGGCAACAACTGAAAGAACATCGACTCACCTGGGAATTGAGCCTCGTCGCTGCCTTGTTCGCATGCGGTCGAGTCGGCAGCCTGAAACGATTCATCGGGCGATTGAACTTCCCCCGCAGGATGGCTGCGCTCGCCGTGATTTTCGTCGTGATCAACGCCACGCTGCCGGGTGTTTACCGATCTTTGCAGGAAGGGAAAATCGGGACGCATCTCGACGCCGGCCCGGCTTACATGACCAACGAATTCGCTTGGCTGGTTCTGCTTCCGGGGCTTTGTGCATTGATGCTGGCAGAGCCCGGACTCGCTCCCAAAGGTGAGGAGTGGCCGCAACGAGGCTGGCTCCCGGCCGGCATGTATGCTCTGTGGCTTGCCGGTACCGGCGCGCATCTCTATTGCCTGGGATACATTTACGACTTCGATCTTCGCGCCGAACTCGTCGCGCCCGCGCTCTGGATCCTTTGCTGGGCGCTCTTCGCGCGCACCACAAAGGTCGAACACAATCCCCTCGCGTATAATTTTACTCTGACTCCGACAGCGCTCGCTTCCTTTGTGGCAATTCCATCCGCGCATTATCATCTCTTCTTTCTGATCACCTGCGTTAACGCCGCAATCTACGCATCGATCTATTTCCGCCGGCGCAATGAAATGGCGCTGCACCTTATGGTGTTTTCGATGGCCGCGTTGGCTGGTGGTGTTCCGCAGGAATGGGGCGACAGAGTCTTTTCGCACTTCTCTCGCTCTTACGCCGTCTGGTCTGCCATCGCTGCTTATGGCGTGTTCTGGGCGATGCAGTCGCGCACCCCTGTGACAGGTGTTTTCGCTGCAATAATTTCTGCAAGCGCGACCGGTGTGGCTTTGGGCGATAACGCCAACGCCGCGCACTGGGCGACGCAAGTTGGCCTTGTCGTTCTTCTCATCCATAGCCTGCGGTGGGAAGACGCGAAACACCAGGGTGCCGCAGCGGTGCGCATCGTCGCTTGCGTGGCGTGGGTCATCCAGGCCTTCGTCTGGGTCCACACCTCCGGTTCCGGTTGGATGACCTGCGCAACGAGCGCGCCAGTTCTGATCGCCTATGGCGTGGTTACCTTTTATCGCGGCACGCGGGTCCTCCGATTCATTCCGCTCGCCGCTGTGCTGGTCATTCTAACCGGCCCAGGCAATTCAACGGCCGATCGCCTCCGCAATTCTTCGGCCGGCGTGTCTGCCGTCATCGCCAGCTTCGTACTCTTTGCCGCCGGAACCGGCGCAGCTCTTTACAAGCACCGCCGGTCCCAAAAGGTAGCGGATTGACAGGACGTTCCTCGCTTGCGGCCGAAAGATTCAGAGATTAAAGTTCCGATGTGAGCACGGTAGCCGAAATCAGTGAGGCCATCGAGAAACTGGACGTGAAAGACCAGGTAAAGCTGCTGCAAGTGCTGCCGCAGCATTTGAAAATCGCGCCCGACGATCTTGCATGGACTCGACTTGCGGAAACGGCATTTGAATTCTGGAATAATCCCGAGGATGACAAATTGGTTTCGCTGCATCGACAACTCGTGGTGAAGCGTATCGGTGCTCTGCCCCCGCCTAGTTTGGCACAAGTTCTGGCAAACCTGCGGCAGCTTTTCTAGGAGCAACGCGGGGTTGAAAGGCCGCTGTCAAATGTCGAGCAATCCTCGCGTTTTTTTGCTTGCGGCATATCTCATCGCGGCGAACGTTAGCCCATGAGGGTATTACAACTGATATCCATGGCGACGATCATCCTTGCGTTCACCAGTTGCGCGACGCGCCAAAGACACGCACAGGGTGGATCAGAAATTAACGATCAATCGGCTGAACAGGGAGTTTTCGGCGGAGCCCGGGGAAGCAGCGGAGCGCCCGGAAGCAATGGGCAAGGACTTTAGGAGAAACTTCAAAATCCAAGCTCCAAAATAACCGACGCCACGTTCCGCGCCGGAAAAGGGTGCTGTCGAATCAAAGCTTCTCGAAAGGACGTTGGATGATCACGGCATTCGGCTCTAAGGATTCACTGCCAACGGATACTTTCTCTCCGATCTCGTTACACTCCTTGCGTACGTAAGCGAACGCTATATTCGATTCGGTTTTCGGTGAATGTGTCGCGCTCGTGATGTAACCCACTTCCTTGCCGGCTTTGAAGAGTTTCGTCCCTTTTGCCGGCAAGCTCGGGAGGTCTCGCGGAAGTTGAATCAGACGAAGGGCTTTTTGGACTTCGCTGTATGTTTTGATGCGCGAAATTACTTCCTGACCTATGTAACAACCTTTACTGAAACTGATCGCAATATTTTCCAGTCCCGCTTCGAGCGGGATGTTTGCTTCGTCCATGTCCGCGCCGTATCTGGGAATGCCGGCTTCGATGCGCGCGACTTCACAGGCGTCCCAACCACAGGGGCCGCCACCCGCGTCCCCGCAGATTTTAAGGAGGTTTTCAAACCATGGCTGTAATAAAAGGGCGGGCAGAAACAAATCGAATCCTAGAGGCCCAAATCGCGCACGATTCACGATGTAAACCTCGCCTTCAGAATGCGTCACCTTCACAAATCGGAACGGTTTATCCGGTAATGCTGTTGCGATTGATAAGCCACTCAGCACTTTCGCCGAGGCCGGGCCTTGAACACTCAGAACGCCATACGGCGCCGAGACATCGATCACTTGAACATCTTCGGAGATGATGTATTTCTCCAGTCGCTGCGCTACGGCGGCGGATAGACCCGGTTCAAAATCCAATAGCACTTCGTCTTCGAGCCGGTAAACATTCAGATCGGATTGCATCCGGCCTTTGGCGGTGATCAACGCGGCATAGCAACCCGCGCCGGCCGCCAGGCGGTTCACGTCATTCGTGACCTGGCCATGCAGGAACTTGACTCGATCGGCTCCGGTCACACAAAGCCGGCCGCGGAAGCTCAGATCGAGCAGCCCCGTTGACTCCGTGAGTGCTTTATATTCCCCGGAGGCAGCGCCATACCGAGCGACTACTTCCATTCCGCTTACTTCGGTGAACGTCGCACCCAGTCTTTCATGTGCCGCATGGAGCAGCAGTTCGTTCATAATTTGTCTTCTACACCAACCTTCTGCCTGTCGTCGCGTCGAAAAGGTGTGCGTCCTGCAAATTAAAGCACACTTTTGCCCGGCTTCCGTCCTCTACAATCGCTCGAGACGCACTATTTTGACGCACCACGAACGTAAAGCCCGCCGTCCGGCAATGAATGTGCTGCTCCGCTCCCAGTTGTTCCACCTTTTCAATTGCCGTCTCGATTCCGGATTGTTCACCGCCATCCGCGAACGATATGTCTTCAGGCCGAAGCCCCATCACCACCTGTTTGCCAATCGCATTGCGAACTCCCGCAGCCTTTCCATCCGGCAATTTGATCAACATCGTCTCCTTGTCCGCCGTCTCTTTCGTTTCCGCTCGAAACACAACACCGTCGCCGTTTGCCACGAGTTCACCTGGAAAGAGATTCATGCCTGGTGCTCCTAAAAATCCGGCGACGAACAGGTCGGCGGGCTCTCGATAAATCGTCATCGGTTCAGCCATCTGCCGAAGCTGCCCTTCATTCATTACCGCCAGACGCTCTCCGAGAGACATCGCGTCAATTTGGTCGTGCGTCACATAGATCATCGTTATTCCGAGAATTCGCTGAATGCGCGACAGTTCGATCCGCATTCGCGCCCGCAACGGCCCATCCAGATTCGACAACGGTTCGTCCAGGAGCAAAACCCGCGGTCGTAACACGATCGCGCGCGCGAGGGCCACGCGCTGCCGCTGGCCGCCGGAAATTTCGCTGGGCTTGCGGTCGACACAATCTGCAAGCCCCAGCGTCGCGACCGTTTCGTCGAGGCGAGAAGTTATTTCACCCTTCGAGAATTTTCGGGCCCTCAATCCGAATGCGATGTTTTCGCCCGCGGTCATATGCGGATAAAGCGCGAGATTCTGAAACACCATTGCCACTTCACGATCTTTGGCGGGAACGTTCGTGACATCTTTTCCGTCGATTCGAATTATCCCGGCAGTGGGGCGGTCAAGTCCGGCAATGAGTCTCAGCGTCGTCGTTTTACCGCAGCCGGAAGGACCGGCCACCACGACCAGTTCCTTGTCTTTCACCTCAAAGGCAAGCTCGCGCACCGCATGCACTTCCCCGCGAGCAGTGGGGAAGGTTTTGCTCAAGCCATTGACTATGATGCCAGCCACGCGAACAGTTTGGAAAAGAAAGCTGCCAAAAGTCGATGCGGATTGGCGTTCTGAAATGTAGCAGCCGACTTGTCCTCCGCAGCCTTGCGTGAGGCTGACTCGGTCTACTTGACACCTGACACTTGGCACCTTTCAACCACAGCCTCGTCACCCCGGCTGCTACAAGACATTCTAAATCCCGTTGCGCCAACGTTTCATTCCCCGCATCATGAAACCGCGATGGCAACATCGCACACTCACATTTATGAATTTGGACTCGCTTTATTCTGAACTGCAATTGAAAACGAAGGCCAAGCTGGCGCTGATCGTTCTCGATGGCCTTGGAGATCTCGCCACTCGGGAGCAAGGTTACGTGACGCCGCTGGAAGCCGCGCGGACTCCCAATCTCGACGCGCTGGCGAAAGATTCCGCCCAGGGCCGCATGATCCCAGTCGCTCCCGGCATCACTCCCGGCAGCGGGCCCGGGCACCTTGGATTATTCGGCTACGATCCCCTGGAATTTCAGGTCGGCCGCGGTGTCATTGAAGCCCTTGGCCTTGGGGTGGAATTGAAGGCGGGCGACGTCGCCGCGCGCGCGAATTTTTGCACTCTGGATGAAAATGGAATCGTGACCGACCGGCGCGCGGGACGAATCGACACCTCTGTTTGCGAAGAACTTTGCGCGTTGTTATCGGAAAAAGTGAAAAAGATCGGAGACGCGCAGGTAATCATTAAGCCTGGAAAAGGGCATCGCTTTGTTGTGGTTTTTCGTGGCAAAGGTCTCGAAGGTCCTCTCACTGACGCTGACCCCCATCGGGAATGTTCAGCGATCCCGAAAGTTACCGCCGTCAATACAAAATCGGCGAAGGCGAAGAAGACCGTGAAACTCGTGCAGGATTTTTACAAGGCAGCGCTGCCGGTGATCGCGAAGCGCAAACCGGCGAACGGATTTCTAATGCGGGGCATCGCGCATCAGCCTGACATTCCATGTTTCGAAGACCGGTATGGATTGCGCGCCGGTTGCATCGCCGTTTACCCGATGTACAAAGGCCTGGCGCAATTGGTCGGCATGCCGAAGCTGGAAGGGCCGCAAACAATCGCCGAGCAGTTCGAACGTTATTTGGCGGAATACGACAATTTCGATTATTTCTTTATCCATTACAAATACACCGATATGTACGGCGAAGATGGAAATTTTCCTGCTAAACGAAAAGCCATCGAAGATTTCGACGCCGCGCTGCCAATCCTGCTAAAGAAAAAGCCCGATGTGATAGCGATCACAGGCGATCATTCGACGCCGTGCGTGGTGAAGGGACATTCATGGCACCCGCAACCGGTGTTGCTGCACTCGGCGCTCTCGGGCTCCGATAAACTCGATCGATTCAGCGAAACCGGCGCAAATGCTGGGTCCCTTGGCGTATTCGAATCGAAATACCTGATCCGTCTGATGCAGGCGAACGCGTTGATGTTCGATAAGTTCGGGGCGTAGCAATCATGGCACGCCTTGTTTTCGACATAGAAACTTCGGCTTTGCCTATCGATCAGTTCGATGAGGCGCAGCAGGAATACCTGTTTCGAGAATGCGGCAAATTGCAGGATGAGCAGGCGCGCAACACCCGTCGCGCTGAGATCACGCAAATGTGCAGTTTGTGGCCGTTTACCTCGCAGGTCGTCTGCGTCGCCATGCTCAATGCAGACACTTCGCGCGGGCAGGTATTGTTTACGGCAGACGACTTCGAGGAAGAAGGCGAGGAAGCGGGCCCGGTAGAGTTCGTTCCTTGCGTGGATGAGGTCGAACTGCTGACCGCATTTTGGGACGTGGCGCGGCATTATGAGACCATCGTCACGTTCAACGGGCGCGGATTCGACGTGCCCTTCATGTACTTGCGCTCCGCCCTTCTCAATGTGCCAATCACGCGCAAGGATTGGCTCGGCTATCGCTACCAAACCGAACCGCACTGTGACCTGGCCGAGCAATTAACTTTTTATGGCGTGAGTGGCCGCGATGGCGCGGCGCGCCGGTTCAACCTGGATTTTTACTGCAAGGCCTTCGGAATCGAGTCGCCAAAAGCGCATGGCATTACAGGCATGGATGTCGGAACGCTCCTCGCCGAAGGCCGATTTCGGGAGATCGCCGAATATTGTTTGCGCGACGTCAAAGCCACCGTGCTGCTTTACCAGATCTGGCGGGACCGGCTCGCGGGAATCAAGTGAGTGCGGAGTGCGGAGTGCGAAGTGAGGAGCGAGTACTCGTCTGTTTTGCAGTTAAAGAAGAAGCCAACCCGTTCCGTAAAGCACTCGGTTCTTCGACTCAGGTGCGCGTCCTCGTCACTGGCATGGGTGAGCGGAACACGCGTATCGCTTTTGAGCATGCAATTTCAACCAGTAAACCTGATCTCGTTTTAACATGCGGATTTGCTGGCGGACTTCGGCCGGGATTACCGGCTGGAACGGTTCTGTATCAATGCGCCGGTGAGCCCGAAATTGCCACTCGACTCGAACAAGCCGGGGCGAAACTCGGAAAGTTCACTTTTTCCGCGGCAGTGGCCACGACTGTCGCCGAGAAACGGACCTTATGGGACAATTCCAAAGCAGATGCTGTGGAAATGGAATCGCATGTGATCCAATCGATCTGCAAAGATAAAAACATTCCGTGCGCAACTGTCCGAGTAATTCTGGATTCTGCAGAAGAGGACTTGCCGCTGAACTTTAATGAGTTGATGACCAGTGATCAGAAGCTCAGTTTTCCGAAACTCGTTTTCACAGTGCTGCGATCACCCGGAAAAATCGGTGCCCTTTTAAAGCTGCAAAAACAAAGCCGCGCGGCGGCGACGGAACTTTCAGTGGTTTTACTGAGGTTTGGTCGAATCGGTTGACACCTCCATCAAGTGCTGACATATTTGTCAGCATGAAGGCCATCACAAAGCGGCAATTGGTTCGAAAACCGAGCGTGGTTTCTGCTTTAAAACCGGGAGAATCACTCGCGATACATGACGGTGATTCTGAATTGATTGTCACGAGAAAGACGGAGCAACGATTAACTCCGCAACAGATCGAAACAGAGCTTCAGAGGATTTTCAAGGGGGCGCCCGCCCTCGATTGTCAGGCAATTCTCGATGATCTTCGGGAATGAAAGTTTATCCGGACACATCCTTTCTTGTTTCCTGGCTCTACTCTCCTGATTTGCTTCATTCAAAGGCCCGCAGTTGGTTTGCTTCACACTCGACCGAGGAGTGGATGATAAGCCCTTGGAGCGAGTTCGAGACCATCAACAGTCTGCGCCAACTCTGCGTTCGATCTCGCGGTCCGCGCCCCTCTCAAATCGAGGCCGTGCGCAGGCTTTTCAGGCATTTATTTCATGCCGGGCCGTTAAAGCGGCAATCCGTCGATTGGTTCGATGCAATCACGGATTGTCAGCAAATAAGCGCGGCATTTGGAACGCGACAAAAATGTCGGGCTGCCGATGTCTTGCACGTTGCGTTGCTGGAACAAATCAATCCTGATCTATTTGTGTCCGGAGATCAGGATCAGGTCGCATTGGCTACGGCACGGGGATTTAATGCGGTCTTGTTTCAGTAAGCTAAAGCACTCGCTTATTGCGCGTAAGCTTATGACCTCTTGGCTGGTATATTTTCCACAGTTACGGGCTTTTTCTTCGCGTGCTCGCTGTAACTGATCAGTCCGGCGCCGATCACGATGAGCGCCACGCCCGCCCAGCGCACGGCCGTCGGATGTTCGCCGAGGAACCACATGGCGGCAATTGTGGCAAACACGAAGCTCAACCCGGTCATCGGCCAGAGAAAGCTGATGTCGCTCTCGTTCATCAGGATCAACAGCGACGCGAAGAATAACGCTTCAAAAAATACGCCCAGTAGAATTTGAGGATTGGTAACGCCGGCTTTTATCAATCGGGCGACTTCAGCGACGCTGACGTGTTTGACTTCGCCGATCGTGTTCATGCCCTTTTTCAGCAGCACGATCCCGGCGCTTTCGCACAATAAGCCAATCAGCAAAATCGAGAGAACTTTGACCATGATTACAAATCCTGATACCGAATTAATTGAATTCCCAGATTCTCAACCTGTTCGCGGACGCGAGGGCTGATCAGGGCATCGAATTCGTTTTTAAACTCGTCAAGCGAGGGGTGCGAGTAAAGCTCCGAATCGCCGTTCGGCAACACCGGCAACAGCCGCGACACGTAAGCTTCATCCACGCGCGCGTTTTGGAGCAGCCCAAATACATGCGCGGTATGGCGAATTTGTTTTCGCGTTAGTGCGGACCGCGCCCGGGCGCTCAGAATGTGATAAACGACGCAATGAAAGAGGCGATATATCAATTGCCCGGACGCCAGGCGCATATTCAACCAGAACGGATCAAACGTCAGGCGCAGGCGCTCGATGCCGAGCATCTCCGCATCTTCCATCAGAATTCCGAAAACGGTTGGATGCAGATGGAGATGAAGATGTCCGTTCACGTGGTCTAATGGCAACCCAGTCGCTTTGAATCGCTTAAACTGTTCGTGGATTTCCGCCCGCAACTGCTCTCGCAATTCACGACGGAAGAAATAGTCGAAGCCCGCCGCGCCGGGACTGTCCGTGAATTCGCTCCGGGCATTTACGAGACCCGGGATTTGTGCGGGTGGTAATGCCGAGCGCCCGCACAACAACGCCAAATGCAATCCCACGCCGAGTCGAGGGTTTTGCTTTGCGAGGGTGACCGCTTCGTCACATCCGCTTTCATTCACCATCAGGCTGGCCGTGGTGAGAATGCCATCGCGATGCGCGCGAATCACCGCTGCGTTGATTGATGTGGTCCGGCCGAAATCGTCGGCGTTTACGATCAGACGACGGACGAGCCTCCGTGGCGTCGGCTCCGAAACGGGAACGGTGGGTGCTGAACTGGAGTATTCAGTATTCAGTGTTCAGTATTCAGTTAGAAAGCGATCCCGATGCAATCGGGACACTCCAAACGCCGCGCAAAAATTCGACAATTGTAGCTGTTGCGCGCTAGCGTTTGGAGTGCGCGGTTTTCCCGCGCTTTCACGTTGTTAGGGTTGCACTGTCCCATACGCGAGCGAGCCCGCGCCCAGTGATAGTTTTCCCCAGGCTTTCAGGATCAGAAAGAGCTTTTGTCCCTTGTTCAGCCGCGTGGGATTCGGATCCATCACCTGGAAGCCGTTGCGTTCAAGCTTTCTCAGCAGATTCCAGTAAACCAGGGCCATCAGTTCAGCCGCAATCATTGACTTGCGATCGACCGGCGCGAGCGCGGCCCGCGCGGCCGCATAGAATTGTTTCCCTCGCGCGGCGAAACTCTGCGCCAATTGAAAAAATTCCGGCGTGTATCTGTGTTCCAGGATGTCTTCGGGCTTCACCTTGAAACGCCTCAACTCGGCCTGCGGCAGATAAATTCTGCCCCGATCGGCATCGGATCCGACATCCCGCAAAATGTTGGTGAACTGTAACGCCTTCCCGAGTTGAATCGCATACTCTTTGCAACGCGGATCTTTGTAGCCGAAGATTTCGATGCTTAGCAAGCCGACGACCGACGCTACTCGGTAGCAATAAAGTTCCAGCTCCTCGTACGTTTCATACCGTTTGATATCGAGGTCCATTTCGACGCCGGTGATCAGCGCATCAAAGTATTCAAATGGAAGCTGATACTTCCGTATGACGGGCTGCAACTCGCGGTTGACCACGAACTGAGGTGCTGCGGTGTCGCATGCCCTCCGAACGTCTTCTCGCCATTGGCGCAATGTTTCGCGCCGCTTTTGTTCCGGCACGGTTTCATCATCCGCCACATCATCCACTTCCCGGCAAAATGCATACAGCGCGGCCATGCCGTCCCGTTTGGCGCGCGGGAGGAGCCGAAACCCGAGCGCGAGGTTCGAGCCGCTTCTTTGAGTGATGGCCTGCGCCTGTTGCATGGCTACGGTGGGTCGTCCGGCAACGCTTCAGTTCGGATCGGCGGCAATCCGCCGGTTTCTGCGAGTGTCGGATTACGCCGGCGGTGCCTGCGTTTGCGCCGGCGACGTTTGTCAGACCGGGAATCGGAATCCGGATCGTTCTGCCTGGCGGGTCGATTGGCATTTTGCAGATATCGGCCGGCGCCGGTCGCGCGTTTTCGGATGAAAACAGCCCAAAGCACAGCGAGCACGGTTACGAGGCCGGCTGCTCCGAGCACCATGGCTATTTCATGCTGTGACGGCCAAAGATCTTTCCACCAATCCATGTCTTTCCACAAATCGTCCGGAGATGTGGCGGCGGCCAGAGCGCCTCTCATGAGGAAGTCTTGTCCCTCGTCGCCGCGGCCACAAATTCCTCCGTTTCTCCTTCCACATTGATGTTCAACCGTTGCATGCGATAACGCAAGGCATGGCGGCTTAGTTTCATTTGTTCCGCTGTGCGAGTCAGGCTGAAGTGGTTTTGTTCGAGAATGGAATTAATGAGCTGCCGTTCGAAGTTGGCCATCATTTCGTCGAGTGAATCTCCGGCTGGCCGCTCAAAGCCGGTTTTGTGCAATTGCGATTCGAGACGAAAATCAGGCAGGCTTTCCGGCTCGATTTCACGCGATGTCTCCAGGATGAGCGCCCGCTCGATGACGTTCCGGAGTTCGCGCACGTTCCCGGGCCAATGATGCGCCATGAGTTTCTGGCGCGCGGCGCGTGAAATGCCGCGCGTCACTTTGTTCATGGAAATCCCGAAGGACTTCAGGAAATGGTCGGCCAGCAGCAAAACGTCGTCGCCCCGCTCTCGCAACGGGGCAAGGCGGATTTGCACCACATTTAACCGATGGAAAAGGTCTTCGCGAAAGTGGTCATCGCGGATGGCCTGGACGATGTCCCGGTTGGTGGCGGCGAACAGCCGCACATTAACCCGCAATTCCTGCGTTCCGCCGACGCGCGTGAAACTGCCGTCCTCCAGAAACCGCAGCAGCTTCGCTTGCAGCGGCTTGCTCATGTCCGCAATTTCATCCAGAAAGAGGCTGCCGCCATTGGCTTCCTCGACCCGGCCGGGCTTTTGTTTTAGCGCGCCGGTAAACGCGCCTTTCTCGTGCCCGAACAATTCGCTTTCCAACAGCGTTTCGGGAATAGCGGCGCAATTGATGCGCACGTAACTGTTCTTCCGCCGGTTGCTCAGGCTGTGCAGCGCTCCGGCGACCAGCTCCTTCCCCGTTCCGCTTTCTCCGAGCACCAGCACGCGCGCGTCGCTCGCGGCGACGGTCTGGATAAGCTGCCGGGTATCGCGGATTTTCGGCGACTCACCTACGATTTGTTCAAGGGTGTAATTCTCGCCGGCGCGCAAGCGCAGCGCCGCGTTTTGTTGCAGGAGCCGATAGCGTTCCGCGCAGCGGGAAACCGCGTGGAGTAATTCCTCCGGCGCAAAAGGCTTCGCCAGATAATCGTTGGCGCCCGATTTGATCGCCTGCACCGCGAGCTTCGGCGTGGCGTAGGCGGTGATCATGAGCAGCGGCAGGTCCGGCCATTGCGCGCGCGCCCTGGCGAGAAAATCGTATCCGCTCATCCCCCCCAGGCGCGCATCGGTGATCACCATCAGGTACTCTTCATTTGCCAGCAGGGCCAGGCCTTCCTCAGCAGACTCGATCGGCCGGGCTTCATACCCTTCGTCCGAAAGCAGCGTCTTGAGAGAGAGCCGCATATTCTTCTCATCATCGATGACAAGAACTGGCGGAAGTGAGGAGTTCATTTTCGAATCGGCCTTTCGAGTCTAATCAGGGTTCGTGCCGGGAAGGTTATAGTAAAACAGGCGCCCTTTCCAAGCTCCGATTCAAGCCGCACGACACCCCCATAAAGCTCGACGTTATGTTTGACCGTCGCGAGACCCAGTCCGGTTCCCTTCTGTTTGGTGGTGAAATAGGATTCAAATACCTTCTCAAGTTTTTCCGGGGCAATGCCTGGTCCATCGTCGGTGATGACAATCTCGGTCGAGTAATCTCTCAGGCAACGGGCGCGGACCGAGACATTCCCGCAGGAGCCATTGAACGCCTCCCGGGCGTTTTGCAACAGGTTCAACACGGCCTCGGAAAGGTGCTTCCGATGCATCAGTAGCGGCGGAAACTTCTCATCGTAATCCCGATGCACTTCGATCTTCGACACCACCGCCGGAGGAAATACCTGCGCAATCGCGCGATCCAATTCCTCGGGCAGATCGAGTTTCTCGACACGTCCCTCGCTCAGTTGCGCGTAACCCATCACCTGCGTGATGATCAAATCGGACCGCTCGACCTCTTCTTCGATGATTTTGATCTGTTCGGCATTGGCCTTGTTCGCGCCCAAAGCTCGTTTGAGGGTGTATGCGGCGTTGTTGATGATGGCCAGCGGGTTTTTCAGTTGATGGGCGAACTCGGCCGCTAAACGCCCGGCTGATTGTAATTGCGCTTCTCGCACCGCGAATTCCCGAGTCTCTTCTTCGATTACGCGCTGGCGCATCAGCAGAACCTGAATCGCGTAACAGCACACCGTCATCAAGACCAACAACAGAACGCGCAAAGCCAGCAATTCGCCTGGACGGTCGGAAACTTCCATGAGATTGCGCGCGCTTTCATCCATGGTGTCGAGAATCGCCGTGTTGAGCACGCAGGCGGTCGCGAAATAAGCACACAATGTCAGGTTCAACATCAACTGCGAGGTGGCGCGCGGCACACTGATGGCTCCGCGAACGATCATCGCGAGGAAAACCCAATACAGCACACTGTCGGGACCGCCGGTCACCAGCGTGAGGACGGCCACGAAAATGCCGTCCACCAGGCTCATGATCAACACACCCCATTCGACCAGCAGCAACGGCGCCCGGCGCAGATTCAGCAGCAGCGCGGCGACCGCGATATTGATAATGATATAGATCGCGAGGATGTATTGCGTGGATTCGACCGCGATCTCCAACGAACTGAGCACGTGATTGATCCAGGAGGCGGAAAAAAAGAAAGAGTACAGCAGCATGGCGATCACGGCTGCTTTCAATGGAAGAATCAAGTGCACCTCCATGACCGTGATGCGCTGGATCAGTTGCGCCTCAGCCGGGGCTGGTACACGCAAGGCCGAAACGAGCTGCCCAAGATAGCCCCCCAGCCGCCGAGGAATGATCCTCCGCAGACCCGCTTCCACTCGGGACCAGAGCCTGCTTCTCATACGCGCGATGCCAACATTTCCGGGCATTAACACTTCCAATGTGCCAGTAACCGCCGCCAACTTCAACGCCTAGGTGGGTGCGTCGCTTTCTCAGACTAGTCAGACTGGTCCGACCAGTCCGACCTGTCAGACGAGATCCCGTCCGCCCACCTGCAAAACCCGCTCCGCGATCTTCTCCACCGGCCAAAGCCGGCCAATCCCCTCATATCCGCACGAGAGCAACCCTTCATCCGGCCCCACCATCTCCGCCCCGCGACCTTTCAGCACCTTTACATTTTCCTGCGTCGCCGGATGCATCCACATTTTCCCGTTCATCGCCGGCGCGATCACCAGTTTCGCATTCGGATTCAACGCCAGCGCGATGCACGTCAACGCGTCGTCCGCGATGCCGTGGGCGAGTTTAGCCACCACATTTGCTGTCGCGGGAGCGATCAGCAACATTGCCGTCTCATCCGCCAAACGAATGTGCGACGGTTTCCAGCCCTCTTCTTCATCGTACAAATCGGTGATGACCGGATTCCGCGACAATGTCTTAAATGGCAAAGGGGTGATGAACCGGAGCGCGTCCGCAGTCATGACCACATGCACATCGCATCCTTGTTTTGTGAGCAGGCTGGCCAGGTCCGCGGCCTTGTGCGCCGCAATAGACCCCGTCACCCCAAGAACAATATGCTTGCTAGCCATAACAGGCTAAAACTCCGGCGGCTGCACCCGCCGCGTTTGCATCTGTTCCGCCTCAAGAATTGCCTGTATCCGGCGGAGGTCCTCTTTGATCGACGTGCTGATCAAGAGGTAATCAAAATTTTTCCATTGAGCGATTTCCTGTTTGGCCACGCTCAACCGCTTCTGGATGGCCCCTTCGGTATCGGTTCCCCGACGACGCAGCCGCTCTTCGAGCACCGAGAGGGAGGGTGGCGTCAGAAAAACGGTGACCAGCGCTCGCTTGAGTTCCGGATCCTCCTCCGCTCGCTCGCGAATCGTCGCCGCGCCCTGCACATCGACGTTCAACAACACATCCTTGCCCTGGCGCAGTTTGCCCAGCACTTCGGATTTCAACGTTCCATAGCTGTTGCCGTAAACCGTGGCGTGCTCGAGGAAGTTGCCGGCCTGCACGCGTTTCAAGAAAGAGCCGGCATCCAGAAAATAATAATCTACGCCGTCATGCTCGCCTTCGCGCGGCAATCGGGTGGTGCAGGTGACGGCGCGCGCCATGCGCGGTTGCGCGGCGAGCAGTTGCTGGCAGATGGTGGTTTTGCCGCCGCCCGACGGGGCGGAAATCAGCACCAGCAATGGATTGGTCACAGGCATCGTTGTTCGGGCCGCACTCTCGGGTTTAGACTGTTCCACGCGCGCAAGCATTACTCAACATTCTGTGCCTGTTCCCGGAATTTTTCCAACTCTGCTTTTAACGTCACCACTTCCCGCGAGATCAGGCTGTCGTTTGCCTTCGATCCGATAGTATTAACCTCCCGATTCATTTCCTGCGCCAGAAAATCCAGCATGCGTCCGACCGGTTCCCTCGACCCGTAACAATCATCAAATTGCTTGAAATGACTTTGCAACCGCGTCAATTCTTCGGAAATGTCCGACCGATCGGCAAAATACACAATTTCTTTCAGCAAACGCTCATCATCGGCGCCCGGCGCATCCAGCCCGGCTGATTTGATCCGCTCGACCAATTGCTTGCGATATCGCTCGGCGACTCCCGGCGCATTTTTCTGAATGCGGGCCGCGGCTTTCCGCATCATGGCGATCCGCTGCGCCAGGTCCTGCCGCAAATGTTCGCCTTCCCGTTGCCGCATTTTGACCATGCCTTCGAGCGCTGTCTTCAGCGCCTTTTCCACCGCCGGCCAGAAATCCTCTTCCTCGGCGATTTGTTCGTCCGTTTGAAACACGCCGGGCGCGCGCGCCAGGTGGTCGAGCGTCACGGGTCCGGGAAGTTGAAGTTGTTTCGCCAGCCGTGTCAGTTCTCTCGCGTAAGCTTTCGCCAGCGGGATATTCAAATGCATTTTGGCCGATAGCCGGTTCGCGCCCGAGTGCAATCCCACGCGGACCGTTAATCGCCCCCGAGCGATGTAACGATTGATCGTGTCCCGAATTTGCGCCTCGAGCATCTCCATTTCGCGCGGAAGATTGACGGAGATTTCGCTCTGCTTCCGGTTAACCGAACTCAGCTCGACAGTGATCTTGAAGCCATCCTGCGAGGCGTCACCGCGGCCATATCCGGTCATTGATTTCATCCGCTGGTTAATATGAAAGACGCCCTAACTGAACGCGAACAAATTTTCCCACAACGACCGGGGCGCGGGCGGCTCGCCCGCAGCATGCTCCAATGCCGGAGCCTGGTCGGTAAGTTTTCAAGCCGTTTCAGGCGTGTCCGGGCTGCTGCGCCCGAGCCGGGCGCGCTCCGTTCCGTTTCGCCACACCGGACCCCTGACACTTGTCACTTTCCGGTCACACCGGCATCTGCAACCCCACCTTCGCCGCCGCTTGCGACACATCCTTATCGCCGCGCCCGGACAGATTCACAATCACCAACTCATCCTTTTTCATCTTCGGCGCGCGCGCGATCACTTCCGCCACCGCATGCGCCGATTCCAACGCCGGGATAATTCCCTCCAACCGCGCCAGCTTCATAAACGCCTCCAGCGCCTTGTCATCCGTCGCGTACGTATATTCCACGCGATTCTGATCCCGCAACCACGCATGCTCCGGCCCAACCGCCGCATAATCCAATCCGGCCGAAACACTGTGCGTCAATTGCACCTGACCATCTTCGTCCTGCAACAGATAAGAGCGCGTCCCTTGCAGCACTCCGAGCGACCCGCCCTGAAACCGCGCCGCATGTTTTCCGGCCTCGATCCCTTCGCCGCCCGCTTCCACGCCCACCATCCGGACATTTTTATCCTGGAGAAAAGGATAGAACAAACCTATCGCGTTCGATCCACCGCCGACGCACGCGATCAAACAATCGGGCAATCGCTTCTCCTTCTCCTGAATCTGACGTCGCGCCTCATCCCCGATGATACGATGAAAATTCCTTACCATCACCGGGTACGGATGCGCGCCATACGCCGTTCCCAGGATGTAATGTGTCGTGCGAACATTCGTGACCCAATCGCGCATCGCTTCATTGATCGCTTCTTTCAATGTCTTTTGACCGGCCTTAACCGGCACGACCTCGGCGCCCAACATTTTCATCCGGAAAACATTGAGAGATTGCCGTTCGCAATCGACCGCTCCCATGTAGATCACGCATTTGAATCCGAACATCGCGGCGACCGTGGCCGTGGCGACGCCGTGCTGACCCGCGCCGGTTTCGGCGATGATTCGCGTCTTGCCCATCCGTTTGGCGAGCAACACCTGGCCGATGCAATTGTTGATCTTGTGCGCGCCGGTGTGGAGCAGGTCCTCGCGCTTGAGATAAATTTTCGCGCCGCCGAGCTCGCGCGTGAGCCGTTCGGCGAAATAGAGCGGTGTGGGCCGGCCGCAGAATTCCTTGAGATAATATTGGAACTCGCGCTGAAATTCCGGGTCTTTCTGGCAGCGCTCGTATTCGTCCTCGAGCTCCTGCAACGGATGCATGAGCGTCTCCGGCACAAACCTTCCGCCATACGGCCCAAAATGCCCCTGCGCATCGGGGACGCTCTGTTCTTCAACTGCGTTCATCCCACCACGATAGCCGGTCATGGAGAAGAGGTCGAGTCGGGAAGGCTGCCCGGGGTGTAACTAACGTCGTGATTAATAGTGGAAGATTTACGCCGGGTAGGGCGGACGGTCCTCTGCCCGCCGCCGTCATGCTAACTGAAACTGCCAGTCGGTGGGCCGCAGATCCCCTCTCATTAATACCCACATTTATGTGGGTGGTCGCTGCACCAAGCAACCTGAACTGTTTTAACAGTTTCTCGCGAACGGGTGCGGGCTCTTTCAGTCGCATCCGACTAGTTGAGGTTAGGGTACTCGCAGAAAAATGGAAAACTTAACAGGAGAACGCGGAGAGAACGGAGGGCGAGTTCCCTCTTCTTTGCATTCGCCATCCCCGCCCAATCCTGTTTCCATTCAGGTATGAAGGCGAAGATCCGAACGGCCGTTTGGATAGCCCCGTTGTGCATTCTGGTCGGAATCGCAGGCCGGTCACTATTCGGAGGTGCGACGGTTGACGTAGAACCAAACACCATCTCTGTCGGCGCACTGAAACAATCTCTGCCCAGCGACGAACAAAAAAGGAATGAATATCTGGCTCAGACGTTTTTCAAGCAAGAGCACAAGTTCGAGTCATATACGGTAAGGAATTGGAAGAGCAACTTCACTGCGTTTGCGTCGGTATTGTCCAAAAAGGCACAGGATCAAAACCTGGATTCGGCATCCCTCCGCAGCGTTCTGGACCTGATCCTTAAAGACGCCGCAGACAGAATTGCCTACCTCCCAATCGGCGCGTACGAGAGCAAATTGAACGGAACGCCGGTGTGGATTGTTGTCGTGATGATATTGTCGATCATGGCCTTCGTTGTGCATCACGCGCCGCTCGCCCGCTTTGTTTCAGATCCAGTTTCGGCGGGACATTAGAATTCGCGCCCTTTTGGCGTTATTTCGCGGTTCAACACGCTTCTGCGCTTCCGCTTGCTTTCCATTCGCCATCCACGCCCGATCCTGCTTCCATAGTGGCGTGAAGCGTCGGAGTCCAAGGATTGCATTTACCCTTGCATTTATCGTCGCGGTCGTCACACCGAGCGCCCTGATTGCTGGCCCACCGCGTCGCGCTAAAAATCCCTACGAGCACTACCTGCCGCAAAGTCCCCCCGAGGAAACGAACCGTGTCCACTTCACCCAAGGATATTCCATCGTCAAACCAACTGGCTGGGAAGTACAAATCATCCGAATTGAAAGCTGGATGAAGGACGATGTGGCGGATCAGGTCACCCTTAGAGGGCAAGTGGCAGATGATTACCCGCCGCGCATCACAATTCAGCACCTGGGACCGGGCGAATATACGCTCTACAAAGGTTGGTTGGAATCGACGAATCGGCTTCGGCTGAACGAGCCGTGGACGCACACCCAATTTCAGGGAAAGCCGGCGCTCACCCATTTTTCGCCCGGATACGGAAAGCGTCGGGCGACAGGCAACTGGCTGGAAAAACATTACGAGCCATGGCTCAGCTATCAACTATTCTGCGAGCGCGACGGCAACGGATTTATTCTGGATTTTGACGTGCGCAACGCCGACAAAGATAAACCCTATTATACTGAGCTTCCGCCGATCATTTCGCAGTATCTCGGCACCTTTCGTTTTGAGAAACCTAAGCCATGATCCCGGTTTGGACTGCACGGTTAAACAGTTGGCCGTCCCCGTCCAATCCTGCTTCCATAGCGGCATGAAGGCGGTCCGAGGAGTTGAGAGTCTTTGGTTGAGGGTTGAGGGCCGGAACCGGCGCTGGCTGCTCGTGGCAATTCCCATCCTTCTTGCGCTTTGCGTCTGGCTGTTCAGCCCTGCGTCTCGGCGTCCAGTTCATCCTTCCGTCTCGGTCGCGTTCGCAGGGTTCACGAATTCGGGCACATTCGTTGAAGCGTTGTTTTCGCTGACCAACCCGCCGGCTTTGAGCATGAGCCTGCAATCGGTTCATGCTCTGGGGGCGAAGGCAGGTTCGGTGCCCGTAGAACTCGGCAATTTCTCTTACGGCAGGAAGGAACCGTGGGGTCTCACGTACGCTATTAGCGTCGGCAAAACCAATGAGCCTTTGGAAGTCGTGTTGCGCTTTCAGGAACTAGCCTCTGGACCAACCAGAGCCATTGAGCGAGTGCGGGAGATTTTTGGTGACCTTACGCACAAGCCTCAGGCCTTTTTCACTGGCCCTGTGTTCTTCGTCACCAATCAAATCCCCGCGCGACCTGCGCGATGAATATCGAAAGGGTGTCAGTACGTGAGAATGTCATATTTCCCGGAGCGATTAGAATTAGAATTAGAAGTTTGGAGCTTCCCTGGTGCTTGATGTTTGGAGTTTAGTGTTTTGCTTTCCGCCCAATTCTGCTTCCATTCGCTCACACTCCTGAGGAGCGAAATCCAAATCTATGAAAATATTGATGATCGTTCTCGGTTCGCTGGCCGGGGCGTACACTGTCGCTCAGTTTCTGCACTTGCTTGCAGTATTTGGAGGCAGGTCCACCATTGCGGGGATTGGAATTGTTGCGCTTGGGCTGGCTGCGACGATTGCCTGCTTCAAGAAGGCGTTCAAGCGTGAGCGTCGCCAGCGCCGACATCAGTGACCCCGCCCGTCGCGAATAAAATGAAAACCTTAAGGCATATCACAGGCGTCCTGTTTGGCGAGTGTCGTAGTCGTCGTTGCCTTAGGTGCCATCCTCTCGGTGTCCGATCGCGGTCGAGACATTCCGCTTTGGGGCGCAGCTATCTTCTGCGGCGTTTTAGGAGTTCTTCCCCTAGTGGGCGCTTATTTTCTACTGCGTCCGACCGTATTTGCGCCGACTCAGCCGTGCCCAAGCTGCGGGGGAACAAAACGGCAGGATGTTGTGGCGCTGAAAGGCGTGAACAACATTTGGATCATGCATTTTGGCGGCGTCCTTGTCCTCGCTTTGGGGCGCGAGCCGGCAGAGCCAGTTCAAATGCACCGATTGCGACACGCGCTACGCCGCTCAGACGAGAGGAGCACGAATTGCGGGTCTTATCTTTTGGGTGTTCCTTGGCGTCATTATCCTCGGTGTCATAGCTGGTATCCTCGCCGGACCGAACGACTGAATCGTTATCCCGGCTGTACGCCAGCTCGAAGTTTTTCGGCGCGTCCGACATCCTCTTGTAGCTGCTTCGATACGCGAAGAGGCGGTTCATTATCGTTCGATAAACCAGGCCCGGGTGAGATAGTTCTCAATCGCACTTCAATCTCTCTCGGGAGTTGAATGATACGGTTCAGGACTTGTGCGGCCTTTTTGGAATCTCCAGCCTTCAGTAAATCCTGGACGCATTTCAGGCCGTAGGTCGCTACTGATTCATACGATGAACTGTAAAGCGGTCCGAGTCTGACCATCTCCAGCGTTTGAGCATACGCATCTTCATTGTAACCCGCAGCGGCGTAAATCCTGACAGCGATCTTGCGGATCACCGGGTTCATCGAGTCATGCGCCATCGCTTTTCTAATATTCCTCATTGCCGCATGCACCTGATTCGTGTCCGAAAGGTGCAATCCCTCTCGCGTTTGCAACCATGACAGGTCGGCCCGCGTATCCGCCTGGAACGGAAAATATCGCAGGGCACTCTGGTAATATCCAAGCGCTTTATCGACATCTCCCGCTCTGAATGCCACCGGCGCCAATGCCGCGTAATGAATCCCGAGCGCGAGAACAGGGCTGACAAGAATTAGGACAATTGCAGTGGCAAGAGTCGAGATGCTTCCAACTTTCGAAAGTTGCTTCAACCATTTGAAGGAAGTCCCTTGGGTGTCAGACGCTTGCTGCGAGTTTTTGTCGTTCAGGTTTTGCCAACCGGCCAGAACCGCGATCGTCGTGAAAAATATCGCGCTTTCGGAAAGGTCAAAATCGATGAGGCTGTGGAGCAGAATTCCGACGCCAGCGATCCCAAGCAGAAAGTCGGATCGTTCGCGGCGATGTTTCCACGTCTTCACCCAGGCCCAGAGAAAGCCGATCCAAAATGCTGAGTATAACAACAACCCCGGAAACCCGGTTTCCACGAAAATCTCCAACGGCTCGGAGTGCACGTTCTTTGATCGGTAAAACGTGCTTTGATACGCTCGAAATGCGTCCGACCAGCCGCCTCCACCAAAACCTGTGATTGGTCTGGCAACACCCATTCGCACCGCATCCTTGTAGTACGCCGATCTAAGGAGCCATGTGGTTTCATGCACACTGACTTTTTGCGCTCTCCGCAAGAGATCGAGATCGCCGTTTGCTGTGGGAGAAAAGAGGGGAATCGTTCCGGCGATCAGAATCAGAACGGTTAAGGCCAACCACGGCATGGTCGTACGGTGAGGCGTGCGAGATTCGATCCTCGCGCGGATCCACACGATGGCTGGTACAATCGCGAGGCCGGCCAGGGGACAAATCCCGACCAATTCCGAATGCCATTGTTTGGCCCATGCAACGAGCCCCCAATCAACCACGGCGGCCCAGAGCGCAAGTGCGATCGCGACGCCGGTGATCAACCTCGACCGAAGCGCGGGCACAATCATTGCCAACGTTACGCCAAAGCAAATCCATGCGCCGCGAGACTGGGTGCCGGCAAGTCCAAGAAATTCAAAATAGATCGCGCTAAGAACCAGCATCTTGTGCCAGGTAGCAGCGCATTCTTCGTACAGCCAAATTGAAATCGGTATCCCAATCAGCAGATAACCACCGAGCGCGTTGTGATATTGAAAGAATGAGCTGAGCCCGTTTTGCCAGGAGTCTTTGATCTGCGGAAAGCCGGATGCGGAACTGATGCCGAAAAAAACGAGGGCCGTCATCAAGCCAGACAGAATGCCCCCGGCAGGTTTCAGCATCTGAGGCGTCAGGATTCGGCGTGCGCTGTAGTATACGGAAGCGGAACTAAGCATTCTTACCGCACCGATGACGGCATCGCCTTTGGACGCAGCCCATGGGAGCATCGCTAAATACCATCCGGCGAGAGCGAACAGCGCGGATTCGATTACGCTGATCGGTTTTGGCGCACAAAGACAAGCCGACAGTCCGCCGAGTAGGCCGACAAGAAATGCGAACCAAAGAAAATCCTGAGGAAAGAATAAACCGCGAAAAAACGGAGAGACGATGACGATCGCGGCAAGGAGCAGTAACGGGATTTTTTTCAAACTCGGCACGCTCGCGGTGGAGTCCCGAGTCCTCTTGATCGCTGGCTTTTGATTCTTGGTGCGTGACGCCGTGGCTCTGGGCACGGGGGCAGCTTATGAAAGCGGGGTTCAATGCCAAGGGTTAATCCTGAATTCAGGGGCCCTTTCTCGTGGCGCTTTCTAGTTGTGCAAAAACGAAGCAAGCTGTACCATTCCCATGACTCAGAAGACCCTTATGATAGGCGAGCGGGCACAATTCTTTCTACTGCCGATTCTTGCGGCGGCGCTCACACTATGTGCTTTCGCGCAGTCTCCGAGCACTGACACCTCTTTTCAGATGGGCGCGACTCCTACGCCCTACATGAATGCGCTCATGACCACGGCCTTTCAGCCAGACGGAAAGATCATTGTGGGCGGGGACTTCAGCATGTTGAACGTTGAAGGCCACTATCTGATTGGCCGATTGAAAACGACTGGCCGAACCGAGAGTTCATGGTATCCCGATATTGAAAGCGTAGGAGAGGCGCGAATAAATTGTCTGGCGATGCAACCCGACGGATCCGTGTTCTTCGGAGGCAGCAACATTGTTAAGGTTAGCGGGGTGCCGAACACAAACATGGGACGGGTCTTTTTCTCTGGTTCGGGCGACACGAATTTCTCCGGACGTGCCAACGGCAGCGTCTATTGCACGAGCATTCAGCCAGACGGCAAAATTTTGATTGGAGGTGAATTCACCGTCGTCGGCGGCCAACCCAGAGCTTACCTGGGACGATTGAACCTGGATGGCAGCCTCGACGCGACTTTTGCACCTACAGTTCAAGCGCCCGTGGAGTCGATCTGTGTACAACCGGACGGAAAGGTTCTAGCTGCGGTGAATACTATTGGTTTGTTTCGATTCAATCCCGATGGAACGCCGGATGCGAAATTCTCTCCTTTTAGCGCATATTATCTGTGGACGTTAGCCCTACAACCGGACGGAAAGATCCTGGTCGGCGGCGATCTGAACGGATTGGGAAGGCTCAATCCGGACGGGAGTTGGGATTCGAGCTTTTGGGTCCCGGCCTTCGGCCTACGGATGGATTGCGTGGCCTTGGAAGCAGATGGTGGGGTTGTCGTCGGAGGACTCCTTACCGCAGGGACCGTGGACAATCTTTTTCGCATTAATCCCGATGGAACTTTGGACACAAATTACAATGCTCAAATCGGTCACGATGAAGAGGTCTACTCGGTAACGTTGCAGCCAGACGGCAAATCTGTTTTGACGGGCGATTCCTTTGGTGCACCGTGGCCCCGACCGTACATCATTCGACTCAATCCGTATCTCCCGGCAACGCAAACGTTAGCGTTCAATGGATCCACAATCACATGGTTGCGGGGCGGCAGCAGTCCTGAAATCTCTTATTGCTATTTCGAGATGAGCACGGATGGCGTCGACTGGACAAGGCTCGGGGGTGGCGAGCATATTGTCGGCGGTTGGCAATTAACAAATGTGAGCTGTCCTCCTGGCGCAAATATCCGCGCCCGCGGCCTGGTGACCAGTGGTTACCATAACGGTTCCTGCTGGTTTGCCGAATCAATCATCGGGCCTCCCGTGGCGGTAGATCCGCCGACAGACCAAACTTGTGATGCCGGATCCAGCGTTGGATTCAGTGTTTTCGCTGGAAGCACGCCACCTTTTTCGTACCAATGGCTGAGGGCCGGCACGAATCTGCAAGATGGTCCGTACATTTCTGGCGCGACCACTTCATCGTTGACGCTCAGCAATGTTACTGGCGATTCGGATGATTACTATTCGGTTATCATCAGCAATGCGTCCGGGAGCATAACAAGTTCGGTAGCGTCATTAACCGTTTCAGATCCAATTGTTGCCAGTTCTGTTGGGCCATATCGCATTGTTCACGCTGGCCAGAACATTTCCTTGAGCGCTGATAGTATCCAGGGTGCCGCGCCTTTGGCATACCAATGGTACAAGGACGGAACGGCGGTTCCTGGTGCGACGAATTCCGTATTGTCGTTGACGAACGCCGTAATCAGTCAGGCTGGAACGTATACCCTCACGGTCAGTAACAGATATGGAACTGCGACGGGGTTGGTTGCATATCTTAGCGTCTCTACAGCCGGGCCCAAAGTAATGACGATCACACCGTCGATTATCCCGAGCGACTACGTTGGACCTATCACTATCGAGATTTCGGGCCTTGACTTGGGCCAGACAGTGACACTGTCCCAATATTTCGATTTGTATGCGAACGGCGTACTCGACCCTAACGTCGATCCACTGGTTGCAGTCTACACATTGACGGATGGGAGTCAGACGTTTACCGGGGGTGCCACCAATTGGAACGTGTTGGGAGACGTAACCGGTGCGGATGGAATCTTCAGAACGGTGATAACGTTTTCGGGAACGAAACCTCAATGGCCTGTGGGAAAAACTCTGTTTATGTTGAGTGACGGATATCCAGCGTACGATGGCAGTGCGCTTACAACAAACGTGCTCACGATCACAAATGCACCGGCACCACAATCGATAAGCGGGCGAGTTATTGATGGCACGCTAGGGATCCAGGGGGCTCTTGTGGTGCTGGAGTCTTCAAATATTTGCAAGGGAGCGGCTCTCACCGATGCGCAAGGGAACTATTCCATCGCAGCGAGTCCGGGTGCGTACGAGGTCCAGGTATTCAAGCAAGGGTACGTCCAGAATTCGGATAATTTGCGGGTGGTTAGTCTGGCACGGAATTCCTCGTTGAATGTGGACGTAACCTTAGTATCTCCGACTCGTACGATTGCGGGAAACTTGTCCTCGTTTCCGAATGGAATTGGGATGTTCGTCCGGCTCAGATCCAGCAGCGGCGTGGTCGGGGTATTTCCGGATCGGCTCGGTCGTTTTTCTGCGAGAGCACTTCCGGATATTTGGAGCGTCGAACTCCTTGAAGACTCCGGCCTCTTCAGGGCGGGATGCATGTACGTGAAGGCTGGCTCCCCGGGCGAACAGGTCATCGATGCGCGGAATGGCGACGTGAATTCCTACACTCTCAACGTGTCTTCCGGTACTGCCATGATTTACGGTCAGCTCACTAACACTCTTGGCTTTCCCCTTGCTGGCGTGTTGTTGTCTACGACCAGCACGGACCTGACAAACTATTTCCAGAGCTGCGGGCTATCTGATACGAACGGAAATTACTACGCCGTAGTGCTGCCCGGGCAGTGGCAGTTGCAGGTTGCTGGAGGCACACTTTGTAACTACTCGGTTCCTCTCACGGTTGCGAACCTGACAAATGGACAGTCGCTGCGGGTCGACCTCGCGGCCGAACCAATCGCGCGGTGCAGTCTGCCGGTTAAAAGCGGACCGAATCAGTTCTCATTTCAATTGGATGCCGCGAGCAACTATTTTTATTTGATCGAGGTGTCGACGAATCTCGCGGTGTCGAACGGATGGAGACTGCTTTCCGCTTTGCAGCTTGGCTCGGATTCCGTGCCGATCCAGGACAACAACGCGACAGGGCCGCAGCGGTATTATCGCGCTGTAAGATACTGAGCGGGCGCGCCGGTTTTTTCCGGAAGCTTGGCAACTCGTGCAACCCCTTGCGCTTTTAAGCGGAGTTCCGGGAATTCGCGGATCCAAAGCCATCAAGGTCAATCCAACCCAATCAAACCGAATCAAGGTCCAATTTTCTGACTCCATCTTTCTGCCGATTTTCCGGCTTATGATCTTGTCATCACGCTCGACTTGAAACGAGCGGCGGCGGAGCTTGTCTAAACTTCAAGTCCCATGCTGCCCATCATTATTCGGGAGCTAAGAATGCAGGCGCGCCAGCCTCTGACCTATTGGCTGCGCATGGTAGGTGCGCTGTCTGTCGCGGCGGCTGTCGGCATGGCGTTGTGGAGAATGCTATTAACTTCGAATGAAGTGGTCTGGATGCTCGGGCAACCGTCGCATACGGCGATGAACGAAATGCAGTCGTTCGGCATCGCGTTGTTTGGAAAGATAAATCTGTTCATCTTTGCCGCGATCTGGATTTTCGTGCCGCTGTCGACGGCTGATGCTATCAGCCGGGAGCGGCGTGAGGGGACATTGCCATTGCTATATCTAACCCCTTTGCTTTCCAGGGGTATTGTCGTGGGCAAGGCGTTCGTTCACCTGCTACGCGCCGTCACTTTATTTGTGACCGTGGTCCCCTGGCTCATGCTGTCGCTGGTTTTTGGCGGGATAGGAATGCGAGACATTTGGATGGCGCTGATGCTGGACTTTTCGGCGGTGTTGCTGGCCCAGGCAGCCGGGTTGATGGCTTCGACGATCCCGCGCGACTGGCTGAAATCCGTGATACTGTCCGGGCTGTTCGCTTTGCTTTTGCTGCTGGCACTACTTTGGGCCAGTGAATGTGTTTTGGAAGTTGCCTCGCAAATGACGGTGGCCGGGACGGCGACACCACGCTGGCCCTCACGGTCCGATCTGTTGGACTATTATCCGCAAGGGTTGTTGGGGCGGCTTGCGCGATTAATTGAATATGTCACCAACGGGTCATTGGGAGATTTCCGCGCCACCTACGGATACGGATATGGGTACGATTCTACCGCAACGGCATGGCAGGAACTGTGGACGCGGTTAAGCGTGGGTGGCCGAAATTTTTGGTGGTGGGGAACAGTTGGAATCCTGTGCGGCGCGTGCCTGGTTTTGCTGGGGGTTATTCAATTGGCTGCACGCCGGGTGGAGATGTCGTGGCGTGATGCACCGGCGAGGACGAGGGCGCTGGCGCTGCGCCGTAAAATGCTGGCTCCATGTTTTCAGGCGCAATGGCTGAGGCGGCGCCTTTCTCGCACGTTGAGCGCCAACCCGGTGGGTTGGCTGCAGCAATATTCGCCATCCTCCCGCCTGGTGAAATGGGGCTGGTGCTGGTTCGTCGTAGTAATTGAAACGATTCTTAGCGCGAATGACCGCGACATATACATCGCGCAGCAAGGGATTGGAGTGCTTTTGTTGCTGGGCCTGACTTTCAGCGCGACGGGAAGTTTCCGGAACGAACTTGAATCAGGAGGGTTTGAGTTGCTGCTGGTAACACCCTTGCGCGAGCGGCAGATCATCACTGGCCGCCTTCAAGGATTGTGGCGCCAGTTTCTGCCCGCGGCGTGTTTGTATGGCGCGGGCTACGTTTATCTTTCGAGCGGATGGGCAACGGAGAATTACTTCGCCGAAGCAGCGTTTGGATTGGCGCGATTTCTCGTCGGGTTTTTGACACTGCCTTTGATCGGCCTTTATTTCTCATTCAAACGATGGAATTTTTTTGTGGCCTGGATCACGGCAAGTTTGTGCGGATTGGCGCCCGTTGCGATCGATTACGTTTTCGAGGCGAATGGTAAACTCGCGTTCGTGCTCCAGTCGGCAATGGCGTTTGGCGCGGGCGCGCAGTTGCTCAATCGGCTGAAGAACCGGGAGTTTTTGGGAACGGTGGCGGGATGATTAGAGGGTCGGACTCAACCGCAGAGACACAGCGCAGCGCAGCCGCAACCAGGAAATTTAAACGCAAAGCCGCAAAGAACGCTAAGACGCAATGAAGACGCAAAATCATTTCAGGAAAATCATTCAGAGGCAGAAAAATGTTAGGGCAGAAAGATAGGGACAGGGAATAAAGGGAACGAAAAGAGGAGGAAGGCGAAAGGGCCTTTGTTTCCTTCGTTTGCTTCTGTGAAAATTTCTTTTGCGAAAACTGGCGTGATTCGCGGATTTATTTGTTGAGAGCCTCCCGTCGGCTGCTACGGGAAGGAAGGGTTAATTATCTCTTTTCCGATTGCGGCGGCTGCGAAACCAGATAGCGATGAAAAAAGCGGGAATGGCCAGGGCGACGACGATCAGGAAGGCCCACTTCACTTTATTTCATTCGTTCGCGGGTTTGGCGAAGTGATGCAACTGGAGCCAGTAGATGCAGTCTTTGGTCCAGGGATGCCATTTGGCGGGATTGTAATCGCGCGATCCCAGGCCCATGCCGTGCGGGCCTTTTTCGTAGATGTGCAGATCGAAAGGGACGCCGGCTTTGCGCAAGGCTTGCGCGAAAAGGAGGCTGTTCTCCACGAGAACGCCGTTATCTTCGTCGGTGTGCCAGATGAAACAGGGCGGTGTGTCTTTGGTGACGTGAAGTTCATTCGATAGTTCATCGATCAGTTCGGGTGACGGGTGCTCGCCCAGCAAGTTTTTGCGTGAGCCGGCGTGGGAGTATGGCGTATCGCGCATGGTGATGACGGGATAGCAGAGGATGCCGACATCGGGGCGGCAGCTTTGTTGATCGATCGGGTCTTTCGCGCCGGGTTTGCCGGAATCGAAATGGGTGAGGAGTGTGGAAGCGAGATGGCCGCCGGCGGAGGAGCCCATGAGGCCGACGCGTTTCGCATCGAGTTTCCATTCCTCGGCGCGCGCGCGGACGACGCGAATGGCGCGGGCGACATCCTGCAGCATGGCGGGATGGCGGTAGCCAGCGGAGCCCAGGCGATATTTTAAAACGAAGCCGGCGATGCCGTGCTCGTTCAGGAATCGGGCGTAGTGTTCGCCTTCGTGGTTGGCCAGGCCGCCGTAGCCGCCACCGGGACATATAACGAGCGCGGCACCGGTGGCTTTGTCGGGATTGGGAAGGAACGGGGTGATCGTGGGGATATCTTTGTTGGAATTGCCGAGCGCGCCGGGTGCGCCGTCGGGCCAGAGAGGGATGGGGGTGGGCGAATCAGCGGCGGAAACCATAGGGGCGGAAATGGACAGCAAAACGATTGCGATTAACCAGACGATTTTCATGGATTTAAGATTAGGGGCATAGGCGCGAGAGTTACAAGGGTTACATGGTTACATAGTTACAAAAGTTACATGGGCAGATGACCGGCAGGGATTGCAGATGCGAAAGGGAACGGACGATAGTTATTAAGTTACTGAGTTAAATAGGTTAAATAAGGAAAGGCGGGGACAAGAAGATTGGGCAGAAAGATGAGAGGAGGCAAGGGGCGGTTGTGCAGATGCCGAGTTGCCATGATTGTGGCATCCCTTCAGGATGCATGAAGTATTTTACGAGCTTTCCGGGGGTCTCCATGAGTCGACCCCCGGCTAATGTCTAGCAACCCTTCAGGTTGGGTGAATAACTCGTGAATAAGTTTTAATAAGTTCGGGTTGCTCGTGCTGGTTAGGTGGCGAATATGGCCGCTCGTCAGCCACGTTGTTTTCAGAAGGCAGGCTTCTCTTAGTGGCCTGAGAAAGCCGCCAGGCGAGACGGACCGAGCCGGTCTCGCCAAACCGCCTGCCGCCACAGTGGCGTGAGAATCTTGTATGACAGAGACAACTATTATTGCACCAGTTTCATTCGAGTACCGCAAAGTGCGGCCGTTCAGCAAGGCGGAGTTCAAATTCAAATATGCTCTGGGCCAATACGCGTCCGAGCGTTTGCTGCCCAAGCTGCAGGAGCGCGCCCGATGCATCGGCAGCGCGAATCAATACACCGGCGTAAATGCCAGGGTCGCGGAGGTGGTTTACCTGGAAGCGATCGTGACGAACGAGACGCATTGGGGCGGATTCGGGTTTGATTTTGCCCGGTTGGCGCCGGGACAGGGAGCGCTCTACAATTTGTCGCTGCGGCGTGCGGAAGATTGGCGGAAGGCGGAGTGGGATCCGGTGGCTTCGGCGTCGGATTATTTTATTTCGAAAATGTTTTCGTCGCGAGCGTCAGATTGGATCCCGATCGCGCGGGGGCGGACGTTTGAAGAGTGTGTGGAGATGTTGGCGCGTGAAATTGGATGTGCCTAAGGCACAATGACCAATGTCTAATGACGAAGGACGAAGGAAGTTCGAAGTGAGAAGTGCGAGGTCCGAAGTGCCTTTTGGATTCGGCATTCTTTCGTCATTCGACATTCGTCATTTGGAATTATTGAGGGCCAGTTCATTTTCGAAATCGACCAATTCTTTAATTTGGACGAGGAACCAGCGGTCGATTTTGGTGAGCTGAAAGATTTCTTCGATGGTCATTCCCGCGCGCATTGCGTGGCGCAGGAAAAAGACGCGTTCGGCATTCGGCGAACTGAGCTTGCGGGTGATCAACTCGCGCGGGAGGGTGTCGCGATCACCGTAGGTTAATTCGCCGAAACGCCAGGGCTTCCCGTCGCCGCCGATTCCGTAGCGGCCGATTTCCAGGGAGCGCAAAGCTTTCTGAAACGATTCTTTGAACGTTCGGCCGATGGCCATGGCTTCGCCAACGCTTTTCATCTGGGTATTGAGCGTGGGATCGGCCTGCGGAAATTTTTCGAAGGCGAAGCGCGGGATTTTGGTGACGACGTAATCGATCGTGGGTTCGAAACTCGCGGGCGTTTCGCGCGTGATGTCGTTTCTGATTTCGTCGAGCAGATAGCCGACGGCCAGCTTCGCGGCGATTTTTGCAATCGGGAAACCGGTGGCTTTGGAGGCCAGGGCCGATGAGCGTGAGACGCGCGGATTCATCTCGATGATGACCATGCGACCGTTTTCCGGATTGACGGAGAACTGGATGTTCGATCCTCCGGTCTCGACTCCTACCGCGCGAATGACGGCGAAGGAGGCGTCGCGCATGATCTGGTATTCCTTGTCCGTGAGCGTTTGGATGGGCGCGACGGTAATGGAGTCGCCTGTGTGCACGCCCATGGGATCGAAGTTTTCGATGGAGCAAATGATGACGCAGTTGTCTTTTTTGTCGCGCATCACCTCCATCTCATATTCTTTCCAGCCGAGCAGAGATTCTTCGATGAGGATTTCCGAAACCGGCGAAAGTTCCAGGCCGCGCTTGGCGATTTCCTCGAACTCATCGCGATTGTAAGCGATGCCGCCGCCGGTGCCGCCGAGCGTGAAGGCCGGACGGATAATGAGCGGCATGCGGCCGATGCGCTGCTCGATTTCGCGCGCTTCATCGAGGTTGTGGGCGGTGCCGCTAATGGGCACGTCCAGGCCGATGGAGATCATCAGGTCCTTGAAGACCTGGCGATCCTCACCGCGCTGGATGGCGTCGGCATTGGCACCGATCATTTCGACGCCATATTTTTCGAGCGTGCCGCGGCGGACCAGGGCCATGGCGGTGTTCAACGCGGTCTGGCCGCCGAGCGTGGGCAGCAGCACGAGTTTGCCTTTCGCGCCGAGACGTTTCAGCTCCTCGGTTTCACGCGCGATGATTTTCTCGACACATTCCGGCGTGATGGGTTCGACATAGGTGCGATCCGCGAATTCCGGATCGGTCATGATGGTGGCGGGATTCGAATTCACGAGCACGACGCGATAGCCTTCCTCGCGCAAGGCCTTGCAGGCTTGAGTGCCGGAATAATCGAACTCGCACGCCTGGCCGATAATGATCGGGCCGGCGCCGATGATGAGAACGGAATGAATATCGGTCCGGCGCGGCATCCGTTATTTCGTGGCGTCCGCGCTGGCGGATTCGTCGACGCGCAATTTGGGATCGAGGATTTGCACATCCTCCTCGCGCTTCAGTTTCTTTACGAGATTTGGCAGTTCCTTTTTCACGGCCTCCTCCGTGAGCGCGTCACGGATCGTAAATTTCGTTCCGTCGGGTTTGGCAATAATCGTTTTGGTGTCCAGGCCGGCATACGGTTCTTTTCGGGCGGGAATGCGGCCAAGATATTTGATCACATGATAACCGAGCACGCTGGTCACGACATCGCTGACCTGGTTGCTGGTGCCCATGGCGAACGCGGCGGCCTTGAATTCTTCCGGGGCAAAACCGTCGCGCGCCAGTTGAATAGTGCCGTTGTTCTGTTTTACGTCGACGTCGTCGGAATATTGACGCGCGAGCTTGGTGAAATCGTCGCCGGCGCGCGCTTTTTTAGCCAGGTCTTCGGCCAGGGCGCGCTTGGCTTTCTTTTGGTCCGGCGGCAACTCGCGTTTTTGCGCGAGGTTCGGGTTCGGGTCGGAGGGATCGTGGGTGGAAATCAGAATGTGAGAGAGCTTGAGCATCTCGGGTTCTTCAAATTGGGCGACTTTATCCTCGTAATATTTTTTTGCCTGTTCATCGGTGGGCGAGGTATTGAACTCGCGCTTGATCACGATGGGAATCGTGAGTTGATCGATCTGCTGCTGCTGCCATTCGGCCTTGGTTTTGCCTTCGAGCTTCAACGTGCGCTGCAGTTTTTCGTCGAACTCCTCTTCGGTCAGCTTGCGGTCGGTCTTGAAGGTGGCGAATTGTTTTTCAAATTGTTCCTTGGCCGTGGCGCGGTCGGCCGGCGTCGCTTTGCTCAACAATAACTTCAGTGTGAGGAGGCCATCGAGCACCTGGCGATCGAGATCGACAGGGATTTGCCGTTGGCTCACGGCCAACGCTTCTTTGGTGTGGATCACCTCGGAATCGAGTTCGCTGCGTTTGATCTCGAACCCTTTGCCTTTCGCCACGACGGGATCGCCAAAGAGTTCCGCGAGGCGATCGCGCGCCGGGCGCTGGCCAGTGCTGGTGGTGGAGTCGGATTCGGCGGCGATAAGGCTGGCGGCCGAGTTGGCCACAAGGAGACAGAGGGTCACTGCTCGGAGGAACCACTTACGTTGTGTAGAAAAATCTTTCATAAACAAGAGAGTCAATTTACCAGCCGCCTATAAAATCACCACTTTCACGTTGCTGATATCCGGATCTTTTTGAATTTCTTCGAGGACGTGCGGCGGCGGCACGCTATCGAGGTTGAACGCCGTGAGGGCCTGACCGCCGGCGACATCGCGACTAAGGCTCATGCTGGCGATGTTCAGGTTGTGTTTGCCCATCAACGTGCCGAGATAGCCGACGATGCCGGGCCGATCTTTGTTCTTCAGCAACAGAACGACGCCGGACGGCATGATTTCCGTCGGCTGGCTAAATATCCGAACGATTCGCGGATTATCGGGTGAACCAAAAAAGGTGCCGCCTGCGGAAGCGACCTTCTCGCCGTCGCGGAAGACCTGGACGTGCAGCCATTCGTTGAAGGTGACCGGCTCGTTGGAGCGCTTTTCTTCGACGGTGATGCCAAGCGTGGACGCGATGCTGCGCACATTAACGTTGTTGAGATCTTTCACCGCCGCGCGTGACAGAAAGCCCATGAGGATGGCGCGCGTGATCGGATCGATATTGGGCAGTTCGCGAGCTTTGCCGCCGTAGGTGATATGCAATCGCTCCGCGTTTGGCGGTGCGAGTTGGGCCAGAAGTTTGCCGAGCTTTTCGCCGAGCGTGAGATACGGGCGCACTTGCTCGTAGGTTCGCGCATCGAGGTACGGCAGGTTCACGGCATTACGCACTTCGCCGGTCAGCAGATATCCGGCAATGACTTCGGCGACTTCGATGCCGCATTTTTCCTGAGCTTCGCCGGTGCTGGCGCCGAGGTGCGGCGTCAAAATGATGCCCGGCTGTTTGCGGAACGGATGATCGGCAGGAAGTGGTTCGGTCGAGTAAACATCGAGCGCCGCGCCGGCGACTTTCCCCGATTCGAGCGCGGCCAGCAGATCGTTTTCGACGATGATTTCTCCGCGCGCGCAATTCACGATGCACACTTTGGGTTTCATCCGCGCGAACGCTTCTGCGTTGAGCATCCCGCGCGTCTGATCGGTCACAGGCATGTGCACCGTGATGAAATCCGCCGCGCGATAGACGCCGTCCAGAACCTGCAGCTCGATGCCCAACTCGCGGGCGCGCGCTTCGGTCAAAAACGGATCGTACGCCAGAACGCGCATGCCAAATGCTTGAGCGCGTTTGGCAACTTCCCCGCCAATGCGGCCAAGGCCGAGGACGCCCAGCGTTTTGCCGGCCAGTTCGATGCCTTGATATTGTTTGCGATCCCATTTGCCGGCCGCCATGGAGCCGTGCGCTTGCGGGACTTTTCGCGCCAGGTTCAGGATCATGCTGAACGTCAGCTCCGCGGTCGAGATCGTGTTGCCGCCAGGTGTGTTCATTACGACGACGCCGCGTTGAGTCGCGGCTTCGACATCGACGTTATCGACGCCGACACCGGCGCGACCGACGACGCGCAACTGTTTGGCGGCTTCGATCACGGCCTTGGTCACTTTGGTTTCGGACCGGACGACGAGGGCGACAGCATCCGCAACTTTTGGGAGTAGTTCGGGTTCAGTAAGTCTTTTCGGCAGGACCTCAACTTGAAATTCAGGCCGCTGCTCCAATAGCGAAACGCCCTTTGGAGACACCGGGTCACAAACCAGGATTTTCATCAAGGAATGCGGAGTCTAGGGCAGGAGAGGCGAAAGTCAATTCGAGCATATGGCGCTGCGCGCCGGTTTGGTGGAATAATGGATTTGTGGATTGATGGGTTGATGGAAGGAAAATGGAAACTCGGAGATGCGGCTCGCGAGGACGCTTGCCCACCAAGCCTACTGATGCTGTGAGGCGGACGACCCGCCGTCGCCGAAAGCGCTATGTCGGGCGAGAGAGAAAGAGAAAGATTTTTACAACAGAGGTGCGGGGCAGAAGCCGGTAAAAAAATTTGTTGAGGCGCCGGTCGCCTAGGAGGGTGGGATTAAGAAGTCCCGGTTGGATATAACGACCGACGCGCCCAACAGTTTTTAGCTCAACAAAGTCTTTCCAACATGTCAACTAATTATTTTATTTTGCCGAATCCTGGAGTTCGCCGGTCCGCTTGAGCCAAACTAAGAGTATCCCGATATCGGACGGAGACACACCGGAGATGCGTGACGCCTGGCCGACGGTTCCCGGGCGAATCTGTGAAAGCTTTTGTCGAGCTTCCTTTCGCAAGCTCGGAACATTGGCGTAGTCGAATGTTGGCGGTATCTGTTTGTGTTCCAGGTTTCGGAGTTTTTCGACCTCGGCTTCCTGTCGCGAGATGTAGCCTTCGTACTTAATAGCAATCTCGACCTGAAGAGTTATTTCATCATCTAATGATATATCAGATGATGATAAGACAGACTTATAAGTATTTTCGGGGCGCCTTATGAGTTGAGCCAAGGTTTCTGTCCCGATCCTGGTTTGATCGAGGCGATCCAGTTCGGTTTCGATCGCACGCTTTTTGTCGAGGAAGATTTTGTAATTGTGCTTTGGAAGCAGGCCGACGTCGTAACCAATTTGGGATAGCCGCATGTCGGCATTGTCTTGGCGAAGCAAAAGTCTATACTCGGCCCGAGAGGTAAACATGCGGTACGGCTCTATAGTGCCTTTAGTTACAAGATCGTCGATGAGCACACCCATGTATGCTTGGTCGCGACGAAGAACAAGAGGTTCTTTGTTCTGCACCTTGAGCGCCGCATTGATCCCGGCGATCAAACCTTGCGCACCCGCTTCTTCATAACCGGAGGTCCCGTTGATTTGGCCAGCCAAAAAGAGGTTACGACAGGCTTTGGTTTCGAGCGATGGATAGAGCTGGGTGGGGAAGGCGAAGTCGTATTCGACCGCATAGGCAGGCCGGAAGATCTCGGCGTTCTCACATCCGATGATCGTCCGGATGAGGTCGACCTGAACGTCAAAAGGGAGACAGGTGGAAAAGCCATTCACGTAATATTCGTCGGTGGCGATGCCCTCCGGTTCGAGAAAGATCTGTTGCCGTTCCTTGTCGGGGAACTTAACAATCTTATCTTCAATGGACGGGCAGTAGCGGGGACCGGTGCCTTGGATGACCCCGGAATACATTGGCGACTTATGAAGATTCGCCCGAATAATCTCGACCGTCTTTTCCGTCGTAAAGGTGATATGACATGGGAGTTGTCCCCCGTTTTGGGCCAGGATTGAGCCCGGTGGGTATTGTCTGGGACTGGGTGGGGATTGTTCCACGTGGAACATCTCGTCTTTTTCGACACTCGACCCTCGACGTTGCTGCACCGATTGTTCCACGTGGAACAAATCGTCTTTCCAGAAGGAAAACCAGGGCACCGGCTCCTCACCGGGTTGGACCTCCATCTTTGAAAAGTCTATCGTTCGGCGAAGCAACCGTGGAGGTGTTCCAGTCTTCAATCGGCCTAGCTCAATGCCGATTTCTTGCAACGACCCGGATAGTCCTGTTGAGGCCGATTCCCCTGCCCTCCCACCTGCTTGTTGTTGCCGGCCGATATGCATCAGTCCCTGAAGAAACGTGCCAGTCGTGATGATGATCGTCTTTCCATGATACTGAATCCCCCAAGTCGTCTCTACGCCGGAAGCTTCGCCGTCCCGATGCAACACTTTACAAGTTTGCCCCTGTCGCAGATCCAAGTTGGGCTCGCGTTCGCAAATCCACTTTAGTCTGAATTGATACGCCTTCTTATCACACTGCGCGCGCGGAGCCCAAACGGCCGGACCCTTTTTAGTGTTTAGCATCCGGAACTGGAGACCGGTCATGTCGGTGTTCTTTCCCATCTCGCCACCGAGCGAGTCAATTTCCCTGGCGAGATGTCCCTTCGCCAAACCGCCCACGGCAGGATTACAGGACATCTGTCCGACCGTGTCAGCGTTGATGGTGAGTAGCAGAGTTTGGCAGCCGATGCGAGCGGCGGCGAGCGCAGCTTCGACGCCAGCGTGACCGGCACCGATCACGATGACATCATATTTCTTTGGATAGACAAACATGTTTGGAGCTAATAATGACAACATGTTGTCATTATGTGAATTCATCTCAACCTCTCGTGATTGCGGTGTGTCCCAAGGTGATGACTACCCATTTCACCACACCAGGAAGGCCGCTATGCAGGCAAGGCCGAAACCTCAGAATAGCACGTAGGCCAGGCTCCGGAAACACTAATACTTCTTTGAAAACTTTTTGTGGCTCTCTTCGGCAGCAGCAGAGGGTGGTGCAGGTTCAGTGGGAGCCGCTTCCTTCGGAGCTTCGGATTGGGGGGTTGCCTTTGCGGTCGATCCACTATTCACGGCCTCGACGAAAGCCATGCGTAGACTCATCAGGCTTTGTTTGAGGAGACTGGCTTCTTCTTTGGATAAGTTTCCCTTAGTTTTCGCCTCAAGCATCTCCAGTAGATCGATGAACAGCCTGGCTGCTTCCAAGTCCTGGCTGGTCTTACCGGTTTCCGGGTGTGGGACCTTGCCGAGCAGCATCATTGCCATGTTGGACTGTTGCATCACCAGGTGGGCGAACAAGGCCGAGTGCATTTCGTCCTGGCCGATATGCTCCGAAGGATTTTGAGATTGCGTGGACTCGCTCATGATTCGCCAGCTTTGCGTTTGGATTTAATTTCCGCGATCAAAAAATGAATGAGCCGTCGAAGACGACTTTCCACATCGACGGTTTCGAGGATGGTTTGCCGTTCGGCAGCGCCGGGGAGCACAGCGCAGGAAACCAGATCCGCCGCTTGCTCGGGATCACTGATGGAATCGAGATAACTCAGTATTTCTTTGGGCGAGAATGAAGGCGGAGTCGGGCTGGCCGGCGATTTTTCAGGGCTCATGACCGGGGAAGGGAAGGGGAGGCCCAATTCAATGCGTTCCTCCAGTAATTCTCGAACCTTCGCGACGAGCGCGTCCACCTTCACGTTATCGCACGGGGGCGTTTCGATTGGCTGAATCCTTTGAATCCGATAGGGTTTATAGCGGACGGTTTCCTTTAACTCGACCCGCGCGAGGCCCTGTAAAATCAGGTGTGAAGTGCCATCTTTGTGGCCGACGGATACGCGGATTAAACCGAGGCCGGCGACGGGCGCAGGCATTTCGCGGGTGCTGCCGGGACGCAGCATGGCGACGGAAAACATGCGGTTTGAATGGAGCGCATCCGTCAGCATTTGGCGGTAGCGCGGTTCAAAGATGTAAAGAGGCAAGAGTGCTTGGGGAAAGAGGGTGGCGTTGGGCAGAGTCATCACGGGCACCTCTTGCGGTATCTTCATGCCCCCAATCTAGAGTAAGCGAACTTAGATTCAAGGCGGTGCTGTGCCCGCGCGGAACCGATCACTGGATTAATGGATTAATGGATTAATGGATTTTTTGAAATGCGTGATGCGTGAATGAAGGCGGCACAACGGGAAGGTCGGCCCAAGGAAAATCCTTATCGTGGGCACTTGCAAATATGGGCGCAGAGCGCCATTCTGTTCGGCGCTATGAAAAATCGAGCAGGGATTATCATTCTGGTTTTGGTCGCAGTCGTTCTGGGAATTGCTTTCGTGTCGACGAAACACGAGGCGACAAAGTTGCACGCGAAGGATACGGAAACGATTATTGGCCTCTCAAACAACCTTAGCTTCACCAGTGCCAAGCTGGATGAGCAGCGCCAAGTGGCTTCGCTATTGGAAAAAGATTTGGAGAAGCAAAAGCAATCGTACGGCGAGTTGACCAATAATTTTTCGCAAGTGTCGACCGACCTGACGAAGACCCAAACCGATTTAAAGGCGCGCGAAGATGAAATCAAGCAACGCGACGCGAAGATCGCCGATCTTGAATCGCAGAACCAGGCGCTCGACAAGCAGGCGGCGGACCTGAGTCTCGCGATCACGAATCTCACCACGCAAATTGCCGACACGCAGAAAAAGCTCGCCGCGTCCGAAGGGGACAAAGCGTTTCTGGAAAAAGAGCTGCAGCGGCTGATTACCGAGAAAGCGGAGTTGGAAAAGCAGTTTAACGACATTACAGTTCTCAAGGCGCAGGTAGCCAAGCTCCGCGAGGAATTGACTATCGCCCGCCGCATCGAGTGGATTCGCAATGGACTTTTTGCCAGCGCAGAACAAAAGGGCGCGCAGCGGCTTATGCAGGGATTTCCGTCCGTGCAGAAGCAGGCCAGCGCCACCAGCAAGCCGAACTACGATCTCAACGTCGAAGTCACGGCGGATGGCAGCGTCCGTGTTCTCACCAACGCACCGGCTGCGACTCCCGCCAAGTAAGAGCGCGGAGTGCGGACAGCCTTGTCCGCACTTCCCATTGCGGGAAATTCCATTCTCGAGGATCCCAGCGAACCATGAGCGGACAAGGCTGTCCGCTCTCCAAATGCACCCGGTTCACACGGGTTCAGCGACGTGCGCTCCATTCGTTCTTAAACCGTTAATTGGTGTGATATGAATTCGGGCGCAACAGACTCTCACACGGCTGCGGATTCTCTCGTAGATTCACACGGTCGCGTCATACGCGATCTGCGGATCAGCATTACGGACCGGTGCAACTTTCGTTGTCTCTATTGCCTTCCTGAAACGGAGGCGGCGCATAATTTTTATCGGGGTCGATGGGCGAATCTTCCGAACTCGACGCCCATCGTTCAGCAATGGGTGCCGCGCACGCACATTCTCAGTTACGAAGAAATCGAGCGCGTGGTTAAAATTGCGGTTGGGCTTGGCGTGCGAAAGATTCGGCTCACTGGAGGCGAGCCATTGCTGCGGCGAAATGTCGAGCATCTGGTGGGCCGGATTGCCACGATGCCGGAAATAGAAGATCTCGCGCTAACGACCAACGGCTTTCATTTTCAAGAAAGTGCGGTGGCGCTGAAATCCGCCGGCTTGCGAAGAATCAGCTTCAGCCTGGACTCGCTCGATCGAGAGAATTTCAAAAAGATCACGGGTCGTGATGGATTGTCGGAAGTGCTGAACAGCATCCGACTTGCGCAGGAGCTTGGTTTCGAGCCGGTCAAAGTGAATGGCGTGATCATTCGAGGCATCAACGATCATGAGATTGAAAGCCTGGCGCAGTTTGCGATGGAGCAGAACCTGAGTTTTCGATTTATTGAATTCATGCCGCTCGACTCAGCGCGCGCGTGGCTGAAAGAAATGGTCGTGCCAGGCCAGGAAGTGCTGGCCCGTTTGCAAAAGCGTTTTTCTCTCACGCCGATTGGATCGAAGAACGCATCCGAGACTGCCAAACGGTGGGCGTTGCCTGGCGGAAGTGGTGAGATCGGAATCATCGCGCCCGTGAGTGAGCCGTTCTGCGGCCATTGCAATCGTCTCCGACTCACTGCCGACGGAAAGATCCGCACATGCCTGTTCAGTGTCACGGAACATGACTTGCGTTCGTTATTGCGCAATGGAGAGAGCGACGAGGCGATCGGCCGCTGGCTCAAGCAGGTAGTCTGGGGCAAGGAAGCGCGACATCACATTGGGGAGGCGGATTTCGTGTCGCCCTCAAGATCCATGAGTTGTATTGGGGGGTGACGCCTCGCGGCGGGTTAAACGTATTAAACCAGGAAGTGGTTATCGCCCGTTTGACGGAGCGCGAACGGTCCTCCGTTCGCAGCAAGGTAGGAAGGCAAAACGACGCATTGAATCAGGTTCGACTCGGGAAAGACCCGCAAATCTCTTGGCTCGTACGTTGCTGCGAGCCCAGGACGGCTCGCGCTCCCCGGAGGTGGCAGGCTGCCCCCACGGATGATGGCAATTCCAAGAAAGATTTGCGTAAAGTCTAATGCTTCTGGTGCAATGCGGTAAGTGGCCGACAGCACCGAAAGCCGATCACAGACAGTTAAGCTGAACGCGTTTCAGCGGGCGATGTTCAAATGGACGGCGCTGCATCCATATAACGCGGTACATGTGCTGGAGATCGCCCAACCGTTGAAGCAAACGGAGCTTGCGCTTGCGGTCCGCAGCGCTCTGCAACAGATCGGTTTTTCTGAAATCAAATTCGACAACGCGTCCTCGCCGTCGAGCTTCTCGCTTTCGTTGTCGGATCGGGAACCGGACATCCACCACCTGCCTGATTCGAGTCCTGAGGCGCTCCATCGGGAGATCGAGCAACAACTGAACACGCCTTTTTTGTGCGGCGTAACCGTGCATCCCTATCGATGGCTTGCTCAGGATCGCGGGGACCGTTTCGTTCTGGCGGTCACGTACTTTCATGTCCTTGCCGATGCGGAGTCGATCGTTTGGCTGCTTCGGCTTTGTGCGGAGAATTACGTGGCGAAAATCGATGGCCAACGGACGCCACGAACGTTAATCAAGGTTTTTCCGAAAACGGCGGAGCCGTACCTTTTGCACTTTTTTGGGCCGTGCTTTCGGCGATTCATTGGCATTCCTGCAATGGCGCTTTTGATGCGCCACTGCTACCGCAGCCCAATGCGAGATCATCGGAATTTCAAAAACGGTTATTTATTTTTTTCCGTTCCGGCCGATCGCATGAGAGCGCTACAGGGCGCAGCCAAGTCCTGGTCTGTCACAGTGAACGATATGTTTCTGGGCTTGTTGATCCACAGCGTGTCCGGGTTGGCCTCGGGGAGGTTTCGGTCCAAGAAGCGTAAGCGCATTGCGGCTGGATGCATTGTCAATCTGCGCAAGGAACTGGGTTTCGCAGCCGAACCGGCATTTGGACTGTTTCTTGGTTCTTTTCTGGTGAGCCATGAATGCCCCGACGGCACCAAAATTGAGACTCTCGCGCGCGATATTCGGCAGCAGACGGCGTTGATCAAGTCTCGCCGGCTTGCGTTGGGGACGCCGATGGATTTGGAATTTGGCCGGTTGCTGTTCTCTTTATTCTCGACGGAGCGGCAAAAAAAACTGTACCAAAAGAACTATCCCCTTTGGGGCGGCGTCACGAATATGAATCTGAATGCAATCTGGCAGCAAAACGGCTCGGCGTACACGGATTACTTTCGTGCCGTCTCGACCGGTCCGGCAACGCCCCTGGTGTTGTCGACCACCACTGCCGGCGAACGATTGAACGTGGGGTTGACGTATCGAACGGCCGTTTTTTCGGAAGCGGATCTGAAGCTTATAAAGACTAAATTCATCGAATGCATAAATCAGTTGTGAACTCGAATACAGAGCCTCGTTACCTCGGCTGCTACAAAATGTTTGGACGCGCGCCTGAACGGCGCGCGGCTTGTCGCAGCGCGACAAGCGCCACCTTTCGAGGAGTTGTACCGCTGTTCTTATGCGGGATTTTTCTTCTTGCCGGTTGCGCGACATACCACCGGTCGGGATTGCCCGAGGCAAAGGTCAAGGCAGTCGAACCGCAGTTTCATCTGCCTGAGCTCTCGCGTGAGCAGGAAGATAAGATTCTTGCTCTTGATCCACTGCATGTAAGCGAGCGCGATATACGCGACGTGCTGTCCCATGCTCCGGCGCCGCGCATCATCAATATTCACGGCGGAATTTATCCGGTGCATCGGCGGATGATCTCCTTTTCCGATTTTTTGATCGGGATGGGATACCCGGCGTTCAGCATTACGAACGCCGCGGACGGAACCTACACGTTTAGCTGCTACGAGAGCAGCGATCTCATCGCCGGCATGATGGCCTGGTATTACGAAAGGGAAGGGCTGAGGCCGATCATGATCGGGCATAGCCAGGGCGGCTTTCAGGCGGTCAAAATCCTGGACAAATTCGCGGGGCACGATGGCGACAGCATGCCCATTTACAATCCGCTCACCTGGAGTCGGGAGAATCGATATACCATCGTCGATCCATTAACCGGCAAATCTCGATCGTTGGTCGGGTTGAAATTTGGGTATGCGAGCGCGATGGGGACGGGCGGCGTCACCCGGTTTCTGCCAAATCAATGGGACATGGCGTTTAGTTTGCGCGACATCCCGGATTCGGTCGAAGAGTTCACCGGATTTTACAAAGGGCGCGATTTGCTGGGAGGCGATCTGCTGGGATACGGGTCGATGAATTATTTTCATGCGAACGGCACGGCGAAGGTCAGGAACATCGAATTGCCGGCTCCATGGCGGCATGGCGCTGTGCCGGACACGAAACATTTACTGAAAAGCCAGGCCATCATGGATCGAATCAATGCGTACGTGCCGCCGCCGGAGGATGTCATTCACATTCCAGCGAGCGAAGAGAATATGCGCAAAGAAACGCTCAATCTCGCCTGGGCCCAGGATGTTTGGTACAGCATCAAGAAATATTGGGTCACGGATCTGCAAACGTACATACGGGCAAAACGCGCGCGTGGGGAAGCCAGTGTGAAGAGGTGAGAACAACGGAAGCAGTTACATAGGCTACAAAGTTACATGGTTACATGCGACGGATGAGACTTATGAGACGCATGGGACGAATGGCAAAATGTGAGTGAGGAGTTTCTCAGGCGGACCATTGTTTCGCTATCAGGGATTGTTTATTGGGTGGGAGTTTTGATTCAGGCCCGGCGGATTCGGCGGCATATCAAACGCTCTCCCAATTTGACGCCGCGCACCGTCAAGGAGCGCATGCTTTGGGTGGGTTGGTTTGTAGTGATCGTGGTTTGGATTTTTCAGCCGTGGCTTACATTAACAACCCAGATGCACCTTGGGCTTTGGACTGGATTCATCAATCCGATCACATTTGTGATTGGATTGCTGCTCGTGTTCAGCGGCTACTGGGGAACACTGTGGTGCTATCGCGCGATGGGCGATTCGTGGCGAATCGGCGTAGACCAAAACGAAAAGAACGCATTGGTGATGTTGGGACCATATCGACTGATTCGGCATCCTATCTACGCGTTTCAAATTGTGATGCTGGTTGGGTCGCTGCTGTTGTGGCCGACCGTTTTATCGGCAGGCATTCTGGCGCTTCATCTCATTTGCGTTTACATCAAAGCGACTGACGAGGAAGCCTATCTTTTGGGAATCCACGGCCAACCGTATGCGAGCTACCTCAAGAGCACTGGCCGGTTATGGCCGAAACTGAAGATTTGATTCATCCCGCAGAAGCGGGATGAATCAACGCATTTATTTTCCGAGCATTTTCGCGAGGATAAAAATCAGGATCGCGCCGCCAATGCCTCCTCCGAACAGGAGATAAATCAACGCATATCCTGCGGCCGCGAATATCGGTGTGAACAGCATAATCATAATCGCTCCTTTTGAAGGAATGTCCTTTTCGCGCCGTTCCGGAGCTATGGGGTGTTTCGCGGGACAGCGAGCGCTTGGGTCCAAAGCTTTTCAATTTGCACTCCTACAGATGGCTTCCAGGATTCGTTGATGACGATTTATATAGTCGCGTCCGGTATGCGCCAGAGTCCTTTTCCAACGTGATGAAGCAGTTTCGCGTTTCGCAAGACCTGAAGCTGCTGACGGATTTTGGGACGAATATTGTTGTTATTGGGATGCAGCGCGGATAAGGCATTTTCTATGGAGTAGGCGTCTCGAGTAGTGAATTCCGTTTTACCGAGTGAGCGAACAGCGGTAAGCACATCAAGGGTCCAGCCCCGACTGGGTCGCGGAAGATTTTTCACGGAACTGATCCGTCGGAACTTATCACGTACATCCTCAGGACGGGAAGCGGTTCCGTCCTTTATGATGTCAATTCGCGCTTCATGGGGGATGTTTGGCAGAAAAATGAAGCAGCCTACCCAACCAGCTCGTCGGGCCGTTGACGAAAGAGGTTTTCGTTTAACGATTGCCGATACAGGGAACGCGAAGTGTGGAACAAGCAGGAGATTTCTTACGGTCCAGGTTTGAAGATCATAGTGCAAGAAATAGAAGCTAGGGGCTCGGTCGTTTCCAACGGCTTGAATCAACGCGCTGTATGATCCGTCAGCGATAGATTTGCCGATTTTGGTCCGTTGCCCTTTCAATTGAAACCAGAAATCGCAAGAAGGGCAGCCAAAGTCGCTCGCCTTTGTGTTGGAGGGTAGTCGAGTTAGGTTATCAGACGGGCAGTTCGGACAATAAAGGTTGTGCTCGCCCCAGTATTCCGTGACCACGCGCGTTTGTTGACATCCGCTCTTATAAGCAGCGGCTAGTTCAGCGGTCATCGAAAGATTCACGGTGGTATTAGATCAGTCGATTGTATGGGTTCAACTTATATTCGTGCCATGTTATTCGCTCCACCGAATCGATCCTGCTCTCTTAGACTTTTTGATTGTTCGCATGCTTACCTGCCCAGCAGTTGCGTAAAAGGGAAACTGCGGTTTTATTTACTTCCGAGCGCCCGTTAGCAACGATTTGCTCAATACATATGCGGAAAACTTTTCTACAAGACCAAGTGACTGTATGGACTTTGCCGCAGGTTCAGCCCGGTCCAGCCGGGGCGGAACTGCTCCTGAAAAGAGTGATGCTGCCGCAAGGGGAATTGGCGCAATTCCACGATTCAGACGAACCGATGCGTTACATCGCGGCGATCGAATTGAAGGCCGGCACCATCAGGGGCAATCACTATCACAAGATCAAACGGGAATATGTCTATGTACTCAGCGGCCGACTTACCCTGGTGCTGCAAAAGCTTGGATCAAATGTCAGCGACAATACCTTTCCAGCACAGTGGGATCCGAAGCTTGGAATTCACGTGACTTGAAGTCGCGGC
>JADMIO010796509.1_pt1 | contig 62281 bp, 54 predicted proteins | sample 8958161 | NCBI WGS metagenome assembly JADMIO01 (sample SAMN16585339, study PRJNA669376) | soil metagenome | isolation source: Crop rotation soil | place: USA: Cullars Rotation, Alabama | collected 2011 | reverse complement strand
CTTTCCCGTAAACTTCACATCCCGACCACATACAGGCAAAGTAATGGCATTACCGCGAGCCATTACTCCTACGCGCGCAATTAACGAATCCACCATCGGGGCAGCTGGTGTCGATAACGAAGTATCTTCAACCGGTTGAGTATTGAGCGTATGTTTTGGAATAACAGGCGCACGCTTCATTATCTAATCTCCCAGCGTGGTTTAATCAGACGATCGAAAATTTCATTGCAGACAGGTTCCCAAATAGAAAGAGCATTTCTCCAGGCACCAGTTGAAGAGCGTTGATCAATGGCCTGTTCAAAAACAGTTCTCATCCGGATCTGACCTTTACCAACTTCATCCGTTTCACGTACAACATTTTTTAGAACCATGCTTCCCCAGGCATCCCGAATTTGCTCCTCCATCCACGGGGACTGAGAGCCATTACTATTGCTGTATTTGGTAAGCAAAATACGTACATCAGGCTCGAACCCTTTAAGATCAACGTTCTTGAGCAGATCACGAAGCATATCGAAAAACTGCAGTGCGGAGGTGTAGTCAAACAACTCAGCAGGCGTGGGAACAATCAGCACATCAGCAGCACATACGACATTAATCGTGCCGATACCCAGGTTAGGCGCGCTGTCAATAACTATGACATCATAGTCATGAGCAACAGTTTCAATGGCCAGTCGGAGCATCAGGTGTGGATCGGTGGGCAGTTTACCTTCATCAAATTTGCCCATTAACTCAGTTTCAATACGGTGCAGAGCCAGACAGGAAGGAATAATGTCAAGCCCCGGCCAGCAAGTGGGCTTTATTGCATAAGTGACATCGTCCTTTTCCCCAAGATAGAAAGGCAGGAGAGTGTCTTCTGCATGAATATGAAGATCTGGTACCCATCCGTGATACATTGAGGCTGTTCCCTGGGGGTCGTTACCTTCCACGAGCAAAACACGTAGCCCCTTCAGAGCCAGATCCTGAGCAAGATGAACAGAAACTGAGGTTTTGTAAACGCCTCCTTTATGGGCAGCAACCCCGATCACCGGTGGAAATACGTCTTCAGCACGTCGCAATCGCGTACCAAACACATCACGCATATGATTAATTTGTTCAATTGTATAACCAACACGTTGCTCAACCCGTCCTCGAATTTCCATATCCGGGTGCGGTAGTCGCCCTGCTTTCTCGGCATCTCTGATAGCCTGAGAAGAAACCCCAACTAAATCCGCTGCTTCACCTATTCTCCAGCGCCGGGTTATTTTCCTCGCTTCCGGGCTGTCATCATTAAACTGTGCAATGGCGATAGCCTTCGTCATTTCATGACCAGCGTTTATGCACTGGTTAAGTGTTTCCATGAGTTTCATTCTGAACATCCTTTAATCATTGCTTTGCGTTTTTTTATTAAATCTTGCAATTTACTGCAAAGCAACAACAAAATCGCAAAGTCATCAAAAAACCGCAAAGTTGTTTAAAATAAGAGCAACACTACAAAAGGAGATAAGAAGAGCACATACCTCAGTCACTTATTATCACTAGCGCTCGCCGCAGCCGTGTAACCGAGCATAGCGAGCGAACTGGCGAGGAAGCAAAGAAGAACTGTTCTGTCAGATAGCTCTTACGCTCAGCGCAAGAAGAAATATCCACCGTGGGAAAAACTCCAGGTAGAGGTACACACGCGGATAGCCAATTCAGAGTAATAAACTGTGATAATCAACCCTCATCAATGATGACGAACTAACCCCCGATATCAAGTCACATGACGAAGGGAAAGAGAAGGAAATCAACTGTGACAAACTGCCCTCAAATTTGGCTTCCTTAAAAATTACAGTTCAAAAAGTATGAGAAAATCCATGCAGGCTGAAGGAAACAGCAAAACTGTGACAAATTACCCTCAGTAGGTCAGAACAAATGTGACGAACCACCCTCAAATCTGTGACAGATAACCCTCAGACTATCCTGTCGTCATGGAAGTGATATCGCGGAAGGAAAATACGATATGAGTCGTCTGGCGGCCTTTCTTTTTCTCAATGTATGAGAGGCGCATTGGAGTTCTGCTGTTGATCTCATTAACACAGACCTGCAGGAAGCGGCGGCGGAAGTCAGGCATACGCTGGTAACTTTGAGGCAGCTGGTAACGCTCTATGATCCAGTCGATTTTCAGAGAGACGATGCCTGAGCCATCCGGCTTACGATACTGACACAGGGATTCGTATAAACGCATGGCATACGGATTGGTGATTTCTTTTGTTTCACTAAGCCGAAACTGCGTAAACCGGTTCTGTAACCCGATAAAGAAGGGAATGAGATATGGGTTGATATGTACACTGTAAAGCCCTCTGGATGGACTGTGCGCACGTTTGATAAACCAAGGAAAAGATTCATAGCCTTTTTCATCGCCGGCATCCTCTTCAGGGCGATAAAAAACCACTTCCTTCCCCGCGAAACTCTTCAATGCCTGCCGTATATCCTTACTGGCTTCCGCAGAGGTCAATCCGAATATTTCAGCATATTTAGCAACATGGATCTCGCAGATACCGTCATGTTCCTGTAGGGTGCCATCAGATTTTCTGATCTGGTCAACGAACAGATACAGCATACGTTTTTGATCCCGGGAGAGACTATATGCCGCCTCAGTGAGGTCGTTTGACTGGACGATTCGCGGGCTATTTTTACGTTTCTTGTGATTGATAACCGCTGTTTCCGCCATGACAGATCCATGTGAAGTGTGACAAGTTTTTAGATTGTCACACTAAATAAAAAAGAGTCAATAAGCAGGGATAACTTTGTGAAAAAACAGCTTCTTCTGAGGGCAATTTGTCACAGGGTTAAGGGCAATTTGTCACAGACAGGACTGTCATTTGAGGGTGATTTGTCACACTGAAAGGGCAATTTGTCACAACACCTTCTCTAGAACCAGCATGGATAAAGGCCTACAAGGCGCTCTAAAAAAGAAGATCTAAAAACTATAAAAAAAATAATTATAAAAATATCCCCGTGGATAAGTGGATAACCCCAAGGGAAGTTTTTTCAGGCATCGTGTGTAAGCAGAATATATAAGTGCTGTTCCCTGGTGCTTCCTCGCTCACTCGACCGGGAGGGTTCGAGAAGGGGGGGCACCCCCCTTCGGCGTGCGCGGTCACGCGCACAGGGCGCAGCCCTGGTTAAAAACAAGGTTTATAAATATTGGTTTAAAAGCAGGTTAAAAGACAGGTTAGCGGTGGCCGAAAAACGGGCGGAAACCCTTGCAAATGCTGGATTTTCTGCCTGTGGACAGCCCCTCAAATGTCAATAGGTGCGCCCCTCATCTGTCAGCACTCTGCCCCTCAAGTGTCAAGGATCGCGCCCCTCATCTGTCAGTAGTCGCGCCCCTCAAGTGTCAATACCGCAGGGCACTTATCCCCAGGCTTGTCCACATCATCTGTGGGAAACTCGCGTAAAATCAGGCGTTTTCGCCGATTTGCGAGGCTGGCCAGCTCCACGTCGCCGGCCGAAATCGAGCCTGCCCCTCATCTGTCAACGCCGCGCCGGGTGAGTCGGCCCCTCAAGTGTCAACGTCCGCCCCTCATCTGTCAGTGAGGGCCAAGTTTTCCGCGAGGTATCCACAACGCCGGCGGCCGGCCGCGGTGTCTCGCACACGGCTTCGACGGCGTTTCTGGCGCGTTTGCAGGGCCATAGACGGCCGCCAGCCCAGCGGCGAGGGCAACCAGCCGAGGGCTTCGCCCTGTCGCTCGACTGCGGCGAGCACTACTGGCTGTAAAAGGACAGACCACATCATGGTTCTGTGTTCATTAGGTTGTTCTGTCCATTGCTGACATAATCCGCTCCACTTCAACGTAACACCGCACGAAGATTTCTATTGTTCCTGAAGGCATATTCAAATCGTTTTCGTTACCGCTTGCAGGCATCATGACAGAACACTACTTCCTATAAACGCTACACAGGCTCCTGAGATTAATAATGCGGATCTCTACGATAATGGGAGATTTTCCCGACTGTTTCGTTCGCTTCTCAGTGGATAACAGCCAGCTTCTCTGTTTAACAGACAAAAACAGCATATCCACTCAGTTCCACATTTCCATATAAAGGCCAAGGCATTTATTCTCAGGATAATTGTTTCAGCATCGCAACCGCATCAGACTCCGGCATCGCAAACTGCACCCGGTGCCGGGCAGCCACATCCAGCGCAAAAACCTTCGTGTAGACTTCCGTTGAACTGATGGACTTATGTCCCATCAGGCTTTGCAGAACTTTCAGCGGTATACCGGCATACAGCATGTGCATCGCATAGGAATGGCGGAACGTATGTGGTGTGACCGGAACAGAGAACGTCACACCGTCAGCAGCAGCGGCGGCAACCGCCTCCCCAATCCAGGTCCTGACCGTTCTGTCCGTCACTTCCCAGATCCGCGCTTTCTCTGTCCTTCCTGTGCGACGGTTACGCCGCTCCATGAGCTTATCGGGTCCACTCGCGAACGCAGAAAGGCCCACCCGAAGGTGAGCCAGTGTGATTACATTTGCGGCCTAACTGTGGCCAGTCCAGTTACGCTGGAGTCACTAGTATTTAGGTGACACTATAGAAGCGGCCGCGACAACTTGTCCACGTGGAATTCTAAGCTTAGGATCCCAATGTGCTGGAAAGATGCGTACCGGCTCGTTTCCCGCAAAATATCTTGATCGCATTGGGCGCATGCTGCAGTAATTCTTCGCTCACCAAAGCATCATACATCACCACATCGGCCTGCTGTAAGGCTTTAATGCCTTTCAACGAGATCAGCTCCGGATCGCCCGGCCCGGCACCTACCAATATCAGCTTTGATGGTTTCATTTGATCTTTAAAATTAACAATAAATCCAGGCTCCTTTCACGACAAAAATCAAACATATCATTCATTTAATGCTATATAAAAGCAATTGTATTTTTTTGTAACTTTCGTAAAACTTACCCCCCATGAAAAAGTTTGTACTTCCGCTTATGTTATTGGCTTTGTCTTATTGCGCGATGGCATTTTCTATTATCCGTGGCCCTTATTTGCAAAGCTCAACGGATAACAGTATTAAAATTTTATGGAGAACCGATTCTGCAGGGACCTGCGTCGTGCATTATGGAGATGCGCCGGGGAATCTTACGAATACTGCAGTGGCAGATACTGCCGCGGGAATAAACCACGCCCTGATGATCTCCGGTTTACAACCCAAAACAAAATATTATTACTCCATCGAATTCAATTCAACCGTTCTCGCAGGAGCAAATGATCAGCATCATTTTATCACCAATCCTGTTCCGGGAGATACCAGCGAATTCAATATCTGGGTGACTGGAGATTTTGGCAACGGCAGCAATAACCAGATCGCTGTAAAAAAATGGTTTCACAACTATATCAAAACGCACACGGTGACTTCCTGGATATGGCTGGGTGATAATGTATACAGCGATGGTAAGGATAACGAGTACCGTGATAAAGTTTTTGATAATGTGTATGGCTATGATTCCATATTCCGTTTCCTGCCATTCTATCCCATGCCCGGCAATCACGATTACAACAGTGTTTCGCGCAACAATGATCCGACAAAAGACAAAGGGCCCTATTTTAATATGGTAGATGTTCCCAAAAACGGCGAAGCCGGCGGACTGGCATCGGGTACGGAAACTTTTTATTCCTTCGATTACGGCAACTTGCATTTCGAGTCGCTCAACTCCGAGCCTATTCCTTACACTTTAGGGGGAGATCAAACCATGAAAAATTATATTCGCAATGACCTCGATGCCACATCCAGGAAATTTAAAATTGCCTATTGGCATCAGCCGCCTTATTCCAAAGGCTCACACGATTCAGATGATGGATTTGAGCTGATCATGAAAAGTATGCGGGAAGATTACCTGCCTATACTGGAGCCTCATGGAATAGACCTGGTTTTAAATGGTCACAGTCACGTGTATGAGCGTTCTTATCTTATCCAAAAACATTACGGTAGCTCAACCGTATTTAATCATCAAACCATGTTGGTCGATAGTAGCAGCGGCAACCCGGATCTGGATTCCGCTTATGTAAAATACACATACGGACCGAATAAAAATAAAGGAACAGTATACGCCGTAGTGGGCAATAGCGGACAGAGCGAACCTGATAATGGTAAAAGTATGCCGTGTATGCTGCGCAAGCTGGCGAATAGTGAATCGGGCAGTATGATCTTAACTGTAAAAGGCAATACGATGACCTGTACCTACTATAAGTCTGACGGAACAGTGTTTGATAAATTTGCTATCGTCAAAAAAGATACGGCGATCAGCACGGGAATAAAAACGATCTCCAATATAGAATCTATTCGCGTTTATCCGAATCCTTTTAAAAAAGAATTCTCGGTTGAATTGATCATGAAGAAAAATGACCAGCTGAAAATTTCTATTACTTCGATTGATGGAAAATCGCAATACTTAAATGTATGGACCGGAAATGTAACTGCCGGAAAAACGCAACTCAATCTTACCGAAAATGTAAAATCACTGCCTGCCGGAAGTTATTTACTGCACTTCGAAAACAATGAAGGCAGTATGGCAGAAAAAATAGTGAAGCTATAAATAAGAACCCCGCCGCCTTGTTTAGGGGCGACGGGTCTTTAAAAAACAAACATCAACTTATTTCTTATTAGACAATACTGATTGTTTTCATTTTCTTTTCAGGTTCGCTTTTTGCTTTTTTAGGCAACACCAGGTTCAATACACCGTCTTCATATTTGCCTTCTATCTTTTCGATATCGACAGTATCTTCATTTACCGTAAAGCTGCGGCTGAATGAACTGTAGCTGAATTCTCTGCGGGTATATTTCCCGTCTTTGTCGCTCTCTTGTTTTTCCGTTTTGTTTTCTGCAGAAATGGTCAGCACACCATTTTCCAATTCTACTTTAATGTCATCTTTTTTCAGACCAGGCGCAGCTACTTCAATTTTGAAGTCTGTTTCCGTTTCTTTTACATTAACCGCTGGCACTGTTTTACCAAATGATCTTACCGGGTTGAAATCGAAAAAATCTTTTCCGAAAAAGTCGTCGAATAAAAATCCCGGGTTGTGTTCGCTTCTTCTTTTAATGAGTGTCATGATATTTCCTCCTCTATTTTTGGTTTTAAAATATAAATTCTTCATGACTCGAAAGGTTCAAAGAAAATACCAAACAAAAAATGCGGACAAAATGTCCGCATTTGTATTGTAATTTATGACAGAATTACTTATTGTGTCGCTGTATTATCAGCTATCGAATCCGCAGGTGCGGTGATTGAGGCACTTGCCGAATCCGTTGCTGGTGCAGGGGCCGGTGCAACCGGATGTTCAGCAACATATTTGTCCAGGCTTTCCATGGTAGACTTAAACGCCTTTTTCATCATCGGTTTACCCATTAAACGGCTCATCCATTTTTCAAAAAAGTTTTTGGTCTCAGAATTAAATGCGCTGGTCACTTCAGATCCACCATCTTTTGATCGAATGATATACTCGGCTTGTCCCCCACCCTGGCCTTCGAATACGAGGTTAATTTTAACATACTCATTCGGAATCACATATTCTACTGTAGAAGTACCGCTTCCAAGCTCTTTCTTTTCACTTTTCCAGGAATAAGAAGAACCGACTCCCGATTCGGGCCCACTGTAAGTTACCGGCATATCGGGATCCAGCGAATTCCAATAGGACCAGTTTTTCCATTCGGCGGCAGTGGTCAGTTCATGGTAAACCGCTTCAGGTGAGGCTTTTAATGTTTGCGTATCCGATACCCGGAAGTTGGATGAAATAAAGAATGATCCGATAAATAACAGGACCACGATACCTACAATACCCCCGAGCAAAATCTTAACTACTTTCATAATTTCTATTTTTTATAGCATGAATTTAACTAAATATTATCTGTAAAACCAAGATTCATTGCAATTTTTGATTCTTTTTGTGCCGCTCTGCATCTCGCGAGGTCTTCTTTTCCAGGTTCTTATGAAGCGCTTCTTCCAAATCAACTCCCGTTTGATTGGCAATACAGATCAGCACAAATAATACATCCGCCAGCTCATCAGACAGCTCTTTGCCTTTGTCCGATTCCTTAAACGATTGCTCTCCATATTGCCGGGCAATGATACGGGCCACTTCACCCACTTCTTCGCTCAGAATAGCCATATTGGTCAGCTCATTAAAATAGCGTACGCCGTTGGCTTTTATCCAATTATCTATGGTATGCTGTGCTTGTTGTATCGTCATGGTTTCTTCACTTTAAGAAATTAAAAATACAGCTTGAAATCCGTATTTTTGAGGCTTCTTATGAGTAAGGTTATTTTAATAACGGGTGCTACTTCGGGCTTTGGAGAGGCTGCCGCGCATAAGTTTGCGGCAAACGGCTGGGATTGTATTATTACGGGCCGCAGGAAAGAACGCCTCGAAAACCTGGAAGACGATCTGCGCGAGCAATATGGCATTGATGTATTGATCCTGAATTTCGATGTGCGCAATGCACTGGAAGTAAAGCAGGCTATTGCATCATTATCGGGCAAGTGGAGCGAGATCGATGTGTTGCTGAATAACGCCGGCCTGGCTGCAGGGCGCGGACCCATTCAGGAAGGCTCCATCGAAGATTGGGAACAGATGATCGATACGAATGTGAAAGGCTTGCTGTACATGACCCGCGAAATTTCTCCGCTGATGATAGCCCGCAGAAAAGGCCATATTATCAACGTTGGATCACTGGCGGGATGGGAATCGTATGGCGGCGGAAATGTTTATATCGGAACCAAACATGCGGTACGCGCTATTACGAGAAGTTCGCGTATCGATTTATTGCCATATAATGTAAAAGTATCGGTGATCAGCCCGGGTGCGGCCGAAACGGAATTTTCATTAGTGCGTTTTAAAGGCGATGCCCAAAAAGCAGCAGCTATTTATGATGGCTATAAACCGTTAGAAGCGAAAGACGTGGCGGAAAGCATGTATTTTATGGCGACACAGCCGGAACATGTAAACATCGAGGAAATACTGATATTGCCGACCGCACAAGCCACAACGGCTATATTTCAGAAAGGATAATTTTTTTATGCTGAACGAAGTGAGGCATCTTTTGTTAATAGGATATAATCAATAATTAAATGGAACCAAAAATAGCTGTACCGGTTATGATCTATACCGAGGCGACACCGAATCCGAATACCTTGAAATTCGTGTTGAACCGCCCGATCTATCCGGGTGATTTCGCAGAATTCCAATCCAAAGAAGAAACCACGGAAGCGCCATTGGCTGCAGCGTTGTTTGACCTGGGAAATATTCAGAATGTTTATTTCAGCAATAATTTTGTGAGCATCACCAAAACAGAAGACCTGTTGTGGGCGGAGCTGATGCCAACGGTCAAAGAATTTCTGAAAAATTATTTCAACGCCGAAAATCCTATAGTCACTACGGATAAATATGTAAAGCCGGCTAAAACTGCTACCAACGAAATCAAAGAAGGCGATACGGATGCGGAAATGCGCATTAAAGCCGCGCTGGATAAATATGTAAAACCTGCCGTGGAAATGGACGGCGGAAATATTTCTTTTGTTTCTTTTGAAAACGGCAAGCTGACCTTGCAATTACAAGGCTCCTGCAGCGGCTGTCCTTCTTCTGTTGTTACACTCAAACAAGGGATCGAAAATTTATTGAAACGCTTTGTTCCTGAGGTGCAGGAAGTGGTGGCTGAGAATGAGTAAACAGGCATAAGGGATGCAGTTAATAAACACGATCAAAGAAAAACCATATCATCTATTCTTGATCTTTGCTGTTTTCTTTTCTATACTTTCGCTTTTTCATTATGGAAATTCGACAATTGATATCCAAATGCATGATGTTTATTTTGTGGTGGGACATGACCAGGTTTTTTTCTGGATATTCATCCTGCTGTTCTTATATTGGATGATATATCTATTGTGTCGCAAATTTTTATGGTCCAATAAACTAAGTTGGATACATACCATTCTGACAATCTTCTGTTTTGCCTTGATCTTTATATTGGGTACGCCTCTTCTTTCAGGTTATGTACCAAACGATATGCTTAAAAGATATTATAGCTTCTATGAAGTAACGAACACAGCAATAACCTCACTGACTATTATTATGGTGTTGGCTCAGCCTTTATTCCTGATCAATATTCTCGGTGGTTTTATCAAAAACAAACTAATAGTAAAATCTTAGAGAAGCTGGTGGCGTAAAACGAGTGACTTGCATGAAAGCTATATGTTGCCAATTTCCCCCAGGAAATTCAATACTCTTTTAATCAGGCTGCTCTGTTTCTCTGAAATAATATCATCGGGGTCTTTATCCACTATGGGTTTGTTTGAAATTTTAGCGATCAGCGGGTCGATTAAAGCAATTTTAATCAATCCAAAAAACCAATAGAGAAAAAAGAAAATCAGTATTCCGCCTCCGACTACCATACCTATCAGAATAATTATCTCGCGGATGGACAACCCTCCAAACATACTGTAAATATACCTGAATTCTAATATTGCCCTAATGGCTAGTGGCTTCTCACTAGTGGCTCAGTTAACAAATCATTAATCCAGGCAGAATTCCAATATTTTTACTAATTTCGATAGGATGAAAAAAATAACCTGCCTTTGCAACTGTTGCTGTTTGTGTCCACAATGACCGGATGGGTAGGTATATTCTAAAAAATTTACGAGCCTGTCCTAACCGACAGGCTTTTTTGACCTCAAAAAACGCAAGATGAGTGTAACCATTTCCAAAAACGTATCGCCGGAAGCAGCCAAAGACATTTTTGAGCTGCAGCAAAAGATCAATGCCTTTGTGAATGGCGATATCCCCGATGAAAAATTCAGGCATTTCCGTTTGACGCGCGGCATCTATGGACAACGCCAATTAGGCGTTCAGATGTTTCGCATCAAATTGCCGATGGGCCGACTGACTCCGGCACAAATGGTGCGCATCGCGGAACTATCGGAACAATTTTGCAACAGCAACCTGCACCTAACAACGCGCCAGGATATACAATTACACTTTTTAAAAGTGACCGATGCCCCGTTAGTATGGGCCGGGCTCGAAGATGTGGGCGTTACCGGCCGCGAGGCTTGTGGCAATACTATTAGAAATATCACGGCTTCTTCTATCGCAGGTGTTGATCCCGATGAACCGTTTGATGTGACACCGCATGCACATGCAGCATTTGAATTTTTCCTTCGCAATCCTATTTGCCAGGATATGGGCAGAAAAGTGAAGATCGCATTTTCGTCTTCTGAAAAAGACACCGCATTCACCTACATACACGATTTCGGTTTTATCCCGAAAATAGAAAACGGCAAACGCGGATTTAAAGTGGTTGTCGGCGGAGGATTAGGCGCACAGGCATTTACAGCACTGACAGCTTACGAATTTTTAGAAGAAGAACAGGTTGTTCCGTTTATCGAAGCAGGCATCCGCGTTTTTGATCGTTATGGAGAAAGAGCTCGCCGCCATAAAGCGCGTATGAAATATTTGGTGAAAGATGTCGGCCTGGAAAAATTTATGGCGTTGATCGCGGAAGAAAGAACAGCGAACAAAACAAAATCGTACCCGATCGATCTTTCTAAAATTACAGAAGAAATTCCTGCAGCACAAAAAGAGATTCCCAAAGTCACTGTCGATCCGAAAAAATTTGAAGACTGGAAAAAAACGAATGTCTATAAACAAAAACAGGAAGGCTTTTACGGCATCTTCTTAAAAGTAACGAATGGCGATATCAAACCCGACCAGGCAAGAGTTATCGCAAAACTAGTGAATGACTACGGCTCGCAGGATATGCGCGTGGCGATGAACCAGAATTTGTTTGTGAAATATTTTCGTGAGGAAGCATTGCCGTATGCCTATAGTGTTTTGGATAGTTTAGGCTTCGCCGATCCGGGTTTTGGAACGATCGCTGATGTTACAACTTGTCCCGGAACAGACACCTGTAACCTGGGAGTAACAAATAGTATGACGCTGGCAAAAATGTTGGAAGACCAGATTCAGAAAGAATATTACGACCTGATTTTTGACAGAGCCATTCACATAAAAATGAGCGGCTGTATGAATGCGTGCGGTCAACACATGTCGGCCAGCATTGGCTTGCACGGCAGCTCGATCCGCGTAGGAGAAAAAGTGGCGCCCGCGATGCAGATTTGTTTGGGTGGCGGTGTGGATGAGAACGGTGTTGGAACAGTGGCTGATAAGGTCGTAAAATTGCCTACCAAGAAAATGCCGGACGCATTGCGTTTATTGCTGAATGATTTTAAAAATAATTCAAATCCTACGGAACCATTCAACGATTATTATCGCAGACAAGGCAAAAATTATTTCTATACGTTATTAAAGCCAACTGCCGATACGACAAAATTTGTCGACGATGATTATTTCGATTATGGCAGCGAGGAATATTTTACACCGGAAGTGGGCGTGGGCGAGTGTGCCGGTGTAATGTATGATATGATCGGCACGATCATCAAAGATGCCGATACGAAACGGATAGAAGCAGCAGATATGCTGACCAACGAACGCTACGCCGAAGCGATCTATTATGCGTATACCGGGTTTGTGGTTGCCGCGAAAGCATTGTTGCTGAGTAAAGATGTAGAATGCAATACACAGATCAAGATCGTACAGGATTATGATAAGACATTTGGTGAAACCAACGAGCTGCCGGTAGAAGGCGGGTTTGAAAATCTGGTCTTGTCGATCAACCAACACGAACCTACTTTAGAATTTGCTGCGAACTATGTTGGAAAATTCAACGAGTTCCTGAAGCGCGTGATCGCATACCGCGAAAAAATGTTGGAAGGCGGCGGAGATAAAATGGTGGTGGAAAGTAACTACAAAGCTTAAGAAATTTACGATTTACGATTCAAATTGTAAATCAACTTTAGTGTATCACAAAATGCTCCATCAATAACACTTGCAATTCTCCGACTAAAAATCCGAGTACGGCTCCGACTGTAATTAAGATCCATTCATCCTGTTTGAATGCCGGGCGCAATACGCCTTCAAATTCTGCCGGAGTTAATTCCTGCATTTTAGTAACCAATGTATTATTGATATCCATTGCATCTTCGGCATATTTTTCTATATGCTTCAACGCAGTTGGTAATTGCTCGATCATTTTTTGCGTGATCGCATCTTTCATCGCTTTGTATTTTTCTGTTCCGACTGCAAATACGACTACCGGTTTTAATACTCCGCTTTGTTCGTCGACCATCTGTTGAATATTTTTCTGGATCATCGCAAATAAATTATCCGACATTTTTCCTTTTAAGATCGATTCGATCATATTGCTCGGCGTCAGCACTTCTTTTGCGATCAAAGCGCCATAAGCGGCAGATACTTCTTTCTGTCTTTTGAAAAACAATCCGTGCCAGGTAAATAATCCAAAATATTTTTTAGGTTCCTGCGGTGCGAAGATCATCCGCAATGCGAGCCAGTCCGTAAACCATCCCGTAAATAAACCAAAGATGGGCATCACCCAAACATTATGCGTCAGCACCCAAACCACCATCTGCACCAAACCGATGAGGAAACCGAAATAGATACCGGAGTTTTGAATAAATTGAAATTCTTTATGGCCCGATTCCATAAAAATTTTATTCAGCAATTTTTTGTCTTTGGTGAGATTGGAGATGACCATTTCTTTGAGATCGAAAACATCATCGAGATTATCTTTGGTTTGCTGCATCAGTTGGCGCACCATGGCTGGCGAATCTGCCTGTATACGTTTGATCAGCAGTTTTTTTATATTCTCCGGGATAGATTCCCAAAGGCCCGGCTGGTAATGGCTCATCACTTCATGCGTGATCTGTTCGACGATAGGCAGCATCGGTTTTTCCAGTTCCTGCGCTACGCGATCCGGGTCGAGGCGGCTAAAAATTTCTTTCGGCGTGATCAGTCTTGCCGTTAATGTATCGCAAGCAATGGCCGACATGGTGGCTGCTTTGCGGGGGATGATTCCCTGCCAGCCTAAAAACGGTTTAATGCCCACAAATTCCAATGGGTTGAACATCATGCGTATCGCCACTATTTTTGTAACATAGCCGATGAGGGCAGCAATAATGGGCATCGAGAGATAAAGGAGCCAATGTGCTTTAAAATCTGTAATGATATTATGTAAAAAATCCATATGATGTAAAGGTAGGAAATTTGTAGGGCGGGCAAAACAAATCTTTAGGTAAAAACCCTATTTTTGCGAACGCTAAATTTAACCGATGAAGACAAATGTTGCACTCTTAGCCAAAATCTGCGAAACACCGGGAGCCCCGGGGTATGAACAACGCGTACGCGAGATCGTATTGCAGGAAATGAAAGGGCATGTAGATGAAATCCAAACCGATAATCTCGGCAATGTGTACACCATCAAAAAAGGAAAAGACAGCAGCAAACGCGTCATGATCGCGGCGCATATGGATGAGATCGGTTTTATTGTAAAGTATATCGACGAGTTTGGCTTTTTGCGTTTCCATACATTGGGCGGCTTTGATCCGAAAACATTAACGGCACAACGCGTCATCGTGCACGGTAAAAAAGATATCGTTGGCGTGATGGGCAGTAAGCCAATACATATCATGACGGCAGAAGAAAGAACCAAGCTTCCGCAGCTTCATGATTATTTTATCGACCTGGGCTTGCCGGTAAATGAAGTAGAAGAAATAGTTTCTGTGGGCGACCCGATCACTCGCGAAAGAACATTGATTGAAATGGGCGAGTGCGTAAATTGCAAATCCATCGACAACCGCGTAGCTGTTTATATTTTAATTGAAACAATGAAGCTGTTACAAGATTGTCCGTATGATGTGTATGGTGTTTTCACCGTGCAGGAAGAAGTGGGAATTCGCGGAGCGAATGTCGCGGCGCACAATATCAATCCTACTTTTGGTTTTGGCTTAGATACAACCATTGCCTATGACTTACCGGAATCCAAACCGGAAGAACAGGTGACCAAATTAGGCAAAGGCGTTGCGATAAAAATTATGGACGCGAGTACGATCTGTGATTACCGCATGATCAAATACCAGAAAAAAATGGCGGATGAATTTGGTATTCCATGGCAACCGGAAGTATTGCCGATGGGCGGAACAGATACTGCAGGTATTCAGCGCATGGGAAAAACCGGCGCTATTGCAGGAGCTATCTCCATCCCAACAAGACATTTACACCAGGTCATAGAAATGGCGCACAAAAAAGATATCGAATCTTCAGTGATGTTACTCAAACATTGCTGTGAGAATCTGGATAAGTACGACTGGAGCTTTTAATTATCTCCACCAGCTGATAATACCGCCGATCAACACAAAGCTCAATAGCCAGTAGCCTGCAGTGATAGCAAAATATTTAATGCTTTTGTTTTCGTACAAGGTGCAAGTGCCAATAATAGGAACGACGATCAGCAATCCGTCCATGCCGGCATGATAAGCACCATGTTTAAACGTAGCAAATTCCACTTCGCCGTGTGCTACATACTTTAACGCATACGCTACGCCAAACATTAAGATCGCTCCCAATAACGGCTTTAGTGCCATGTTAGAACCTTTCGCTTTATCAGCATCCATACCGAGTTCCTGTTGCCAGATACTGCCGAATACTTTTGGGTTGTACCAGATAAAACCGAGTAGCTGAGTTGCTACAACTGCTGCGACAAGTGCTAACCAATTTGTGTGTGCTTCCATAATACGTTTATTTTGAAATTAAATATAGATGAATTGGATGATACGAGTAAAACAAATTCTACACAACGGTGCGTATAAAATCGCGGATATCTTTATAGGCCTGCATGGCTTGTGGGTCGATACTGGGGACATTAAAAAATCCATGCACTAACTCTTTGTATTCTTTATAGTTAACTCTAACGCCGGCAGCTGCTAATTTATCAGCATAGGCTTTGCCGTCATCCAGCAAGGGGTCAAATTCTGCCGTGAGAATAAATGCAGGAACTAATCCCGAAAAATCTTTTTCAAATAAGGGCGACACCAATGGGTTGCAATGATCCTTTGGATCGGGCGTGTATTTTTTCTGAAACCAAAGCATGGTTTCTTTTGTCAGAAAATATCCCTTGCCGTTTCTTTCTACAGAAGCGGAGTTGATCCTTCCATCCACCCAGGGATAAATTAAAACCTGTGCTTTCAACAAAACAGAATTTTCTTTCTTCGCTTTCATCGCCATACAAGCCGATAAATTTCCACCGGCACTATCGCCTGCAACAATGATCTTATTCGCATCGCCATGATATTGGCCAATATTTTTAAATACCCAGCTCAATGCTTTCCAGGCATCTTCATGTGCTACCGGGAAAGTATGCTCGGGCGCCATGCGGTAATCAACAGAAACCACGATCGCTTCATTCATCACACATAAGCGGCGGCAAACGGCATCGTGCGAGTCGAGGCTGTACATGGCAAAACCACCGCCATGATAATAAACGATGACTGCCTGTCCGTCTTTAGAAGAATTTGAATACATGCGAACCGGTATGCCGTCCGCCTGTATGTTTCGGATCGATTGAACCGGCAAAACCCGGTTAAACAGCCTGGTTCCCAAAGTCGAGATCTTTTCCGCATGAATGCGCAGATCGCTCATGCTTACGGAATCATCGTGTTTGAGCGATGGATTGAGCTTGTCGTATAATAAGAGTGCTTTGAGCTTCCAGTTCATGTCTGAAATTTGTAAATTCGGTTTAAATTTAAAAATAGTAATCGTATGAGCTGGATAACAGAAGATAATAAATTAGTGCGGGAATTTAAATTCAAAGATTTCTCCGAAGCTTTTGCATTTTTAACCCGTGTAGCCATTGAAGCGGAAAAGATGAATCACCACCCGGAAATTTACAATGTCTATAACAAAGTAAAGATCTCGCTGCAAACACATGATGCCGGGAATACCGTCACCGATAAAGATCACAAGCTTGCAGCGGCGATCGATAAATTAGTTGAGTGATTTTACTTCCTGCATCAACTGCTGTTCTTCCATAGAAAAGTTATTGTCGAGGTTGGCGGTTTTTTCCATCATGGTAATGATCTTGCCGCGTTTCTTCATATCCTGCGGCAAACGCAAAACGAGTTTACGGTTGGTTGCCATTTCCAGTAAGGCTTGTATTTTCTCGACATTGTAACCCCATTTTTTCGCCAGCGTATTCGCAAATTCAATTTCCTCATCCGTCAGCTTTCCATCTGCGGCTATCATCATGAGCATATTGTTGAACGCGTAATCGCGTACATCAAAAATTTCATCGAGCACATCGATCTTATTATTGATGAGCAGGCCGATGCCTTGTCGCCATTGCTCATAAGCGCCGGCATCCATCCATTCGCGTATGATCCATTCATATTTCGGGCTGTTGAGCTGCGCGCTGCAATAGGTACAATTGGTATCGATCGTATCTTTTACCGGGGCACCGCAATTCGGACAGCTGTGTGCATACAAAGAACCCTGCGCTTTTTGTGCATTCGCATCTCTCGACAAAACCAATACTTCGTTGAAGGAACGGATGCTGCCTTCAAATTGATGATTTTTAGGATCTGCCAACACAATGCGTTGCGAAGAACGTTTGATCGCGACAACCAAATTATCAATATTGCCTTCTTTGAAATAATCAAATGTCGTGACGTGATTCAAATACAATCGATGATAAACAAATTTGGGATCGTTCTGTATTTTCTTTTCTATCGTTTGATATAAATTATCTGTGACAAATCTGCGCACGCGTTCCGGTTCCTGTTTTACCAGTGCTGTCATGATCTGCATATAACCATTGCTGGCTTTGTCTTCCAGCTCCTGTAATGAAAAATCTTTTTTGTCGCCCATCTGCTCGCGTATGCGAATGGCCGATTTTCCCTGCTTCTCATACTTCGAATTGGAGTTGTGATAATCGTCGCGCTGCGTGATCTCTGCCAACACCCAATCGTAATCGCCCAGATATGTGATCGTTTGGCAATACGGACATTTGGCTGTTTCACCTCCATCTTTGCCCAGTTCGCCTCCACATTTCGGACAATTGTTGGTGTGATACAGATCCGCTTCTTTCACGCCGGATTTTTTAATGAATGACCAGTATTCCATGGTATGCAAAGGCCCGCCATCGTTCAGCTTTGTATATTTTTTACTGACAAAACTATCCATCATAGAATACGAGATGCCGACATGCACAATAGAAAACGCGCCATCCTGTTCGGCATCGTCAATAACCACGCTATTGACGCGTATATCCGACATTTGATTGACCTGCCCTATCTCCTGCATCATCATGAACTGTGTATTGAAGCGCTGGTACACACCATCGGTGATCCATTTGCGCACTTCTCCAAGGTTTTGCTGCATCCACGCGTTTTGAATACTGATAAACGCCGTCCGGACTTTTTGTTTGAATTTTTCCGTATCGAATTCGGGTTCCTGGTTTTTTAATGCTGCTATAGTTTTGGCTTCATTCGCCGCTGATTGTTGCAGTGCGCCGTAAGTACCGGCAGTAGGAATAGAATTGAACCCGCTGACAGCTTTGTAATTTTTACTCGCTTTCCAAACCGCGAAAATGATGATCGCCACAACTATAATGTTCAATGGGAAAGGCAGCATCATGATCAGGCGGATCAAAAAGTAAATGAGTATGCCGATACCATCGCCGTCACCACCACCACCGCCGCCTGAGCTACCACCACCGCCGCCGCCCGCAGAGGCTAAAGCTCCAAGAAAGACCAGCAGTAAAGAAAAAAGCGCGATTAATTTTTTGTTTTTCATAGTTGGTTCATTAAAAATACGGCTTATTGTTGAAATTCGAACCTCCACAAACGATGAGCGTCTTCTCCCGCATAATCGATCCCTATCCGTTTGCTGGTAATGACCTGGTTTTTCTTCACTTGAATATTTTTGTCTTCGATCCAGATAATATTTCCTCTTAAGTCCAGTCCATAATGTGATTTGTTAATTCCCAACGCTGCGCAAACCTTACCCGGCCCGTTGAACAACTTTTTCGATGGTTTATCCGCACGTCTTCTTTTTAAAATTATCTCCACGCCATAGTATGGCTCAATGCCTCTCACCAAAACAGCCTGGGCATGGTTTTTAGTTCCCGTAACGACATTGAACAGGTAATACATGCCATAACAAAGATAGACATAGGCATAACCGCCATGTGCAAACATGATCTCGGTGCGCGGCGTGCGCTTGCCTCCATACGCGTGACTACCCCGCTCGGTCTGGCAGTATGCTTCCGTCTCGGTAATAATGCCCGCGGTTTTTACGCCATTGATATTCGTATACAAAACTTTGCCCAGCAATTGTTTTGCGGCGTCGACCACATCCTCATTTCGATAAAATTCTTTACTGAGTTTCATTACCTTCGTATCGTATGCAAAATACGAAAGGAAAATTGTATTTAATACCAAGCACTATTGCGGAAGATACGGCTACGGTTATTCCGTCTTATATCATTCCCATCCTGGAAAGAACCGATCATTATATTGTAGAAAATATAAAAACTGCCCGGCGTTTTATCAAGTCGGTTTTAAAAACGAAAAATTTAGATGTCTGTGTTTTTGAAGAAATGAACAAACATTCGGATTATGTTTTTAATGAACAGTTTTTACAACATATTTATAAAGGTCTTCCTATCGGCCTGATCTCTGAAGCAGGCATGCCTTGTATCGCCGATCCGGGAAATAAAGTAGTGGCGCTGGCACACGAGATGAATATTGAAGTGGTTCCTTTGGTGGGCCCCAGTTCTTTATTGCTGGCTTTGGCTGCGAGCGGCTTTAACGGACAACAATTTGCATTCAACGGCTATTTGCCCATAGAACCGAAGGATCGCAAAGGCAAGCTGCAGCAAATGGAAAGCCTGGCAAAAAAAGGCACGACCCAGGTATTTATGGATACGCCTTACCGGAATCAAAAATTATTAGAAGAAATTATGCAAACCTGCCATATGAGTACCATGCTCTGCATTGCCTGCGAGCTGACGGGCAAAAATGAGTTGATCAAATCGCTGCCTTTGGCAGACTGGAAGAAGCAAAAGATCGATCTGCATAAAAAGCCGGCCATTTTTATCTTCGGTCAATAAGACAGTTTTTACTTTTTAATTAATCCTACGTACTTTGCAGCATGATCCTGATCGACGATGTCCTCGTAAGCGATGATGTAGTAAAAAAAGATTTTGTTTGCAATATCAAAAAATGCAAAGGCATCTGCTGTGTGGAAGGCGACAGTGGCGCTCCGGTAGAAGCAGCTGAGCGCAAGATCCTGAAAAAGATCTATCCCAAAATAAAAAAATATCTCACCAAAGAAGGCATTGCAGCTATCGAAAAACAAGGCACTTCGGTCGATGAGCCGGATGATGAATATACCCCTTATGCTACACCGCTGATCAAAGGGAAAGCTTGTGCTTATGTCAACTATGAAAAAGACGGTACCATTTCCTGTGGTATAGAAAAAGCGTGGAAAGATGGCGTCACTGATTTTCAAAAACCGATCTCCTGCCATTTGTATCCGATCCGCATTCGCCCCATGGAAACGGTTACTGCCGTCAATTACGACAAATGGTCGATCTGCAAAGATGCCTGTGTGCTGGGCCGACAATTAAAAGTTCCCGTTTACCAATTTTTGAAGCCCGCACTTATCCGGAAATTCGGAGAAGACTTCTACGAAGCGCTGGACCAGGCTGCGGCTCAGGTCCCGTCAAATGTTTGATATCTCGTTCCGGATCTCCGATATCTTCGCACTTCTAAAAGATAATTCCACTTTTATATTTTTCTCCGTGGTGAATTTCTTTTGCGCGAATTGCGGCGTGTAATTTTTATCCAGCCCGATCGCGACGATAATCACTTCTTTATTTTTAGGCAAAGAGACCTGGTGCATATTCCCGATAAGCGGGATGGAAATATTGCTGTTCATTTCTTTCACGATCGCATACAGATTTTTATCCATTACATTATAATTCGGAACTGAAACTGTGATCATATTATTTTTGTCCTCGCTATAAAAACGGTCGCAATTCACCCAATCAAATTTGTTTAAGCTGGCCTGGTAATAGGTGGTAAAATTATTTGGGTCGAATATACCGCTGCTTACTTCGGCCTGCATGTATTTGTCTATGGCATCACCCAGGTGTTTTTCCACGGTTTTGTCTGCACGAAGCAGGTCTGTATACAATCCGTCATAGTAATTCCCTAAATCGTAGCCATAAAATCCGGCAGATGAAAGCTTGGATAAATAATTGTCCGGAAAATTTTCTTTATACGCTTTATACAATTTGTCGCGGTAGTAGGTAAACCGGTCGATATAGCCTGAATTGTATTTATTATAGGCAGCCAATTGCCAGAGATAATGATTGATGTCTACATACAGATCATGTGTCCGCAATAGATTATTATCGCTTTTATAGATCAGCATACTCTTCACATTGTCAAAGCTATTGACCAGGGCATTTTCGCGCAATGCCGTTTTATATTCCTGCAATCCTTTTGCCACCTTTTTCATTTCTTCTTCATAGAGCCTGATATCCGTATTGTATTTTTCGATCTGATCCGTAATGTCCGTCGAGTCTTTTATGTATTTTACCAGGTTGGCTTCGTATTTCGCATGTTGTTTTTCGAATATGTCGTGCAGCTTATTGTACATCTCCAGGCGCTTTTTCTCTTCCGCGGCTTTGGTCATAAATACTCGTTTAAACCATGGCATCTGGTAGACATAGTCTTTTTCCTGCGGCTCTTTTGGCTCTCTCGGGCGTCTGTAACCTGCAGGCCGTATGGGAGCCTGGGGCAATCGAAAAGTATAGTAATCCAGCACACCTTCATGTTGCGGGTGTAATTGCCAGGCCTTGATGATATTTTTGTCGAGCTTAATAGATGGGCGTTCGCAGTTCAGGGAAGAATCTCTTTTGAATGGTTCTTTGGTAGCCGCCCACGCCACCAAACCATTTTTATTGGGTGCGGGTGTAAATACCGTCATATCATTTTTCGGGTTTTTGTTGTCGAGCTGTACGGTATATTGCATATTCGGTTTCATCGTCAACGCTTTGCCGTTTGCAGTCACTTTTATTTTAAACATGCCTCCCGTTTCCAAAGGCCGCAGTGTATTGGTTTCACTTAAGACGCCCGAAAATATGGCGTCCTGTACGGTCCTGACCTCTTCGAGTTCAACCGTAATATTTTTGGGATCGATCGTTGTATTGTCTGCGGATTGAAAACAGTTGGGCGGGAAAATAATTCTGATGCCTTTTTCACCCTGTACTATGGCTTGTTTCGAATTATCAATGACAAATTTTTGTTCCGGGTTTCCTTTTATCTCATGGATAATGTCTGCGGCTTTATTGATGTCGAAAAGACGAAGGATAATTTCCACGCGCCTGTTTAAGCTTTTCCCCGCTTCTGAGTTATTCGTTGCAACAGGATGTGTTTCTCCCTGGTACGAGCGGTCTATCATCGCATCTGGAATGCCTTTCTGGACAAGCATCTCGGTTACATTTAGTGCTCGTCGGTTAGAAAGATCCATGTTGTACAAATTTGTTCCGTCGGCATCGGTATACCCGATCACGTAAAGCTCTTTGTACTGTTTCTGGTAAAGTGTGTTCTCGATAAAATTTTCGAGTTGCGATTGCTGATCTGCGTTCAGTGTATCAATATCAGTGTCAAAATAAAACCGGGTATTTATGTCGGTGTAGGCAAACGAATGCATACACATGAGGCTTATTAAGCCCATGACAATTGTTTTCATTCGATTTAGTTTGATTAACTATCAAACGCAATAGATAAAAAAATATTTTATACTTAATACGTTAAATATCGAATGCCGATTTTTTTTGTGAGATCTATCTGCTTAAGGTGATCTTCAACAGGTTCAATATCATGACCACAATAACAGACAAATAAATGATCATAAGAATCCCATAGAACCGGAAAAAAGAACGTATTCGTTTCAAAGCATCTTCCAGCGCATAATCGTTACTGGAATCTACTGCAACGCGTGCCTGTTTGGAAAACTGGAATAAACGCAATGACGGATAAAACAGAATGCCACCGATGATCGCGTAAACTATACCTACTACAGAAGAAATACCACTGGCCATACTGCTAAAAGAACTCAGTGCGCTCAGGATGGTTCCGAATGCGAGGCCAAATACAATGATAAAACCGGAAAAGATAAAGCCGAGTATGGCTAAAAATTTTGTCCATTTAGAAGCTTGCAGCAAATAATCTTTTGCCGCCATGCTTAGTTCTAATGTGCCATTTGTGCTTAGACCTTCGTCTAATAATTGGTCTTCCATAAATTTATTTTTAACGAATGTACTAAAAATATATTCTCGAAAAAGTAGTACCTTGAGGCTTCCGGATGAAAAAGTATTTACTTCCTTTTTTCCTGTTTCTCCTGACTTCCGCCAGGGGCCAATACATTACGCATGGGCCGGTAACCGGGGCAATGACCGATCATTCCTGCCGAATTTATATACGAACCGATATTACCCGGAACTTTACCTTGGAATATTCCAGTGACAGTTCATTTACTACGTTTGAATCTATCGCATCCGGCACCGATCCGGCACTCGACAATAGCCGCATTATAGACATTAACAGCCTGCAACCGGTGACTCGTTATTATATGCGGTTCAATTTTGATGGCAATACCGATAACCGGGTCGGGACATTTAAAACATTTCCGATGCCAGGGACGGCCGCGCATTTAACTTTTGTTACCGGCTCCTGCCAGGAAACGCCGAATATGAAAGTGTTTGATGTAATGCCACGGCATGATCCGGACCTGTTCATCCATACCGGAGATTTCACTTATCCGTCTTACCAGATTCCCGGCGGTTTGGGCTATCCTCAAAACTGGAGCGCTATAGAACTGGCCTGGAGAAAAAGAGGCGAAGAACCCATTTGCAAAGATATGTTGCGCAGTATTCCGATCGCTTACATGCCGGATGATGACGATACCTGGGGCAATTCAAGATACTTTAAATCTGCCCCGGCGCAAGTACGGTACGAGAACGGAAAGCTGATTAATTATATTGATCTCATTCCCCGTTCACCGGAAATGCGCACGAATTGTTTGCAGGGTTATAAAAAATTCTTTCCCGGTTACCCGATGGTCAACGACACGGATGGCTATTATCATTCCTTCATCGTAGGCAATTGCGAATTTTTTATGCTGGATGTTCGGAGCTGTAATACCGGCGGCTGGAACAGCCTGGAATATAATGCTGCGATCAACTTCTGGACTTTCAACGGCAGCAAACAAAGCCAGTCATTGTTGAATCAACCTCAGCTGGATTGGTTTTTGAACAAATTAAAAAATTCAACGGCAACGTGGAAGTTCATTATCTCCGGCGTGCCATTCAATCAGAACATACAAAAACTGATCGAATCAGCATTGCTGTTACAGGGCATCAATTTTGAGATCGCCAACCAAACGGGAACGGGTTTTCGTGTGTCGGCCAGCTTTGCCGATTATTGGGGCAGCTACCCGATAGAGCGCAAAAAAGTGCTGAAGTACATCAAAGACAACAATATTAATAATGTGATCGTCATCAGCGGCGACACGCATGGCTGCGCCATAGACGATGGCCGAAATGCAGGCTTACCCGAAATGAATGCAAGCGGCCTCAGCGTATCTTCTACAGAATTATACTTCCAGTTTAACAATGTACTTTCTTTGCTCGGGCAGGACCTGAAAAAATGGCTCTGGAACCAGGGTGGCATGGGCATTGGCAATGACGATATCAAAAATGCTTTCGGCCAGATGGAAGTCTTCGGCAACGACTCGGTGCAGTTGTGCATCTTCGACGAAGACAATATCCGCATAGCCTGTTATACGGTAAAAAACAATATGCTTCCCACTGCTGTTCAATACCAAAGCAACCCCGACGCTACGATGGAGCTTTTTCCCAACCCGGTACAGCAACAAATGGAATTATCGGTCCGGTTCACAGATCCCACAGAGAAGATCAGCGTTATTTATGTTTACGACTTGTCCGGTAAATTGGCCTTAACAGTCGATAACAGATCCATACACCAGTTTATCAATACCCAATCATTACCCAAGGGTTTATATGCCATTAGCGTGGAAACGAACAAACGAACATTAACAGACCTGTTCGTGAAAAATTAATTAATATTGTGGCTTGTTATGAGCATTAAAAAAATTAATTGGCAAATCTTTTTATTTTTTCTGTTTGCGTTAACTATATCGCACTTCTCTTTTGCCGCTGAGCCAAAAAGAATAGTTTCTGAAACTTTATTATCCAATGTGGCGATAGCAAACATGGTGGGCAATAGTTATATTATCAGCCCGGATCTGCGAAGGATCTCTTTTTGCGTTCGCAAAGGCGATAAAATGATGGCAGTAGTAGATAACGTGTATAGCAAGCTCTGCGACAAGGTCAGCATCCCGGTATTCAGTGGTGATGGGAAAAATTTCGTTTATATAGCTCAGGAGGGTAATCAACACTCCATTATCGTAAACCACGAACAGGTATTGTCTACCGGCTCTACTTCGGAAATCATTACCGTTCTTTTCCGGCCAGATAATAAAACGATTGTTTTTTTGTTAAAAGAAGGATCCAAGTATTTCTTGGTAGATGATGGTGTAAAAAGTAAACCGTACGATTTCATAGACGAACATAGCATTGCATTCAGCCCCGACAAATCTAAGATCGCTTTCGTTGCAAGGTTGAATGGAAAACAAATGGTGGTTTATAACGGTAAACAGAGTAAGCCTTTTGAACAGGTCGGATTCCCTGTCTTTAGCCCGGATGGAAAACGCATGGCTTTCTGGGCAGCGAACGGCAAAGATTATTATGTGTTGCTGAATAATAAAAAAAGTGAGGTGTATGATGCCATTGGTTCTTTGCAATTCAGCCGGGACAGCAAACATTTTGTATACAATGCTACCTTTAATGGGTTAGACTGGATCCTTTTCGATAAGAAAAAATACGGAAGGGGATATCAGGTTATTCATTCTTTAACGCTGAGCCCCGATGCATCGAAATTATCTTTTGGATTCACCCTGCAAACCACGCAGGAATACACAGAATATGTTTCGGCCAATGGAAAAAGAGAAGGCCCTTATGAACAGGTGATCACCGGTCTGGTATATAGCCCGGACGGGAAAAGCTTTGCTTACTGTGCGCAATTGCCTATTCACGAAATTATCAATGGGGTGGAAGAAGAGCGAATGGATATCGAGTGGTTTATGATGTACAATGGGGTGGAACAAAAGCGGTATAATATGTTGCAAGGGCATCCCGTATTCAGCCCCGACAGTAAACATTTTGCTTATTCCGGTGAACGGGAATCCAAACGCTACATCAATGCAGATAGCGTAGAGGGCAAGCCTTATGATGATATTTATTACATAACGTATACGCCCGATAGCAAGCGCCTCATCTATACGGCCGAAGAGAACGACAAGGATTTTGTTGTCGTGGATGAGCATAATGGAAAAAAATACGATGATATACTCGGCCAATACGAAATACAATTTGATTCCTCTTCTTCGTTTCATTACATCGCCAGAAAAGGGAATGATATCTACCTGGTGGAAGAAAAGCTGGAGTGATTCATATCACCGCACGATCAGAAATTTGGTATAGTGTTTTAATGGCTGATCATTTACTTTGACGCTGGTGACTATGGAGCTCTGACTGCCTTCGTCTCTGCACCAGTCGATCAATTCTTCCAAAACATCCTCTTCGCCTTCCGCTTCAATATACACTTCTCCGGAGGGAAGATTTTTTGCGATGCCGGTAATTTGGAGTTCTTCTGCTTTTAATAAAGTGGATTGCCGAAAGTACACGCCCTGTACTTTTCCCCGCACAATTATCTGAACAGATTTTTTCATACCATATCTAAAGCTATTTCCGCCATTTGATGAAAAGTAGTTTCGCGCTCATCCGGCGTACAAAATTCTCCCGTCACCAAACAATCGCTGATCGTCAACATGCTTAATGCTTTTACTTTATATTGCGCGGCTATCGTATATAAGGCGGAGGTCTCCATTTCGACGGCGAGAATTCCGAAATCCGCCCATTTTTTCCAGCTATCCGGATCATCTACATAAAAAGTATCTGATGATAAAATGTTGCCGGCTTTGATGGAAATATTTTTTGCTTTCGCCACGGCAACCGCACGCAGCAGCAATTCAAAATCGGGTGAGGCAGCATAGTCTGCCCCGTTGAACCGTGTTGTATTGACAGATGAATTCGTGCTTGCTGATAATGCGATAACAATGTCCCGCACTTTTACATGAGATTGATAAGAGCCTGCTGTTCCGATCCGGATCAATTCTTTTGCTCCGAAATCTTTTATCAGCTCGTGAATATAAATAGACGCAGAGGGTCCGCCCATGCCGGTTCCCTGCACCGAAACACGTTTACCTTTATACGTGCCGGTAAAACCCAGCATGTTGCGGACAAAATTATAACAGGTAACATCTCCCAGGTATTTTTCGGCGATATGCCTGGCGCGCAATGGATCGCCCGGCAACAAAACAGTTTCTGCGATATCACCCGGTTTGGCGTTTATGTGAATGCTCATGATGTCCTGGGTTGTCCTTTTATTATTTCAATACCGTTGCTTGTTCCGATGCGATCTGCTCCGTTCTTAATAAATTTCATAGCCGTCAGATAGTCTTTTATACCGCCGCTGGCTTTTATTTTTGCGCGTCCGCTTGCAATCGCTTTCATCAGCGTAATATCTTCCAGTGTTGCACCGCCGGAACCAAACCCGGTAGATGTTTTTACAAAATCCGCTCCGGCCCTGCACGCAATATCGGTTCCTGATTCTTTTTCTTCATTGGAGAGATAACCCGTTTCGAGGATCACTTTTAATAGCTTGCTCCCGATCGCTTTTTTTATCTCGCGGATCTCGTGTTCGACATAACTATAATTTCCCGACCGGAGTTGCCCGATATTTAAAACCATATCGATCTCATCGGCGCCATCTTTAACGGCAAGCTTTGCTTCCGCGATCTTTGCATCCATTGACATAGCGCCTAACGGAAATCCAACGGTCGCGGCAAGTTTTACGGGGCTATTTTTTAATTCGCCTTTACATAATGGCACCCAGCAAGTATTTACACAAACAGCATAAAAATCATATTCGATAGCCTCTTCGCACAAACGGCTGATCTCCTCTTTCGTGGCAACCGGTTTTAATAGTGTATGGTCGATATAGTGCGCGATATCCATATCATTAAAGATACAAACGAAAATGCAGAAAGCAACTTTTCACTATTTTGAATGTTTGATTATTTCTACCTTTGCCCTATGTACGATTTCCTGGTTATCGGTTCCGGAATTGCCGGACTCAGCTTCGCCGTAAAGACAGCCGAAAAATTTCCTGATAAAAAAATATTGGTACTTACCAAAGCGAATGAAGATGAAAGCAATACTAAGTATGCACAAGGCGGAATTGCGGTGGTGACGGATTTTGACCAGGACAATTTTGAAAAACATATCGAAGACACCTTGATCGCCGGCGATGGGCTTTGCGATAAACATATTGTCGATATGGTGATCCGCGAAGGACGTGAACGCGTGGATGAGCTGATCTCGTGGGGAGCGCAATTCGATAAAGACAAAGAAGGTGATTATAAGCTGGGCCGCGAGGGTGGACACTCCGAACACCGCGTATTGCATTACAAAGATATTACCGGTTGGGAAATAGAGCGTGCGTTGCTGGAAAAAGTACATGAGTTTAAAAACATAAAAATTTTTCAGCACTATTTTGTGATCGATCTCATCACGCAACACCATTTGGGAAGGATCATTACAAGAGTTACTCCGAATATTCAATGCTACGGTGTGTATGCATTAAATAAAGAAACGAATCAAATTGAAAAAATTCCGGCGAAGATAACCGTTCTGGCAACAGGTGGTTTCGGACAAATTTATCGCTCCACCACCAATCCTGTTATTGCAACCGGCGATGGCGTGGCGATGGTCTATCGCGCGAAAGGTCGCGTGGCGAATATGGAATTCGTGCAGTTCCATCCAACGGCATTAGCGCAGCCGAATGTGAGCCCTTCTTTTTTAATTACGGAAGCCGTGCGTGGCGATGGCGGAATATTAAAAACCAAAGACGGGAAAGAATTCATGCAATTGTATGACGAGCGTCAATCGCTTGCTCCGCGGGATATCGTTGCAAGGGCGATCGACAATGAAATGAAAAAAAGCGGGGAGGATCATATGTATCTCGATTGCCGCCATATGGAACGCGAGAAATTTATGCAGCATTTCCCGAACATCTATGAAAAATGTAAGTCGATCGGGATCGACGTGTTTAAAGATATGATCCCGGTGGTGCCTGCGGCACATTATGCCTGCGGTGGCATTGATGTCGATGAAAATGGCAAAACTTCGATCAATCATTTATATGCCTGCGGTGAATGCAGCAATACCGGCTTGCACGGCGCGAACCGCCTGGCCAGTAATTCCTTGCTCGAAGCGGTCGTGTTTGCGCATCGCATTTTTCTAGAAGCCGCTAAAAAAATTGACGCGATCGCTTTTGATGCGAAATTATTCCCGGAATGGAATGCGGCCGGTACCAGTGACCCGAAAGAAATGGTCTTGATCACGCAAAGTACGCGCGAGCTGAAAGATATTATGAGTAATTATGTCGGTATTGTACGCAACAATGTCCGTTTAAAACGCGCTTCGGAACGCTTGTATTTATTATTTAAAGAATGTGAGGAATTGTACAACACGACGACCATCTCTCCGCAGCTATTGGAATTGCGAAACATGATCACGATCGCGTACCTGATCACCCGCAGTGCCTTGCTGCGCAGGGAAAGCCGGGGCTTGCATTATACGACGGATTATACTAAACATGCGGATGTAGCGGAGGAGACGGTTTTATAATTAAGCATATTCACTTAATTCCAGCCAGCGCATTTCTTTTTCTTCCAATAAATGCAAAATTTCCTGCATGCGGGTAGAGAGCTTCAGAATATCATTGTGATCGCCGGATGGTGATGATAATTGTTCGGTGATCTGGGTTTTTTCTTTCGTCAGCTTTTCTATTTCCCGCTCCAATTTTTCCAGTTCACGCTGCTCGTTGAAATTGAGCTTGCGCTTTTCTTTGGCTTTGGCAATAGCATTATTTTCAATTTCAAGCTTCCGTTTTTTGCTGTTCTCTATTTTTAATTGATCGCGATAGTCATTGTAATTGCCGATAAAATCTCGGATGGCGCCATCTCCTTCAAATACGAAAATATGATCGGTTAATTTATCGAGTAAATACCGGTCGTGGCTAACAACAATCAAACAACCTCTAAAGTCCATCAGGAAATCTTCCAACACTTGTAATGTCATAATGTCGAGATCATTCGTGGGCTCATCCAATATAAGGAAGTTGGGATTTTGCATTAAAATAGTCAATAAATACAGCCGTTTCAGCTCGCCTCCACTTAAGGTAGAAACATATTGATATTGTTGTTCAAAGGAAAATAAAAATCGTTCGAGCAATTGTGCCGCAGAGATATTTCCTTTACCCAGCGGTAAATATTCGGCAATGTCTTTCACCACTTCGATCACGCGTTTATCCGATTTCAGCTTCAATCCTTCCTGGTCGTAATAGCCAAAGACAACGGTATCGCCCAAAACTAAATTCCCGGCATCGTATCTTTCCTGGCCTGTAATAATATTTAGCAAAGTCGATTTGCCACAGCCATTTTTTCCAACAATTCCAATGCGTTCGCCTCGTTGAAATTTATAGGAAAATCCATCAATCAGGTTTTTATCGCCATACGATTTCCGAATATTGTGCAGCTCGACAATTTTTCCGCCCAGTCGTTGCATACGCACTTCCAGCTCTACTTTCTTTTCGTCCACGCGTTGCTTCGCACGTTTTTCCACTTCATCAAAATTATCGACGCGCGATTTGGCTTTGGTCGTTCTCGCTTTCGGTTGTTTACGCATCCATTCGAGCTCTTTTCGAAACGTATTCTGTGCGCGCTCAATATTTACGCGCTGATTTTCCTCGCGTTTTTCTTTATTCTCCAGGTAATTCGTAAAATTTCCTCTATGCTTGTATAAAATACCGTTGTCGATCTCTAAAATATCGGTACAAATATTTTCAAGGAAATACCGGTCGTGCGTGATCATCAAAACCGTCACCTGGCTTTGCGATAAATATTCTTCCAGCCATTCGATCATATCGAGATCCAAATGGTTCGTTGGCTCATCGAGTATTAATAGGTCCGGATCTTTCAGCAACAAAATGGCCAGTGCCAGTCTTCGCTGTTGTCCGCCCGATAGCGAACCGACCTTCTGGTCGAGATCGGGAATTAAAAACCGGGAAAGGATCTGCTTCACTTTCACCTCGTAATCCCAGGCATGCAGCTTTTCCATCATATCCATGGCCGACTGCAAATTGCCATGACCAGCCAGTGCATTTTCATATTCCAGGCTCGCTTTCAGAACCGGGTCATCCGAAGATAAAATGGTTTCGTAAACGGTCAGTTTGGGTTCAAACTTAGGATCCTGCAGCAAATACCCGGTGCGTATATCCTTATGAAATTTTACTTCACCGCTTTCCGGCGGCTCCAGCCCCTGCAATATTTTTATCAGGGTAGATTTACCCGTTCCGTTCCTCGCCACTAGCGCCACTTTATCCCCTTTATCAATAAAAAAGGTCAGGTCCTCAAACAGGAGTTTTTCGCCGTAATATTTGGTGAGGTTGCTGACCGACAGGTAATTCATCGGTGCAAAGATGCGGATACTTTTTAAAATGAAGCCGTTATCATTTCATAACATCCCGAAAAGCAATCTCTTATTAAATTTGTGAAATGAAAAAACCTATTTCGCCTTATTATTTGTTGCTGGGCTCCTGCATTTCTTTCCTGGTTCTACTCACGATTGGCATGCTTTTCTTCCCCGGCGGAACCATCCTGGATCACAGCACTAAAGGCTATGGTTTCTTTTCCAACTTTATTTCCGAGCTGGGCCGCACCAAAAGCTTTTCCGGTAAAACGCAATGGGTCTCTTTTTTCTGTTTTGATACAGCGTTGATCACACACGCCATAGCCATGTTTGCTTTTAATATTTATTTTTTGCAGCATACCAACAGCAAACAGATCAGCAAGCCTGCTTATTATACCGCACTGGTTTGTGGCAGCTTATTTCCAATTATGCTAACGGGTATCGCATTAACGCCCTGCGATCTGTATCTGCCCTATCACATGAAGTTTGTGCGCATCGGCTTTGGATTATTGTTGCCCCTGAGCTTCGCTTACACTATACTCATCCGCAAACATCATTTATTACCCAATAAATATGGCAATGTGATGCTGAGTATTGTTATCGCTATCGGTTTTTATTTGGTGATGATATTCTTCGGACCCAATCCGCATAAAGTGGGTTACATACAGCAAACTGCGCAAAAAATTATCGTTTATTCGATGATCTTCTCTTTATTATATCTTTCGACCGGATGCATTAAGCATCTTACGCAAGAAGTAAAAAAATAATTACACACCCAATATTGCACCCGCTGCGTCTTCCCCGCTATTGATGGCGCCCTCCATAAATCCTTGCCAATCCGCAATATGCTCCCCGGCAAAATGTGTATGCAGATACGGTTTCTGCAGTATTGGCATCACATCATACCATTGCCCGATGCCATACATCGCATAAGCGCCATAACTGTACTGATCTTTGCCCCAGTAATATTTGATGCTGTCTTTTACATATTTGCTGACGTCGCCGAAAGCAGGCTTCAGTGAATCTAAAATCAATTGCACCCGTCGCTCCTGTTTGACGGAAGCGAGCACATCCGCTTTTTCGCCGATCGCATAAGAAGTCAGGATCCCTTCGGTTCCCGGTTGGTTTTTGGTCGCGTGATAAAAATAATGTCCGGGTTCATCGGTCACCATATCAAAATCTTCCGCGCCCCAGAATCTTTCCGTAAACACGATCGGGAATTTCCCGATGCGCGCATATTGCAACGCATGCATAGCATCGGTTTGTATCGTTGGTAATGCCGGTGTCCATTTTATTTTCATCACAGAAAACGTTGGAGCAGAACAAACGAGTTTGGATGCCATGAATTTTGCGCCGTTCTCGCAAACGATCGTAACGCCGGTCGTCGTGCCTTGTGTAATGCTCATCACTTTGTGGCTCAGTAAAATATTTTCCCGGCCGATCGCATCCGCTAATTTTTCTGATAGCTGTCCGTTGCCGCCTTTTATCTTCTGATCCATCTCGTTGTATTCGCTGCTTTCCGCATATTCCGCAAACGCCGTGCACGCCGAAACATGGCGGTTGCCCTCACCGAAATCCGTACTATCAAGCAGTTCCCGTATGTCCATATCCCGATCGGTCAATCCTTTCGTGGACAAGAACCTCCACCAATCCATTTTATCGAGTTTCTTTTTTTTCGCTTCGGTGTAGGTTTCCCAGATCTTTTCTTTGTTGTTCCAGAAATCTTCCATTTCCGGGCTCAGTTTCCATTCGCCGTTTTTGCTGTACTCGCCCTGGTAGGTCAAATGTGTGTTGAATTGATTATTGAAAAGCTCCAGTCCGAATTCCTTGCACAATGCCAGCACACGTTCGTGCGAGTTGCCGACCCATTCTGCTCCAAGCTCTATCACTTGCCCCGGCGCACTGTCGGGTTTAAAGGAAAAAACCCTTCCGCTGATACGGTTCCTCGCTTCCAGCACGGTCACTTTTACACCGGCTTGCTTCAAGCGGTATGCCGCGGCCAGGCCCGAAAATCCGGCTCCGATCACAATAACACTTTTCGGCTTCTTAGTCGGAACTGGCGGCGCTCCCAATGCATTTGCAGCCAGCAAAGCCCCGCCTACCATCGCGGTGGATTGCAGGAATTCTCTCCTTTTCATAGTTCATAATTTTTGGTTGAATAAATATAACCGATTCCCGCTAAAAACAAATGCCGGAATCTTCGTAGTTTTGCACAATAATTATCCATCATTTCATCTTCAATTATTAATCATAGTGTATGTCATTAGATGCTAATATCAACAACGAAATAAAAGCGGCGATGCTTGGAAAAGACGAAGCGAAACTCCGGACATTGCGCGCTATTAAAGCGGCTTTCCTTTTAGCCAAAACCGAAAAAGGTGCAAGCGGGGAAATTTCTGAAGAACAGGAAGTAAAGGTTTTGCAGAAGTTATTCAACCAACGCAAAGAATCATTTGATATTTTTTCTAAAGAGAATCGTCCCGAGCTCGCGCAAAAAGAAAAAGAAGAAATGGACATCATCGGTGCACTGCTGCCTGCACAAATGAGCGACGATGAATTAAAAAGCGAAGTGGAAAAAATTATCGCGCAGGTCGGGGCAACATCGATGAAAGACATGGGCAAAGTGATGGGCGCAGCCAGCAAAGCATTGGCCGGGAAAGCCGAAGGCGCACGCATCAACGCGCTGGTAAAAAGCTTATTGCCCGCATGAGACAACATTTAATTTTTGATCTCGACGGGACAATCTCCAATCCTCAAAAAGGTATAGTCAACGGCTATCATTATGCATTCGAAAAAATGGGCATGCCCGGCAAAAGTGAGGCTGAACTGGTTGGTTTAATTGGCCCTCCGCTTCGTGTCGTGTTTGCGGATATTTATTTTTTCTCCAAAGATGATACCGATCTCGCCATTCAGCACTATCGTGATTACTATTACGGGCAAGGCGGCATGTACGAAAATTTTATTTTTGAAGGCATGAAAGATATGCTGCAAATATTACACGCAAAACAACATGTGCTGCATGTCGCAACGAACAAAGGTTTGCATGTCGATAAAATTTTAGAGTATCTCGGCGTACTCGAATATTTTTCTTTGATCGAACATTACAACGAAGAAAAAGGCGTGACTCAAAAACACCAGATGATCAGCAATATCCTCGCTCATGAAAATATTGAAAAAGAAAATGCTATCATGATCGGCGACCGCGAACACGATATCCTCGCAGCACATCACGTCGGCATGAATAGCATCGGTGTGTTGTATGGCTTCGGAAGCAAAGAAGAAATGGATCAGTGCAAACCTACTTATGTCGTTTCTTCGGTCAATGAATTAAATGAAATTTTAAATTAATTCCGTATTTTCAATATTCTAAAATCATCGCCATGAAATCACAGATTCACGAACACAAAAATTTATTTGACATCATGAGTAAAAATTTTATTTCATTTTTATTGCTCAGCTTTTTGGTTATTGCTGGATTTTCGCATGATGTAGGTCCGGAATTGATGCAGGCGGATATGGCTTTCAATAATCTCTGCCAGGAAAAAGGCATGAAATTTTCTTTTCTGCACTTTGCGGATGAAAATGTCATCAAGCTCAGCAACAAAGAATTTGCCGCACGCGGAAAAGTGGCACTCGAAAAATGGTTTGGCGATGATGTGCAGGATTTTAAGCTGGAGTGGAAACCGGTTTTTGCCGAAGCAGCGAAATCGGAAGACATGGGCTATACCTTTGGAATCTGGCGCCTGACCCTGAAAGACGGCACCATGCGTTATGGTGAATACATGACTTTTTGGAAAAGACAAGCCGATGGCAGCTGGAAGTATGTGATGGACGGCGGAAATGGCACGCCCGACAACCCCGATGCCTGGAAATAGGATTTTGGGGCTTTTCGCTCCTTGTCATTTATCATGTAGGTACAACGATCTCTCTTTTTTCGATCTAAAGTTTTGCATTGAAAATATATCTTTATATTTTAAGGGATAATTTTCCAATTGCTATAAAACCATCGATCTATGAAATATTTGACGCCTATTGAGAAATTCTATGAGTGGGAGCAGAAGCAACCCGACAAGACATTTTTGCGCCAGGCTTATAAAGGTCAGTGGCTGCATAAAAGCTGGGCTAAAGCCGGGCAGGAGATCCGAAGCATGGCGGCTTATCTCAAATCGCTGAACCTGCCACCTCAAAGTAATATCGCCATCATTTCCAAAAACTGCGAGCACTGGGTCATGACCGATCTCGCCATTATGATGGCCGGGCACGTTTCCGTTCCGCTCTATCCAACCATTCCTGCCGACCTCATCAAATATTGTCTCGAACACAGCAATGCAAAAGCTTGTTTTGTGGGAAAACTGGACGACTGGAGCAAACAGCGCAGTGGCGTTCCGGCTGGCGTGCATTGCATTACTTACCCTTTATGGACAGAACAGGGCGAAGGCTATGTAAATTGGGATGATATCATTGCGAAAACACCTCCGATGCAGGAGAACTATGTTCCGAAACCAGATGATATCATGACCATCATTTATACTTCAGGCACTACCGGCTTACCAAAAGGCGTCGTGCATAAATATCACTCTATCAGCTTCGCGGCAAATAATGCGTTGGGATTGATCGGCGAGATGGGCCCGGGCGATCGTTTCTTCTCTTATTTGCCTTTGTCGCATATTGCAGAACGCGCTTTAGTAGAAATGGGTGGATTGTACTGCGGCGGCTCTTTGTCTTTTGCAGAATCGCTGGATACGTTTGCGGCAAATTTAAAAGATACCAAACCCACTATATTTTTAGCGGTACCACGCATCTGGACTAAATTCCAGATGGGCATATTGAGTAAAATGGCGCAAAGCCGTTTAGATCTCTTATTGAAAATTCCAATCATCAACAATATCATCCGGAAAAAAATAAAAGAAGGATTGGGTTTAGACGAAGGGAAATTCTTTTTCAGCGGAGCTGCTCCATTGCCTTTGGTAACGATGAACTGGTTTGAGAAACTGGGCATCGTCATTTATGAAGCGTATGCGATGACGGAAAATTGCGCGTACTCGCATTTGAACTTGCCGGGCAAACGCAAACCGGGTTGGGTAGGACAATCGCTGCCGATGAATGAAGTTCGTTTATCGGAAGAAGGTGAGATACAAGTGAGAAGCGACGCAGTGATGGTGGGTTATTTTAAAGACGATGAAAAAACCAAAGAAACGATCATTGATGGCGGCTGGTTGTGTACCGGCGACCAGGGCGAAATCGACAATGATGGCTATTTAAAAATTACCGGTCGCGTGAAAGATATTTTTAAAACCGACAAAGGAAAATATGTTGCGCCGGCTCCGATAGAAAACGAGCTTTCTAAAAATACTTTAATAGAACAAGTTTGCGTGGTAGGCGCTAATCTCCCTCAAACGATGGCGATGGTGGTTTTATCCCCTGATGGAAAAGCGCTGCAAAAAGATGCAGTGAACAATAGCTTGGAAACCACGATGAACGAAGTGAATAAGATACTGGACAAACACGAGAAGATGAAAAAGATGATCGTGGTGAATGAAGAATGGACGGTAGACAACAACCTACTAACACCAACGTTGAAAGTAAAACGCAATATCCTCGAAAAACAAAAACAGGATTTTTACCCGCACTGGTATAGTGCGCAGGAAACGGTTGTTTGGGAAGGGTGAGATACTTGAATTATAGACCTCTATGAGAACTGTTTTTTCTTTCATTTTTATTTTAATTGCTCTGTTTTCAAATGGAGAAGAGATCGACAGGTCTGTCGTTAAATTCATTCAGGGAAATAATTCTTTTTCCATTAATAAAGAGATAGATTCTGTTGTATTGATTAAAGAGCCTTTTGCTATTGATTACTTTTGCAGAGAATATAGTGAAAAAGACAAAAAATTTTATGCCGCACAGATAGCTGTTTTATCTTCTTATGATGATGTAAAAGATCTACATGCAGGACAAAGCCTGGAGTCTATTGCATATTTTGAACCGGGAACCGGTATGGCTCCCGATGAAAGCAATAGATATGAATCCATTTTTATTACCAACGATGGACATAATTATTTGTATTACTATAACGAAAAGGACAGGCGCGTTGACGTGATTTCCAGGCACGACAACTTTATGGAATTTGAATGGCCTGTTTCAAAATTCTATATAAATGATGTCGATGTTACAATCCGGGATATAAAATTCGACGTATTATATTTTGTGATCTTAATAAATGATAATTTGAATTCAACGGTTGATCCCGGGGAATTAAAAGTAGTGAAGGTTATCTTGAAATAAAAAAAGCGACACTCTCTTTGGTGTCGCTTCTAACTTTCAACTTTTAACTCTCAACTAAAAAACATAACCCACTCTTACAAAACCTCCGTGCACATTTTGGTCGAAGTCGGTCAGCAGCTTGTAGCCGCCATTCACCGTAATACCAGCAATCGGACTGATGCGGAATTCCAACCCTAAGCCGGCTGTCAGCACAAACTGGCGGTCATTCAGGATCTGTTTGCCTTCGTTACTCAGCTGGTTGGTCTTGTTGAGCCCAAATCCGAGGTTGAACTGCGGCGAAACATTCGTCTTCGTAAAATTCGTACGCGTTTCTACCGTCGCAGCAAAATCCAGCCATTTGTTCTTAGCCAAATTCACCGCCGTGCCCTGACCGATAAAAAAATACGGGTTCACGCGCACGCCCCAGGTTTCCTGCACCGTAAAAAACGGCTGGCCAAATACGTACGAAGTTCCTACTTCGGTGATGCTCGAAAATCCCCGGCGAAAATTGCCATCAATGCGCCAGTCATCTGTGGTGGTCTCATCTGTTACTGTGTTCGCAGATGTGTTTGCATCGCCGTCCGTTCCGCTTTGAGCAAAGCCCATGGTACTAAGTACAGTCAACGCGATCAATAAAATTTTTTTCATGTAAAAAATATTTGGTCAAAGTTTGCTTTTGTTGCGACGAGTTCAGTTATGCAGCAGTTACGTTTGAATCAAATACATCTTATTGCAAACTTATCTTACCATTATTCAAAGCGGCAGAATGTTAATCTATATCGGTGTTTTCAGCAACGTTTCTGTTTTGTTATTGTAAAATCAGCGTTAAAACATATGAAAATCAATCTATATGCGATGTGTGCATGACAGCTATGCAAAAGATAATTTGTAGAGATCGCTGATTCGTTGGCACCTAATTTGGTCTCCTCATTCGTCATCGCGAGCGAATGAAATGAGCGTGGCGATCTGTCAAATTTAATCGGCTTTTTTTATTTTCTCTATTCTTCATCTCAACTTTATTCCCGAATTTTATTCCATGCCGGAAGTTCCCATCATTACGCCGTTAGAAAAATTCTATCAATACGAAAACGAAAATGCGCACAAAACGTTTTTGCGCCAGGCGATCAACGATCAATGGGTGCACTACAGCTGGAAACGCGTGGGCGATGAAGCGCGCCGGATGGCCGCTGTCTTAAAGCAAATGAAATTATCGAAAGGTTCGCGCATCGGAATTTTATCCAACAACTGCGCGCACTGGATCATGAGCGATCTGGCGATCATGATGGCCGGGCATGTATCCGTTCCATTGTATCCAACGATCTCGGCTGACCTGGTCGATTACTGTCTGACGCATAGCGAAGCAAAAGTTTGTTTTGTCGGCAAACTGGATGGCTGGGAAAAACAACAAAAAGGAGTTCCCAAAGGTGTACGGTTGATCCATTATCCCGATTACCCGCAAAGCGGATGCGAAAATTGGAATGATCTTATTAAAAATATTGAACCGGTTAAAGAAAATTATATTCCAAAACTCTCTGATATTTCTACGATCATTTACACTTCCGGAACAACCGGCGTTCCAAAAGGTGTGATGCATTCTTTTGAAGCCATTTCGTATGCGCCGACCTGGGTGCTGAAAGAAATGGAACACCTGATGGGCAACGATAAGTTTTTTTCATTTTTACAATTGGCGCATATTGCGGAACGCATGCTAATAGAAATGGGCGCTATTTATAGCGGCGCTTGTGTCTCCTTTGCTGAATCGATAGAAAAAGTGCCGCAGAATTTAAAAGATACTAACCCAACTGTTTTTCTCGCTGTGCCGTTGATCTGGACACGCATGCAACATTCTATCCTAGCGAGATTGCCCCAGGAAAGATTGGATCGCATTTTAAAAATTCCACTGCTCAGCGATTTTGTGAAAAAACGCATCAAAGAAGGTGCGGGTTTGGGGAATTGTAAATATATCATCAGCGGCGCGGCGCCGATTCCCGTTTCTATGCTCGAATGGTTCAATAAGCTAGATATTAAAATTTGCGAAGCGTATGGTTTAAGCGAGAATTGTGCATATTCGCATGGCAACCGGATCGAATACCGCAAGCTGGGATATGTGGGTCAGCCCATGCCCAACACGGAAGTAAAAATTTCAAAAGAAGGCGAGATCCTTGTAAAAAACAGATGTAGGATGCTGGGTTATTATAAAGACCCCGAAAAAACCAAAGAGGCTATTACCAAAGATGGATTTTTGCGAACGGGCGACCAAGGCGAGATCGACGAAGAAGGATTTTTGAAGATAACCGGGCGCATCAAGGAAATATTCAAAACCGATAAAGGGAAATATGTTGCGCCGGCACCGATCGAGCTGGAGTTATCCAAAGACGAACATATCTCGCAAGTTTGTGTCGTAGGTTCTAATTTAAAGCAACCGATCGCCATGGTGGTGCTCGCCCCGGAAATAAAAGAAAAAGACACGGCTGAGATCACGGCTTCTCTGGAAAAAACTTTAGCCGAGGTCAACTCCACGCTGGACAAACACGAAAAAGTAAAAAAGATCATCGTCATGCACGAAGATTGGACAGTCGACAACGGACTGATCACGCCAACGTTAAAAATAAAACGCAACGAGCTTGAAAAATTAAAACAGGATAATTTTCAGTTTTGGTATAACCGGGATGATACTGTTGTTTGGGAAGACTAAGGATTTTTCATTCCTCCCAGCGCATTCACCTGTTGCATCAGTTGATCATGTTTTTGTATATCTCCCTTAGCTTTATAAATGAGTGCCGAATAATAAATGGCTTCTATCTTATTAGGGTTGATCTCTAAAACACGGTTAAAATATTCCAGGCCTTTATCGATCTCATTTTTATTCGTGTAAGACATCGCCAGGTTATACAAAACGCCATCGTTCTTTGGATTCTTCGCCAAAGCTTTATTCAAATACGGGATCGCTTCATCATATCTCTGGAGCTGATCGAGCGCCTTGCCCACATGATAATTCAGGCTCTCATAATCCGGGACAAGTTTTAAACCCTGCTGGTAATAATACAGCGCCGAATCATATCGGTTGGTGATGTAAAAAATATTTCCGATCATGTCATAAGCATCTATATCGCGATAATAGATAAGAGAGGTTTTGGCTTCATCGATCGCGCGCTGGTATAGTTTTTCCCGGATGGCGGGTGGAAATTGTTTCACATATTTTTCATCCGACAGGTCCTGTGCCAGCGAAATGTGCATACGGTAGCTTTTCGGAGAAGTTTTTACGCCGTGTTCAAACAGGGAAATATTGTCTTTCCAAACCGGGTTTTGCGTGATGATCTTTATGCTGTATAATAACACGATCAATACAACAGCACTTAACAACAACGGACGAGAGGTTAACCGTTGTGCATTTTTATTCGTTGTATCAATGTATTGGTTTAGCAAAAGTCCGAGCGCCATACAAAATCCCAGCGAAGGCGTATATAAAAATCGTTCCGCAAAATGACTGCCTCCCAAAAAGAAAATATTGGAAGTAACAGATATCGTGATAAAGAAAAACAGGATGGCAAATCCCAGCCATTCTCTTTTTAGCATAGCCCGGAGAGCATAAATAAAACATCCCGTGATAAACAACAGCGATAAAATAAAAAATACACTGCCTGGTTCAATCAGCATGATCTGTTGAATAGAATAATCGGAAACCAGCGGATGCGGAAATACAAGCAGCAAAATATATTTCCCGAGCAAATAAATGGCCGTAGCCCGTTGCGTTAAAAAATCTTTGCTGCCGGCCATAATATTATCGGCATCGGAAAGCGGGTTCGTATCGGGGCCGGTTAATATGAGAGCGCGAATGCCAAACACCAGCAGTACAACCACAAATAAGATTCCGCTTATCCGGATAATATCTTTTTTATCTGCCTTTACATAAAACAATAACAAGGGAATCACCGCAAGAAAGGTAATGCCCGACTCTTTGGAAATAAACGAAAAGAAAAATCCGGCTGCTGCTGCTACGAGATGGGGGAGTTTGCGTGATTTCAGATAGGCCTGTATAAAATACAGCGAAACGAGAAAAAATAAAAAACACAATATCTCATCTAAGCTTTTGATGCTGCAAACCACTTCGGTATGTATGGGATGTGCGACGTATAGCAAGGCAATAATAAAAGGAAGGATAGGACTGCCCGGTAAATATTTCATCAGTACGATAAATAACAACAGGCCTGTCAAGGCAAAGAAAAAGACATTGATCAAATGAAACAACATAGGCTTCTCGCCTACCAGCGACCAGCAGAATGCATATATCGATTTGGAAACCGGGCGATAGATCTTTGTATCCGGCACGACACTGCCAAATAAATAAGAGTGAGAAAATATTTGCGGGATGGCCTTAATGCCTTGTGTGGTCAGTTTGTTTTCAAAAATAACCAACCGGTCATCCAGTGTGAATTTGTATTGCAGGGTTTGCACATACAGCCCCAAGGCAAGTACAAACAGGAATACTCCCATTTTTGTTACGGCAGAAGAAGGTGCAGCTGTGTTTTTAGATCTTTCTTTAGCAGGAGCCGCCGGCTTTGTAACGGGTGGATGTTTCGCCGGTTGGTGAACTTCTTTTTTATGTTTGTGTTTGCTCATGGCTCTCTTGCGACAATCAAATATAAATATATTAATTCAAAACGGTCGTCACTTTCGGTTCTTCATAAAAGAGATTGTTCGTGGTCAGCGCATATGGATTTATGTCGTATAGCCGGAACTGGAAAAAATCCGAATCAAAATCTTTACCGCGCGGATAAAACGCAAATTGAAAATCTAGAAAGCCCAATCCAAGATCCACGCTTCTCAGCCGGAATCCAAATCCCAGTCCGTACTGATACGTACTTTCGCCAACTACTTTTTCCCCGTTCGCGCTGATCCAGCCCATATCACAAAACGTGTATAGCATTAATTTGGACAATAAAACTTTTTTATCAAAAAAGAAATCGCTTTCAAAGCTCATCACCATGCTTTTTGAGCCTTTTAAATTCGGAGAATAAAAGCCTCGTATACCATTGATGTCATTCAGGTTAAAATATCGTTCTTCCGGATAGGCAAATCCGTAATTGACCTTTCCTCTGACAAACTGCCGGAAGTAAGCATGTTTCCTTATCGGAAAAGGGTTGGTAATATAATCCAGCTCTCCGCTGGTCAGCATCTGCTCTCCTTTTTTATCGCGGATATAGCCCTCGTAAAAAAACTGCCCGTACAGGTATCCCAGTTTTTTCCAGTACATGCCGTCGTTTACTGTCAGGGACAAATAATTTCTTTTGCCTGAAATTTCATCGCGTTGTGGCCCCGCCCAAAGTGAAACGCTGATGCCTTTTGGAAAATATTCCGGGATCTCGATATAGGATGCGTTCTTTTCGAGATAATAATCCCAGCGCGCCACGCCCATTCCAAAACGGTAATTCGTTACTTCGATAAATTGCTCTACAAAATTCATATCCGTCATAAACGGCCTGTCCTTATAATCGAGATGGTTGAGCTTGGTTGCAAAAATGAGCTTTAGCTTATCGTCTTTACACGGCATCAGTTTGTTGGCCTGTACGGAAGTGGCCAGCCACAGCGAATACAAATTCGAACGCGCTTTCACGTAACTACCCGGATCACGCAAATTTCCATTCAGGCTAAGCGTGATATTATTGTATTCATATGATGCATTAAATGCCCAGATGGATTTCAGTGAGAAAAAATTCCTGTTCAATGAAACTTTGGCGATCGTATTAAGCTTTTCATATAAAAAGGAAGTGGTGAAATTGATCTGCGAGCCAAGGATGTTGTTGTACTTATATTCACTTCCAACGCTCCACAAATTATTTTTATTAAAGTTAACGCCCGTAGAAAGTGCCAGGGAATGTGGTAATCCAAAAAAGTTATTTGTCTTTACTGCCAGTGCAAAACGGCTTCCAAAATAACCGATCGACATGGCCCAGGACAGCCGGTCCTGTAAAAAAACAGCTACATCCACTTCGCCGGTTGCTTCATCTTCATTATATATGACGATCTGTACGTTCTTATATTTCGCGCGCTCCCACAACAATTTTTCTGTATCGGCAAATAAGCCGGGATTTACCTTTTCGCCAACCTTAAACAATATATCCTGCCGGGCATGCCACTCGCGCGAGCTGAAATGAATGCCATTGCCGAATTTTTTTGCTTTGGATAAGGTCAGGCAGCTGTCTTGCCCGCAGCCGAAGGGTTCCAGTATTTTTATGTCTATACTCCGGATGACCTTTCCTTCATAAGGTTCGTATGCCTCCACGCCGCGGAAATTAACGCCTTTGCCGCGATCGCTGTAATTGAAATACGAAAAAAAGATAAAGGCTTTCTGCACTTTTTCTTTTCGCTCTTCTTTATGTTCTGTTTTTAATTCCTTATCGAGCGAATCCCGGACCGTAACCAGGCTGTCTAATTTTTCCTCTAACGAATCCAGCGGGGAAGTATCATCACAAAAACAATTTTTACCGGTGATGGAAAAAAGCAAAAAAAGAAAAATGATCTTATGCTTTTTTGAAAACATAATTGGCTTAACGGTTTCGTCTGAGTTGAATAGCTTTTATGATCATGGGCAATATGGAAAGAAATACAATGCCCAGGATAAATTTCTCCAGGTGTTTTTCTACAAACGCGTTATTGCCTAAAAAATAGCCGGTCATGGTAACCGACGTTACCCAAAGGATGCCGCCTAAAATATCAAAGGGTAAAAATAATTTGTAGGTCATCTTTCCAAGCCCCGAAACAAAAGGCGTTACAGTGCGAACGATCGGCATGAACCGCGCGATGATTATGGTCTTCGTTCCGTATTTCTCAAAATAGCGGTGCACTTCATCTATCCATTCCTGTTTCACCATCGGCTTGCCCCGGAATTTCCATCTCAAAACATGGTCGCTAAAAAACCGCCCGACAAAATAATTGACGTTATCGCCCAAGATCGCTGCCACGATCAGCAGGGGAATTAAAACCCCGATGTTTAGCCCGGCAGATGCGCATAACATACCAGCAGTGAACAGGAGCGAATCGCCCGGCAGGAAAGGCATGATGACCAGTCCTGTTTCCACAAAAATGATCAGGAACAAAATAAGATAGATATACGGCCCGTGCTGCTGAAATAATTGCAGCAACACATCTTTGGTATGCGTCAGCAGCTCTAAAAGAAAATGTATAAATTCCATAGTATGTGAAAATACAGATATTTTATGAAATGGAATTTGGTGTATTGTTATAAAAAAATGCCACCCTGGAGTGGGCGGCATGGTATGTTGTATAATAAAAGTGTGTTTAATTAAGTTTGATCAATTTAATTACTTTGCGGTTATTCCCCTGGCTAACTTCTGCAAAATAAATTCCTTGCGGAAGATCTGATCCCGGTATAATATATGAATACTTATCAATCACTGTGTTTACACTGATCTCATTTCCGGATACATCTATTAGCCTGATAGTCGTGGGCAGCTCACCGTTGCCGGTGAATCGCAAAGTGAAATCGTTTACAGACGGGTTAGGCATTACTGCTACATCAAATGACCGCTTAACAGAAATCTCCGGCAGTTGCGAAGGCGAAGTACGATCTGCAGGGCCGCCGCCACAGAAAGCAACCCGATGACATCCCACAAATACGCCGCTGATCCCCGATGTTATACTGAATTTCGTTGTAGAAGTATACCAGCCACCTACAAATATGGCATTACTTTGAGGTGAGGTAACGCCATAAGGTTGTTTGCCTGGCGTGAATATGGTAGGAGTTCCTGTTGTTAACCAGTAGCCGGTGAAAAATCCGCCTCCACTGAAATCCATGCCTCCCGGAACCAGGCTGCCGGTACCATCATTTGTTCTTGGACCCTGCGGATATGGTGATGGTGGAGTCGTGCCGCCGCCGCTTGATTTAATATCTCCCGCTACATTTATGAAATTAGCCGCCGTCAATCCGCCTTTTGGAACAATGGCGCCTCCGCCTGAAAACTTCACAGGGCCGTTATAGCCATTGCTGAAATTCTTGTCGGTATCCCAACGAAGAATGAACACATCCCCAAAATCTCCGCCATCTCCGGTAATATTTATCTGTGAAGTAACCGAAAATCCACTGGTAACATTGATCACATATGTTCTGCCAATTCCATCCATGGTATTTAAACCATTTAAAGAAGTACTGCTTACCCCGTCAAATCCGGGCGTAACCGGATAAGCATTTATCTGGCTAAAAGCACTTTCAAGATCTGCATTCAGGCCGGATAAAGTAGCTGTCTGGTTAAAGACCGGAATAGAGTAGCCGGCATTGTCATCGACAATTTCTTGCCAATCATCCAAAGTATTATCATTGGTAAAAATGTATCCCTGGTGCGGAACATATCCCGAGGTTCTTTCACGAGCCACGATTCCGTTTATGGCCACATTTCCCACAAATCCTTTAGACGCTCCCTGCCAATTGGCATCTCCGCTGCCATCTGTAAATAGCATATGATATTCATTCAGGTTCGTTAAAGCGGGAACAGCATTTTCTGCAGGACATCCGCAGAGAATAGTTACGGTAAATGAGCAGCTTGTGCTTCCGCAGCTGTCTGTTGCAGTAACGGTTACGGTTGTTGTGCCTATTGGAAACTGTGAGCCGGATGGGTTAGAAGAAACAACGGTAACTCCTGCGGTTCCTCCTCCGCAGTTACTGGTTACGGTAACTGTGTAATTCACTATCCTGTTACTACCGTCCTGGACTATATTCGCCGGACAAGTAATAATAGCTGCATGTATCTGTATATATAAGATACAGGATAAGATCGACAAAAATATTTTTCTCATGGTTGTTTTATTTAAAATGGCTGGCTTGATGTGTTGTAATTTTAGACGGAATTTATCATTTGCTTGCTGCAACTTTTTCAACACGCGTGAATTCACTTGTCTATCAATTATCCGTATTCCTGGTTTGCTTCCTGGCGGGGTATATAAAAAATGCCGCCCTGGAGTGGACGGCATATGAATGAATGAAACTTGTTTTATTTAAATTAGTTTGTGCTTTGATTTTTTCCTAAGTCAGCTGGTCCGCCGCCGCAGAAATCAAGTTGTGCAGATACATACATTGACCAGTTTTTAGCACCCGGAATTTTTGGTCCATTAGCCCATGCTGTTTCCTTGCCAACTACATCACCATCGCTATCCACGTTCAATACAGCGGCATGTGCTGCTATAGCGAAAGTTCCATTAAGCAATACACTTAAAGGAATAGTATAGGTAGCGCTTTGAGATAAAGTAGAAGCAGTAAATGTGGTGCTGATCGGGAATTTTCCTGGAGGTGGGTTACCGCCGGCTTTCGGGATCAGTGCCAAAGGTCCAACATATAAGTGAATTTCACTCATATACCAATCAGGATTGGTGGTGTAAGTCACATAAAAATTGTTGGCATCATTCGCCCAGGTTAAAGTACCCATGTTTGTATTCTGGCCAGCCATTAAAGCTGTTGTATGAATACCGCCACAATAAAGGCTTGCATTACCCAAGCTTTGGACCACTGGTCCTGTTGATTTGGTATAACCGTTTTCAACCGCCTGGATGTCGATATGCCATCCGATCTCATCATTTCCAAAACTATTGGATGTTGTGATGTTTGGATAAGGTACGCCATCTTTTTTCAGCATAACGCCTGCAATGGTGCTGGTGGTTTTTACGCCGGTTAAATTCGTTGCAGAAGGAACTCCTTTGCTCACTTCTTTCTGGCATGCTACCAATAGGATAGCCACGCCGAGGATTAACATGTTGATTGATTTCATTTTTTTGATTTGTTTTGGGATTATAGTTAGCACTAAATTATTCTTTTTTATGTATTGGTTTTCAATATATTGTTGAAAACCTGTTAGGTCTTGTCGTTTTTTATTGTAGGTCAATCTTTTTGCCTGCTAATTATCAATTTTTAAACACTTTATAGGTCTGTGTGCCCAGCTTTACAAGGTATAAACCATTTGGCTGATCGCGGAGATCGACTCTATGCAGGTTGCCTTCCAGGGGCTCGGTATTGATCATATCTCCGGAAAGATTATATATCTCTACAGATGCCGTACCGGTTTCAGAAAAATCTCTTTCTGAGCGGATCCAGAATTCTTCTTTCGCAGGATTTGGATACAGCGTAAAAGAATTTTGGCTTATTGAATTTTCCGGCTGTTTCTCTTCTGCTTCAATTTTTACGGTAACTACCGCTGAGAAATCCGCTTTTTTGCTAAAGTCTACTTGTTTTAAACGATAGTAGTTTTGTCCGGTATAAGGATTTTTATCAGGAAATGTATAAGAGATCAGTTTGTGGCTGTTGCCGTTTCCTTTCACCTTTCCTATTGTTTCCCAGGTTTTGGCATTGGTGGAACGCTGAACTTCAAAATAATCGTTATTATATTCAGATGCTGTTGTCCAGTCCAGTTGTACAGAATTGTCTTCTATCTTTTTAGCTGTAAAGCGGATCATCTCTACCGGCAATGTGTTTGCCATAATGATGATCGGATAATCTTCTGTTTCACCGTTGCTGCCGTATCCGGATGGAGAGCCTGCTTCGCCCGGGCTTGGAGCAATACGCAAACGCAAGAAGCTGTTTCCTACAAAACCGTTCGGCACTAATGCCGACCAGTTTACCGTGGCGGATGTCTGTCCCGGTGCAATGGCAACCTGTGTAGAAGTTTCACCGGCATCGTTGAAATCGCCGTCGCCGTTAAAATCCACGTATGCATATAAATAAGTCGTTGCGCCGGTATTATTGTAAACCGCCACGTTCACAGAATAAGAAGCATCACCTTGTCTGAGCGAATTGAATGAAGCTACGCCATCATTGTCTGCAGTTGTAGTTCCGTCCAATGGGTTGGTAGCAAAGTAGGTTGCTGTTGAACCCAATCTTAAATTATTAGCCGGGTTATATTTATTGTAAGCGGTGCCATAGTTTGCTGTGTCTCTTCCAAAATCATACGGATATTTAAATGATTCAGCACCATCAGTCACTAAACTGTCTGCCGCATTTACACGCGTATAAGTACCCAGTGAAGTAAAGGTTCCGTTTTCATTATATCTTTCCAGTGATCCGTAATTTCCTAAGTGGTAAACATTGCCTGCATAATCCATAGCCGCTTGTACGCGAACAGATGAAGTGGTATAACCCGCAAGGGTATCCTGCAAGTTCATGCTCAGGTGAAACGCACCAAATTTGGTTGGCGTAGGGTTACTCTGGTTAAAACAATAAGCAACGCCGCCTTTCATAACAAAATCCGACCAGTCAAATAACCTGGTAGAAATGTTCGGCAATGCTAAACGTGACATAAAGCGGGAAGCTTTTGTTGCTGTTTGTGTAGCTGAATCGATATCGATTCTCCAGATCGTCGTTGCATCACCAACAGTAACGTTGGCGTCTGTTGCAATATACAAGGCGCCGTCATTATAACATGCTCCTGCACTTCCCATTCCTGAGCCGGTTACCGCACGTACCTGGATGCCCAGTGTTGTAACATCCGCAATAAAAGTAGATTTGGTATTGGTAACGATATCGTATTTGTAAATAGATTTATTCGTAGCTGAGCGCGTATTGTTGCAATAGTAAATAACTTCGCGTGTCGGATCGTAAGCCAAAGAGTTGATGCTGGTAAAGGCCGGATCTGTATACAAAATGCTGGATGTATTATTAGTGATGTCAACAACATAAATATTGTTGTTGTAAGTAGCCAATGTATATGTTGGTTGCCCGGCTTGCGGTGTAGAAACTGCCTGGTAATTGGTTGTCCAGTTAGCAATGCTATTCGTTAAACAAGCGGATATATCGGAAACACAAATCGTGTCTCCTGATGAGGCGCTGCCGCCTGTCCGCGTATATGATAAATAGATGGTTTTAACCGGCCCTGCAATGTCAACATTTAACATGGCTTTATTATCGGTATTGCTTTTCATGCCGGCAGAAGTACAGCTCGGCGTAGTGGTTCCTGAATTCGATACTACAACTCCACTTCCAGATACGACACTAAAGGTAATATTTAATGCTGTCCCTGCTGCATTTTTTGCAGTGATCGCTACGCCCTGGCTATTATCGATATCATAAAGACTGAATTTAACGCTGGAAACTTCATTATCAAAAATGATGGTATCTTTTGCAGCATTATTTTTCAAAAACTTCAAGTCATTACCGGTACCATAACTACTCGCTTCTCCCGTGTTATTACCATCTGTACCATAAAAAGTATTGACGCCACCACCCCACTTATATTGGATGCCGCTTTTGCCAAATGCAAAACGGAAACTGCTCGCAGGAAGTGTGTCGAAATATTGCCAATCCCAGTTAGTTGCTACTTGCGTATAACCGGCGCCGCATTGGGCATGGCTTTCATATGTCTCAATTCCATTAACTGCTAATAGAAGAAACAGGGTAAGTTTCAGAAGAGTCTTCATGACTAGGGGTTTTTATGCTACTCGAAATTAGGGTTGACTGCCTGTTAAGGCTGGGTTTTAACGTGCTAACTATTGACTGGCACCAGGAAACAAAAAATGCCTGAGTCGTGTATCCTGGAAGGATATCGAACATCCGGTAGTTCGGGTTTCTTTGTTGTGCCGGAGATACCATGTAACGCTTACTTGCGTACAAGTACACTTCCGTGTAATCAATAAATTTTAGCATTATTAAGGGTTTTATGCTATTACAAGATTATACAATATTTTGTTAAGCCGCAACTCTTTTTTTTGACTTTTGCCATATTTCTTTCTTTTTTCATCGTTTATTTGATATTAAACAAATCCTACTACAAAATCTTACTACAAGCTGCCATTGGTTAAATAATAATAAGAAACAGGTGAGGCGCTGATTATTGCCGGATAAATTTTTGTTCATACCTGGAGCCGGTTGACCGGTTGAAAAGCATAACAATATAAGGGCCTGCGGGATAATTTTGTGCATCGATCTGCAGGGCGTGCTGGCCTTCTTCTACCGCGATCTGTTCCTGGTACATAACCTGTCCGCTGAGGGAATAAATGCTATAGTCATACGTAGCGGCTCCATTCTCCTGGTTAAAATTCAATGTAGCAGCACCCTTGCTGGGGTTTGGATATACAGTAAGCTGGATCTCTTTTTGAATCTCATTTTGATTTTCTTCTATTTTGATATTGATGACATTCGTCAGTTTGGATTTGCTGTCGTAATCCACCTGGTTTAAGCGGTAATAATTATTTCCAGGTTGTGGATCTTTATCGATGAAGGTATATGTTCTCATAATTCGGGAATTGCCATTGCCATCTACTTGTCCGATAGCTTCAAAGTTTTTAAAATCCGATGAGCGTTGAATTTCAAAATAAGCGTTTCCGGATTCCGATGCAGTTGACCAATCCAGTTGAACGGTATTGTCTGCCAGTTTTGTTCCGCTGAATTTTATCAACTCTACGGGCAACGTAGATGCGCCAATCGTAATTCCGTAATCTTCTGTTTCCCCATTGCTGGCATAACCGGCAGGCGAACCCGCTTCTCCCGGTGTGGGTGCCAAACGAAAACGAATTTCTGAGCTTCCGACAAATCCATTCGCAACCAATCCCGTCCAGGTAACAGTTGCAGATGTTGCTCCATTGGGAATTGCAACTTGTACAGATGTTTCTCCGGGATCATTAAAATCGCCATCGCCGTTGAAATCGAGATAGGCATATAAATACGCTGTGGCGCCTGTTGTATTCGTTACTGCAACATCAACAGAGTAGGAAGCATTGGATGTTCTTAATTCAGGAAAAGAACTAACGCCGTCATTATCTGATGTAGAATTGTCTAGTGTATTCGTCGGGCCGTAATTAATAATAGAACCCAATTTCAAATTACCTGCAGGATTATATTTATTAAACGCTACGCCGTAATTAGCAGAGTCTTTTCCAAAATCATACGGATATTTAAAGGATTCCGATCCGTCTGTTACCAAACTGTCTGCAGTGAATGCCCTTGTATAACTTCCCAACGATGTAAAGGTGCCGTCTTCATTATACCGCTCCAGTAATCCGTAATTGCCGAGATGATAAATATTGTTTGCATAATCCATGGCCGCCTGAACGCGAATGCCGGTCGTATATCCGCGTAAAGTATCCTGCGCATTTAAGCCGAAGTGATAAGCGCCCAGTTTTGTTGGTGATGGAGAGCTTTGATTAAAACAATACACCACACCATTTTTTATAACGAAATCCGACCAGTCGAATAAACGCGTGCTGATATTGGGCAGCGCATTTCTTGACATAAGACGGCTGGCCCGTACAGGATTTCCGGTGGAAGGATTTACATCTATTCTCCAGATGGTGGCCGCATCGCCCACAGTGATATTGCCATCTGTAGCCAGGTATAATGCTTCATCATAATAACATGCTCCCGCACTACCCAGTCCCGAACCGGTTACGGTTCTTAACTGAACTCCGTAAGTGGTGATGTCCGATATCCACGTAGATTTTGTATTGGTTTTGATGTCGTATTTGTAAACCGATTTGTTGGTTATGGTTCTGACATTGCTGGTATAATAAATGATCTGACGTATCGGATCATATGCCAGCGAATTAATTGAAGTCAGCGAAGCATCTGTATATAAAATGCTGGCTGTTTTGTTAGTGATGTCGATCACATAAATATTGTTGTTGTAAACACCTAAAGTATATGTGGGTTGTCCGGCTTCGGGCGTGGAGGCTGTTTGATAATTTACAGACCATGAATTCAGGCTGTTGAATGCGCACGCTGAAATATCAGACACAAAGATCGTATCTGCGGTAGATCCTAAAGTGGTTTTGGTATATTTTAATATGACTTTCGTAACTCCGGTTGGAATAGAAATATTCACCGTTCCGGTTGTTGCATTATTGGCTGCATTGGTATTCGTAGTAGTGGCTGTTGCGCTGGTCGTTCCCGATCCGGTGATCGTGATAATAGTACCGGAAACTTTTGTCATGGTAATATTTTGCGCTACGCCGGCTCCATTCGTGGCCGTTACATTCAAACCCTGGCTGTTGTCGAGATCATAAATACTGAATTGCAAATTGGTGATGGAATCCTGGAAGACAAGTGTATCTGTAACATTATGGGATTTCATAAACTTCAGATCATTTCCAATACCATAACTTCCCGATTCAGCGGTGTGGTTATTTTGTGTGGTCGTTCCCTGGAAAGTATTGGTTGTTCCGGTCCATTTATAATCCATGGACGTTTTCCCAAGCGTAAAGCGGAAATTGCTGGCTGGTAGTGTGTCAAAATATTGCCAGTCCCAGTTAGTGGCAACATTGGTGTACCCGGCGCCGCACTGCGCGTGGGCTTTGGTGGGATGTAGAAAGGCGTTAACTATCCATAATAGAAAGACGGCCTTTTTGAAATTGAAGTTCATGATCAGGGGTTTTTATGCTAATGAAACAAATAGGGCTTTGTGTGGGAATCCTATTTCGATCTGAAGGTGCTTGATCGGGATTTTCAAGAGCAAAAAAATGTATATACTGTTGCTGTAAGTCAGTAAAAAAGTGAGCAGGTTTTATATGTCTTGCTGAAGATGTTTTTGTGAACATCCCGCAGTTTTGCGAATAAGTAAACATTAGATTCGGGTTTTAATGTTTAGTTTAAATTTATATAATTTGAAGTCTTTTCGCCACGATATAAATCAACTTAACTTTTAAAACAATGCTTTTTATGCTTTTATTAACTTTTAAAATTTGAAAAGCAACTGCTTTATAAAAAAGCAGGATAAACTTAAAATGAGCAGATGAAAATTAGAAACGGATGAATTTTTGTTCGTAGCTGACTCCTGTTGATCGGTTGGAAAGCATAATAATATAAGGGCCTGCGGGATAGTTCTGCGCATCTATCTGTAATGCGTGCTGGCCTTGGTCCAATGTAAGTTGATCCTGTAGCATGATCTGTCCGTTCAGGGCATAGATCGTGTATTGATAATTCGCTTCTCGTTCGCTCTGATAAAAATTCATTGTCGTGTTTTCATTTGTTGGGTTCGGATAAATTTCCTGTATGCCCGTTGGAATCGTTCCTGTATTTTCTGTTACGCGCAACAAAATGATATTGCTGAACTTAAATGAACCATCGAAGTCTTCAATTTTTAACCGGTATAAATTATCGCCCTGGTATGGGTTGTCGTCTGTAAAGGTATACTGCTGTATCCGGTTGCTATTGCCTGCTGCAGCTACTTCTCCGATGTTTTCAAAATCTACGCCGTTAGCAGATCGTTGTATGATAAATTTGTTGGTGTTGAGTTCGCTCGCGGTTTCCCAATCCAGAATGTTTACAGATCCTTCATTTTTTCCGGTGAAAGAGGTTAGTTCAACCGGCAGCGATGACGGCGCAGCACCGGAGAGTACAACGATATCATCGATATTAAAACCTTCATCCGCGGCATATGTGTAGGTGGATGAGTTATCCGATGTGAATTGAAACCGCAATCTCAAATTGTTCGAGCTGACATAATTCGTCAGGTCAAAAATTTCGCGCTTCCAGAAAATGCTGATGCCTGTAAGTGAGGCCGTATCATTGATGGTGCTTCCGTCATTGTTTCCCGGTTCGCGCACGGTATTTCTTCCCGGTAAAGTGATCCAGGTCGTTCCGTCTGTTGATACCTGTACTTTTAATTTATCGCGAAAATTTTCGGAACGGTATCTCACCCAAAAAGATAAATAGGCTGATCCGGCACCGGTAAGATCGATGTTAGCAGATTTTTGTAAGGTTTTTATTGAATTGGCTGCGTAATTAGCTGCCGGAGATTCTGATATGGATTTACTGCCGTTATAAAATTTGTCGGTGCTATATGCCCAGCCTCCACTTGCAGTCCATTTTGTTCCAATGGATCCGCTTTCCCCACCATCGGTGAACAAGCTTACAGACTGGTAGATATTCGTCACGGTATCGTAATAAGTATAACCACCCGTCTGTATCTTCCATACAAATTTGACATTGCTCTGCGCGGTTATGCCGCCCGTCAATGTATAAGAAATGGTTCCGGAATAACTGCTGTTATAATACGGTAAGCTGGTTGGCGCAATACTAACGGTGCTGCCCACGCTGGCAATATTCTGCAATGGAATGACCGATATTTTTACGGTATCGTTTCCTAAACCTATGCGGCGTACAGTATAGCTAAAGTTGCTGGATGTAGAACTCAGATTTAACGATCCGGCGTCCTGGAAATCGACATAAGATCCTGCCTCGTACATGATCTGGAGATCCTGGTACGTCATGCCTTTGCACAACTGGATGATCTCGGAAGCTACCGGCCAAAATGTGGTGGACGAAGAGCCATTACTGCCCTCACCTGTCATACCGTAAACCTTGCCGATCGTGGGAATATCGCCACGCAACAGCCAGTCTTTCATACCGCCGGATACTTCATAACCCAGTGTTTGATAAGTACTTCCGTATCGCATGCCGTTATATTTTCCCATTGCGGCGCACATTTGAATATAAATGGAATCATCCTGGGCACTTAAAGTGGTATCTATTCTTCCATACGGCAAGCTGTAATAAGGTCCTGTTGCATGTTGGTCCATACAAACCACAAAATGCCGCGCTCTGACAAAATTGTACAACGCCATACTTTCCGGTTCGGATAACTGGGAGGCTCCCCAGTAAACATCGGATGAACCGGTGGCCGAGCCACAGTTAACGGCGCCAATAGCACCCGTGCAGTTCGCCCAGTCTACCGGCCAGTTCCGGTTAAGGTCTACGCCGTAAGATCCGTCGCCATTATCACGTCGGTTTTTTCTCCATTGTCCTCCACCATCGGGATTCGTGGAACGGTTGTATTCCCAACCATCCGGGTTGACGCAAGGCAGAATATATATTTCGCGGTTGTCGATTAAGTCTTTGATTCGCGAATCGGTGGCGTAATTTTCACAGAGATATTGCATTAAAAATATCATGCTCGAGCCGCCTATCGCTTCGCGGGCGTGATGCAGGCCCATAAATAAAACTTCTGCTTCGCCGGATTCATCCGTACCCACGTTGTCCGATATTTTTATGCCATAAATGGTTCTGCCTTCGTAGGATGTGCCGATAGAATATTTGGTTACGAGCGAAGGATATGCGGTTACCAATGCCGACATCGCCGTGTCCATCTGGCCATAACGGTAATATCCGCCCAGGGTGGGCTGAACCACGAATGCCGACGGCGTTGAGATAATATTGCTCACCACGTCGTTGGTTTTTTCAAAAGCAACGCGGCTTTTAGGATCTGAATGCTTCAGGCTTTCATAATAAACGGCGTTTTTCTTCATCAGTGATGCGACCGCATCTTCTTCCACAACATCAAACTGGTATGATGTTGATCTCAGCAATTGCATCTGGTATTCGTCGAGCGTATATAAAAAAGCTCCGTCTATTTCCTGCATGTGGTCGACCTCCAGCAATGCCAATAGATCCAGGCGTTTCGCCGGATCCTGTGGTAAATAAATTTTTACGCTGCTGTATTTTTCGTGACCGTAAACCGGGTTCGAACATTGGAACGCTAAAATGAAAAATGTCGTGAATAGAAATGGGTATGACCTGCGGTTTTTAACGGTTATTAAAAGCCGGTATTCTTTAATAAAGAAAGTTATGCAATTTATAATTGCATGAATTGACATAGGGAGTCAGGGTTTTTACTATTACAAATGTATACACAATTCATGATTTCCGCCATGACCAATATCATGTATTTGTGACTTGCTATGCCACCAAAAATTTCAACAAACGTTGATTTTTGTCGTAAATCATTTCGTATCTTTCTGTAACAAGCCATTTAAAAATGAAAAAAATAATCTTGCTGTTGCTTTTTGCAATGCCTTTCTGTTTGGATATGGCTGCGCAAAGCAACCCAACCGATACCACGCTTCTGGAGAAATACTGGAATTACCGGCAACGATTTCTCAATCGTTTTGTCCGCATCGGCGATGAGCCTGGTTTTAGTATGCCCGTGGAGGATTACTGGTTCAGCGATTGCCGTTACGATTGGACTTTTTGGAATTATCCTCCCGCAATGATCCGCGACGGGCAGGGCATGCTGGTTCCAGGTGGCGATCAAACCTGTAACCTCGGACATTATATTGCATTATTGGCTACAGAACATTACCTATTGTCATTAAATTCTCAGAGCACCGATTCCGTCACACGCGAATTATATTTTGCCCTGAAGGCATATTTTCGCCTGGAAAGAGAGGCGAATGAAATTTTTAACAAGCCGAATTATTTCGGTTATTTTCTTCGTCAAGACGCGACCAATGACCTGCACTTCAGTTTTTTGGATGATTCGGTTCCCGCAAATCGCAAGCCTTCCTGTACTTTAAGCGAAGAAGTACAGCGGCAATACAGCCCCGATTCCCTGATACAAAATTTTACTTCACAGGACCAGGTGATCCATTTGCTCTATGGGATGGCTATGGTCAAACGCTGCATTCCGGCTGGTGTCTTGTATAACGGCGAAAGTATTTTGGAACTGGCTCAGGAAGCTGCCCGAAGAATGGTCTTTCGTTTTTACACAGATAACTGGAACCTGAAAAATCCAATTGGCTGGGAAGTAGGTAATGAGCGCGGCGGCCAGGCACAACCCTGGGCGTATGCATTTGATAAAACCTGGGCCTACATCAATAACACCGGAGAAACTTTTGGCGATTACGTTCACAATGTTGGCGATGTGGCTTTAAAAAATTTATATCTCTGTTGCGGACATCTGGGCGGCGTTTCACACTTTTACAATAAACGATTATTTATTTCGATCTCCTCTACCGCGAATACTAAAACCGTTACTTATAATTTCAATTATACATTTAATGATGGCTTGTGGATCTATCCTGTCACACAATGTATTTTACACAACCTGCGCATGGACAGCGCGCAGGAATCCAAAATGCTCGATAGTTTATATTCTATTTTTGTACAGGCACCGGGAACCGGCCCATGCATCAATGTCAACGGTCAGAATCCCGATTGCATGGCTGGCAATGGCTGGCGCGGACAAAATCGTTGGTTTGGAAACAAAGAGACCCGGGATACGATCACCGACACCAACAATCACCCGGCTGATCATAACGGGTTAGACTATATGCTCGCATATAATTTATATCGCATTTATGCCGATCCTTATAAATATTATAATTATCTCAATCCAACTTTTCCGACCTCGGCACATATTGTTACGAACAAAAAATTCAACATTAAAATTTATCCCAACCCAACATCCGATCAGATCACCTTGCAATACACTATTCCTTCGGCCGGGAATGTTTCTGTGGAATTGTTTGATATGACGGGGAAAAAAGTTTTGGTCCAAAAAAATAATGTCGTTCAACAGGCAGGAGAACACAACGAAAAAATTTCTATCGCTTCTCTGCCGGCCAATGCTTACCTGTTGGTGATGACAATCAATGACGAGATCATTCGCGAAAAATTTATCAAATACTGATCATTCCTCTTTCATGGGCTTGATCGGAGTTTTGATCTTTCCGGAGTTTTGTGGTTCCGTTTGTTTTTCTTTTGGACCGGAGCTAATATCCGGCAATGGATTGCGCTTAAGAGTATAATCGACTTTTATCGTTTCCTCCGCATCCCAGTTTTCTTTGATCAGGATCGGCACCGGGCTTTTAAATATTTTTTCGGGCAAAGTTTTGGTCGAAAAATTCCCGCTATTCCAGATCCCGTTATTATTGATGTCATCGATCACTTCAAGTGTATAGCTCCCCGCCGGCTTTAACCCGTAGTTGATACGAACAACATGCGAATCCCGTGCAATTTGTGTATGCAATACTTTGCCGGTATTGTCTTTTAGTTGAATAATAGAATTATGCGTGGAATCCGGCAATTCAATATTTAAGATCAATGTGCCTGCCTTTTTGCGTGAAATGCCTGTTACAAAAATGATTTGTTGCTGGTTGTAATTTCCGGCCAGGTCGCTAAATGCAGAATCGCGGATCGTGAGCTGGTAGCGCATTTTATCTTTCCAATCCGCGCCGATCAAATAGGTTTTCAGGTCTGCATCGCGCGTGATGGAAACGGGAATTCTGTTTTTAGAGGAGTCGGCCAATTCTATTTTTGTTGTGTCAATGGCAGACAGCGCATAATAGACGCTCTGCAGTTTTAATGGTTGCGTTTCCAGGACAGTCAGGTTTTTTAATGTCGTGGTATCTGTAAAATAGATGGCTGTTTTTGAAAAACGCCGGCTCTCCACGCGTACGCGCACGGAATCGATCAGTTGATTGTTGTCGCGGATGAGCAGGGTATAATTTCCGGAATCCTTCGGAAGATTGGTAAAATAAACTTTGATGTGTTTGTTGTCTGCTTCCTGGAATGCGGAAGTTTGAAAGGTGGAATCTTCCGAAACACGGATCGTAATTTCATCTTTGGTAAATGAAATTTCTTTATTCAATGAGAAGAGCATCATCCCGCCGCGGATTGCTTTGTCGTATTCTGTGATGCGCAATTTAGCATCTTCGGGCAAAAATAATGGAAGCTCCAGCGAATCTAAATTGCCGGTTATATTTAAAGCCGAATCAATAAACCCGATCGACTCAGTAGCAAGGTCATAATAATAATTCAGATTTTTATCTGCCAAAGCATATACCTGATAGCGTCCTGCTTTTACATGTTCCAGTTGTATGCTTCCGTCTTTTTCAATTTTTGCTAAATAAAAGGGTCGCTTTTGCACAAACGCAGAATCGTCGTCTCCTTTATACAATAATAGATATGCATTATCCGGAATAGTACCATCGGCAGATTTTACCCTGCCGCTTACACGCAAAGAATCGAGATAATCTCCGGTGGAAAATACATATGAATAGTTTTCTAATATATTATTTTCGTTAATGTCTCCGACATTGTTCCCGAAAAAAATGGAATAGGTGGTATTGGGTTCCAGTGGTTTTTTGAATTTGATGGTTAATACTTTTTTCTTCGCTGTAATTTCTGGCTGGGGATCGGTTGCCGGTGAGATGACAACATGCTGCGCATTCTGAACCTGGATAAATTCATCAAATTCGATCTCGATGGTTTTGGAGGTGAAATGCGTGGAATTATTGGGCGGATCTTCGCTCATCACTTTAGGTTTCACTTCATCGCGCGGGCCTCCAGTCGGTGCCGTGATCACCGCACACGATGAGATCAAAAGCGTCAGCAAAACATAACTGAATTTTCTTATCATCGAATACGGGTGCATCTCGTTGCTAAGATATTGAAAATTCCTGCTGTTCTATCTTCCTAAAAAGACCATCAATACAGAAATATCTGATGGCGAAACTCCGCTGATGCGGCTGGCTTGCCCTAATGTATTGGGTTTTATTTTGGTGAGCTTTTGCCTGGCCTCCATAGATAACGACGGAAGGTGATGATAATCGAAATCGGGTTTTAACTTTATGTCTTCCAGTCTTTCCATTTTTTTTACGAGTTCCTGTTCTTTTTCTACATAGCCTTCGTATTTGATAAATAACTCTGCTTGTTCGACAAATTCTTTTTCATACCTGGAAAAATGTTGGCCTATTGCAGGAACTTCATGCAGCAATTCCCAAAGCGACACCTGTGGGCGGGAGACGATCTTATCGAGTTTCATTTTCTGATACAGCTTTGCACTGTCCCGCGACTCCAGGTAAGTGTCAATATCGCTTGGCTCTACGCTATATTCTCTCAATGTCCGCACAATTTCATTTACAGCGATTTGTTTTTCCTGTACGCGGTCCATTCTCTCCTGTTCAGCAAATCCAATTTTGTGAGAGAGTGCTGTCAAACGCAGATCGGCATTATCCTGTCTCAGTAAGATCCGGAATTCTGCTCTCGAAGTGAACATTCGATACGGCTCTTCCGTGCCTTTGTTCACCAGGTCGTCGATCAATACGCCAATATAGGCTTCTGAGCGTTTTAATACAATAGGCTCAAGGTCTTGTATCGCACGATGTGCATTGATTCCAGCCATCATGCCCTGGCTGGCAGCTTCTTCATAACCGGTAGTCCCATTGATCTGGCCTGCAAAAAACAAGTTTTTGATCAGTTTTGTCTCCAATGACAGTCCTAATTGGGTAGGTGGAAAATAATCGTATTCAATGGCGTAGCCCGGGCGAAACATTTTTACATTTTCAAATCCCTGTATTTTTTTAAGCGCCTTGTATTGTACGTCTTCCGGCAGGGAGGTAGAAAATCCATTTACATAGATCTCCACGGTATTCCAACCTTCCGGTTCCACAAAGATCTGGTGGCGCTCTTTATCTGCAAAACGGTTGATCTTATCTTCTATAGAAGGACAATACCTCGGTCCCAGGCCTTTTATTCTACCCTGGAACATAGGAGATTGCTCAAAGCCGGTTTTTAATAACTCATGCACATTTGAATTAGTATACGTTACCCAGCAACAGCGTTGCTCTTTGGGCTTTTCTATATTTTTAAATGAGAATCCAACTACTTCATTATCACCATTTTGCACTTCCATCCGGTCATAATTCAGACTTCTGCCATCTACGCGTGGAGGAGTTCCGGTTTTCATTCGGCCAGACTCAAACCCCAACTGAACTAATTGCTCTGTTATACCTTTGGCTGCGGGTTCTCCTGTCCTGCCTCCACCAAACTGTTTTTCGCCAATATGAATGATCCCATTTAAAAAGGTCCCATTGGTTAGAACTATTGATTTAGCGCGAATTTCCATGCCCATCCCGGTTCTCACGCCACAGGCTCTTCCATTCTTCACTATCAGTTCTCTGACCATTTCCTGCCAGAAATCGATATTGGGTGTATTTTCCAGCATTTCCCTCCATACCAGGTGAAATTGCATGCGGTCGTTTTGGGTGCGCGGACTCCACATGGCCGGGCCTTTTGACTTATTGAGCATACGGAACTGTATCATGGTCTTATCTGATACAATCCCGGAATAACCGCCCATGGCATCTATTTCCCGTACAATCTGTCCCTTTGCTACTCCTCCCATGGCTGGATTACAGCTCATTTGGGCTATGGTCTGCATGTTCATAGTTATCAGTAGAACTTTGCTGCCCATTTTGGCGCCTGCAACTGCTGCTTCACAACCGGCATGACCGGCTCCAACTACTATGATATCGTATTCCTGGAACATTTGAGGCACAAAGATAAGAAGATAAATGTTACCCTTTAATCAAAGAAATCTTAGGATTATTTGAGGTATGAAAGTGAGAATGCACAAAATAATGCACATGTTAATATCGTGAATGTGCATTTTGTTTCACGTGGAACAAATGTTAAACCCTAAATCTGGGTTTCACGTGGAACTAAATGAAATGAGATTAAAACCTTGGACAGAATAATGGTTGGTACTGCTTAGTACGCTCAACTGGTCTTCCAACATAAATAAGTGATCTTTCCAGCACAGTGGGATCCGAAGCTTGGAATTCACGTGACTTGAAGTCGCGGC
>JADMIO012610640.1_pt1 | contig 62283 bp, 48 predicted proteins | sample 8958161 | NCBI WGS metagenome assembly JADMIO01 (sample SAMN16585339, study PRJNA669376) | soil metagenome | isolation source: Crop rotation soil | place: USA: Cullars Rotation, Alabama | collected 2011 | reverse complement strand
CCGCGAACCGCCGACGCTGCGATCAGTTCTTCAAAAGGTTGATCGAAATCAGCCGGGTCGCGATCGACGGTGTAGATTCCGTCACCTTCAATCCCGACACCGCCAACGGCTACACCATCTTTGTAAATTGGCAGGCCGCCGGGATCAGCCGCAAGGCCGAGTGGCAACGCAGGCTTTTTGATATCGGAGCAGGGAAGCGACGAAAACTGCACGCCGTAAAGCGGACCCGCCGAGCGAAATTGAATGCCCGGCGGAAAGTGTTCCTGGACGATGAATCCGGCTGTCCGGGTGGTGAAGGCGTTTCCGGCTGTTCCAAACAGGGAACCGGTCCCAGCTTTCGAAATTGCGGCCAGCGTAGCCGGAACAGTTGTCCCCTCAAGCCCCTGGCCCAATGTGCCCACGCTCCGAATCGTGGTGCCGGCCGGCGCGCCTGTCATCACAAAAACACCGAGCACATTGGCTTCGCGGTCGGTGACGGCCACCGTGACCGGCCGGCTCAAGGCAGCGGCCGCCGAAACAGCCTGGCTAATGATTGTCTGCACTTCGCCCGCTGTCAGATTTCCAGCCGTAGCACTCGGCGTGATTGGAACAGGTGTGCCAGGCGTCGGTACCGCGCCTTCATCGTCTGGCAGCCCGCCGCCAATGTGGCCAAGCGCGAGGCGGACGCGATTGCTTGAAGCGCCCCGATAACTCACGCGCACCAGCACGTCGCCCAGATCGTCCATGCCGGGACTCACGCGCACGACAAGTGATGTAGCCCATGGCTGCTCAGGAACGACTCCTAAGAATTCGACTGGGAGTTGAAAGACTCGATGGGCAGCATCTTCAGCTTCCACGGTGATCGAGCTTACGGTGTCACCTGACTGCAGCGTGAGGTTCATCACGAACAACATGATCCGCGTTTGATTGTCCGAACCAAATCTGACCGGAGTGGTTGTTGAGTAAGGTTCGCGTTGTCGCGTTACCGACTCAAACGAAAGGGCGCGAGTTGAATCGTCATGACTAATCAGAACCGGTCGCAAAGTTTGCGCATGGGTCGTGGGAAAATTGACAGGAAAATCCGTTGACAGATTCGCGAAAATGAAAATCGCAGCCAGAATCAGGGCGGGCCAGATCGAAAAGCGTGAATGTAAAGCTGGAATCATTCCGGAGATTCGTCGCATGACACTCGAGACTGCACACAATCTAACACAAATGATAATGACGCGCTGTAGATTGATCCAGCCGATGATTTAGATTGCCTGACTGATCACCCGTATGCTACAAGGCAAAAGAGCATTCCAATATTCCCCATCATGATCAAGCTATTATTCCTGACTGCCTTCGTCGCGCTGTTAGCACACGCGTTCGCGCAGTCCGTTATGGCCCAGGGGTCGGGAAATATCAGCGGCTCTGTCCGCGTTGCCTCAGGCGCGCCCATATCCGGCGTTGTCGTAGTAGCGACCAATCAAGTTACTGGAAAATGGAAACGAACGCGCAGCGACTCGGAAGGCAAGTACTCGCTGCGATTGAGCGCCGGCGCGTATCGGTTAAAAGTTGCCGCGCCGCATGTCGCGAAGTTTGATAAAGATAAAACTTACGGCGACTTTGCGCTGCCGCGCGGTGAGGCACTGGAAAATGTCATCGTCGAAACCGGCAAAGACACCGTCGTGGATATTCCGCTGGATCAGGTTGAAATTAAAACGATTCCGGACGGGGCGCGCGACCAACCGACCGGTCATGCGGGCGATGAAACTGTTTCTTCCGCACCACAAACCAACGCAGACCGCCGCGAAGTAAGAGACCGCTGGCGCGTCGGATTTCCCGAATATGATCGTTACGGCGATCGCGCCGCTCGTGGTCGCGACATTCCGTTCACACGCGGTCGTTGGTGGGATCCATACAATCAAAGCGTGCTGAAGGGCGACTACCCGATCAAGGGCAACGAGCTTTTCATGATTCTTTCGGCAGTCAGCACGAGTTCAATCGAACAGCGACGCGCGCCCACGTCCTCGGGTGTCAGTGCGGACGACCCCGGCAGCGCCGACTTCTTTGGACAGCCGGAGCAGCTCGCGGTTAGCGAAACCGTGCAGCTCAGTTTCGAGCTTTTTCACGGCGACAGTACTTTCAAGCCCCGCGATTGGGCAATTAAGCTCTCGCCGACGTTTAGTATTCCCAACTATCTCAACGCTCGCGAGAACGGAGTCGTCAACATCGACGTTCGCCGCGGCACCAACCGCACCGATACCCACATTTCGTTTGAAGAGGCTTTTGGTGAAGTAAAGCTTTGGGATGTGAACGCGAACTACGATTTCATTTCACTGCGCGCCGGTATTCAACCATTCGTTTCCGATTTTCGCGGCTTCATTTTTTCCGATAACAATCTCGGCGTGCGCTTGTTTGGCGCCGCTGACAACAATCGGTTTCAATTCAACGCCGCTTACTTTTCGATGCTGGAGAAGGACACCAACAGCGGTCTAAATCGCTTCGATACACGGCATCAAAACGTTTACATTGCGAATGCTTTTCGCCAGGACTTCATCCGCAAGGGTTATACGATTCAGGGAAGTTTCCACTTCAATGACGATCGCCGCAGCGTTGAGTATGACCGGAATGGTTTTTTAGTTCGTCCGGGGCCGATTGGAGATGTTCGTCCACACGCGGTGAAGGTTGGTTACGTTGGGCTGAGTGGCGATGGACACCTGGGAAAACTTAATCTCAGTCACTCCTACTACTTTGCGTTTGGTAATGATGATCGAAATCCGATTGCCGGTCGAGAAGTTTCGGTGCGCTCGCATATGGCTGCGGTTGAGGCTTCCGTCGATCGCGATTATCTGCGTTTCAAGGGATCGTTTTTCTGGGCACAGGGCGACTCCAATCCGACCGACGATAAAGCTAGCGGCTTCGATGCGATCTTCGATGATCCCAACTTCGCGGGCGGGCAGTTTTCATATTGGAACCGCAATGGCATTCGTCTGACGCAAACGGGCGTTGGTTTGGTGCAACCAAACAGCATCCTGCCAAGTTTGCGGAGCAGCAAGACGCAGGGCCAGGCCAACTTTGTGAATCCGGGCATATTCATCTACAACGCCGGTGTTGATGTCGAACTCACACAACGCATCAAGACTGTGTTCAATGTTAACTATCTTCGCTTTCATCGAACGGAACCACTCGAGTACGTCTTATTTCAAAATGGCATTCGTCACGACATTGGTTTCGACTACAGCGTTGGCGTCGCTTACCGGCCGTTCCTGATTAATAACGTCACCGTTACTTTCGGCGGTTCGGCTCTGCAAACCGGGCGCGGCTTTCGCGACATCTTTACCGACCGCTCGCGGAATTGCCCGCCGGGCGTTGGCGATTTTTGTGAACCCGACGTAATTAACCCGAGCAAGCCGCTGTATTCGTTGTTTGCGCAACTGAAAGTGGTGTTTTGATTTTAAGAGGAGGCAGCCGCTTTGTTTACCGCTTGGTTCTTAACTTCTCAAATCCACCACAGAGACACAGAGCTCACAAAGGTGGCACAGAGAAAGACTACGCGGAGGGTTTACGATGAATCCGAGAATGAATCAGTTGACTCACGAGGTGATCGGAGCGGCCATTGAGGTTCACAAAAAACTTGGACCTGGTTTGCTGGAATCTGTGTACCGAAGGTGTTTGTGTCACGAGTTATTTTTGAGAGGTATCCAGTTCAAATATGAAGACCCCTTGCCGTTGGAGTACAAGGGACTTCGCCTTAAGTGCGGATACAGAGTGGATATAGTTGTAGAAGGTCTGCTGGCGGTAGAAGTGAAATCGGTTGCAGCACTCGCTCCGATTCACGATGCGCAACTTCTTACATATCTTCGCCTCGGCGGCTGGAGGCTGGGACTTCTGATTAATTTCAATGTTGAAGTGCTTAAGAACGGTATACACAGAAAGATTCTCGGCTATGACAGCTAACTCTCCGTGTCTCCTCCGTGTTCTCTGTGTCTCTGTGTTGAATGCTTTTTGATTCCATGAAGATAAATAGAACCTTCAGCATTATCGCGCTCTCGATATTTACGGCGATCTTTAGTCTCGCGGTGGTGTCGGCAAAAAGAACGTCCACCATCATTCACTCTCGAACTAGCTCTAACCCAGGTGCTCTAATAACCCAGGAACAACCACCCAGCCTCTCCAAGCTCGAAGGTTGTATCACCTGCCACGGTGAGATCGAGCCGATGCACAAATACGGCGCCACCGAAACTCTCGACAAGCTCAACGCCGGCAAAGACGCAGTCGGACTCACCTGCACTGGCTGTCACGGCGGCAACCCCGTCCCCCGCAAGACTGCTGACGATGCCAGGTCCATCGCGCAAATAAAAGATGAAGCGCACGTGCGGCCACGATTTCCGGATGAGTGGAAGCGCGAAGGTAAATACTCGGGCGCAAATCCCGAACGCAGTAACACTTTACTTGCCCGCGAGAGTTGGGAGTTTGTTCGGTTTGTTAACCCCGGCGACCTTCGCGTTGCTGCTCAAACCTGCGGCGGCGGATCGTGTCATGAAGTTGAATCAAAAAACGTCGCGCGCAGCATGATGACTCACGGCGCCATGCTTTGGGGCGCTGCGCTCTACAACAATGGCGGTCTGCCTTTGAAGGATGCGCGCTTCGGCGAAAGCTACAGCGAGACCGGTGCGTCGCAGAGTTTGATCCAAGACCCGAAACCAACTTTGGATGAACGCCGGACCAAAGGTTTGCTCGAGTTTTTGGATCCGATTCCTCGTTGGGAGATTTCCCAGCCGGGCAATGTGCTGCGTGTGTTTGAACGTGGCGGCAGGCGGCGGCTCGAAGTTGGTTTGCCTGACAAGGAAGAAGATCCGGGCAAGCCGGACAAGGGACTTAGCGCGCGCGGTTTTGGCAGTGCGAACCGAACTGATCCGGTTTACCTCGGGTTACAGAAGACTCGCCTGCACGATCCAACGCTGAACTTTCTGGGCAGCAATGATCATCCGGGAGATTACCGTTCGTCAGGTTGTTCAGCTTGTCACGTTATTTACGCGAACGACCGTGAACGTTTGCATTCAGAGTCGTACCACAGTCTCGGTAACATGGGGCGATCGGAAACTGCCGACACTAACATTCCAAAGAATGAACCCGGTCATCCGATCAGGCACCAGTTCACCAGCCAGATTCCCACATCGCAGTGCATGACTTGTCACATGCATCCGGGAACAAACATGGTCGCCACTTATCTGGGACTGACCTGGTGGGACAACGAGAGCGACGGCGACAAGATGTATCCGAAAATTCAGCGCGACCCTTCTCAGGATGAAGAACGCGAGAAACTGCGTCGCAATCCTGAAGGCGCCAGCGTGCGTGGGCTTTGGTCTGACCTCGAGTTTCTCGCCGGCACCGGCAGCAGCAATTTCAATTCACAATTGAAGAACACTCAGTTTGCCGATTTCCATGGTCACGGTTGGATGTTCCGCAAAGTTTTCAAGCGCGACCGCAAGGGAAACCTGCTCGACGCGGACAATCAAATCGTCGCCGCTAACGATCCGGATAGATTTAAGAAAGCGGTGCATCTCAACGACATTCATCTTGAGAAGGGAATGCATTGCGTGGATTGTCATTTTCGCCAGGACGCTCATGGTGACGGCAATCTCTACAACGAACCGCGCGCCGCAATCGAAATCACTTGCGAAGACTGCCACGGTTCTATTCGCAGTCGCGCCAATTTGTTTACTTCCGGGCCGGCTGCGCAATCGATAACCGGCCCCGCTGCAGAACGTCGCAAGAGTCAAAATCAGCCGTTGCGAGGACAAGACCTGACGCGCGGCATTCGCGTTCGAGACGAATCGGGAACGCGCATTCCGCTCTTCCAGAGAATTCCTCGTGACCGCAAGAAAAGGGACGAAAGCGGCAAGGACGTCGAGCTGAAAGCCGGTGACATCATTCAGAATTCAATGGTAGTGCCCGGAAGATGGTGGCGTGTCAGTCAAACGATCGACACGATCACTCCGGGCACGAGAGATTTCAGTGAGAAGTCGCGTTACGCGAAGACCATCCAAAAAGACAACACGACGTGGGGCGGGCTGCCGAAGAGTGACAACGAGCTCGCGCACAGCGACTCAAACATGACCTGTGTTGCCTGTCATTCGTCATGGGTGACGAGTTGCTTCGGCTGTCATTTATCAATGCAGGCGAATCGCAAGATGCCCAACCGGCATTATGAAGGCGGCGATTCGCGCAACTTCACTCAATACAATTTCCAGGTGTTGCGTGACGACATCTTCATGCTTGGTCGTGATGGCACGGTAACCGGCAATCGAGTCGCTCCGGTTCGATCCTCGTCAGCTATTCTCGTCAGTTCGCAGAATCAAAATCGGGAGTGGATCTATTCGCAGCAGCAGACAACCTCGGCTGAAGGATTCGCCGGGCAAGCCTTCAACACGCATGTTCCGCATACTGTTCGCGCGCGCGAGACAAAGAACTGTTCCGACTGTCACGTCTCAACGCAAAACGATAACAACGCCTGGCTGGCCCAACTACTGCTGCAGGGAACGAACTTCGTCAACTTCATGGGCCGCTATGTGTACGTCGCAGCTGACGATGCGCTCGAGGCAGTGGTAGCGACCGAGCAAACTGAACCGCAAGCTGTGTTTGGTAGTTCGCTTCATCGCCTCGCGTATCCCGACAACTACGAAAAGTTTGTGAAAGCTGGCAGCGAACTAAAGACCGTGTATGAGCACGTGGGTAACCCGAAGGTCCTGCAGGTTCAGTTGCGCGGCGAGTATGCGTACGTGGCGGCCGGGGAAGGGGGACTGCGCGTTTACGACGTGGCGCAGATCGATCAGAAGGGTTTCTCTGAACGCATCGTCACCGCGCCTGTTTCTCGTTTTGGCCAAAAGTTTTGGGTCAAGACCAAATATGCAACGGCTGTCGCAGCTCCCACAACGCTTGCTGTCGATCCGGCGCGTTGGCGACTAAAGGCTGATGGCACGATGATCGATCCCGAGAGTGCAAGCCGCCTCACCGGGGAAGCTCGCAAGCAGCTGGTGAATGAGGAGCAGCCTATTCATCCGCTTTACGCTTATCTCTACGTCGTTGATAAGTATGAAGGTCTTATTTTGGTGAATGCTGCGACTCTGCTGGATGGCGATCCGCTGAATAATTACCTGAAGCGAGCGCTTGATCCGGCGAGGTTTCCAAATGGCGCTTTCAATCCCGGCGGCACGCTCACTGACGCGAACAACATTACGATCGCGGGGCATTATGCTTACGTAACTACGAGTCGTGCGCTGGTCATAGTTGATCTGAATGATCCATTGAATCCGCGAATCGCGAAACAGTTCGAGCTGCGTAATCCGCGGGCAATTGCGATTCAGTTTCGCTATGGCCTTGTCGTTGATGAGGAAGGTCTGAAAGTTCTGAATGTTGCTGAACCGGATGAAGCCTACCTGGTTGCGGGCGCGTCAGTTCCTTTGGCTGATGCGCACGATGTTTACGTCGCCCGAACGTATGCCTACATTGCAAATGGTAAGGAAGGAATTGCCATCATTGACGTCGAGCACCCTGAGAAACCAGCACTGGATCAAATATACAACGCTGACGGAAAACTAAACGACGTGCATCAGGTGAAAGTGGCGATGACGAACGCGAGTCTGTTTGGCTACGTTGCTGACGGGCGGAATGGCTTGCGAATCCTGCAACTAACTTCGCCTGAGACTATGCCGGAGTACGCTGGTTTTAGTCCGCGTCCAAGGCCGGTATTAATCGCTTCGTTCAAAACCAAAGGAGAGGCTCTCGCGATTTCGAAACCACTCGATCGCGATCGCGCTGTTGATGAAAGTGGCAATCAGGTTTCAGTGTTTGGCCGTCGCGGAGCGAGACCGTTCAACTTCGATGAGATCATGCGCATGCTGCGCACGAATGACGGCAAGGGTGATTGGTTTACCGTAAGCGATGCGCCGGTCAGCACGCCAAGAGATTAACGGCGCATTCTAGCCATCTGCTGACTCTCCTTTCGGAAAGCGGTGCGATGTTATCCCGGCGGCAAGCCGCGCCTTATTTTTCAGATCACTCGTTCGCGGAGTTTGCGGAGCAGCTCTTTTGCTTCTTCTGGTGAGAGTGAGTCGGGGTTCACGTTTCGCAGTTCATCCACCACTTTCTGGTTAGCGAGATCAAACAGGGAAGCCTGGGCCACTGCTTTTCTTCTTCCGGCGCGGCGAGCAGCCGCCTCAAGTCGATCGTCTGCGGAGACTAAGACCGCTTCCTGACCGGTTGCGGCGCCGGCAGCGTGTGCGACTGCATGATGCTCAACTGCTACGACCGTCGCATCCTCTTCGGCAAACACATCCAGCTCGTAACGTTCGAGGCGCGCTAAAACTTCACGCGCATTCGCGAGCACCGCGGGCGGCAGTCCGGCCAAACGGGCTACCTGAATTCCATATGACTTCGAAGCCCGGCCTCGTTCGAGCCGGTGCAGAAACACGACGTCGCCTTCACGCTCGGTGGCAGTGATTTGATAGTTCTGGGCACCCGGCAAACGTTCCGCCAGTTCTGTCAGCTCATGATAGTGGGTGGCGAAGAGAGTCTTCGGCGAGTGCTCCGGCGAATCGTGCAGATACTCGGCGACCGCCCAGGCGATCGATAGTCCGTCAAACGTTGCGGTGCCGCGACCGATTTCATCAAGCAACACCAGTGAGCGTGGCGTTGAGCTGTGAAGAATGGCAGCCGTCTCAGTCATCTCCACCATGAAGGTGCTGCGGCCTCGAGTGAGATCGTCGGAAGCCCCGACGCGCGTCCAAACTCGATCGAGCAATGGCAGCCGCGCTTTCTCGGCGGGAACAAAGCTCCCCATCTGCGCCAGAATGCAAACGAGTCCGGTTTGGCGCAGCACGGTGCTTTTGCCGCCCATGTTTGGCCCCGTGATTATCAGCAGACGGTCAGTCGAGTTGTTTAGATAGACGCTGTTAGGAATGAACGGTTCGTCCAGAAACACTTCGATGACGGGATGACGGCCCTGGATGATTTCAATCTCATCGCCGTCGTGCATTGTTGGTTTGACATAACGTCGTCGCGCGGCTGTTTCCGCGAGCGAAGCAAGCGCGTCCAAAGCGGCGATCGCGCGCGCTGTGCCTTGTATTCGTTTGGTTTCCGCCGCGACCTGCCGGCAGACCTCATTGAAGATTTCTGCTTCGAGTTGAACAATTCGCTCTTCGGCGCCCAGCACTTTCTTCTCCCAATCGCGCAGTTCGGGAGTGGTGAAGCGTTCGGCGTTGGTAAGCGTTTGCCGGCGTTCATATTCCGCGGGCACGCGCGCGGCGTTTCCCTTGGAGACTTCGATGAAGTAGCCGAAGACGTTGTTGAACTTAATTCGCAGGTTGTTGATACCGCTGCGGGTGCGTTCAGTTGCTTCGAGAGTGGCGATGATCTGTTTCGCGTTCCGGCTAATTGAGCGAAGCTCATCAAGCTCCGGGGAGTAACCCTCCCGAATGGTATCGCCTTCACTGATCTTCGCCGGCGGGTCGTCGCTGATTGCTTTGACTAAGAGCGAGCAAACTTCAGGCACCTCATCTGCGCTTTCAGACAACACCTGCAACAGCGACGACTGCATCGGCGCCAGGTTTTCGCGAATCGCGGGGACTTGATAAAGCGAACGCAAAATTGCATTCAGATCTCGCGGAGTTGCGGAACCAAAACTGAGCCGTCCGATTAAACGTTCAAGATCCGACACCTCTTTCATCAGTGAACGAAGTTTGTCGCGAGCGATCTGTGAACCGACCAGGTCCTCGACTGCAGCCAGTCTGGCTTCAACTTCACCGCGCTTCACACACGGCCGCAACAACCACGAGCGAAGCAGACGCGCACCCATGCCCGTCACGGTTTCGTCAATCACACTCAAAAGCGTTCTGCCGTTCGCGCCCAGCGATTCAACCAGCTCAAGATTGCGAACCGTAACATTATCCAGAACCAGATGATCCTGTGGCTCGAAGTAAGTCAGGTCGGTTATGTGATTGGCGGCAGCTCGCTGCGTCTCCTGCGCATAACGCAGGCACACGCCGGCGGCGCGCACGGCTTCGTCCTTCCGCTCAATGCCATATCCTTCGAGCGATTTGGTTCCGAAGTGTTTGAGCAGCAGTTCCGCGCAGTCTTTCTTTTGCCAAAGCCAATCTTCGAGCGGCGTCAATGAAGCATCGAGGAAAGTAGACCCGCGAGCATCGTCAGCAGCGTTGTAACGCAAACTGTTAGTTTGCGGCGATTCTAAGACGGCCGAGGGTCCCTGCGAGTCGTCAGGCAAACTAACAGTTTGCTTTACAGGTTCGAGCGGCAGGGGCGCAGTTTGAGCTTTTGGCGACAACCCGGCGTGAATCAGCGGTGCGAGCGAGGCAGGGAAAAGCAGTTCGCGAGGCTCATACGACTCAAGATCGGCGCGGATCTTCTCCCACGCGTTTGGCCCACTTTCCTGGGTAGCGCGAAACTCTCCAGTTGAAATATCCAGAAAGGCCGCGCCGACTGTTTCACCTGAACTGCAAACAGCGGCGAGAAAAACTGCCTCGCGAGCTTCGAGCAATTGCGGATCAATAGGTGTGCCCGGTGTAACAATCCGAACCACCTCGCGACGCACGAGTTTCTTAGTCTTCGAAGCGTCCTCAGTTTGTTCACAGATCGCGACGCGGTAACCCTTCCGCACCAGTCGCGCGATGTAGTTCGCCGCCGAATGATGCGGCACGCCGCACATCGGCACCGGATCGCCGCGTTCTTTGTTGCGCGCGGTCAGAGTGATTTGCAGTTCGCGCGATCCGGTGACGGCGTCGTCGAAAAAGAGTTCATAAAAATCGCCGAGCCGGAAAAAGAGCAGGGTGCCGGGATGTTGCTGCTTCAGTTCCTGATACTGGCGCAGCATGGGTGTTTGCGGGGACGTGGTCATTAGATAGTTAAATGAGTTCGCCTGCAGGCGAAGCGAAGACTACAACGCGACTGAGAGCGGCGCAAGGCGTCATAAGTTTTTAGTCGATCATAAAACACGCAAGGAATTCGGCATCGAAGGAGGCGTGTTATGTTCGACACGCTTTAGCTTGTCGAAGTTCAAGCGACAAACTAAAGTTTGTCGGACATTTATGTTTCTAGCCCCGGAGAACTTGTGGTAACTTGCCTCGCAAATTCTGCGCGTCGAAGGTCAAGCCGCTGGCATCAGATAAGTCATCAATACTGACCAAATCCCTCAACGAGCATCTGGAAACGATGCAGGCGTTGCTCGATTCGAAACTCGATCAGATTGAATCAACCGGAACGCTGATTTGGGAGACGCTGCAACGCGGGAACAAAGTTCTGCTTTGCGGAAATGGCGGCAGCGCTGCCGATGCTCAACACATTGCGGCTGAATTAGTCGGCCGTTATGAGCATCAACGCCGGCCATTTCCCGCGATAGCGTTAACGACGGATACTTCAGCGTTGACAGCGCTCAGCAACGACTTTGGTTATGAGGAAGTGTTTGCCCGGCAGGTTAGCGCGCTCGCCGTTCCGGGCGATCTGCTGATCGCGATCAGCACCAGTGGCAGATCGCCAAATGTGGTGAACGCGGCGGACAAGGCTCGGGAGATAGGGTGCCGTTCGATTGCCCTGGCCGGTTGCGAGGGCGAACCCCTCGCTTCGCACTGTGATTTTGCGCTGGTAGTGCCGTCGGATCGCACGTCTCGAGTACAGGAGGCCCACATAACAATTGGACACCTGTGGTGCGAAATGATCGACCATCTCGTGAATGATTGAATTTAGGGCGTCTGAGAGGCCTAAATGCTTGACAGATGTGGGCGATCCCTTTAGATTCTGGGGCGAATTGAATCAGTCAATCGGTTGCCAGTGGTTTCCCAGAGATCACTAACTTCACAAGTTGCACTGAGAAATCCGGAAGTCAGTTGTAAGTCCCTGCAGGAAGATTTTCTGTTCCTTAGGAGTTTGAAAAGATTAGGGTTGCGGTCTGCTACGAATCGATCATCGTGTTAATCCCGCAGCGTTTTTCATTCTGACAATTGATGTACCCTCAAAAAGCTAAAAGCGTCGCCGAGATCGATTCAAAAACCTACCCTTTAGGTGAGAAGTTCGAACACTCCGCGGATGGGACCGCCATGGCCCTGGTGGCCCTTAGTCATACGCCGGTCGAGCGCCGTATCTACACGGCGATGCTCGCTACGCTCGAAAATTCAAATCAGCTCGACCCCCACGCGAACTCCTTTACCGTCCGTTCGCTGATGGAACTCACCGGCGTCGTGAGCCTCAGTACTATCAGGCGCGGTCTTGAGGGTCTGGTTACGAAGTTCAGTATCGAGCGCGAGGCAAAATCAAATGGCAACGGAACGCGTGAACACACCGCGGCCTACCGCGTGTTTACGCCAGAGGAAGTAATCGCGCGACGTGAAGCGCGGGGAATAAAGACTTACGACAAGGGAATCGACCGAACGTTTGCCAACCGATCATTCGATAGAGTCATACAGCGCGTAGTCGAGAACAGAAATTTGAGCAGGCGCGAGGCTGAAGTGACGTTGTGTTGTGTTGAGGGACTTACCAACGCCGAGATCGGGCTGCGACTGCTGGTGAGCGAGCAAACGGTGAAGTTTCACCTGCGCCACATCTTCATCAAGTTTGGGGTGAAGAGACGGGCAGAATTGATTTCGCGTTTGTTGTTGTGATTTGGAGCGCGCCGAGCAGTCGGCGTTTTGAAGGCGGTGAACAATTCACCGCACTCCAAAATTGAAAACCTGGTGCCGCCTCGCTTGAGAGGTTTCCCTTCGGGGTACTGCGTGTTGGGCTATTTAAGGCTCGAGCTTGAATAACAAAACATGCCAGGGCACACGTGTATCCAGTTGTTTAGCAGAAAACATGAGCACCAACAAAGATAAGCCCGGCAAAGACAAGAAAAAGAAACGGAAGAAGAAAACCGCGCTGATCATTTGCCGCGATCGCAAGCAGTTCTGGACGACGCAGGCGCAGTTTTGGCAGTGGGCGCGTGAGGGTGTCGTGACCAAAACCCAGGACAACCCTTTGACCGGCACTTTCAAACGCGAACACGAAGAATTGATGGTTCTCCTTAGCAACACCGTTCTAAATCTCGCACATCCGAATCATATGCGTGAGGCCTTGATGTCACGCAAGGTGGGTCTGGCAAGAAAGTAGTGAGAGTTATCATGAGTAAAAGTATTCAAATAAACAGTTATGCCGCCGCCATCGCGGTCGCGGCAGCTTGTCTGGTCTTCACGGCTTCGGCATTTGCCCAACAGCCATCGGAAACCACTTCGAGCCCAATGAGTGCGAGCAGCGCTCAAGTCTCATACAACACCGAGAACGAAGATCGTTACCGCATCGGACCCGGCGACGTGCTCGATATTCGCATTCTCAATCGTCCCAACCTTTCCCGCGAAGCAGTTCGCGTAGAAGGAAACGGCGTGATTCGCATGCCGTTAATTGAGACTGAGATTCAGGCAGCCTGCAAGACTGAAGGTGAACTGGCGAAGGACATTGCCGAGCGCTACACCAGGTTTTACCGCAAGCCGCAGGTTGACGTTTTCATTAAGGAGTATCACTCGCGACAGGTGGCGGTGATTGGGGCCGTGAATGAACAGGCTCGCTTTGAATTGCAACGGCGCGTTCGCTTGCTTGATCTCTTGAGCTACGCGAAGGGGCCATCCCCGAAAGCCGGGCAAACAATAAACGTCGTTCATGCGCCTCAAGGCATGGTGTGTCCGGGCGCCGGCAAACAGCGAGAGGAAACCGCGAGCTTCGTAAGCTACAAATTAAGCGACACGCTAACGGGCAATCCCGCAGCCAATCCCTATATCGAACCAGGCGACATCGTTACGCTACCCGAAGCTAACATGATTTACGTGGTCGGAAACGTGTACACCCCTTTGTCGATTCCGCTTAAGGAACCGGTGACGCTTTCGCGAGCAGTAGCAATGGCGGGTGGCGTCAAGCAGGACAGCAAGAAAGACAAGGTGCGAATCGTGCGACAAGAGCCCGGCAGCACCACCAGCAACGAGATCATTGCTGATCTCAACGCGATTGAAAGAAAGAAGGCGGACGACATCGCCCTCTTGCCAAACGACATTGTTGACGTGCCTACCTCGGGCACGAAGAGTTTTATGCGCAGTTTGCTGGGCACTGTGGCGCCTGCGGTCTCGCAGCTGCCTGTTCGAGTTATTCCCTAGGGAAATTTCGAATTTCGGAATTCGGATTTCGAAGTTTCCAGAATGTCTATGGACAAGGTTGAATTAGAGAAAAGAACTAAACTTTTCGCATTAAGAATCATCGCTTTTGTGTCCACACTCCCGCCGAATAAAACGAGCGCCATAATTGAATATCAATTGGTAAAGGCGGGTACATCGGTAGGAGCAAATTATCGAGAAGCAAATCGAGCAGAGTCTCGGGCGGACTTCATACACAAAATCGCAATTTCAGAAAAGGAATCCTCCGAGAGCGGTTATTGGCTGGAGATTTGTGATGAAGCCGGTTTAGGAAGTGTCGAGCAACGCGTCTGGCTTCTTCAAGAGTCCAGGGAGTTGCTTGCGATTTTTACCAGCATAGGACGAAGCACGAAGCGCAATAGCGCTAGTGCCCAAAAATCAAATTCCGAAATTCGAAATTCGAATTCCGAAATTTCAAGGTGAAAGATGAAACCATCTCGTGAACTCATAAAAGCTGATCCCGAGCTTGTCGCAATCGAACGAGCCACAGACTCGCCCAGCATTCCACATTCGTACAACTATGGCGTCGATCCCAACGCGGAGTCGGACCTGCATCTGCTTGATTACTGGCGCGCGGTGCGTAAACGACTCTGGCTCGTTATCAGTATCGTCGTGCTGGTGGGCTTGCTTTCGCTCGTCTATGTAGTGCGTAAGCCCGACGTCTATCAAGCCGGCGCGCGCGTACAAGTGGATCTGGAGAATAATGCGGCCCTGGTTGGTAAGAGCCCTTACGTTTTCGGCCCAACCAACGATCCGGTTTATTTCAACACCCAGCTGCAAATCCTGGTGAGCCCGGGGTTGATGCGTCGCGTGGTTAAGACGCTTGACCTGGAACATAACCCCGACTTCTTCAAAGGCAACTCTTCGCAGAAACGTTCCGCCTGGCAGACGATTAAAAGCATGGCCGGAATGGGTGGTCAGAAGAAACCGGACGCCAATGCCCAGCCGAGCGACCAGTTGCAACTGCGCACCACTGTTGCGGCTGCTTCTGCGCGCGAAGATCTGGCCGAAGCGAAGCGTCTCGCGCCTTACGTTTCCGCCATACTCGGTGGTTTGAAAGTCGAGCCGGTTAAGGAAACTCGCGGGCTCTACAAAGAGACTCGTTTAATCGACATCAGCTTCACGCACACCGATCCGGATGTAGCCTCGAAAGTCGTAAACGCGATAGCTGAAACCTACGTTTACAACAACCTCGAAAAGAAGAGCGAATCAAACACCACCACCGGCGACTTTCTGCAAAAGCGTATCGCGGAACTGCAGCAGACGATTCGGACGGATGAAGAACGTTTAGTCAACTACGCCAAGAGCAATCAGATAATTTCACTTGATGCGAATCAAAACACGGTGGTTGAACGACTGGCCGGACTCAACCGCCAGTTAATGGAAGCTGAGAACGCTCGAATTCTGGCGGAGTCGCAATACAACGCGGCGAAGGTTCCCGGCAAGGCGAATGCACTCGCCGAAGTGGATGCCAAACAGGCGGAGGACATCGAAACGAAGTTGGCCGATCTGCGGCAAAAGCGCGCGCAGTTACTTGTCGACGCTACTGAAGAAGCGCCGGAGGTTAAGGAAGTCGACCAGCAGATCAGCGAGCTTGATCGGCAGGTTAAAGAAATTCGCAACCGCAAAAGCACGACGCTCTTGACGAACCTGGAGACGCAATACAAGCAGACGCTCGCGCGCGAACAGGAACTGCGCCGTTCATTTGAAAAACAGCGGGGGGAGACGCTCACGCAAAACGAAGCGGCCATTAACTACCGCATCATCCAACAGGAGATCACGACCAACAAGACTTTGCTTGACAACCTGCTGCAGCGTTCCAAAGAGAACGATGTGATCATGGCCAGCAAGCCAAACAATATTTCGGTCATCGATTACGCGATTCCGCCTGACGGCCCGATTGGACCTAATCGGACGCGGACCGTCTTCGTTGCTCTGTTCCTGTCGCTCGGCCTTGGTATTGGTTTGGCATTACTGCTCGAATACCTCGACGACACCGTTCATTCGACTGATGAAGTTGAGCGGCTCCTGCATCTCCCGGCGCTTGCGGTCATTCCCGCAGCTGCCGGTAACAGCAACCGTCGCTTAATCGCAGGCCCGGGCGCGCTGCAAAAGCGAAACGGGAATCCGGGCGACAATCCTGAGTTGCTCATGAACGTTGACGGGCGCTCACCGCTCGCGGAAGCGTATCGTCACTTGCGCACCTCAGTCCTGCTTTCAACGGCGGGACGAGCTCCGCGCTCGTTGCTGGTTACGTCAAGTTTGCCGGGAGAAGGGAAGACTACCACTGCAGTTAATACGGCAGTGAGTCTGTCGCAAACTGGAGCCAGCGTCGTCATTATCGATGCTGACATGCGCCGCCCGCGCTTACGTTCAATTTTCGGATTAACGGAAAACGCCGGCCTCAGTTCCATATTGTCAAACGAGCTATCCGACACCGAAGTGCTGTCAATACTTACGAAGGAAGAGAAGACAGGACTGCACGTACTCACCGCCGGGCCGATTCCACCAAACCCGGCTGAGTTGCTGGGCTCGGAGCAAATGCGTCGCCTGCTGGCTACGCTGCAGTCGCAGTTTAAGCACGTCGTGGTCGACTCACCGCCGGTCAGTTCCTTCACTGATGGCGTGTTGATCTCGTCACTGGTGGATGGAGTGCTGCTGGTGGTGCATGGTGGCAAGAGCTCGCGACACGTGGTGAAGCGTTCGCGCCAACTGCTGCAGGACGTTGGCGCCAAGATTTTTGGCGTGGTGCTGAATAACGTCAACCTGCAATCCCACGACTACTACTACTATCAGCGCTATTACGGCTCGCATTACTACCGGGGCAACGGCGACGACGAACTATTACCTGACGTTGCAAGTGGGTCTGAACTTCACAGCAGAGTCGGCCGTTAATGCACGCTTTCAAACATTGGACGCCCCGGTATATTTCGGATCGTCTGCGCGTAATTGTTTATGAGCGTAGCCATCCGGATGAACCGTGGCTTACTTCAGAGATGGTTCGGATTTTATCGTCGTGGCTTAAGCCCCATGACGTCGGACTCGAATGGGGTTCGGGCCGGAGCACGGTTTGGCTGGCGAAACGGTTGGGGCGTTTGACTAGCGTCGAACACGACCAGGTTTGGTACCGCAAGGTGAACGCACAGTTGCAACAGCTGAGCGCCGGCAACGTGGAATACAAGCTTCGTACCGATGAAGCAGATTACGTCGCCGTCGTCGACGAGTTTGCTCCGGACAGTTTGGATTTTTGTTTGGTTGACGGCGTGGCGCGGGACCGATGCGCTATCGCAGTTGTCCCGAAAATAAAACCCGGCGGCATTCTCGTTATCGACAATTGCAACTGGTTTCTGCCAAGCGATAGTAAGTCTCCGAATTCACAACGGCAGAACGGGGCTGGCTTGAAAGACGATTGGCAACGGTTTCTTGATCTGACCAAAGAGTGGCGATACATCTGGACTTCAAGCGGTGTGACCGACTCGGCGTTCTGGGTGAAACCGCAGAGCACTCAGATTTAGTCAGTCGGCTTTACCCTCATCATGCAAGCAGAGCTGGAAACGCTTCCCCATAGTTTGACCGAAACAACGGTTGCTCCGGCGCCGAGCATTCGCAAACTTTTCCTCGAAGGAGGAATCTCTCTCGGCCTGTCGTCTGCGATACAACGCATATTTGCATTCCTCAGCACGGCGCTGGCGGCGCGAATCGGCGGGGCGGCTATTCTCGGTGAGTATTCACTAGCGCTTTCGACCGCAGGAATGGTTGGAACGTTCGTCGGCACTGGCGTCGGCACCATCGCACTTCGTTATGCGGCACTCTTTCCGCGCGATAGTGCGGCATACCGGAAAGTGCTGCGACTCATAGCCTTGATCGCGATGGTGACGGCGATAAGCGCCGGCCTGATTTTGTTCCTTGGATCAAAACCGCTGGCACGATTTGCCCTCGATAATCCAAAGCTTGCGCTATCGCTAAAATTTGCGGCGGTGGCAATTTTCGTAATGGTGCTTTACGAGGCACTCAACGGAGTGCTGGTAGCGACGCAGTCCTTTCGTAGTTTGTTATGGTTGGCTCTGGTATCAGGTGTCATTACGGTCATTGCCGTCCCGTATGCTTCGCAGTTTGGGGCGACGCCAATGGTGGTTTGTTACAGCGCCGCTTTGTCCATTGGGCTGATCGCAGCTTTCATCACAGCGCGTGACGGTATCAAGCCGATTGGCGACAGCCGCATATCCAGACAACAGGCTCCCCGGGCGCGAGACATAATTCTTTTTGGTAATACGCAGCAATTCAACACCATTGTCATTAGCGTCGCCAGCTGGTGGATCATACTAATGATCAGCAAACAAGATCCGACGCTGCATCAGATGGGTTATTACTTCGTTGGCAGCCAGCTGAGAATTCTCGCCTCCCAGGCTCCCACGCTTACATCACAACTGATTTTCCCAACCCTCTCGCGCGTTTCAGATTCACCAAAAGAACATGATCGCGTTTTGACCACAGTGACGTTTCTTTGTGCCGCCCTCTCGTTTTTGCCGGCTGGGGTTCTACTGATTGGACTGCCATGGGTTTTGGAACTTTATGGTATGGCTAACAGCGACGCCCTGATCACCTGTCTTATCTTGATCGCCACGGCAGTGATTCAACTTACCTACGTCCCGGCGTCTAACGCGTTAATGATTTTCAGTCTCAGAGCATCTCTTTTGTTGAGCACAGTATGGTCAATAGCGCTGGTGGCATTCGGCTACGTATTGATCACTGCTTACGGAGCAATCGGAGGCGCTCTCGCCTGGATGTTGTCGCAACTGGTGTCGCAAACCGTCCTTGTTTACCTGATGAAGCGAGCCGCTCGACTGCCGCGGGGTATTTTTGCGACGTTGTGTCTTGCAGACATTACGACTCTGGCGTTGACGGCATTGACCTACTTGAGAGTGATTCGACCCAATCTGGCGGTAACAATTAGTGCACTTCAAATTCTGGTTTTCGGCGCATCGTTGTTGGCGTTTCTGAAAATGGCTCAGGCCCGTGAATATGTTCCACGGAGTGCACGTGAGCTTTTGTTTGTTTGCCGCTCGGCGCCATCCACCTTGTTCGCGAGCATTCTTTCTCCGCGCAGAGTTGCCGGCTAGTTCGTCCAGCACTAATGAAAGACACCAAAAAAGTTTCACCAGTTGTCAGAATGATCGCAGTCTCGTTCGCTGGACTCATATTGTTGGCGATTCTAAGACCTGCCTTGTTGACCGGCCCGACAATGCCACGCTTTTGGCCGACGGTGATCGGCATCTGTTCATCGATTTTTCTCTACTTCGTTCGACCCATAAAGACCAGTGGACCTGGCTTGATGCGCCTCGGATTTCATATCGGCATGATGGCGTTCTTTGTCGTCTTTCCGCTGCTGTCGCCCGACGAGATCAACCCGGAAATCAGCGAAGAAGCGCATTCGACGCTCGGCTGGGCGCTATTCCTTTCATTGTTGGGTTTTGAGATGGCGTATTGGCTCTTGAGCGTCGCGAGAAAAGCTCCTACGCGTGCCCCAGTTGTGATCCGGCCGACCGTTTTTCAAATGCGGCTGCTAATGGTCGTTCTAGGAGTTGGGCTTGCCGCCTGGTTTTTCAGCATCTGGGACTACTCACAAGCGATCAACGCGCCCATCGCCAGCGTGTTGTTGACGATGAGAGGACAGATTGAAGGAACCACAAATGAACTGGCCAGGCCGGGATATTTCGGTCTGCTTCTGGCCAGCGGCATTTTCCTTTCTGCAGTGGCCGCCTCACTTTTGTTGACGCTGTATAAGCTCGTTTTTCCGTTAACAGTTTTTTGTTGGATTACTCTGACGGTGTGCGCGGCCATTGGTTTCCTGAGCGGCACTCGGGCAATCTTCCTTTACTCCTTTATTCCCCTCGCCATTACCGGATGGAAAAAACTTTCAACGCTGCGTTTCATGACGTCGATGAGGTGGCCCGGAGCTATTGCCGCCGGCGCGATACTGATAATGGTTTGGAGTGTGATGACCGCAATGCGCGGCGCCGATATCAGGGAATACGAAGGCGGACTCGAGGAAATCTCGGTGGTTGCGCCGGCGCAGGGAGCTTTGGACATTTATTCCATGACCGCCGAAGTTGTCGAGACCTTTCCTGATCGCATTCCGTTTGTTCAGGGTGAGTCGATAGTCCCGCTCGTGCTGGGCTGGGTGCCGCGTTCGGTCTGGCCCTCGAAGCCGTATCCCTTTGGTCTGTATATGAACCTGATTAAAGGTGAAACGATTCAGGCCCGCGCTGCCAGCCTCGCCGTGGGGCTGACTGGCGAAGGATACGGGAACTTTGGACTAGTGGGAGCCTTTATTTGGTCGTTCCTGCTCGGGGTTGCGTGCCGCGAAGGGGATCGCCTCGTTGATCGGTTACATCCAGACGATACGCTGCATTTGTTGCTGGGCGGCATGTCCATGGTGTGGGTCGCAATGATTGTGCGTGGTGGCGTTCCGGAAATGTTTTACATGGGACTGCAAATCATGGCCTTTCCGCTTCTGTTATCGAGGTATTTGATGACGCGCCAAAAGAAGGCGGCCCGACGCTTATCATTCGTTTCTCTTAAGAAATTTCAAGCATCCACCGCGAGTTATCGTTAGGTTCAAGCAAAGCCCTTCCTATAAAAGTCGTGAACATAGATTTTTGCCGCCTCCTCGTCTGTCCCGATTGTCAGGTTGAGTTCCAACTGGAAGTTACAGAAGGCGAAAACGCCAATGTCAGCTCCGGAACTTTGCGTTGCCTTCAATGTAACGAAACCTACCCAATAATTAACGGGGTACCACGTTTCGTCGCCGATGCCGAACAGTATTGTGAAAACTTTGGCTGGCAGTGGCAGAAGTTTCGGCGCACACAAATCGACGCCTTCAATGGGTTGAAAGAATCGGAAACTCGCTTCACTGCGGAGACTGGTTGGAATCAAGAAGAACTGAAGGGCGCCCTCGTTCTGGATGCTGGTTGCGGCGCGGGACGGTTCTCCGCGATCGCCGCCCAATTCGGCGCCAACGTAGTTGCAGTCGACATTAGCAATGCGGTTGATGCATGCAGCAGCAACATGAAGGAACTGGGCCACGATGTTCAAGTGGTCCAGGCGTCGCTTTACCGATTACCTTTCCGGCACGGAACTTTCGATCGGATCTTTTCGCTTGGAGTAATTCAGCACACTCCTGACCCAGGACTGACAATCAGAACCTTGCCACTCTACTTGAAACCTCACGGCAGGCTCGCGCTGTGGATCTACGAGAAACGCTGGACACGCTTTCTCATGAGCCGGAATTTGATTCGCCACTTCACCCGAAATCTTTCTCGTCGTGCTAATTATGGATTTAGCTTCGCTGCCGTCAGTCTGCTCTTCCCGGTTACCGCAACTTTGTCGCTTATACCCGGCCTGCGAAAGGCGGTGCCGTTAGTTCCAATCTCCGGGCGGCACTACTGGGGCAAGATGTCATTGAAGCAGCAGTGGGAATGGACATTGCTCGACACCTTCGATTCCTATTCGGCGGCGCATGAACACTGTCAACGAGAAGAAGATGTGATCAATGAATTGCAGTCAGCCGGCATGCACAATGTCTTCCGATCGCCGGCTAGAGGAATGGCGATTGTCGGCGAGCGGGCGGCGAGTAATGGTACGCCGATTCGTTCAAAAGTCGCTGTTGGTTAGATCGAAGTCAATTATGTGCGGCATCGCAGCAATCATCGGCCACTTTCCGGCGCCACAAATCGCGAATGATCTGCGAAGGATGTTGGACGCGGAAAGGCACCGTGGTCCCGATGACGAAGGAACAAGTGTGATTGAAGCAGGCGAAGCGAAAGTGGCACTTGGTAATCGTCGCCTGGCAATTCTCGACGTCTCGCCACTCGGCCATCAACCCATGGCGAATTCGGATACCGGTGACGTGCTGGTCTACAACGGCGAAATCTACAACTCACCCGAGTTGAGATCGCAGTTGGAGGTAGAGGGTTTCCGTTTTCGCGGTCGAAGCGATACCGAGGTACTTCTCAACGGTTACCAATACTGGGGAGTGGATGTTCTTAAGCGGCTGAAAGGAATGTTTGCGTTCGCGCTTTGGGATAACAACAAACGGCAGCTGATTTTGGCGCGCGATCACCTGGGCATCAAGCCGCTCTATTATTCAGTCCTTCCCGGAAAGGGCTTAGTCTGTGCTTCGGAAATTCGCGCATTGCTATCAAGCGGACTTGTCTCGGGTGATGTCAGCCGGGCGGGCTTGGCCGGTTATCTTGCGTACGGCGCAGTGCAAGAGCCGCTGACTATTCTGCGTGGCGTGTTTTCCTTGCCGGCGGCGTCCTGGATGGCGGTCAATACCTACGGCGAAATCAAAGATAGAGGCACTTACTGGCAGATACCTCAGCCTGATGAAACAGCCGCGAATCTTCCGGCCGCTGAGCTGATCGCCCAGGGGCGTTCGTTGCTGAAGTCAGCAGTTAAACGGCATCTACTTAGCGATGTTCCGGTTGGCGTTTTCCTCAGTTCCGGTTTGGACTCCACCGCCGTACTCAAGCTGGCGCACGAAGTCAGCTCGACCAGGTTGCACGCCTTCACAGTTTCGACTCCGGATGCGCCCGAAATTGATGAGGCTCCATTCGCCAAACAGTCGATTCAAGGCCTGGACATTAGTCATCACGTTTGCCCTGTCGACGCGAAAAAAGCTCTTGAGTGGGCAGGCGACTCGATGAACTGCATGGACCAGCCGTCGATGGATGGTCTAAACACCTACATCGTTTCCCGCGCCGTCCGCGAGGCCGGAATTAAGGTTGCGTTGTCAGGGCAGGGCGGCGACGAAATATTCGGTGGTTATCCGTCTTTTCGTCAGGTGCCAATGTGGTTCAAACGTTTGACGTGGTTAAGACGAATTCCCGGTCCAGTCCAGAATGCCCTGGTCGGATTGGGGAAGGCACGAATGAATGGCGTGGCACGAGGAAAGGTTGACGATATCTCCCGCAACGGCATTGGTCTTTCTGGTTTGTATTTCCAATTTCGTCGTCTGCTTTCGGATCAAACTATTGCGGGCCTTGGACTGAATCCCAAAGAACTGGACCTAACGCCTACCTACCACGATCGAAACCTAAACTTTCAGGAACAAGTCGGGGCAGTGGATCCAACGGCGATGATTGCGCGTTTGGAGTCTGTTTTCTATCTCGGTAATACGTTGCTACGAGATGGCGATGTATTTGGCATGGCAAACTCACTCGAGATTCGAGTGCCGATGCTCGACAGAGATCTCGCGGAGTGGGCTTTCAGTTTGCCGGGTGACGTCCTTTTACCAAAGGGAGCGCCAAACAAATTCCTGCTTAGACAGATTTGTGCCGACCTTTACACCGACGCGCAGAGCCGGCAATCGAAGCTCGGATTTAACCTGCCGTTTGCGAAATGGTTGCAGGGCCCGTTGCGCGATGTAATGGATGAATGTCTCGGTGACGTGAAGGCTTCCGGCCTGTTGAATCCGTCGGGAGTAGATAAAGTGCGCGAGGCCTTTTTCAGCGAACCGGAAAGTTCGGCATGGTCACGCATTTGGGCGCTCGTCACTTTGGGCCAGTGGCTGAAAACGAACAACGCGGCCGTCTCAACTGCACGCGCCATAGTTGCTTAAGATGATCCACCTGCTTACCTGGATTCCTCATCAATATCAGCAAACGCTTTGTCGTGAGTTGCAGGATTCGTATGACGCTGATTTCACTGTGTGGTTTGCCGAACGCGAGCACAAAGATTTTCCGTTCAAAGCCAATGAAGTAGCAGACTTCTCCAAGCAGTACTTGAGTGAAACCGGTTACGGAAAACTGTTTCGGGCGTTGAAGGCGGACAAAGATGCCGTGGTCATACTCGGAGGCTGGCGATCGCCGATGACAACGCGCACGCTTTTGATTACTACGCTGCTGCAAGTCCCAGTCTTCATCTGGGCCGATCATCCACACCCGCGACGCCGGAATCTTCTGACGGCGGCAGTTCGAAGTGCTTACCTAAGACTTCTGAATGTTGTCGCCAGTGGATTCTTGGCTTGTGGTCAACCGACTCGCGAGCATTTAGCGGCGCTCGGCCTTCCGCGCCAGAAAATTACAAATTTTCCGTACTGGACTGAACTGCCATCTGAGTGGAGTGCGCCATTGGGAGCACAAATCGACTCGAGCCGCCCGCTTAAGCTGGTCACAGTCGGACGCCTGTTTCCGGTGAAGCAAATCCACGTCGCCATCGAAGCAGTTGCGATCGCAAACAAGAAGGCCGGCCGCACGATTGCAGAATTAATGATAGCCGGCGATGGGCCGGAGCGATCTTCACTCGAGGCGGTCGCTAATCGACTTGGTGTGGCTGACTGCGTCAAGTTTCTCGGTTGGCTCGAAAGCGAGGAAACTCGCGGACGGATAGGTGAGTCTGACGCGCTCATAATCACAAGTTCTTTCGAACCATACGGCGTGGTTGTACTGGAAGCCATGGCCGCGGGCCGACCAGTGTTGGCCTCCAGCACAGTCATCGCTGCGGTGGACAGAGACGAAGGCACAGGGGCAATTCTTCTCCACCAGCAAGGTGATGCGAACGCGCTGGCTGAACAAATAACTTCCTTCGCAAATGATCGCCAAAAACTTCGCGACGCGTCACTGGCGGCACGACGTACAGCAGAGAAGTGGCCTCCGAGTCGAGCGCTCGACATTCTTGGAGACGCCCTGGGCCGAACCAAGGCCGGGCGTCAGCTTATTGCACGCCGTCAGCAGTTCGGCGGTCGAGAGTTCGTCGTTGCGAATTCAAGCGGCGCTGCTCAATGACCACGACGCTGCTGCCGAACAACTAAGATTACAAATGCGCGTTCTTCACGTTGTGCCAAATATTTCGCCTGGTCACGGTGGTCCTTCGCGAAGTGTGCCGTTGCTGGTCGAGAGTTTGAAACAACACGGAATGGATGTTCGGCTCGCGGCCGCCGGAACTAACGGCGAGCAAAATATTACCTTGGAACATCTGCGCGTTCCCGGAGAAGTTCTCACGATCGAATCAAAACGAAAGCTCGAAGCAGCGATCACACAGTCGGACGTGGTTGAAATTCATAGCCTTTGGAACGGCACCTCCTCATTAGCGGCGTCCTCGTGCCGCCGCGCCGGCGTTCCTTACGTGCTGACACCGAGAGGAATGCTTGACCCGGCCTGCGTTTCAAATCATTCCGTTTCCAAGTGGTTTTACCGTCGACTGGTAGACAGGCGAAACCTTGCCGATGCCAGTGGTTTTCATTTTCTTACCAGAGACGAACGCGAACGCGCCGTAGTGGGACGCGCGCTGCCTGACTCGCAGATTGCCGTGTCGCCAAACGGCGCGAAGGAAGCGCCACAAGATGTTCCCGACAATGTGTTGCTATCGCGCTTTCCACAATTACATGGCAAGCGGGTCGTTCTTCATCTGGGACGGCTCGATCGAATCAAGGCAATCGATTTTCAAATTCGCGCCATTGCATTCCTGCCCGTGGAAGACCGGCCGATATTGCTTTTGATTGGTCCGGACTTTGGCGAAGAAGCGAAACTGCGAAAAACGGCGCGCGATCTAAATGTGGAGCCGTGGGTAGTGTTTGGTGGCGCCTTGTACGGTGAAGAGCGCTTCGCGTTGTTGCGCGAAGTTGATCTGGTGTTGCTGACCTCGCTTTACGACTGCAACCCGGTGGTAGCCACAGAAACGTTTGTGATGGGTGGGGCAATGCTGGCGACCGAAGGTTGCGGCTTAAACGATCTCGGGACGCACGGCGCGGTTAAGGTAGTGCCTTATGACTTGGCAACGTTTGCAAACGCGATGAAGTTTTTACTCAACGACGCGGAAGCTCTCCAGGAATTAAGGACAGCAGGTCGCAAACATTCGCAATTGCTTTCCTGGCCGAACGTGATTAGTCCCCTGGTCAACCTCTACGAGCGGATTGTTGCCAATCCAAGTAATGGAAACTGATCCGGAATTTCGATGAAAGTTCTACACGTAACGCCTTCGTTTTATCCGGCGCGGCAGTGTGTGTCATCCAGCTTTGGACTGTGCAGTGCGCTGGCAAAAATTCCGGGAGTGCAGGTCAGGGTTTTAACTACCGATTGCGATGAGCCACGCAAAGGCACTCGACTTTCGATTAGCGATTTTCCTAAACGATTTTCTGATGACCTGGAAGTTTTCTACTGCCGTTACCTTTGGGGTAACGATATCTCTCCGTCGCTTCTGCTTCGACTATGGGCGATGGTGAGTTGGGCCGACGTCGTGCATCTCAGCGCGGTTTACTCGGCTCCGACGATTCCGACGCTGGCGCTGTGCCGCTTGATGTCGAAACCCGTTGTGTGGTCTCCGCGAGGCGCATTGCAACGCTGGCAAGGCTCGACCAGAAGAAAAGCGAAGAGAATTTGGGAGTCGATCTGTAATGCCTTGTGCGATCCCAGGAAAACGCTGCTGCACTTCACCAGCGACGCAGAACAGCAAGAAAGTTCCTCGCGCATCACGAATGCAAAAGGCATCGTCATTCCAAACGGTATTGAATTGCCGGAGCCGGGTTCCTTTATCAAGAGCAGCGCCAACGGCGAGCTGCGCGTTTTGTATTTAGGCCGGCTGCATCCGAAGAAGGGAATCGAAAACCTTTTGACCGCGATGCGTGACGTGAAAACAAAAGCGGTCCTGTCGATTTGCGGCGATGGCGACGTTGATTATCGCAACCAGCTTCACGCGCTGGCGGCGCAGCTGGGACTGAATGGCAGAGTGAAATTTCTTGGTCGACTCGAGGGCGACGCCAAAGAAGCGCTGTTTCGCGAAGCTGATTTGTGCGTAGTGCCTTCGTTTACGGAAAACTTTTGCGTAGTTGTTACCGAAGCGCTGGCCCATAGCGTGCCCGTGATCGCCAGTCGTGGCACTCCCTGGCAACACCTCGCGGAAAAGAATTGCGGCCTGTGGATCGAGAACACGAGTGACGAGCTTTCGAAAGCTATAGATTTAGCTCCAGCGCTCCCATTAAGAGAGATGGGGAGACGCGGCCGCGAGTGGATGGCCGAGGAGTTTTCGTGGCAACCCATCGCTGAAAAAATGGCGAGACAGTACCGATCGCTGTTGCAAGTAGATGCAGAAACTCGTACCGAGGCGCGCAAGTCAGAAACTGTCGCGTGAGTTTCAGGTCTGCCTTTGTTCACAAACCCTTCGATAAATCGCGATGAGTTCTGAAGCTTTGAAACAGATTACGCCCCTAATCCTCACGTTCAACGAAGAGGCGAACATTGCCAGAACGCTTGATTCGCTCAAGTGGGCAAACGATGTCGTAGTCCTCGATTCGGGCTCGACAGATCAAACTGAACAACTTGCGAGATCTTTTCCGAACGTCCGCTGGCACGTACGCAAGTTCGATCGTCACTTGAATCAATGGGAACACGGAATTCACCAAACGCAGATTGAAACGGAATACGTGCTCGCGCTCGATGCCGACATGCAAATGACTCCGGCACTGCTGCGTGAAATTGAAACCGCCTTTCTGCCCAGGCAGCTTGCGGGTGGAATAGTCCCTTTTGAATATCGGTACTACGGAAGCTCTTTGTCAGGATCGTTATATCCGCCGCAACTGCGTTTGTTCAGACGAAGCCAAATTAAAGTGACCCAGCCGGATCACACGCAGCAGTTTTCGATCGACGGAGCTGTTTACAAGTTTCGAAGTCCGCTCATTCACGACGATCGAAAGCCGATCGAAAGGTGGATGACGGCCCAGATCGCTTATCAACAGCTTAATGAAAAGGAACTACTGAATGGCGGGCGTAGGCGTTTGCGCGATCGTCTCCGCAACGTGGGTATCATGCCGCCCATCGCAGGTTTGCTTGCTTATTTTAAAGCTGGTGGACCGTTTCGTGGCGCAGCAGCGGCGCGCTATGCGTACGAACGCACCGTCGCTGAAGGCTTGTTAGCCATTCGCTTGATGGACGCGCGATTGAAATATCGTAACGAAAAGTCCAGCTAGTAGCTTGATGTTCATTTTCATCCAGCGTCCGAATTTCCGAAAGCGAGCTCAGTGAATCGTAGGGAATTCGCAAAGACGGCTTACGTCGTGGTTGTCTCGCTGGGCCTCGTGTTCCTACTGGCACGTTGGTTCAACGGAGAAGGCGCAGTCGATCCGTTGCGGGCAGCGCAAAACAGCCGCATACGCTTTCAGACCAGCGGCGAAGCATCGCGCAGCTATTCAAATCTCACCCCAAATGAAATCTCGCTGGCCGAGTCGGTACTGGAGAAGCAGCGGCATGTGGATGGGACTCACACAGAGCTTTTGTACGTCGGCAACTCGCAAACGATCGCGGTGATGGATCAGGCGCCGGGTGACATGATCTCGCCCCAGTGGTTGCAGGTATTCCTGGCACGCAGCAATGCTCACCAGGACGTTCAGGTAAACGTGGGCTCGCTCCCCAATCTTAGCGCTCCCGAGTTGCTGATTCGATTGGTCGCAGCCGGAGAAGCTTCGCCGCGTCAGGTGGATGTGCTGGTCGCGTCAGTCGTACTCGAAGAATTTCGTGGACTCGGGGTTAGAGATGAAGTGGCTGCAGAGGGCAATGCCGAAACAGTAAAAACTCGGATACGTTCGCTAGTCGAACAAAACGGCGATCTGACTTCCGTCTCGACTTCATTACAATCACTCTTGAAATCAAATTCTTCGTCCTCGATCAATTTGACGAGCTCACAAGCTGATTCGTCGTTTGCGAAACGGCTGGAAACGAACCTGGAGAACTTCGCGGAACGGTCGTCGTTGTTTGCAAAACGTGACGATATGCGGGTCCAGGTTTCGCTGGGTTTCCACGAATGTCGAAACCGGTTGTTGGGAATCACAAGTTCATCCGCCAGGCCAGTGCCCGAAGCGTCGTATCGCGCCAGTCTCGAGCTTCTTGAGCTGGCCTTTCGATACGCGCGCGCAAAGAACATTAAGGTGCTGGTGTACCTCGCGCCGATCAGGCCGGTTCAACCTAACCCCAACCTTCCGGCGGATGTGGCGAAGTTTCGACGAGATGTTCCCGAGCTATGCAATCGCTACGCGATCAAGTGTCTCGATTACGTTGATCTGATCCCGGAAAATCTTTGGACGAATTATCCCGACGACGCCACGGGCAGCGGCGGCCAGCGCGATTTTGCCCACTTCACCGGCGCCGGTCATAAGTTGCTGGCCGAAAAGCTGGTGACTGATATGGATGATCAACTGAACTTGATTTCGCAACACAGGACGCAAAGCGGATGGCAGTAACTAGTCTTAGCTATTTGCTGTTCGTAGTACTCCTTTGGGTTCTGGCAGTCATGTTGCGCGGCGCCAAATCGAGGCAAGTACTCTTACTGATCGCAAGCTATCTTTTCTATGCGAGTTGGGGAATTACGTTCCTGGCAATCCTTATCACCAGCTCCGTTTTGAATTTTGGTTTGGGCCAGCTACTGCGTAAACGTCCTACGCTCGCCAACCTGTGGCTTGGCATCGGCGTAAACGTGTTAATCCTTGCCGTGTTCAAGTACATTCCGCCGCTGGTAGTCGGCGCGCCGGCCAACTCCGGGGTCCTGACACAGTTGATAATGCCAGTCGGGATTTCCTTTTGGACGTTTCAGGCTTTGAGTTATCTTTTCGACCTCTACCGCGAAGAAGAACTCAATCCTTCATTGCCTGAGTTTTGCCTGTACATGAGTTTTTGGCCCACCGTGCTGGCCGGGCCAATTTCTCGGGTAGGCGAAATGTTGCCGCAGTTTCGGAAACCGGCGGCCATACGCTTTGAAGACATTTCAAAAGGTGTGCAGCGCATACTGGCCGGACTCTTCATGAAGCTTGTGTTGGCGCAGATATTGTCGGCCGGACTGAACCCGGGCGAAGGTGTCTCAGCAGGGTTCGATCAAATCAATCATGGCTGGAGTGGCATAGACGTTTGGCTTCTGGCGATCGGGTATGGCTTCCAATTGTTTTTTGACTTTGCCGGCTACTCCAATATCGCGATCGGCGTAGCACAATTGTTCGGCATTCGACTTCCGGAAAATTTTGAACGTCCGTATCTTGCACTCACGCCCTCGAGTTTTTGGACGCGCTGGCACATGTCTCTGTCGTTTTGGATTCGGGACTACGTTTTCATGCCGCTGGCAACGCTGCGAAGAGGAGTATGGTGGCGGCAGGCTGCGTTGCTGGCAGCTATGACGCTCTTTGGCTTGTGGCATGGAGCAACCCTTCTTTTCGTCGCCTGGGGCGCATACCACGGATTGCTGTTAGTGGGCCATCGTCAGCTTCAGCAGTGGACGCGCGGTCGCGAACTCAGGATTTCCGAACGCGTACTGACCCCTTTGTCATGGGCGATAACGTTCGCCCTGGTCTCGTTGGGATGGATTTTTTTCCGCGCGAACAATGTGCATCAAGCGATCGAGATGCTGACTGCGGTGGTATCACCCGGGCGATATGGGCAACTCACTCTGCGTCCAAACTTTTACATCGTTACCGTTTTCATCATCGGTTGCTACTTCATTTACCACCTATTTGTGAGGTTGGCGGCTAAGTTTGAGGACTCCGCGTGGTCCGGCCGCGTCCTCTGGTTATTGTCGCCGGTTCGTTATGCGATAGTGATATTCCTGACTCTGGTGTGGAGCAAGCAGGAAGCAGTTTTTGTTTACTTTCAGTTTTGATAGATGCAGGCAACAATTTTTCAAAACTTGCTTGAGGCACTGGAAACCGCTCCCGCGGACCGTTTGTTCGCGACGATGTGGTATCACGAAGATCGTATCGAGAGTGTAACTTTCGAGGAACTTCGACGTGCCGCCCGCCGCCAGGCGGCTCAACTTCAGGCGTTAGGGTTAGCCGAAGGGGACACCGTAGTTTTGATAATGCCGCAGGGAATACCGCTGATGACGGCATTCGTTGGAGCGATGCTGGCCGGAGGGATACCCGCGATACTGGCCTATCCGAATTTCAAGGTTGAACCCGCAAAATATCGCTTCGGACTTGAAGGCGTCTCAGCCAACCTAAACGCGCGGTTGGTAGTGGTCGATCAAGAATTTCCGGAGCAGTTGGTTGAGCACATCCGACTTCGCGACGATTCACGGATCGTTCGTTTGCAGGATCAATCTGAATCTGAAGACGAGCGAGTGTTCTCGCCGGTCGAGGTGAGCGCAGAGTCACTGGCCTTTATCCAGCATTCGGCAGGCACGACTGGACTGCAAAAAGGCGTGGCCCTGTCACATGGCGCGGTGTTACGGCAGTTGGAGCACCTGGTTGAAAGGTTGCGGATTGCGGACCACGATCGAATCTATAGCTGGTTGCCGCTTTACCACGACATGGGGTTGATCGCGTGCTTCATTTTGCCGCTGGTTTATCACATTCCCGTTGTTATGCAGTCGCCGACTGACTGGGTAATTCAACCACGAACGATGTTGGAACTGATTTCGCAATTTCGGTGCACGCTCGCCTGGACGCCTAACTTTGCACTTCAATTTCTTGCGAGACGCGTGCGAACGGCGGATCGTTCCAACCTGGATCTTTCTTCGCTGCGTGCGTTGATAAATTGTTCAGAACCTGTCCGTGCGCAGAGCATCGATGAGTTTTGTGATGCGTATGTGCCAGCGGGACTGCAACCAAATGCGCTACAAGCTTCGTACGCGATGGCTGAAAATGTGTTTGCAGTAACCCAGTCAACTCTGAACGAGCCGGCACCGAGGATTTGGGTTGACGGCGTTCGTTTGCGCTCGGAACACGTTGCGCACGAAGTGGCCTCCGATGAAGCAGGCTCGGTTTGTCTGGTTTCTTCAGGGCGATTGTTGGCTGAGAATGAAGTCAGAATCGAATCCTCCCTCAATCAAACGCTCGGTGATGGAGAGATCGGTGAAATATGCATCAAAGGCGATTCGCTTTTTGACGGTTACTACAATCGGCCTGACCTGACGGTGGCGGCGATGCACGACGGTTTCTTTAGAACCGGCGACCTTGGATTTTGCCTGCGTGATGAACTTTACGTTATTGGACGCAAGAAGGACTTGATCATCATCGGCGGTAAGAACATTTACCCGCAGGATGTTGAAGAGATTGTGTATCGACACGACCAGATTCGTGACGGACGGGCCGTATCCATGGGTCTATTCAATTCCAGTCTTGGCACCGAAGACATGGTGATTGTTGCCGAAGTGAATGAACAGGCAGATCTTGAGCACTCAAACGAGATCGAACGTGCCTTGAAAAACGCGATTATCGCGGAGCTGGGCGTGGCCGCTCGTTCAGTTTATCTGAAGCCTCCTCGTTGGATTGTGAAGAGCACGGCGGGAAAGCCGGCGCGCTCGCACACGCGTGAAAAATTGCTTGCCGAACATCCGGAACTTACAGAAGGGAACTAACAACAACTGTGACTGACGAGGGTGACAAAATAATTGAGTACATTCAAAAGGAAGTCTTGCGTTCAAACAAGGTGGCAATAGATCTAGACACTCGCCTGGTGTCGTCTGGGATGATCGACTCGTTTTCACTGGTGGACATCCTCTGCAAATTGGAAGACGTAACTAACATGCGAATACCGGCAGGCAAAGTTCAGCCGAAGGATATGGACACCGTGCGCCTCATGCTTGAAACTGCGCAGCGCGCCGGAAAGCCCCGTTAAATTCACTCCATTCAGTCATTCAAAAACAAATGTACATTCTGGGAATCAATGCATATCACGGCGACGCGGCAGCGGCGCTAATCAAGGACGGGAAGATCGTCGCGGCGGTTGAAGAGGAACGATTCAATCGGGTCAAACATTGCGCCGGCTTTCCCGCTGAGTCAGTACGTTATTGTCTCAGCGCCGCTGGTGTTTCGATCGAAGACGTCGAACACATCGGTGTCTCTCGCGATCCTTCTGCGCACCTGCACAAGAAGGTTTTGTTTGCAGCTTCGCGCGCCGCGAAACAGAGTGGCCGGTGGGCAATGGGCGGTGGTCAGAAAACAGTTGCCACGGTCGAATCTGATGAGCCGGCCACGAGCAAGGGGGAAGGGAACGGGAGTAACGGCGCCCGGCGGAGCCCGGGGATTTTTAGTCAAGTAAAAGATCGACTTAACAACGCAGCAAAGGTTCGAGATCTGAAGGACGATCTCGCTCGCACGCTGGGTGTTTCGAAAAATAGTCTGCGAGCGCAGTTTCACAACGTCGAACACCATCGGGCGCACCTCACCAGTTCGTTTTATGTCTCGCCTTTTGAACGCGCGGCATTGTTGTCTATCGATGGCTTCGGCGATTTTATCTCCACCATGTGGGCCCTTGGCGAAGGGAACAACATCAAGGTGCTGGATCAGGTGGAGTATCCGCATTCGACTGGAATCGTCTACACCGCCACCACGCAGTTTTTGGGTTTTCCTTACTACGGCGACGAGGGCAAAGTGATGGGTCTGGCGCCGTATGGCAAGCCACGTTTCATCGAAGCCTTTCGCGACATCATTCGCACTGAAGCGCGCGGCCAGTTTCGTTTGAACCTCGATTATTTTCGCCATCACGCAGAAGGCGTCGACATGACCTGGGACCAGGGCTCGCCGGTGATCGGCCGGATATTTTCCGACGAGTTTGCGCGAACCTTTGGGCCGGCCCGAGAGCATGGCAGTGCGTTAACTGATCGCGAACCCGATATCGCTGCAAGTTTGCAACTGCGGCTTGAAGAGGTTGGCTTTCATGTTCTGAATCATTTGCATGATGAAACGGGTCTCACCGATCTCGGTCTTTCGGGCGGCGTTGCGTACAACTCGGTAATGAACGGCAAGATTCTGCTTAACACGCCGTTTCGACGCGTCTACGTTCAGCCTGCCGCCGGTGACAGCGGTACCGCACTTGGTGTCTGCTACGAAATCCATAATGGAATTCTGAAGCAGGATCGCGGCGAGGTGATGCTCGGTGCTTACACCGGTCCGGAATTTAGTGACGATGAAATTGTTGCTGAACTTCGCAAGAGTGATCTGAAGTTTGAAACCTACACCGGCGACGAAGTGACGAAGCGCGCGGCGCAGGACATTGCAGATGGCCTGGTGCTGGGTTGGTTTCAGGGGCGGATGGAGTTTGGGCCACGCGCCCTCGGCAATCGCTCGATCGTGGTGGATCCGCGGCGCGCGGAAATGAAAGACATTCTCAACGACCGGATAAAGAAGCGAGAACCGTTTCGTCCGTTCGCTCCCTCAGTGCTTGAAGAACGCACTGCGGAATACTTTGAACAAAGTCATCCGGCGCCGACGATGCTGATGGTTTATCAGGTGCGCGAGGAAAAGCGAGCGGAGATTCCCGCAGTCACGCACGTTGATGGTTCGGGTCGTTTGCAAACTGTGTCACCTGAAGTTAACGAGCGTTACTACCAACTCATTTCAGAATTCAACAACTTGACTGGGGTGCCGGTAGTTTTGAATACGTCGTTCAATGAAAACGAACCGATTGTTTGCACCCCGCGTCATGCCATTGACTGCTTTCTGAAAACAAGGATGGACGTTTTGTATCTCGGTAACCACGCAGTTAGAAGGCGCAATTGAAGGGTTAGGAAGAAGTATCCGCAGATTACGCAGATTACACTGATTAAGAGCGAGCAATGAGGACAAGTCGAGCCATTTTGACGTCTTAGTTTTGTCTGTGTAATCGGCGTAATCTGCGGATTAGATTCAATCTGAGAGACCATTCAAGAATGAGGATTTTAGTAACCGGCGGCGCGGGTTTTATTGGTTCACATCTGTGTGAGCGGCTGCTCGCGGATGGCAACGATGTCATTTGCCTGGACAATTTTTTTACCGGGCGTCGTGTCAACATCGTTCACCTGCTCGACAACAATCACTTCGAGCTGATTCGTCATGACGTTATTGAGCCGATTCTGCTCGAAGTCGATCAGATCTATAACCTCGCGTGCCCGGCGTCGCCGATTCACTACCAATACAATCCGGTGAAGACGGTGAAGACCAGTGTGATGGGAATGATCAATATGCTGGGTCTCGCAAAGCGCGTGCACGCGCGCATTCTTCAGGCGTCCACGTCAGAAGTCTACGGCGATCCGCTCGTCCATCCACAACCGGAGGAATATTGGGGCAACGTTAATCCAATTGGTTTGCGCTCGTGCTATGACGAAGGGAAGCGAATCGCGGAAACGTTGATGATGGATTATCACCGGCAGAACAAAGTTGATACTCGCATCGCCCGAATTTTTAACACTTACGGTCCGCGCATGCTCGAAGATGACGGCCGCGTCGTTTCAAATTTCATCGTACAAGCGCTGCGTGGTGAACCGCTCACGCTTTATGGCGACGGCGATCAAACACGCTCATTTTGTTATGTCGATGACCTCGTGGAAGCGTTGATAAAGCTGATGAACGTCGACGATGTGCACGAACCGGTTAACCTTGGTAACCCGGGTGAATTTACGATCAAGCAACTGGCCGAAGAGGTATTGAAGACTTGCGGCTCAAACTCCGGAGTCAGAAATCTGCCCCTGCCTCAGGACGATCCGAAGCAACGCAAGCCCGACATCGCGCGCGCGCAGACATTGCTGAATTGGAATCCGACGATTCCCTTGAACGAAGGCTTGAAAAAGACGGTGGCGGATTTCAAGAAACGCGCTCAACTAATCACCAATCAGCTATCAGCAGCCAGTGATTGATGAGTTATGTTTGGCCAGAGTCAAGAAGTTCAGAGTCCAAGCTTTAGCTTGCGGTTACAAGGCTGCAGCCTAAAGGCTGAACTCTAAACTGCTTGACGCTTTCGGCACTAATTACTCATCACTCATAACTCATCACTCATCACTCATGACTCATAACTGATTACTAAACCGACATCGATGAAGGTCCTTTTACTTAACCAATGCTTCTACCCTGACGTGATGGCCACGGCGCAGCAGCTGACTGATCTGGCTGTAGGCCTCACGAAGGAAGGGCATCAGGTTACGGTCATCGCGAGCGATCGTGGTTATGACGATCCGTCCCGCCGCTTTCCGCGCCGCGAGACCTGGAAGGGCATTGAAATTATTCGTATTCGCTCATTGGCCCTGGGCAAAGACTCGCGCTGGCGTCGTGCTTTAAACTTTGCGAGCTTCCTCGGTAGTTGCTCGTTCAAGCTTTTGACTCAACCACGTTTTGATACCGTCGTGGCGTTAACGTCGCCACCATTAATCTCATTTCTCGCCTCGCTGTTCGTGAAAATAAAGGGCGGCGAGTTTTATTTCTGGGTGATGGACCTGAATCCGGACGAGGCGATCGCGGCAGGTTGGCTTAAGCGCGGCTCATTGATGGCGCGCACCCTCGACGCACTGTTGCGTTACAGCCTGCGACGAGCGAAAGGAATTATCGCACTCGATCATTTCATGAAATCGCGGATTGTTGCCAAAGGCATTCCTGAAGACCGCGTTCATGTGTTGCCTCCCTGGGCGCAGGATGAAAACATCAGATTTGATCCCGAGGGCAGGGAAGCCTTTCGCCGTGAACATCAACTCGCGGACAGTTTCGTGGTTATGTATGCGGGCAATCACAGTCCGTGTCATCCGCTGACAACGCTGATCGAGGCGGCTAAAGAATTGTCCGACCGCAGTGAAATTGTTTTTTGTTTCGTAGGTGGCGGCAGCGAACAGGCGAAAGTGAAGAAGTTTGCCGCGCAGCACCAACTGAAAAATATTCGTTGTCTACCGTATCAGCCGTTCGATAAGTTGGCTGCGTCTTTGTCGGCAGCTGACCTGCACGCAGTCGTAATGGGAAATGACTTTGTCGGTATCGTTCATCCGTGCAAGCTGTACAACATTCTGTCAATAGGCAGTCCCTTTTTGTACCTGGGACCAAAGCAAAGCCACATCAGCGAGATTGCCGCAGATAGTGTCGCGGGCCTCCGTGCCTACTCGGCGCTTAATGGCGACGTGGCGGCTGTAGTGGCAAACATCGAGCTGGAAGCACAACGAAATTCCAAAGGCCCTCGCAGTGTTCCGCCGATTGCCGAAACATTTTCGCGCCGGGCTTTACTGCCGCGCCTGGTGAAGTTATTAGAATCTAACGCTGAGTCGAATCCCGTATTAGCAAGTCAGTCAGAGAGTCACTGCATGTCGGCTACTCGCTAAACAAAACTCCCTATGAAGAGGCAAGCCCCTTGAAAACTTATTTCAGCCTTTTTCTAATCGCAACTTTTGCGTCGCTCACGATCACGCCGCTGGTTCGCCGTTTCTGCGAGCGTTTTCAGTTGCTTGATGTCCCCGCTGACGATCGGCGCCTGCATCAGAAGGGCATCCCGAGGTTGGGAGGCCTGGCGATTTACCTTTCGTGCATGCTGGCGCTCTCAGCGCTCTTGTTCACCAGCAACGATCTCACCATCGCGTTGAGCGTGCACAAATCCGACTTCCTGGTCGTGTTACTACCCGCGAGTTTGGTGTTGCTGCTCGGAATTTACGATGACTTGCGGGGCACCAATGCGATCTTGAAGTTCCTCTGCCTGGGTCTGGTTGCTTCGCTTTTTTACGGGCTGGGAGGGCGGATCGAGACACTGCCGATTCCTTTTGTGGGTGTGTTTCAACTTCACCCGGTAGCTGGCTATTTGATCACCGTGCTCTGGCTGGTTGGCATCGCCAACGCATTCAATTTAATCGACGGAATGGACGGTTTGGCGTCGGGCGCGGCGCTGTTTTCATGCATGGTCATTCTGGTGCTTTCGTTGGCAAGGCATCACCCCTTGTCGATAGTAATCACGCTGGTGCTGTGTGGAGCATTGGTGGGATTCCTGCGTTATAACTTTAACCCGGCGTCCATCTTCCTCGGCGACTCCGGGGCTCTCTTCGTTGGATTTCTGTTGGCGGCGTTGTCGATTGTCGGTGTGCAAAAGGCCAACACGGCAGTAGCAGTGATCACGCCGCTGCTCGCTTTCGGGTTACCCGTGGTGGACACCGGGGTCACGATGGCCCGCCGGGTGATTGGCGGGCGTCCGATTTTCCAGGGCGACGCCGAACACATCCATCACATGTTGTTGAAGCGCGGCTGGTCGCAGCGTCGTGTGGTTCTGATTCTCTATGCCGTATGCGCTGTCTTTGGGCTGCTAGCCGCGGGAACGATGAAGACGTCGTCGCCTCTAACCGCTTTCGCGTTGTTCGTTGTAGCGGTCGCGGTCATCATTAGCGTTGGTCATCTCCGTTATCACGAGGTGGACGAATTGCGCGCCGGAGTGAAGCGCACCGTGGGCGACCGGCGAATTCGCGTTGCCAACAATATCCGCGTGCGCCGTGCGGGTTTAGCTCTCTCCAAGGCATCGAATCTTGCGGAGATATTCGACGCCGTCAGCCAGATGCTCGAGTTTGAAGAATTTGCGTTTGCAAAGCTTCAGTTAGGACAGCCCGGACGCGCAGATCTCAGCAAACGCGCTTTTGAAGGCAGCGAGCGTCGCCGATTCGCTCAGCAGCTGGAGTTTAACGAAGGGCAATTGACCTGGTCCTGGAAACGCAAGGGACTGGGCGACGCCGACGTTGCCGAGTCGAGTCAGTTCTGGTGTTTCCGTTTGCCGCTTTCGACATCGTCAGGAGAGTGGGGATGGTTGAACCTCTATCGCCCGCTTAATGGGCCACCGTTGCTGCTCGATTTGAATTATCTTTCCGGATTTTTCCGAACGGCGCTCTCCGAGGCGACTGAACGTAACCTGATGGCTTTCGCAGACCGCGATTCAGAACAAGTGCCACTAGTGATGACTGCTGGAAAGATTGCCGGCTAATGGATTACGTGCCGTCTTTCGAAATTGACGCCAGCGTGCTGCCCCGGCGGTCGATTAGCCAGAGCAAGACGGCATCGGTTCTCAGCAACATCGTTTTCAGTTCACTGCTTGGTCTCATCTTCCTTTCGTTCATTCCTTTCGGTACGTCCCAGCCCTGGTGGAAAGCGCTGTTCATCTGCGTGGTGTTCACCTTGGCGATTGTCTGGTTAATCGAAGGCTACCTCACCCGAAACTGGTTCGGTGATAGTTCGAAGCTGGTGTTGCCTCTGGGTCTGCTGGCAGCCTTTTCTTTTTTTCAGACTCTGACGATCCGAAGCCAGGAAACAAACATCGCGGGCGTCAGTTTGGCCAGTAGAACTGCCATCAGCGCCGATCCTTTTCAAACCACTTTTTTCACACTTGAACTGACCGCTTTGATAATCGCTGGGGTCATGCTTTTCCGTTATGTCTCAACTGAACGACGGATGCGCATTGCGATTAATGTGGTGATTGCGGTTGCAGTTGCTTCTGCTCTCTTTGGACTAGTGAAGCAAGCGACCGGTTTCGTTGAACTGTTTGGCTTGCCCATGATTCCGACCGGCATTGGCTATGGCATGTTCATCAATCGAAACCACTTCGCGTTCCTGATGGAAATGTGCCTGGGGTTAATCCTCGGGTTATTGCTTGGTGGGGGAGTCAAGCGTGAGAAGGTCCTGATTTATTTTGCGGCGTTGCTGATTATTTGGACCGCCCTGGTGTTGTCTGACTCAAGGGGTGCTTTGATTGCTATGCTTGCGCAAGTCGTGACGGCGACATTGCTATTTGGCATTGGGCGGAAAGCGATTGTCACAGGGCGACAGTCTTCACTCACCAGAATATCGAACTCCATGCCGGCGCGCATCGGCTTGATCGTGTTGCTGGTGCTCGGCGTTATTCTGGGAACCTTGTGGCTGGGTGGCGATCGACTCGCACTCCGCATTGACGAATCACGTGAGCAACTGAGTTCAGAGGACGTTCTACGCACTGGCGTCAGCCGCCAGGAGATCTGGAAGGCGAGCTGGAGATTGTTTGCTACCCATCCAGTTCTGGGGGTCGGCATGGGCGCCTATTGGGCCGCAATTCCCACTGTTCACGCCGGCTCGGGAGCGATGACGCCCCGAGAGGCCCACAACGATTATCTTGAACTGCTCGCGAGCGGCGGCCTGGTAGGAGCCGCCTTGTTTGCCTGGTTTGTCGTAGTTGTCTGCAGACGAACGCGCGAGAACCTGCGCTCTGCAAATCGTTTCCGTCGGGCCGCGTGTTATGCAGCCGCCATTGGAATCGCAGGCGTCGCGGTGCACAGTCTGTTGGATTTTGGTTTGCACCTGATGGCCAATGCTTTGGTGTTTACAACTCTAATTGTGATTGCGACGTCCAAACCGCACTGGGCCGACGAGCCGTCTCGACTTTATGACTGACCGACGCCACTTTGATCGCTTCATTGCGAGCCTGACCACGCTGACGCTGCTGGCAGCGATGGCGAGCGCCCTCACTTTTCAGGGCGTTTCGGGTGGCGCAAGCGCTTTTCAGGGTCAGGACATCATGGGTGGGGCGGCGATTGTTTTCAAACGGCCGCAACGCGTGCGGGACATCGTGGGCGGCGCCGCTTCGTTAATGGTTGTGAAGCGACAGCCTAAGCCGCCGACGAAACCTCCCGATATAGCTCGAAACAATCCTCCCGATCGGCGTCGCCCTCGACCTACGCGGCCGACTGAGCCGGTCAGTGACACACGACTTTCGGCTGAGGACCAGGGCGAAGCATTCAAGAACCAGGGAAACACCTACTACGATCTTGGCGACTATCCGAAAGCCATCGAAGCTTACTTGAACGCACTGAAACACACGCCGAAGGATCCAGTTATCTACAACAATCTTGGAGCGGCCTATTTCAGTAGCGGCAAAAACGCAGAGGCGGCCGGCGCTTTCAAGAAGTCTCTTGAACTGAAGTCAGGTGACGCTGATGCGCTGTTTAATCTCGGCATCGCGTATAGCTCACAAGAGAAATACGATGAGGCAGTCACTGTATTCAAACAAGCAGTCTCAGCAAAAGCGAATTGGGTGGAAGCCCTCAACGCTCTGGGCGATAGCTATCTAAGTTTGAACCGTTATGCGGAAGCAGCTAAAGCTTACGAGCAGGTAGTACAAATTCCGACTGACAACACGACCGCGTACGCCACGGCCTATAGCAATCTCGGGTTCGCGTACGACAAGTTGGGGCAGTTGCCGCAGTCGATTGACGCCCTTCAAAAGACAGTCAAAGCCAAGCCGGACGATGCAGTCGCTTACAACAATCTAGGCGCGAGTTTCTACAAGGCCGGGCGTTATCCGGAAGCCATTACCGCGTTTACAAAATCGCTGAGCCTCAAACCAGGTGACCCGGAAGCACTTAATAACCTCGGCGCGAGTTACTACATAAGCGAACAATACGCGAAAGCACTCGAGACATTTCAACAGGCCGCCGGCGCCAGGCCCGACTACGCCGATGCGCAATACAATCTCGGCAACGCCTATTACATGTCGGGCAAATACGCAGAAGCCACCAGGGCTTACCGCGAGGCGATTCGACTGAAGTCGGATTATGCGGAAGCCCGCACCAACCTCGGAAGTTTGCTAATCGCACTTAACGAGTATCCTCAGGCAGTGTCTGAATTGATGGAAGCGATCAGATTGAAACCTGACAATCCCGTGTCTCACAATAATCTTGGTTATGCCTACGCCAAGATCGGTGAGGGAAGTGATCAAACCACGGCGACCGAGTATTACCGGAAAGCGATTGCCGCCTATCAGGAAGCAATTCGGATCAAGCCTGACTATGCTAAAGCCCTGAACAACCTGGGTTGGGTTCTTAACAAGTTAGGAAGATTCCCCGAGGCTATCGAGATACTCACGAAGTCCACTCGTCTCAAACCTGATTTTCCAGAGGCGCAGTACAACCTGGGCACCGCTCTATACAACAGCGGGAAATTCACCGAGGCGGTAACTGCGTTTGAACTTGCCGTGAAATCGAAGCCTGACTTCGCGGACGCTCACAATAGTCTCGGGTCAGCGCTTTATCAGGCGCAGCAGTTTGATAAAGCCGCTGCCGCTTATCAAAAAGCACTTGCGTTGAAGCCTAATGCCGAAACACATAACAACCTCGGCAAGGTTTATTATCGAGCCAAACGCAATCGAGAAGCGGTTAACGCGTTCAAGGCAGCGATTGCTCTTAAGCCCAATTTTGCTGAGGCTCATTACAATCTGGCGGTGGCATACGTCGCTCTGGGCGATAAGAAAGCGGTGCTCGAGGAGTACAAGAACCTCAAGGCAATTGATCCGGCGCTCGGGGAGAAGTTTGCCGCTACTTTTCTTAAAACGAATTAACCCGGTGTTAATTGCGGCAAAGTTTCTTCAAAAAAAGGCCGAACTTTCCCGTAAAAAGCATTGACCTCGGCGGAGAAGCAAAGTAAACTTCCCGCCGTTAAGGCACCAAATCACAACAAATTGCGCGCTAACATCGAAGGGACATGAAAATCATGATCAAACAACGTCGAAGAGTCGCGAGGACCATTGCGACACTCCTCGCCTTTGCACTCGTACAGGTATCAATTCAACTCAGCTTCGCAGCGGTGCCGCAACAGTTCATCGCGCGCCTTACCACCACCGGCAATCAGCCGATTACGGTCAATGGTGCAAGTGCAGCCAGCGGCGCGAGCTTGCTCACCGGCGCAACGATTGAAACGCCGGCTGGCGTTAGCGCGACAATTGATTTGGGTGCGCTGGGAACGGTTGAACTGCAACCGAACTCCTCCATCCAGCTTGATTTTGACGACAACGGTAACGTTCGCGTCAAAGTCCTTCGTGGATGCGCTGTGGTCAGGAAGAGCGGTCCCGGCGATGCAGAGATGTACACTGCGGAAGGCGCCTCAGAAAAAACCAACAGCAATCGCAAGGGTCTTGGATTCTGCTACCTGAATGGCGGACTTAATCCGATTGGCCAAACAACTGCTGCGGCTGCAACTGCCGGAGGCGGATCAGGTACTGGCCTTTCGACCGCTACCTTGATTGCGATTATCGCCGGCGGCGGCGCTCTGGCGGGTGGCTTGATTTGGGCATTCACTGGTGGCGGCAATCCGAGCCCAAGCTAAACTTCAAACTTAATTAATACTAGAAAAGCGTGCCCTCCGTTTGGAGTTGGCACGCTTTTCTTTGCGCCGCGCTCGCCCGACCGCAGTATCTCCCTCCACGACTTTGAACCGATCATCTCAGCTTTTTAGTTCGCAGTACGTGCGTCTGCCTTTAGTTATTGCAGGTGTACTCGGTTGTCTCTTTGTCATTCAATCAACTGCGAAATACGGCGCTTCACAACTCTTGATCGCCTATTCGCTTAGTACCGCCGATCTCGGAGCCGCATCGACTGCCGTCAGGCTTAAGCCAAAAAGCTCGGAAGCGCATTTTGCAAATGGCGCGGTTCTTACCTTGAACCAGAAACCCGAACAGGCGGTCATTGAACTGGAGCGCGCCGTGGCTCTGCGACCGACTGATTATGGGCTGTGGTCTGAACTGGGCTTGCTGCGAGATCAACTGGGAGATGCTCAAGGCGCACTGAGTGCGTTTAATGAGGCGGTTAAGCGTGCTCCTTATTATTCGCAACCGCGTTGGAATCGCGGCAATGTACTGTTGAGAAGCGGCCAGTATGAAGCCGCCTTTCAGGATCTGAGCAACGCGGCCGAAAGCAATCCGGCGTTGCTACCCAACCTCATGGGTCTTGCCTGGAGCGTCTCCAAAGGTGATATGCAGTTAGCTGAGCAACTCGCGCAAATCAATTCCAACGAAAGGCGAATAGCTTTCACCAGATTCCTGACGTGGAAAGGCGAAGGCGCTACGGCGATTGCTCAATATGCATTGACACGGGATGTTCCGCTGAACGTAAGACGCGAAATGGTCGATCAGTTGCTCGCAAAGGGCGCTGTCAGGGAAGCTTTCGAAATTTGGAAAAGCGGCGAACCTGATGGTGGCCAGGCAACGACCGGCGTTTACGATGCCGGATTTGAGGGTGCGCTGTCACTCAGCGAACGCGGTTTCGGCTGGCGCATATCCCGCGATCAGCCTACGGTCACAATTTCTGTCGATGCCGGCACACCTCACAGCGGTTCCAAGGACTTGCGCATCGACTTCAATGGAAATTCGAATCCTGGAACTGCCATCGTTTCCCAGTTGGTGTTGGTGGAGCCATCGAGCCGCTACAAGCTGAGCTTTGCGGGCCGCTCGCAGGACATGGTTAGTGGCGGATTACCATTCGTAATTGCCGTGGATAACGCAAAGCCTTCGCAATTGTTGGGGCGATCGCCAACACTGGCGAAAGGCACTACGGATTGGCTGCCATATAGTTTTGAATTCACCACGACAGCTGACACGAAGGCGATCTTGTTGAACGTGCTTCGGGAGAATTGCACTACCTCGCCTTGCCCCAGTTTCGGATCCATCTCGCTCGATAGCTTCTACCTGCAAAAATTGAAATGAGAGTATGTCGTCAGAATTAACTCTTGCAAAATCCGATTCCGCGGCAATGAAAAGAGTGAATCGGCTGGACTGGACCGTGGGCTTTTCGCTGAAGTCGTACGGTGTTCGAGTCGGCATTCGCTCAAACAACGCTGCTGCGCTTGAACGAGTTCGCCAACACTTGCCTCACGGCTGGGAGAACTCTACCGGCGGTGTGGACCGGGTTTACTCAATCTTCATCGGCGATCAGAAATCACGCCACCACGTGAAGCGTCTGAGTCATCTTTATGGAAATGACGAACGGCTGGTTCGCTCTGACGATCTCGAAACCCTGTTCGAAATATTTGAAAGCGATCTGCGTTTGTTTGTTGCGGAGTTGGCAACGCATCGGGTCTTTGTTCATGCGGGTGTGGTCGGCTGGAAGGGCCAGGCTATCGTTATCCCGGGCCGAAGCTACAGCGGAAAATCTACGTTGGTGGCTGAACTGGTTCGCGCTGGAGCGACCTATTATTCGGATGAATACGCGGTACTCGATGCTCGCGGACGAGTGCACCCTTTTGCAAAGCCTTTGGAGCTGCGAAGGGAAGGCGAGTTTACGCAGACGAAAATTACGATTGATGAACTTGGCGGCGAGTTGGGAAAGAAACCTCTTCCGGTAGGCCTGGTCCTTATAACCGGATTCAAGAGTGGCGCTCAATGGCGGCCGCGCAAGCTTTCGGCTGGCAAGGGTGTGTTGGAAATGCTGTTCAATACTGTGTCTGCCCGGCGTAGTCCGGAAAAGGCAATGGCTACACTACAACGCGTGACGGAACAAGCCGAGGTGTTGAAGGGTGTCCGCGGAAATGCGAGCGACGTTGTACCGCGTGTGCTGCGTAGAGTCGACGAAAGAGTCGAGTCGCTCTGAAGTTCTTTTCAACCGCATGAAATCGAGTGACGTATTTCGCAAAGGCCGGCTGGTTGCGAAGGTTTTGACCGGCGCCTGGCGAGATTCAAACCTACCGGAACTCGATCTTTCCGCGTCTGATTTAGATGAAGTCACGCCACTGCTCTATGGCTCTGGCACTGCCGCGCTCGGCTGGCACCGCCTCAGCAAAACACAGCTTCGCGAAACAGCTGCCGCGGATCAGCTTCATCAGGCTTACCGTCTCCAATCGCTTCATTCGGAACTCCAGGAACAGAAAATCGAGAAAATCTTTCGGCTATTACGCGAGGCTGGAGTAGAGGTAATTCTGGCAAAGGGTTGGGCCGCAGCGCGGCGGTATCCTGACAAAGTGCTTAGGCCCTACGGCGACATCGATCTCTGCGTTCGACCCCGGCATTACAAACTCGCCGAAAAGATTGTGGCCGGCGCCGAAGCTCGGGATTGTTGGGTGGACCTGCACCGGCAGTTCTCAGAAATCGACGAACGAGCACTTGATGATCTGTTCAGTCGATCGCAGGTAGTTTCACTAGGAAGTGAACAGATCCGCATACTTGGCCTGGAAGACCAACTGGCTTTGTCGTCGATTCATCTTTTGAGACATGGGGCCTGGAGACCGCTCTGGTTGTGCGATGTTGGCGTAATCATTGAGAACTTGCCGGAAGACTTCGATTGGCAGATTTGTCTCGGAACCAATCCGACGCGTACCGACTGGATTCTCTCTGCGATGCGTTTGGCGAAGGAGCTGTTGGGCGCGAACACCGAACGAGCACCGGCGGCTGCCAATGCAGCGCTGCCGGGCTGGCTCGTCGAGAGCGTGCTGAAGCAGTGGGAAAATCCAACCGCGATAAATCAACCGCCGATGAGTCATCCCGTGCCAATCGTTGAATTGCTCAAGCGCCCTTCAGGCCTGATCGACGGCTTGCGTCAGCGTTGGCCTAATCCAATTCTCGCGACCATAAGCGTGAACGGACGTTTTAATGATTACCCGCGCTTGCCTTATCAAATGGCCAACTGCCTTTCGCGTTTAGGACGTGTTTTGTTGAACCGGCCGGGCGAGTTGCACGAACACTAACGTTACTTGATCGAGAACCCTTTAATTTTAGGTCTGGAAACCGCAACGATGGGCGGCAGCGTTTGGCTGGGGCGCGGCAAACGCGAGTTAGCGTCCGTGGTGGGCGATCCACAGGTTTCCCAATCGAACAGTCTGCTTGCGGATATCGAACAGTGTCTGAAAAGGGCGGAGGTATTACTGCCTGAAATTGACGTGTTTGCCTGTGCTTCCGGTCCTGGCAGTTTTACAGGTTTACGAATCGGCATCGCCACGCTGAAGGGAATAGCAGCGACTTTGAACCGTTCATGTATCGGCATACCTACGCTGGATGCAGTTGCTCTTGCTGCCGGAACCTCAGCGGCAACAGTAGCGCTTCTGCCTGCCGGGCGTGGTGAAGTCTTCGCACAACTTTTTTCAGTTGCTCAGCAGGATGAGCGCCCGAGAGTTGTTCCGCTGGACACACCAAGTCACTTGTCGCCGCAGAAGCTCATTGAAAAATACGGTTCTATGTCCAGCCTCATGTGGGCCGGGCCGGGTGCTCACGCGCAACGCGACGTAATCGATCAAGCTGCTCGAGAGCGCGGCCTGACCTTGAGCGAGGATTTGTCGAACTCGCGTGACGAAGGCTGGAAGCTGGCAGCAGAAGATAAACAATTAGCCAGACAGGTTGCAGCGTTAGCTGAACAAGCTTTCCACAATGGAGCGATGCAACTTCCGAGCGCGCTGAATGCCATTTATGTCAGGCCTTCTGACGCGGAGTTGAACGTACAACACAAATGACTGAGCCGGCGCTTGCCAGGTTGAGCAGTGACGTATCCATCGAGAGGATGACGGAACACGATCTGCTCGAAGTAGTAGAAATCGAAGAAAGCTCTGGCTTGAGTCGCTGGGGCTGGGCGGCGTATTACGCCGAGCTTCAGGGAAATAACCGGCATTTGATGCTTGTGGCACGCGTTAACGACGCCCTCAGAAAAGGCGGACCGAACCTCGCAGGGTATATCGTGGGACGCATGGGGGCGGACGAGTTACACATCAATAACGTCGCCGTGCGGGACGAATATCGGCGCCAGGGAATCGGCAGGGCCTTGTTGGATCTAATCTTAGCGGAGGGAAAACGCTCGCAAGTGCCCATTGCGTTTCTTGAGTTGCGGGCCGGAAACTCTGCGGCACTTGCTCTTTACGAAGATCGAGGATTCAGCGTGACTTCGCGCCGCAGCCGCTACTATTCCGACCCGGTTGAAGATGCGCTGGTCATGATTATTCAGCTCAATTCTAATGCTTGATCCGTCGCCCCAATTGGGCTACCATTTTTTCGTGTCCGAACAATTTCAAGGAGGTCTTTAGAACACCTCCTCCAATCATCTTGCTCCCATCGTCTGAAAGGAGACATGCACGAACATGGACATTACAACTGCGGATTTGCTCAAGGAAGAACTGATGAATCGTGACCCCGAGTTCAGGGAATTGGCCCGCGAACACACTCGATACGAGGAACGACTCAGTGAATTGACAGCCCTGACTTATCCGAGCGATGAAGAACAATTGGAAGAGGTTACCCTCAAGAAAAAGAAATTGGCTCTCAAGGATCAAATGTACGCTCTAATCATGCAGCATCAGAAAAATCAAAGCGTGAGTCATTAGAACAACGGAGAATACTCTCCTTAATTGGTAACCTGGCCGGGGACGTGGAGGAATCACGTCCCCTTTCTTGTAAGACAAACTTTAATTAAAACGAGTACGGAGTCGAACAATCGCACGCGAAGGAATTTTGTACGTTCTGGTTCCGGCAGTGCTGGCGGTCGTAGCTTTTCTGCTTGGCTTTTGGCCAATAGGAATCCTCTTAGGAATCCTGGCTGCGTTCATGGCCTTTTTTTTTCGCGACCCCAACCGCAAGCCACCGGCTGACAGTGATGTCGTGGTTTCCCCCGCTGACGGACGAGTGACCCGAGTCGATCGTTTGGAAGCTGATAGTGATCAGTCGCCCACGCTCGTGAGCATTTTTCTTTCGCCCTTTGACGTTCACATTAACCGCGCGCCGATAGCCGGAGAAATCACCGACGTTTCCTACCTGCGTGGCAAGTTCCTGATGGCAACCAAAGAACAGGCCAGCGTCGTTAACGAACAAAATGCCCTAACCATCAGAGGTGAAAAGATAACGGTGGTCTGCAAGCAAATCGCCGGCATACTGGCGCGCCGAATAATTTGTTGGAAACACGCGGGCGATGCAGTCGCGCTCGGCGAACGCTTCGGGTTGATTAAGTTTAGCTCGCGAACCGATGTGCTTCTGCCGGCGAACGTTCAAGTGTTGGTAACGGTCGGCGCGCGAGTGCGCGGCGGCACGACAGTCATCGGCCGAATCCGTTAACTATGGAAACAAAAAACCCGGAACGGCGCGGTTTGCGAAAGGGCGTTTACTTAATCCCTTCCGTGTTTACGGCTGCGAACATCGGCTGTGGTTTCTATGCAGTCATGGCTGCCGTGCGTGGTTTTCAGTTCGTTAGCACCGACTCCGGATCAGATCTGGTCCAGGCCTCTATTTACCTGGACAACGCCGCCAAAGCGATCGGCTGGGCCATTCTGTTCGACATGCTTGATGGGCGCCTGGCTCGTATGACTAAGACGACGACTGAGATTGGCGTTCAACTGGATTCGATTGCGGACATTGTCACCTTTGGGCTGGCCCCGGCAGTGCTGGCATACGTTTGGGGATATGGCGCAACTCTGGAAGAGGGAAGCAGCTTACACAGCCTCGCCTGGTTCTGTTCCTTCATGTATTTGATGTGTGGTGGCTTTCGCCTGGCGCGGTTTAATGTCCAGGCCTCGCGCCCGCGTATCCTCGCTGAAGGCCTGGTTAAGACGGACAAGAAACACTTTGTGGGTCTGCCGATCCCGGTGGCTGGTGGTCTAATCGCAGCAATCATCCACTTCGCACCGATCCCGTTAGTTCAGTACGGACCTGACCGCGCCCAAATTTATTCCATCCTGCTCATGACGCTGGTTGGATTTTTAAGTGTGATGATGGTCAGCACCCTGAGATTCTCAAGCTTCAAAACCGTCGGCACCAAAAGTCGCAGCATGCGCACCATCATCCTCGCCCTCGCTGTGGGCATGCTCATTTTTCTGTACTCGCGCCATGTGCTGCTTATTCTGGCGATTGTATATATCCTGAACGGACTGCTCTCGCGCGTGTTCGGACTGTTTCGACGACGAAGTGAGGCCGCCGAAGCGAGTGTTCAGGTTCCCCATCCCTAACCTCACGCTTTCCCGTAAAACTAGAGCTTTGGTTTATCTCGTGGCTGAGTAAACGCGAGTAATCCGTGTTCGGTGGTGAGCAGGACGACCTCGCCCGTAGCGATTGGGGATGCTGCAGTTGTGATCTCTTCTCCGACGGGCAGCAGGTTGACCTGACGTCCATCGCGAAGCTCCAGCACAATTCCGGCTGAACTTGAAAACGGCATGAAGAGCGCGCGGCCCTGAGTTACGAATGGCTGTGAAAAAATTCTGCCTGGTAAGCGACGTTTCCAGGAGCGGGCTCCAGCCAGCGTATACTTGTAAACAAAATTATCGAGTGATGCGACCAGCAGCTCATCATGCTCGCGAGCGACAGCCTGCACGCCCGCGCCCGTGCGTTTCCTCCATATCAAGCGTCCGTTCGTAGCGTTAACCGCATAGACGTAACCGTCGCCCGAACCGAAGTAGACGATATCGTTGCCGTTCGCGACCGGGCCGCGGACTGCTCCGCGCGTTCGATACCTCCAGAGGAGCTTGCCGGTGCCTTCATCCAGAGCGACTAGATTGCCGTCTTCGCTGCCAATGTAGAGGCGTGAATTTGAAACGACGGGTTGCGAGTTAAACTCAGCGCTGTAGTCAAACGACCAGATGGCTTCTCCGTTGCTGCTCTTGAACGCGTAAACCTTGCCACCGCTCCCGCCGCCAAAGAGTTTGCCGTTTGCGAGTGTCAACGCGCCGCGTAGCGGCATTGCCAGCGTTCGCATCCAGAGCGTGACTCCACCTTCGCGCCCGAGTGCGCGCAAAGCGCCCATCGCTCGACGTTTGCCCGCTTCTGGTTTTCCGGTTTCAGAGGCAACGTAAACACCACGCTGGTCCGCAATAGGCGAGGCTGAAAGTTCACCACCCATCTCCGAACGCCAGACCAGTTGGCCAGTCTTTGCTTTCAGCGAAACTAAGGTGCCGCCTGACAAAGGCAAATAGATGCGTTCGTCGTCGTAAGCGGGAGTTAAGTTCAAAGTCAAACTTGAATCGTAGCGCCAGCTGAGCGTGAGAGGCCGAGTTAGGTCAACGGATGTTCCGTCAGGAGTAGTCGCCGCAGTGGTGAGTGCTTGAGAAGAGCAGGGGATTAGACTGACTGAGATCGCAGCACAGAGGACCGCCACATAAACGGTTCTGGTTATTAAATGCCTTGGTCTGTTTAAGCGCATCGTCAATTAATATCCGGCAGCCTCTGCGTTCTTGAGTTATTCATCGTCAAACGTATAATCCACATTTCATATTTCCTGTTCGTTTGACGCAAAAAAGTCCCCCAGAGGTATTATTTTTTTGATACCGGAAAATCAACACGAAACCGTCATAATACTGGACTTTGGATCTCAATACACTCAGCTCATAGCCCGGCGCGTTCGTGAAGCCGGCGTGTATTGTGAAATCCTGCCCTTCAACACTCCCGTCGAAAGAATTCTCGCACGGCAGCCAAAGGGTCTGATTCTCTCTGGTAGTCCTTACTCAGTCTACAGCGATGAAGCGCCGCGACCTGATGCGAAGCTGCTGCAGTCACTTCGATCGCCGTTGCTTGGCATTTGTTATGGCTTGCAGATTCTGGCCTTCGATATGGGTGGGCACGTAGAGGCGTCGCCGAATCGCGAGTTTGGGTATGCCCGGCTGAAGGTTGTTGATGGCCAGAGCGCGCTCTTCAACGATATGCCGAAGGAGATGGACGTATGGATGAGCCACGGCGATCAAATGACGTCCGTCCCTGATGGTTTTCAATTAACGGCGGTAACTGATGACGCGTTGAATGCGATTGAGGATACGAGTCGAGGAATTTACGGAGTTCAATTTCATCCGGAAGTGGCGCACACACCGCTAGGCGCACAGGTCCTGCGCAACTTCCTGTTTGCCATCTGCGGCTGCAGCGGCGACTGGTCTCCCAAAGCCGTTATCGAGGAACAGATCAGTAAGATTAAAGATGCAGTTGGCGAAACCGGACGGGTCGTTTGTGGGCTCTCCGGCGGTGTTGATTCAACCGTAGCCGCGGCGCTCGTCCATCAGGCTATTGGTGAACGCCAGACGTGTATCTTCGTCGACAACGGCCTGCTTCGCGACGGTGAATTCGAGTCAACGATTTCTCTGCTGCGACAGCAAATGAAGCTGAACATCGTGGGCGTTCGTGCGGGCGATCGATTTCTGGCAGCACTTGCCGGAGTAACGGAGCCCGAAGAGAAACGGAAAATCATCGGCAAGATTTTCATCGACGTTTTTGAAGAAGAGGCTAAACGGGTCGGCGGCGTTGAATTCCTGGCCCAGGGCACCTTGTATCCGGATGTCATTGAATCAGTTTCCGTCCGCGGTCCCTCCCAAGTAATCAAGAGTCATCACAATGTTGGTGGTTTGCCCGAGAAGATGCAGCTGAAGCTGATTGAACCGCTCCGCGAGTTCTTCAAAGATGAAGTGAGAATTATCGGCAGGGAACTGGGCGTGCCGGAGGAGATACTTACGCGGCATCCATTTCCGGGCCCGGGTCTCGCCGTAAGAATAATCGGCGAAATAACTGCCGAGCGCGTCGCGTTGGTGCAGGCGGCGGATCGAATTCTCGATGAGGAGTTGCGGGCGGCAAACCTGTACAACTCCGTATGGCAGGCGTTCCCTGTGTTGCTGCCGGTGTCCACTGTCGGCGTGATGGGCGATGAACGCACTTACGAGAAAGTGGTGGCGATCAGGGCTGTCACCAGTGTTGACGGCATGACTGCCGACTGGGCTCGACTGCCACACGATCTGCTCGCGCGGGTATCTTCGCGAATAATTTCGGAGATTCGTGGCATCAATCGAGTTGTATACGACATAAGCTCAAAACCGCCGAGCACAATCGAATGGGAGTAGGCTTCATAATTACCCTTTAAAGCATTTTCTTCGCAGTGCAACAAAGCCCCTGAAGCAGTTTAACTTAGCCCTGGTTGTAACTGAGGTTGATGTTTTCAGCCATCTCGAAGCGAGCTACGAGCGTGTTATAGTTGCGTTGCTGAATTAATCCTATTTCGTTTCTCCCAGCTTTGTTAATCGAAGCAGTCCCCGCTGTTTTTAGTTATGCCTGAGCAAAGATTCGCACACCTCCATTTACATACCGACTACAGCCTTTTAGACGGCGCCATTCAAATTAAACCTCTGGCCAAGCGTACGGAAGAACTTGGTATGACCGCGTGCGCCATGACTGACCATGGCAACATGTTTGGCGCGATCTCCTTCTACAACGCGATGAAGAGTCGGGGAGTGAAGCCGATCATCGGTTGCGAGACTTACATCACGCGGGGCAGCAGAACGGAAAAGGCGGCCTCAGCTCCAGGTGAGAAAGCGAACTTCCATTTAATTCTTCTGGCAAAAGATCTGGAAGGCTATCGCAACCTGGTGCGCTTGACTTCGAAGGCATACACCGAAGGCTTCTATTACAAACCGCGAATCGACAAAGAACTTTTGGCTGAACATTCGAAGGGGTTGATCGCGCTTTCGGCCTGCATGTCAGGAGTGCCATCGGCAATGCTCGCCCGCGACGCTTGCGATGAAGCTGCGGCGGCTGCGCACGAGTTTGAAGAGATTCTGGGGAAGGGCAATTACTTTCTCGAAATCCAGGAGCACGGTCTCGATGCTCAGCAAAGAATTCGGAAGCCGCTGGTGGAATTGTCGAGGCGCACCGGAGTTCCACTAGTCGCCACCAATGATGCACACTATCTGACTCCGGACGACGCCCGCGCGCATGACGTTTTGCTGTGCATTGGGTCAGGGAAGACTGTTACCGACACAAACCGTCTGCGATATGCCAGTCCCAATTTCTACGTCCGTTCTCCGGAGGAGATGTGGCGGATATTCGGAGACGAACTGCCCGATGCCCTCACGCGAACTGTCGAGATCGCCGAGCGCTGCGATCTGAAACTTCCCGAGAACATCAACCACCTTCCTAATTACCCGATACCCGATGGCGAGGCTTCATCGCCGGACGAATATTTCGAGAAGGTGGTCCGGGACGGCTTCGAGCGCCGCCGCCAACGCGTTTGGGAACGGCAGCTGTCCCGGGGTGAATTGAGACATGCGCTCTCCGATTATCAGACTCGCCTTACCAATGAGATCGCGATGATCAAGCAGATGGGTTTCGCCGGTTACTTCCTAATCGTTTGGGACTTCGTTCGTTATGCGAAAGAACACTCCATTCCAGTCGGCCCTGGTCGCGGTTCGTCAGCAGGTTCGCTCGTCGCCTACTGTCTCGAAATAACTGATGTAGATCCTTTACAGTATGACCTCATCTTCGAGCGATTCCTTAACCCTGGCCGCGTTTCTCTCCCCGATATCGATATTGACTTCTGCGTTCGCGGCAGAGGTGACGTGATTAACCACGTCGCCCACCTATACGGCCGCGATTCCGTTTGCCAGATCATCACCTTTGGAACACTCGCCTCCCGAGCGGCGATTAAGGACGTGGGCCGCGCTCTTGAAATGCCCTACTCGGAGGTTGAACGCATTGCCAAGATGATTCCTCCGCCCGTCCGCGGCCGAAATGTCAGCCTCACCCAGGCCCTCGAACAGGTGCCCGAGTTGAGGAAGGAAATTGAAACGAACCCGAGCGTTAAGGAACTGATGGAAATCGCTCAACGCCTGGAAGGCTGCGCACGGCATTCGTCTGTCCACGCAGCCGGCGTCGTCATCTCCCCAGTCCCGCTGCAGGAATTGATTCCTATTGCCGTCTCGGGCAAGGAAGAACTAACCACGCAATATGTCATGTCGGACCTTGAAAAGACCGGCATGCTTAAGATGGATTTTTTAGCGCTTACCGCTTTAACCGTTATAAATGACTGCTTAAAGAGCATTAAGCAGCTGCTTGGCAGCGAGATTAACTGGGCTGATATAGCGCTTAACGACGAGAAGACCATGGCGGTTTTTGGGGAAGGCCGCACGGATGCCGTGTTTCAGTTTGAGTCTTCAGGTATGCAGGAGATCTGCCGCCGGCTTAAACCGAAGGACGTTGAAGATCTCTCGGCCTTAAATGCGCTTTACCGGCCAGGCCCTCTCGATGGGGGAATGGTTGATGACTTCATCCAACGCTATAAGGGTCAGAAGACCGTCCGCTATCTGGTTCCCGAGATGAAGGAGATCCTCAGCAATACTTTTGGCGTGCTTGTTTACCAGGAGCAGATCATGCAGCTCGCGCAGAAGCTCGCCGGATACTCGCTCAGCGAAGCGGACCTGATGCGTCGAGCGATGGGCAAGAAGAAGAAGGAGGAAATGGCTGTTCACGAACAGAAGTTCGTCAACGGGGCAGTTGAGCGAGGCATCAAGAAGGAGAAAGCTGAAAAGATTTTTTCCTTGATGGACAAGTTCTCAGATTACGGCTTTCCCAGAAGTCACGCGGTAGCTTATGCGTATCTCGCTTTCCAGACCGCCTATCTCAAAGCCCACTTCCCGGAGCATTTTTATGCGGCGGTACTTTCCAGTGAGGCTCAGGACGCCGCCAAGGTTTTCAAGTACTCAAAAGAACTGCGGTCTCAGGGCATTAACTTATTACCGCCGGACGTGAACGAGAGTTATTCCGGCTTCACACCTCTCGCGGGCGCTATTCGCTATGGTCTCGCCGCGATTAAGGGGCTAGGTCAAACAACGGTTAACTCCATCATCGAAGCTCGGAATGCCGGCCCGTTCAAATCCTTCTTTGAATTCACCGAACGTTTAGGATCAGGCGGGTTAAACAAACGCGTGCTTGAGGGATTAGTGGGCGCTGGAGCTTTTGACTCGCTGCGGCCCGACTCGCGAGAGTTACACGAATGGCGCGGCGCACTCTTCAATTCCATCGACTCAGCCCTGGCCATGGCTCAGCGTGCGAAGCGTGAACAACTGCATGGTCAGAATGGCCTTTTCGGTTCCAGCTTTGAAGACACCAAGGTGGTTGAGCCGCCATTGAAAGCAGGAAATGAATGGACGCGTTCCCAACTTCTGCTGGCCGAAAAAGCCGCGCTGGGCTTCTACGTTACTTCGCATCCACTCGGAAATTATTCTGAGTTCTTAAAAGTCAGCAAAGCTGTGAAGTCGATCGAGCTGCCGAATCTGACCAGCGGTGTAAGGGTTCTCGTTGGGGGTATCATCAACGACCTGCAAGCCCGAACCACGAAAAAAGGAGATCGGTTTGCACTGCTGCGGTTGGAAGATGAAGCCGGAGGAACTAAGTGCGTTCTTTGGCCTGAGACTTTTCGCAAATATTCGACGATGGTGAGCAATGAGCTAGCGGTGCTTATCGGGGGCCGGCTGGAACTCAGCGAAGACAACCCGCCCTCAATAATCGTTGACCAGGTTCAAGTCCTGGACGAGATGATTAAGGCCAAGGAGTTGGTGGTGCTGCGTGTTCCCAGGGCAGACGATCCGAGCGAATTGTTTGACAACATCCTTCACTTAATTAATACCCACTCCGGCAACTGCGATGTTATGTTGGAAACCTCGACGGAGGGTGATTTGGTGGTTCGCGTTAAAGTCAGTTCGACTCTGCGCGTCGAACGCAACGAAAAATTTGAGACAGCTATACGCGGCATTGGTTGTGGTTTAAGGATTGAACGTCCCGAACTTTCCCAGGCTTTGAACTGACGTGGCCAAAAAAGAAAAAGAAACAGAACCGGCGGTAGCAGCGGTCGATAATAAACCGGTGGAAGGTGGCGACCCGACGGCAATTGAGCGTGTTCAGCTTGCGCGTCATGCCGAGCGCCCGCACGCGCTCGACTTCATTGAACGCCTGTTCGAAGAATTTGTTGAACTGCATGGCGATCGCCGGTTCGCCGATGATCCGGCCATAGTCTGTGGCTCCGCGCGCTTTCATGGTTTGCCGGTAATGGTAGTTGGTCACCAGAAGGGAAGGGACACAAAACAAAGAAAGTATCGAAACTTCGGCATGCCGAAACCCGAAGGCTATCGTAAAGCCCTTCGCGTGATGAAACTCGCGGAGAAGTTTGGCCGGCCAATCTTTTCTTTGATTGACACCCCCGGTGCTTACCCGGGCATAGACGCAGAGGAACGTGGCCAGGCTGAAGCGATTGCTTACAACCTTCGCGAGATGACGAAACTGAAAGTCCCGGTGATCGTAACCGTGATCGGTGAAGGCGGTTCAGGCGGCGCGCTCGCTATCGGAGTTGGTGATCAGGTAATGATGTTGGAAAACGCGATCTACTCTGTTATCTCACCGGAAGGATGCGCAGCCATTTTATGGAAAGACGCAAAGCTTGCCGATCAGGCAGCGACCGGGCTGCGCTTAACTGCTCAGGATCTTTACGCTGAAAAAATAGTTGACCAGATAATCCCCGAACCTCCCGGCGGCGCACACACCGACTACGATCAAGCCGCGCGTTTGCTCGACGCCGCCCTTACCGAACGTCTTGCGGAAGCAGTTAGTTGTAGTCAGGACGAAAGGCTAGCGAGACGTTACAAAAAACTTAGAGAATTTGGCCGCTGGGGAACGACCGCAGGAGGAGCATGACCAAAACTTAGTTAAACAAAAAGGAGCACAAATGAAAACTCACATCCTCATGGCAGCAGCCTTCACAATACTCTGCGCAACATCCAAATTCAGTTTACCAACAGATTACATCCCGCCGAGCGCATCAGCCGCTCAGGTAGCTGGTATCAACTTTCACGCAGCAATTCCCGTTGACGAATCTTATCGCGCTCAGTTTGACAGATGTGATCGCGAGGACATTTTTAATGGTGTTGCAATGAAGGGTTTCCGGAAGTGCAGTACGGACCCGAACCGAGTGCGCGCCTTAGTCAAGCTTCCCGACGGCACCGTGTTTTTCGAGTCAAAACTTGGCCTCGATATCGACGGTTCATGGAAGGCTTGCAACAACCCGGGCACCGTTGACCTTTGCCCGACGTGGATGAGATGGGAAAACCTGCCGGCGCCGAAGAAGTACATCGACTCAGATCTGTTCCCGTACGTTGTTATTCCCATTGCCGGTTTGAACGGTCACGACGATCCGGAGTTTCGAAACAAGACGGGAATAAAGCAGGGCGATCTGGGAGTCGTCGTTTACAAAGACAAGGTTGTTCCTGTGTTTGTCGCTGATGGTGGTCCGCATAACAAACTGGGAGAAGGTTCCGCAGCATTATTCAAAGCTCTCGGCCAGGACAGGTGTAAACAGTGGCGCAGCGATGGCCACTGCCAGAATTATCGCGACTTCAGTATTGAGCGGGGCGTTCTGACTTTCGTTTTTCCAAATTCCAAAATCGCTGATCTCACGCCCGCGAACGCCCGGGAAAAGGTTGGATTGGAAGCGATGAGGCGTTTTGAGAGATTGAAGCAGCCCTAAGATTCCCGGGCGACCCTCGCAAGCGCTCAAACCAGCAATGCTAGCAATGCAATTGTTAGAAACCGATGCCATACCTTATTTTCGGGTTGTTCCTATGGTTCATAGCGAAGCGCTCTGCCAAAAAAATGAATAGCAATGTAGGCAAAGCAGAGGCACAGGATGAACCGTGGGAGATTCAACTTCCGACCAAAGCGCCAGACGTTCAAGTTCCAGAACGCCATCACCGAACAAATCCCGCCAGCGAAAAAACACAACAGTACCAACGAGCACCTTGGAGCGATCAGAGAATTCAGACTGTTTTTATGGGACTGATTTTTCTAGTAACTGCTGGTTACGCTCTGGTCTCGTACTTCCAATGGACAACAATGAAGGACTCGTTGCGAATGAGCCAACGAGCCTATATCGTACCCACGGAAATCAAGCTAGATTTCGGATCTAGGCAGATGCAGGTAGCCTTGGAGAACTTTGGACACGTTCCCGCCGACAGGACCAAAGCAGAGATAATTGTTGAGTATCTCGATTTCGACAATCCCACAGCCACCCGAGTAACAGGATTGGGATATTTCAGCAACGATAGAGGGTACGAACGAAGCACGACCATTTTGCCAGGAACTTACAAAACCGTTGCATCCTTCTCGTTGGCAAATCTAACCCCTGAACTTAGTGATCGAATCCGGCACGGCCAAGGGAAATTGCAGGTAGGTTGCTTTCTTCATTATGAGGACGGTTTTGGTAACGCGGAGGAACACGTCTTAAATTTCCGTTACATACCCTATCCCAACGAAGGATGGGAATCGATGTCTCTGTTTAGCGCTAAGGAGTGGCAAGAAATGGAGAGCAAAAAGGGCAATTGGGAGCATCAGGACGCTGATTCGCCAAGACCTTCGCCCTAGGGGCGTGGTTGCATCGCTTCACCTTAAATGAAGGAGCGCAAAGGCAAAAGCGCTCGGCTCAAAAGTCGGCGAATGCATCCTACTTCTGCGCAACTGAGGACGAAGTGTCAGTATGCCCTTGGGTCTGGAGCCAACGCTGCAACATGCCAGTTGATCGAGCAGCACAATTCACAAGACGTTGATCTGATTGTTTGGTTCGGCAGGGCGAGAAGTATCAAAATAAAAAGTGTCCAGCTTGCCTTATTCGGAATCGCAAACTGGACACTTATTCTGGATCCCCTTCAAAAGGGAATGTCGTCGTCAGTAAGGTCGGCCTGCTCCGCAGGAGCGCCACCACCGGTCGCTGCCGCGGCCCTTTCCATTGGCGGTTCTTCACTTCTGCCGCCACCAATGAATTGCATGTCAGTCGCGTGAACTTCAAGCGTGTGTCGCGCCTTGCCGTCGCGGTCAGTCCACTCTTCCACCCGCAGTCGTCCCTCAATGTAAACGGGGCGGCCTTTGGTCAGATACTGCGAAGCTGTTTCTGCCTGGCGTCCCCAAAGCGTTACGCGAAACCAGGTCGTATGATCCTGTATCTCGCCGGTTTTGTCTTTGCGACGCTCGTTTGTCGCCATGCTGAAACTGCAAACCGGCGTGCCTTGTGGCGTGTAACGCAGTTCGGGATCTCGACCAAGATTGCCGACAAGAATTACCTTGTTGAAAGACATGAGGGACTTCTCCGTTGCTATCGATTTGGGAACTCGCGCGCCATCCTACTCGCCGCACCAGTGGTGGTCAAGCCGCTCGACTGATCACCAATAACAAGCATTTAGCAAGATTCATGGTATCGCGCTTGGCTCGTAATTTCTGTTAGACTAACTGCGAATTGAACTGGTTTTGGCAGTAAAGCAAACGGTTAGTTTGCTTCGCCGCTCGCTATCAAGCCGTCTAAAAATTTCGCAAACTGACAGTTTGCCTTGCAGGATGAAATCGAAAGTTTACATCGAAACGTTTGGCTGCCAGATGAACGTCGCCGACACTGAGCGTGCCGCGACTGGTTTGCGTAAAGCCGGTTATGACTTAGCGGCTAGTGCCGAAGGCGCCGATGTAGTTTTGCTGAACACCTGCTCAGTGCGTGAAAAAGCCGAGCGAAAAGTCTTCCGGCGGATTGGAGAAATTCGCAACCAGGCGAACGCTCGAGGCAAAAAGGAAAAACCGCTCATCGGTGTGATGGGTTGTGTGGCGCAGCTCGAGGGCTCGACGATTTTCGCGCACGCGCCGGCGGTAGATCTGGTGATTGGCACTCGCGCGACCGATCGAATTCCCTCCTTAATTGAACGCGCGCGGGGCGGGGAATCGTCAGTCCTGGATTTAGGCGAACGCGAAGAGGGTGACATTTGGGATGTATCCCCCGCGGAACGCCGGTCACCCCATGTTGCTTTCGTACCAATCATTGAAGGCTGCAATAAGTTTTGCTCGTTTTGCATTGTTCCATACTCGCGCGGTCGGGAGAAAAGCCGCAGCGCCATTGAGATCGTGAGTGAGATTCACCAGCTGCGTGAGCTCGGATACAAAGAAGTTCATCTTATTGGTCAGAACGTAAACAGCTATCGACCGCGGACGCTGGAGGGCCTTGAGAATTACGCCGGCGCAACTCCGTTTGCCCGGCTATTGCGAGCGGTGGGCGATACTGGTATGCCACGCATCAAATTCACAACGTCGTTTCCCCGAGACTTCCATCCTGATATAGTGTCCGCGCTTGAAGAGTATTCGAATCTCTGCGATTGGATTCACTTGCCGGTGCAATCAGGCAGCGATCGTATTTTGAAGGCGATGCGACGAGGCCATACTGCTGCCGACTACTTTCGACGCGTCGATACAATTAAAGGCTCCAGGCGTCGGTTGTCGTTGACCAGCGATATCATCGTTGGTTTTCCCGGTGAGTCGGAAGCAGATTTTCGGCAGACGGTCGAGTTGGTACAGCGTTGTGAATACGACGGTCTTTACATTTTCAAATATTCAAAACGGAATGGAACTCCGGCGGCAGCTTTGACTGACGAAGTACCGGAAGCAGAAAAGACAGCGCGCTTCATGGCTCTGGAGGAGTTACAGGAATCGATCCAGGCAAAAGTTTATGGCAGTTATCTCGGTAGAAAAGTAAGCGTGCTGGTTGAACGTGAGAGCGCGAGATCAAGCGAGGACATGACCGGTCACTCGACCTGTCATAAGGTCGTAAATTTTCGAGCCCGGGACAAACAACCCGGCGAGGTAGTAGACGTTTTGATTTCGCAGGCGAAGTCGTACAGCCTGTACGGCGAGTTGACGAGTGGTCCGGTAAATTATTAGAAGTCGCTCCAGGAACAGAGGCATCGACCAATGGAGATTGAAGTAAAAATCAGAGCGCTGATGATGGATCCGAATAGCGGCACTCCGATCATAATTCTCAAGGACGTCGAAAGCGATACCATGTTGCCAATCTGGGTGGGCGCCTATGAAGCAAACGCCATCGCGCTTGAGATTGAAAAGATTGCTCCGCCGCGGCCAATGACCCACGACCTGCTGCGCAACCTGATAACCCAACTGGGAATTCAGGTTGAAAGAGTGGTTGTTACCAGCCTGCGTGACAATACATTTTTCGCAGTCATTCAAATGCGTATGAGCGATGGCAACCGCATGGTCCTCGATTCGCGTCCCTCGGATGCGATCGCACTCGCGCTGCGTGCGGATTGTCCTATCTACGTTGACGAGGAAGTCATAAAGGCGTCGAAGAACACCGTGCCGGCGGAAGAAGAGGGCGGGGAAGACGCCCCGTTAAGCGAAGAGGAGTGGCCCGACGTGATCGGCGAAGCCGGCGACCTGCCGATGTAGACGAGAGCTTCATAGCATGTGTAACGAATGATAATTGCGATCGCAAATCAGAAAGGTGGCGTAGGAAAAACTACTACCGCCATCAATTTGGCTGCGGCCTTCGCCAGGCTTGGCAAACGCGTCCTCCTTCTTGACCTCGATCCTCAGGGAAATAGCTCGATATCATTTCTCGATCCGCTTTCAGTTGAGCGTTCTGCCTATGAATTGATGACGGACGGGCAGGCTCCCATCGAGCAAGCCGTTTACAGAACTCCGGTTGAAGGTTTGGATCTGATTCCCGCCCGCATCAATCTGGCAAAACTCGAGGCCAAGCTGGTCGGTGATTTCGACGCCCCGTTTCGCCTGAAGGACCGGCTGGCGCCGTTTCGCGAACAGTATCCGATCATCATCATCGATACGCCGCCTACGCTCGGTTTGATAACTGTAAACGCACTCGTGGCAGCCACGCATGTGTTGGTTCCCATTCAGTCGTCTTACTTCGCGCTCGAAGGCACCGACGATTTACTTGAGACCATCGAGAAAGTTAAAGCCCGACCAAATCCGAACCTGGAACTGCTCGGTGTGCTGGTGACGTTGCATGACAAACGCACCACGCTGGCGCGCGAAGTTCATGAACAGACTTTCCAGCACAGTGGGATCCGAAGCTTGGAATTCACGTGACTTGAAGTCGCGGC